>WNGK01008112.1_pt1 | contig 31081 bp, 29 predicted proteins | sample 5400601 | NCBI WGS metagenome assembly WNGK01 (sample SAMN13153376, study PRJNA577476) | soil metagenome | isolation source: 60 cm soil or saprolite under Garry oak tree replicate 1 | place: USA:California | collected 2016-06-15 | reverse complement strand
CGCCGCTTGCGCACGGCGTTCGAGGGCGCGCGGGATTTTGCCGTAGCGCCGCTGGCCGCGATGGCACCCGAGCGCCGCCGGGCGCTCACGCAGCACTGCGCGGACGTGGTGGACATTGCGATTGAAGCAGACACGCAGCCAGGACGGGTGCTCGAGCTGGCCCGCCGTGTGGTGGACAGCGCCCGCCAAGCGCTCGAGCGCGATCTCGCGGAGCGCTGTCTCGCCCGCTTGGGCGAAACGGAGTGGCTCGTGGTCGACGGACTGCTCTCGGTCTCGGGCAAGCTGGCGGGGCATCCGCGCACGCTGGGCGTGATCAAGAGTCACGGTGCGCAATTCTTCGCGGGGGCGGACCTGGAGCGCGCCCTCACCGTGCCCGCGGCCCATCGCACGAGCGTGTTCCGGGCGCGGGGCGGCCACGCGCGCAACGAGGTGTACTCCTGGTATCTGCGGCTCTGGCCCTGGGAAGGGAACGACCTGTTGTACGGCTTGCTGCGCATCGAGGCGCAGGCCGGCGCCGCGACGATCGCGGCCGCCGACCGGACGAGCGGTTGGCTCTTGGCGGAGCGCGCGCCGATCGCCACGCCGGACGTGCGCTGGGATCGCCTGTTATATCCTATACATGACGTGGAGACTTACTTGAAGACCCGCGCCCCGCGCGACCTGCTGGCGCCACGCGCGTCCCGCCTGCCGAGGACGGGTACATGATCGGGCGCGTCGTCGCGACCGAGCTGAAGCCCTCGACGCCGCACCAATTCCATTTCTGGACGGCGAACGAGACGACGATTGGAATTGGGGCGATCGTGAAGGTCCAGGGAGGTAGGAGCGGGGAGCCAGGAGCAGAGCGCATCGTGTACGGTGTCGTGACGGATGGGTTCGCCTACTCCGATCTCGCGACGCCGCTGCACGACGTGATCGGCGCCGAGGGAGATCCTGCGCGCGCGGCGGCGTCACCCACCGTGCGCCAAGAGATCCGCTACTGGACCGCGGCCGTCCTCCGGCAGATCCCCGAGGAGCCGCTCCAGCCGGTGCCCCTCGGCGAGGTGTTCGTGGCCAGCGACACCGACGTGGCGCAAGCGCTCCGCATGGACGCCTACCTCCATTCCGCGACGCCCACCGCGATCCCAATCGGGCTCTACACGTCGGGTGGACTCGAGGCGCCGGTGTACTTGGACGCCGACTTCCTGCTCGGTCCCGAAGCGGCGCACCTGAACATCTCCGGCGTGTCGGGACTCGCGACCAAGACGAGCGCGGTGGAGTTCCTGCTCGCCGCCGTGTTCCGCCACTTCCCGCCGCACAAGGGCAAGGTCGCCGCCGTCTGCTTCAACGTGAAGGGACCGGACCTCTGCTTTCTCGATCAACCGGGCGAGCTGAGCGACGAGGACCGGCGCCGCTACGAGCTGCTCGCCGTCCCGGCCAAGCCGTTCGACCGGGTGCATTACTACGCCCCGCTCAAGGCCGACGGCGTGAACCTGAACACGCTGCGCACGCACCCGGACCTGGTGGACGACGTGACGCCGCTGACGTGGGGCCTGCAGGAGGTCGTGGACTTCGCGGAGGTGCTGCTCAATCGCGACGACATCGACGCCAAGGCCGACGCCTTCATCGATTTCCTGAGGGATCGCGTCCTGGGACGGTCGTTCGACGACGGCTTCGGGAACGCGCACCGGGTCGCGACGTTCGCCGACCTGGACCGGCTGTTCCGGGCGATCTTCGACGGGCTCGAGCTGAGCGGGCGGAGCGACACCTGGCGCACGCACCACATCGCCACGATGCGCAAGGTGCGCAACCGGCTCTCGAACATCTCGACCCGCTGCAAGGGACTCGTGACCGACGACGGTCCGGCGAGCGACCTGCCGTGGGGCTCCTTCGAGGACCGCGCGGTGTACGTCATCGACGTGGCGAACGTCGATCCGCTGGGCCAGGACCTCGTATTCGCCCGCTCCGTCTCGAAGCTGCGCGAGCACCTGGAGCGGCGCGATTTGGGCGTGGACGCGGTCGTCGTGTTCGTGGACGAGCTGAACAAGTACGCCCCCGGCGACGGCCCGGAGACCTATGTGAAGAAGATGCTGCTCGATATCTCCGAGCGTGGCCGCTACCTCGGCCTGGTGCTGTTCAGCGCCGAGCAGTTCCGCTCGCAGGTGCACCGCCGCGTGGTCGGCAACGCCGGCACCCAGGTGTTCGGCCGCATGGACATGGACGAGCTGGCCACTCCCGGCTACCAGGTGCTGTCGCCGGCGACGAAGATCAAGCTCGCCACGCTCCCCGTCGGCGAGCTGATGGTGCGGCATCCGCATTTCACGCAGCCGATTTTCGTGCGGTTTCCGAAGCCGCCGGTGTTGCGCGGCCGGGACGGGATGGAGCGCTTCCCGGCGGCCGTGGATCTGGCGTTCGATGACGCGGTGGCGCGCCAGCTGGTGCAGCTCGACCGCCGCATCCGCCCGAATCAAGTGAAGGACTTGATCGCGGACCGCACCGAAGAGGATGTCCGTCGCGCGCTAGCCGCCGTACGGCAGAAGCGTCCCGAAGATGCGTTGGCATATTTCCGCAAGGCCTTGGGTGGCCGCGTGGCGCCGGACGCGCCGCGCGAGCGCCGGGCGGTGCCGCCCTTGAACCCGATCTCCGACGAGCCATACTGATATTCCCGTGAAGCTCGCGCATCTCGCCGATCTGCATCTCGGCTTCCGGCAGTTCGACCGGCAGACGCCCCGGGGCGGCAACCAGCGCGAAGCGGATGTCGCCGAGGCGTTCCGGCGCGCCGTGGACGATCTGCTCGTCCAGCGTCCCGACGTGATCGTGTTCGCCGGTGACATCTTCCACTCGGTCCGGCCGACGAACCCGGCGATCCTCTTTTTCTTTCAGCAGCTGCAGCGCTTGCGGTCGGGGCTGCCGGACACCCCGACCGTCGTGGTCGCTGGCACGCACGACACACCCCGCTCTGTCGAGACGGGGACGATCCTGCGGCTGTACGAGGCGCTCGGCGTCGAGGTGGCGACGGATCGTGCGCGCCGGATGGTGTTCCCGCAGCTCGACTGCGCCGTGCTCGCTGTTCCGCATCAGGCCCTGGCCCAGGCGGACCGGCCCGCTCTCCGCCCCGAGCCGGGCTCCTCCCTCAACGTCCTGGTCACCCACGGCGATTGGCCGGGTCTCGGCGAGCAGCGCGGGACGATGGAGTATGGCGGCGTCCTGTTGCAGCGCGAAGACATCGCGCCGGCACAGTGGGATTACGTCGCGCTGGGGCACTACCACGTGGCGCACCAGGTCGAGCCCAATGTCTGGTACGCGGGGAGCCTCGACTATGTGGGCCCCAATTCCTGGGGCCAGCTACAGGACGAGCGGGAGCGCGGCCGCTCGGGGAAGGGGTACCTGCTCGTTCACCTCCCCGGAGCCCGCATCGAGCATCGTCTCATAGCGCCGCCGCGTCGCTTCGTCGAGCTGCCCGCCATCGAGGGGGCGGGTCGCACCGCGAAACAGCTGGACGAGGAGATTGCGCGGACCGTGGCCGCCGCCAAGCCCGCCATCGACGACCAAGTCGTGCGGCTGTTGATATGGAACGTCGCCCGCGGTACGGCGCGGGATCTCGATCACGCGGCCCTGCGTACCTACAAGGCGCGGGCGCTGAACTTTCAGCTCGACCTGCGACGTCCCGAAGAGCACCGCGTGGTGGGGCTGGGCGCGCCGCAGCGGCGCCAGCCGCTGCCCGACACGGTGCGCGAGTTCCTGGGCCGCCGCCCGCTCGACGCCGAGCTCGATCGCCCGACGTTCGTGCGCCTGGGCGTAGAGTACGTCGAGGCCTCGGGCGGTGGGGAGGAGCCGGCGTGAAGCTGCACCGCCTCCGGCTCGTCAATTTCCGGCAGCATGCCGACACCGAGATCGTGTTCGGCGACGGCATCACCGGCATCATCGGCCCCAACGGCTCGGGAAAGACGTCGCTGCTCGAGGGCCTGGCGTGGGCCATCTACGGCAACGCCGCCGCGCGCGGCGACAAGGATTCGATTCGGAATCTGCGCGCGAAGGCGCGCACCGCCGTTCGGGTGGAGCTGGAGTTCGGCCTCGGCAGTCACGAGTATCGGGTGGAGCGCGGCCTGAACGACGCCGAGCTGTACCAGGACGGGACGATCGTCGCCAACTCGCTGCGCGAAGTGACTGCCAAGCTGCAGCGCGTGCTCGGCATGACCCATGACGAGTTCTTCAACACGTATTTCACGGGTCAGAAAGAGCTGGCGGTTCTCGCCAATGCCAGCCGGCCCGAGCGCGCGGCGTTCCTGTCGCGCGTGCTCGGCTACGAGCGGCTGCGTTTGGCCCAGGAGCGGGTGCGCGAGCGCCGCAGCGCACTGAGCCACGAGGTCGAGGGCCTCGAGACGGGCCTGCCGCCACGCGCCGAGCTTCAAAAGGAGAAGCGAGAGGCGGAGCAGCGGTTGGCCGGGGCCCGCCGCGCCACGGCCGACGCTGAGAAGGCACGCCAGAAAGCGCAGGACGCACTCGCCGCCGAGGAGCCGCGCTGGCAGGCGTGGGTGACGCGGCGCGAGCGCACGCTGTCGCTGGAGGGGGATCAGCGCGTGGCCGAACAGGCGGTGCTCGCCCAGCGCCAGGAGTTCCAGCGGCTCGACAAAGAGCTGGCCGAGGCGCTCTCGGCCCGGGAGGAGCTGCGCAAGCTCGAGGCGGAGGTAGCGCCGATTTCGCGGCTCAAGGCGGAGCTGGGCGAGCTCGACCGCCTACACCAGGAGGACGCCGCGCGGCGGGAGGACCAGGCGAAGCTGACGGAGCTGGCGCGGGCGGTGGCGGGCCTCGACGGCCGCATCGCCGAGCTGGCAGATGCCGCAGCAGCGTTGGCGCGCGCGGAGGCGGAGACGCACGGGCTCGAGGAGCGTCTCGAGGCCGCCGGCCGGGCGGCAGAGGAGCAGCAGGCAGCCTGGGTGCGTGAGAAGGAGTACGCCGGCACGCGGCGCAGCGAGCTGCTGAAGCAGTACGACGAGGTGAAGGAGCAGCGCGACAAGATCCAGCGCCTCGGGCCGGAAGGCGAGTGCCCGACCTGCCGCCGGCCCCTCGGGGCCGAGCACGCGGCGGTGCTCGGCGTGTTGGATCGCCAGATCCAGGCGATCGTCGATGACGGCACCTATTTCCGTCAGCGTCTCGAGCAGCTCGCGGTGCCGCCCGAGACCGTGGCGCAGGCGGAAGCGGCCCGTGCGCCGCGCGGCACGACGCCGTCCGGACCGAGCTGGCGCGGCTCGATCCTGTCGCCCTGCACGCGGCGGCGCTCGCGGCGCGGGCCGAGCGCGCCGAGGTCCTGGTGGGGGAGGCGGAGCTGGCGGAGAAGGCGTTGTCGAGTCGCGAATCTCTGGCGCGGCAGCTGGCGGACGCGGTCAAGGCCGAGGGGTTCTCGGAGGAGAAGTTCAAGACGGCGCGCGAGCGGCACGACCGCGCGACGCACGCGTTGCGCGCCGCGGAGTTGTCGGTCGCCGAAACGCGCGGCGAGCTGGTGGGGGCGGAGGCGGCGGTGCGGGAGGCCGAGCGGCGCGAGGGGGAGCGCGCGGCGCGCGAGCGCACCATCGCCGAGCGGAACGCCGAGCTGCGGTTGCACCACGAGCTGGACCGGGCGTTCTCGGACCTGCGTGCCGACCTGAACGCCGCGATGCGGCCCGAGATCGGAGAGCTCGCCTCCACCTTCCTGGCCGATTTGACCGACGGCCGCTACGATGAAGTAGACCTCGACGAGGACTACCGCGTGGTCGTGCTCGACGACGGCGTCCCCAAGCCGGTGATCTCGGGCGGTGAGGAAGACGTCGCGAACCTGGTGCTGCGGCTCGCCATCTCGCAGATGATCGCCGAGCGGGCGGGGCAGCCGCTGTCGTTGCTCGTGCTGGACGAGATCTTCGGCTCGCTCGACGAAACGCGACGCCAGCATGTGCTCGCGCTGTTGCGCCGTCTGGGCGACCGCTTCCCACAGGTCATCCTGATCACGCACATCGAGCAGGTGCGGGACGGGTTGGACCGCGTGATTCGTGTCGCGTACGACGCCGCGGCGGGAGCGAGCGTGGTGAAAGACGACACCGCCATCCTGGGAGGAGGGACCGCCGATGCGGGCGTGGCTGCCTGAGACGCGCGTCGCCGGCCCGGAGCAGGCGACCGAGCGCGACATCGAGGGCCTGAATCGCGTGTTCGCGGAGGCGTTCACCGACCGCTACCGCCGCGACGGCCTCGTCGGCGTTCGCGTCCCGCAGCTGAACCCCGCAGTATGGCGCTACGCGCTGCTGGGCGCCGGTGAGGGCGCGATGCTGTGGCGCGACGAGCACGACGAGGTCGCCGCGTTCAACGTCGCGCACCGCTCGGGCTCGGAGGGGTGGATGGGCCCCCTCGCGGTGCGCCCCGACCGTCAGGGAACCGGGGTGGGGAAGACCGTCGTGCGGACCGCCGCCGACTGGTTGATCGACCGCGGCGTGACGACCCTCGGTCTCGAGACGATGCCCCGCACCCCCGAGAACATCGGCTTTTACGCGCGGCTCGGCTTTGTGCCGGGTCACCTCACCGTCACGCTCACGAACGAGATCGCCACCCGCGGCCATCCGGCGCCGACGCTGCTCTCGCACAGTGCGGGGGCGGAGAAGGACGCCGCGCTCGCGGCGGCCCGTAACCTGGCGAGCGCGTTGGTCCCGGGCTGCGACTTCTCCCGCGAAATGTTGCTCACCGCCGAGCTGGGACTCGGGGACACGTCGCTCGTCGAGGGTCACGAGGGCCTCGACGCCATGGCGCTGTGGCACTCGGCGCCCCTCGCCGACACGCGCGCGCGAGATGAAGTCCGCGTCCTGAAGCTCGCCGCGCGGAGCGAGGCCGCGTTCGAGGCCGCTATCGCCGCGGTGGAGGCCGCGGCCGCCAAGGCGGGCATCCGCCGCGTCGCCGTGCGCTGTCAGACGAGTTTCGCCGACGCATTCCGCCGGCTCATCGCGCGCGGCTACCGCGTCCGCTGGACCGATCTGCGCATGAGCTACGAGGGCTACGCTGAACGCCACCCCGCCGGAGGCGTGCTCTTCTCCAACTGGGAGATATGACCGCCGGGTTGATCATCTTTGCGGCGACCTACGTCCTGATCGCCGTCCAGCGCCTGCCGTTCGTTCATCTCAATCGTCCCGCCGCCAGCTTGCTCGGCGCGGTCGCCATGGTCGTGTCCGGCGTCCTGTCGCTGCCGCAGGCCTACGGCGCGGTCGACTTCGACGTCCTCGTCTTCCTGCTGGGCCTGATGCTCGTCGTCGGCTACCTCGAGGTCGGCGGCTTTTTCGAGTGGGCGGCCGAGTGGCTGCTGCGCCGCGCGCGTACGCCCGATCGGCTGCTGCTCGGCGTGGTCGTGGGGGGGGGGCTGCTGTCCGCGTTCTTCGTGAACGACACCATCTGCCTGATGGTGACGCCGGTCTTGCTCGCCGCGCTGGGCCCCTTACGAGTCCGTCCGACGCCCTACCTCATCGGTCTCGCGATGGGCGCCAATGTGGGCTCCGTGCTGTCGATCACGGGCAATCCGCAGAACATGCTCGTCGGGATCTGGAGCGGCGCGTCGTTCGGCGGGTTCCTCGTGCGCATGCTGCCCGTCGCGCTGGGCGGACTCGCGCTCACGTACGGCTACCTGCGCTGGGCGTTCCGCGCCGACCTGGGCGAGCCGTTCCGGGAAGTCCTCGCGACCGTGCCGGTCTCCCTCGACCGGCCCCTGGTGGTGAAGGGGCTCGCGATGTTCGGCGTCGCGGTGGTCGCCTGGCTGGCCGGCGGATCGCTGCCGCTCGTCGCCATCACCGTGGGCGCCCTGATGGTCGCGATCGCGCAGCGCGACCCGGCCTACGCGATCGACCGCATCGAGTGGGGACTGCTGCTGTTCTTCGCATCTTTGTTCGTCGTGATGCGGGGGCTGGAGCAGACCGGCGCGGTGGCGTGGATCGACGCGCACGCCGTCGCCCTGGCGCAGGGGAGTTCGGCGTGGGGAGGCGCCACCGCCGTGAGCGGGGTGATGCTCGTGCTCTCGAATCTCATCTCGAACGTCCCGGCCGTGCTGCTCTGGCGCAACACGGTTCCGACGCTCTCCAACCCCGACCTCACGTGGCGGATCGTCGCGATGAGCTCGACGTTCGCCGGGAACCTGCTCTTGATCGGATCGATGGCGAACCTGATCGTGGCGGAGCGCGCGGAGGCGCGGGGCGTGCGGATCGGGTTCGTCGAGTATGCGCGCGTGGGAGTACCCGTCACGCTGCTGACGCTGGCGTGGGGCATCGCGGTGCTCGTGGTGCTGCGGTGAGCCGGCGGCGTCGCGCCGGTTAGGCCCTCGCCGGTCGAGCGGCTTGCGTCTCGGACGTTCCCGTCACGTAGACCACCAACCCGAGGCCGACCACGTCAGTCGCGTGCGGCGTGCCCGGCGGCAGGTCGAGCCGGTCACCCGGGCCGAGCTCGAACGTGGCGCCCTCGACCATGACCCGCAGGAAACCCGACAACACCCAGCGGGTCTCGGAAAAGTCATGCGCGTGCGTGGCGACGTGCGTGCCGGGGATATCCGACCACCAGGCGGTGACCATTCCTTCCTCCTCGAGCGCGCGCCGCAGCGTGGAGAGTTGCAGCGGGCCCACGCGCGGATCCCAGGCCGTGACGTTGAGCATTACGAGCGGACGCTGGGCGCGCCGACGAGGATGCGGCGCGCGAACAGGACCATCGCACCCGCGTAGAGCAGATGCACGTATCCCGTCGGGACCTGCGCGACGAACACGAGCAGAACCCATGCGACGAGCAGGACGATCGCGGTGATGAGCGTCACGTTCATGGCTGTTGACGTTTCGAGTCCAGGACGTATTCTAGTGCTCAGGAGCGGGGAGTCAAATTATTGAGCCAACAGCTCGATCGTGGACCCAGATACTGCGGCCCATGTCATGCCCCCTCGTGGGGAAGACAGAATTCGTGGTGAGGGACCTGTCATTACTTTCGGGCTTCAATAATCCTCCTCGCTCCTGCTCTACCAACCGGCCGGCCCGGGTTACACCGGTGACCGGCCGGTTGTGCGTTAGCGCGCCACCAGCAGATCCTTCGCTCGCGCGCGTGCCGCGCGCTCGCTCAGGATGACACGTCGCGGCGCGTTTTGACGGGGAAAAGAAGGGTGGGGGGTGGTACCCATTCTTCTTGTTCAAGCGAGCGAACGGCCTTGTCATCCTGAGCGCCGCAGGCGCGAAGGATCTGCTTTCGGCGCCGCGCCCCGGACCGTTTCCCAGAAGTATCTCAGCGCCAGGAGTTTCTTCGCCCCTGTCGCGTACCCGATCCCCAGCACCACGATCCACACCGCGTACGCCACGGCGACCTCTTGGCGCAGGTGCGGCGCGGAGAACTGCACGACCCACAGGACGAACAGCGCGGTCGCGTCGAGCCAGTCGAACTCCATGTTCGCGAGCAGCATGACGCCGAGCGCGGTCTGGAGCAGCGTGAGCACGATCTCGATGCGCTGTCCGGCATCGAATGCAAAATCCGCCCACGCCCCGTGATGGTGCAGATGGGAGAAGCCGTACACCAGCGGGATCATGGCGGCGAGGATCGTCCACTGGTTGATGTTGCTCGACACGATGTTCATCAGCGCCATCGGCGCCTGGGTAACGCGGCGCGCCCATGTGAACGTCGAGACGAACTCCGGGAACTCCGACAGAAACGGCGCGACCCACTGGACGAGGAAGAATTGGCTGATGCCGATCAGCCCGGCCAACGCGATCATCGACGTGAGGAACGGATGCGCGGTCACATACAACAGCAGCCCCCCGACCGCGAACAGCCCCCCGATCGCCGCCTGCCGGCGCCATCCCCGCTGGCGGTAGGCCCAGCGCGACACCGCGGGCGCGTCGGCCAAAGATTCCGCGGCCTTGGGGGGGTTGCGCGTCAGGATCCAGAGGTACAGGACGTACAGCGCGATCAGCACGACCGCGTCCACCCAGCCGATGCGCTGCCGCCACAGGATGACGAGGAAATAGAGGAGCGGCGGGACCAGGCCGACCACTTCGACCGCGTGCTCGCGCTCGAGCTGGATGGCGGGCAGGCGCGCGGCCGCATCGCGTCTCCCCGAGAAGGCGAACACGAAGTAGATCATCGGCCAGCCGAGACCGAGCAGCAGGCGGATCGCGCCGGTGAGGTTCGCGATCGCGAGATGCGCGCGCTCCGGATCTTTTCCCGCCTCCCAGGCGATCACCGCCTCGACGGCGAACTCGGGGAGCGTCTGCAGCCAGGCGAGGATGGCGAGCGCGAGGCCCTGAGAGATCAGGAATTGCGCGGCTTCCGCGCCCCAGGCCACGAGAAACGCCGAGACCAGGATGCTGGGGAAGGTCCACAGCGCCGACAGCGCCGAGCCTCCCGCCTGGATCGCGGCCGCGAGTAGCTTTAGGAGTCGCACGGGAGCCCAACTTAGTCTGGCCGGGGAGGTGGAACAAGCGATGCCGCGTTGCGTCGTCACGCGCCGGGTGCACTTCAACGCCGCCCACCGCCTCTACAATCCGCGCTTCCCGGACGCGGAGAACGACCGGATCTTCGGGGTGTGCAACAACCCGAACTTCCACGGGCATAACTACAATCTCGACGTGTCGGTGGAGGGCGAGATCGATCCCGCCACGGGCTACGTGCTCGACATCAATCGCCTGAAGGAGATCTTGACCGAGCAGTTGGTGCGGCACCTCGATCACAAGAACCTGAACCTCGACGTCCCATGGTTCCGCGAATTGATCCCCACGGCGGAGAACATCGCCGTCGTGTGCTGGCGCGTGCTCGAGCCGGCGCTCAAGCCGACGCGTTTGGCGCACATCCGTCTGTGGGAGACGGAGCGTAACTACGTGGACTACACCGGGACCTGATCATGGAGCACAGCTTGCACAACGCGCGCACGGAGCCGACAGCGACACGTAGAGCGTTCGACACGCTGGTGCACGAAATGCTCGAGCAGCTCGGTGAGGACCCGAAGCGCGAAGGGCTCCAGAACACGCCCGCCCGCGTCGAAGCCTCGCTCAAGTGGCTGACGCGCGGCTACCAGATGAGCGTCCAGGACGTGATCGGCGACGCCATCTTTCACGAGAAGCACGAGAACATGATCTGCGTGCGCGACATCGAGATCTACTCGATGTGCGAGCACCACATGCTGCCTTTCTTTGGGAGGGCGCACGTCGCGTATCTGCCCGACGGCAAGATCGTCGGGCTCTCGAAGATCCCGCGCGTGGTCGAGGTCTTCGCCCGGCGGCTGCAGGTCCAGGAGCGGCTCACCGACCAGATCGCCGAGGCGCTGTGCGCGGTGTTGAAGCCGCTTGGGGTCGGCGTGGTCATCGAGGCCTACCACCTCTGCATGATGATGCGCGGCGTCGAGAAGCAGAACTCGAAGACCGTCACGAGCGCGTTGCGCGGCGCCTTCCGCGACGACGCCAAGACGCGCGACGAGTTCCTGCGCCTGGTGCACGGCGGTAACGGGCTGGCGTGACGGCACCGGGGCTCGTCGGGAAGCTGGCGCTCGTCACGGGTGCGTCGCGCGGCATCGGCCTCGCCGTCGCGGACGAGCTGCGCGCCGCCGGCGCGCACGTCATCCGCCTGGCGCGCAGCCTGCACGACGCGTCGGGCGACCGCCTCACCGACCTGCAATGCGACGTCACGCGTCCGGACGATGTCGACCGCGCCGTGGGTCGCGTGGTCGGTGAGCTGGGCGTGCCCGACATCGTCGTGAACAACGCCGGGATCTTCATGATCAAGCCGCTCACGGACACGACGCCGGCCGACTTCACCGCGACCCTCGCCACCAACCTGACGGGGCCGTACCTGGTGGCGCGCGCGCTCGTGCCGCGCATGGTCGAGCGTGGCAGGGGGCACCTGATCACGATCGGCTCGATCTCCGACTACATCGGATTCCCGGGGTCCACCGCGTACGCCGCGAGCAAGTTCGGGCTGCGCGGGATGCACGAGGTGATCCGCGCGGAGACGGCGAAGTCGGGCGTGCGCACGACGCTGATCTCCCCCGGGCCCGTCGACACCGACATCTGGGACGATGTGAGACCTGACGAGAAACCCGGGTTCACGAAGCGCAAGGACATGATGCGCGCGGAAGACGTGGCGGAGGCCGTGCTGTTCGCGGCCACGCGGCCCGAGCGCGTCGCGATCACGGAGATCCGGCTGCTGCCCACGGTTTACTCGCCAAGGAACTGAGCGAATGCGGAATGCGGAATGCGGAGTGCGGAGTTTCAGGGGTGGCGTCGAACCGTCCTGTGGGGTTCGACACTCAGGCGGACATTCCGCATTCCACACTCCGCATTCCGCACTTCTCGCCATCCTCACCGCGGCTCCACTCGCTACCGTCACTGCCCAAGCGATCCCCGCTCTCCCCGACTCCAGCGGCTGGGGCGTGCACGTTCTGGCGATCGCGCGGGCGCCCGACAGTGCGATTTGGGTGGGGACGTACGGCGAAGGCATTTTCGTGCTACGGCGGGGCGTGGGAAGTGGGGCGTGGGAGCGCATCCGTTCCTCATCCGACACTTCGAAGCACTCGATCTCGTGGGATTTCGTGCATGCGTTCGCGTTCGGGCCGCGCGGGCAGGTGTGGTACGGCACGGTAGGGAATGGCTGGGGCCTCTCGACCGACGGTGGCAAGACCTGGAAGAACTGGGAGTTTCGTCAGCTCGGCCCCGAATGGCAGTACGTAGCGCCTGGTGGGATCGTGACGCACGGAGACACCACGTACATCGCGACTGCGGATGGCATCAAGCTGACGTGGGATGACGGAGCGACGTGGCGCGTGATTACGGATTCGATCGGGGCGACGACGGCGAAGGATTCAGTGTGGGGGCGCGTCGAGAACCAGTACGTTCGGGGGATGGTGGGCCTTGGAGACGCTACCCTGTTGATCGAGACCCTGCGCGGGCGCGCTGCGTCGTCCGACGGCGGACGCACCTGGCATCGGCAGCGGGTACGACGTGACATCATCGTTGACAACTTCTTTGAGTTGTCGGATCACCGCATCCCGTTGGACCGGGCTACCGTTCCAATTGGGCACGTCGAGCCCCCGAAGCACACCTGGTTCCGCCGCCCCATCGCGCTCACGGACCAGCCCTACATCGACCAGACCTACCGCTTCGGCTCGACGATGGGCGGCAACTTTCAGCCGCACCAGGGAGTCGAGTTCAACAACGCGGATGGCACGCCGGTGCACGCGATCGGCGACGGTGTCGTGGTGCACGCGGGGCCGGCGGAGCAGGGGGCGCTTACGGTTGCTATTCGTCACGACAGGCGCCTTTCGTTAACCCCGGGGCATGGCCCCGGGGTTAACCCACCCTTGCGGGTGTTCTCGGTCTATTACCACAACTCGCGCCTGCTTGCGCATGTTGGGGACCGCGTCAAAGCGGGCGACGTCATCGCGCTCGTCGGCAACACGGGCCGAGCCACGAACGACCACCTGCATCTCGAGGTGCACGCCTCGCCCTTCGATTCCACTCGACTCATCGTCGACCCCGCGGTGCGGTACCCGCCCTACAACACGAACCCCGAATTGTGGATCGACCCGCTCCCGGGGACCGGGTTGGTGGCGGGGCAGGTGTGGGACTCCGCCGGCAAGCCCGCGTACCAGGCCCGGATCTACGGTCTGGTGAAGCCTGAGCCGGTGGAAACGCCGTTCTCTTTCATCGAGACCTACGGCCCGCGCAATCATTCCGACCCGGTCTATCAGGAGCACTTCGCGATCTCCGACGTCCCGCCGGGAGAGTATGTTTTGGGCGTCGAGATCGAGGGGAAGCGCGTGTTCCGGCGTGTGAAGGTCGAGGCCGGCAAGCTTACTTGGGTCGAGTTCCGGCCAGACTAGACCACGCCCCACGCCCCACTCACTGCTTTCATGCACATTGAGTTAACCGAGATGCTGCGCTGCCCCGAGCCGCACCGCGAAGACGCGATGGTGCTCTCGACGGGCGAGATGGTGGGCCGGATGGTGCGATCCGGGCTCATCGGGTGCTCGGTGTGTCGGAAAGAGTTCCTGATCACGAACGGGATCGTCGACTTCGTCGGAAGCGCGGAACAGGGTCCCGTCACCCCGGGGCATCGCCCCGGGGTCAGCCGCGACACGATCAGCTCGGCTGACCCCGGGCCGGCGGCCCGGGGTGAACCGGGTCCCCGGCCGCCGCTCCCCTCTCCCGTCGATCTCCAAGCCCTCCTCGAACTCTCCGGCCCAGGCGGATTCGTCGTGCTGCTCGGTGACGCGGCGCGCCACGCCGCGGGACTCGCTGGATTGATGGCGGGGATTCACTTCATCGGCGTCAACGCTCCACGCGACGTGGGAGAGCTGCCAGTGCTCTCGCTGCTGCGTACGGAGAGCGTCATCCCGCTGCGTCAAGCGATCGCGCGCGGCGTCGTGGTGGGGAGGGATGTCGCCAACTCACCGTGGCTCGTCGAGGCGCACCGCATCCTGCTGCGGGGCCGGCGCTTTGTCGCGCTACAGGAAAAGGCCGAGCTTCCGATCGGCTTGGAAAAGCTCGCGGTGGCGAAAGGGTTGTGGGTCGGCGAAAAGAAGTAGCGGCTAGACCCGGAAGGTGACGAACACCACACCACCCAGCGCCATAAACGCATACCAGACGCGGGGTGGAATCCGCGGGGCCGTGGCGGGGAGGCGCGACAGGGTCGCGGTGACTGACGCCCCCAGGAACGCCGCCGCGAACACCCAGTGCTGATACAGCTCCGAGCGCATCGCTGCGGGGTCCATCGCCATCATGGTGTGCCGATGCGACGGCCGGTGAATCACGAAGATCACGGCGACGGCGGCGAGGGCCACCGGGGCGACCCAGCGCAGATAGGGCGTGGCGGGATGCCCCGGGCGGCGGCGGATGAACCACTCGGTCAGCGCCGGCACCACGACGCACAGCGCCGAGATCTTATGCTGCAGCGTGTGCGGCGAGCTGAGGTCCGCCCACCACGACTTGGGGGCGGCGTTGGGCGAGAGCAAGTGCACGATCGGTGTCCACCACACGTTGCCGTCCATCGGTGGCGTCCAGGACTCGTTCGAGCCCATCACGATCCAGCCGAGGAACAAGGCGAACCCGAGCCACACGTGCTGGCGCCACGCCGGGCTGTCGGGGCGGTCCACGAACAGCGCGCCCATGCCCGCCACGGTGATCAGCGTGGCGCCGATGTAGGTGTGGACCGCCTCGTCGTAGGAGAGGGCGATCATCCTTCGATTGCCGCGGCGATGGCGTCGTCGGCAGCGTAGGCGTGGTCGATGATGTCCTTGTAGCGTTTCTCGACCACGCGGCGCTTCACCTTGAGGGTGGGCGTCAGCTCGCCCGCCTCGATCGTGAAATCGCTCTCGATCAAGATCACCTTCTTCGGCATCTCGAACTTCGCCAGGTCGCGCAGCGATCCCATCACCTCGCGCTCCATCTTGGCGTGCACGTCGGGGAGCGCGATCAGCTGCGCGCGCGATCCGTAGCTCAGATTCCGCTCCTTGGCCCAGCGATCGAGGTTGTCGTAGTTCGGGACGACGAGAATGATCGGATACTTGCGGCGATCGCCGTACAGGACGGCGTTGACGACGAACTTGTTTCGCTTCACCATCGCTTCGATCGGCTGCGGCGCGATGTACTTGCCGCCCGCCGTCTTGAGCAGCTCCTTCTTGCGATCGGTGATCTTCAGGTACCCGTCCGCATCGATCTCGCCGATGTCCCCCGTGTGCAGCCACCCCTCGGCGTCCACCGTCTCGCGCGTCGCATCGGGCAGCTTGTAGTAGCCCTTCATGATGTTCGGGCCGCGCGCAAAGATCTCGCCGTCGGGCGCGATCTTCAACTCCACCCCGGGGATCGCTTTCCCCACGGTGCCGAGCTTGATACGGTCCAGGAGATTGAGCGTCAGCACCGGAGACGACTCGGTGAGCCCGTAACCCTCGATCACGGGGAGCCCGGCCGAGTAGAAGAACTTCGCGATGTCGGCCGAGAGCGGCGCGGCACCGGACACGAAAAACCGGACCTTCCCGCCGGTGCGCGCCTGCAACTTCGAGAAGACGAGCTTGTCGGCGACCTTCTTCTTGAATGACAGCCCGCCGGGAACCGCGCGCGCTTCACGGCGCCCCCCGAGAGCGCGTTCTCGAGCACCCGCGCATACACCTTCTCGTACAGCCGCGGCACCGACAGCACGACGCTGGGCTGCACCTCCTGCAGGTTCGCCGCGACCGTGTCGAAGGACTCGGCGTAGTTGATCAGCACACCGGCTTGGAACAGCGTGTAATCCACCATCCGCTCGTAGCTGTGCGACAGCGGCAGCATGGACAGGCAGGCATCTCCAGCGCCGACGGGAATGATCTGCAGCACCGCCTGGACGTTGGACCAGATGTTGTGGTGGGACAGCATCACGCCCTTCGGGTCCCCCGTCGTCCCCGACGTGTAGATCAGCGTCGCGAGGTCGTCGGGTGGCACCGCCAGCGCCTCACGCTTCCAGTCCGGGTACTTGCCGATCGCCGCTCGACCTTTCGCCTCGAGCTCAGCCAGGGTGAGCACGCCGTCCCGCTGCACCGACCCATCGAACGCGATCACGTGCTGCAAGGCGGGAAGCCCGCTCCGGACCTCCAGGACCTTGGCGACCTGGGCGTCCGTCGAGCAGCACACCGCCACGGCCTCGGAGTCGCGCAGGATGTACTCGGTCTGTTTCGCGGTGAGGGTGGGATAGATGGGGACGTCGGCGGCGCGGGCGGTGAGGCAGGCGTAGTCGGTCAGGGCCCATTCGGGTCGGTTCTCCGATACGATGCCGACGCGATCCCCGGCGCGCACGCCCAGCTCCCGCAACCCCAGCGAGATCGCCTGCACGCGCTGGGAGGTCTCGCGATGCGTGATCGGAATCCACGCGCCGCCGACCTTCGATCGGAACGCGAAAGGGAGGTTGGCGTGGCGGTCGACCGTGGTAAAGAACAACTGGTTGAGTGTGCCCTTGTTCATGGTCTGCTCATGGCCGGAACTCCACGACGAAGCGCACCGGGCTGCCCGGCACGTCGGTGCCGTTGGGCCGCCGGACCGCGGCGCTGACGACGACCGAATCAGGGAGCGGCCCCGGCTCGAACCGTAGCCGCTTGAACGCGATGCCGTTCGCGTCCGTTTGGACGGGCGTCTTGGGGAGTAATGTGACGGTCGAGTCGGCCGCTGGATAGATGGCCATCGTATACTCGACCGAGCGGCCGGGCGCGCCGCTCGTTCCCGCCCAGGCTTTCACCATCAAGGAATCGGAGAGCGTATCGGGCGTCGACACGATCATCGTGTCCCGGATCGGCCCCGCCGCGCTGGCCGAGTCGAGCCGTGCCAGGACGAACACGTTCTCGGGGTTGGACCGCAGGCCGGCGAAGCGCGCCTGCAGCCGTCCCGTCCCGACGGCCTTCGCGAGCGTGACGCCGGTCGCGCTGTCCACCACCGTGACGATCGCGGTGTCGAGCGAGCTCCAGTACACCTGGGCGGCCACCGAATCGCCGCGACCGTCCAAGGCTCGGGCCTGGGGGTGCAGCGTGTCGCCGACCTCGAGGCGGCCGCTGTCGGGGAAAAACACCTCGAGCGCGACCACCTCATTGAGATCCGTGCCGAGCTGTCCGCAGGCAGCGGCCGCCGCCAGAGCGAGCAGGAGCGCGATCGCCCTCAGGCGCCGCCCCCCCCCCCGTCCGGGGAAGGCGACGGCGTCAGGCCCGCGCCGAGATCGCGCAGGGCGTCGGTGGCGTGCGCGACCCACTTCTGGCCGTCGGGTCCCTTGGGGGGATTGGCGAGGAAGGCCTTGAGGTGCTGCGCCGCGCCGTCGGGGTCGCCCCGCTTCAGCAGCAGGAAGGCGAGCCCGTAATGCGCGCCGGCGAGTCCGGTGTCGAGCTCGAGCGCGCGGCGATAGTGGCGGATCGCTTCGTCGTAGCGCCGCGTCTTGGTGAACGCGATCGCCATGTTCTGGAGGATGCGGGCGTCGTTGGGGTGATCGCGTAGCGCCAAGCGGTACGACGTGAGCGCCGCGTCGTAGTCGCCCTGCCGCTCGAGCGCCAGCGCCTCATTCAAATAGTCGAGGCGCTGCGGGCTGAGGTCGTCCGGGGACGTGCCGCTGAACAGACGGCGCCAGAAACCCATGGGGCGAAAATAGCTTGCGGCCTCGGACGTTGGCAATGTAGCTTCCCGCACGATGCCCTCCGTTCCGCCCAAACCGAGCTTCGGTGCCCGCGCCGGCCGCAAGACGCCGCGCGGCGTCCTCGAGGTGGACTGGCCGTTCTTCGGCGAGCTGTGCCGGGCCCTGGCGCTGAAGATCTTCCGCGAGTACGACCCCGAGGTGGTGATTGGGATCGCGAAGGCGGGTGTGATTCCCGGCGCGGTCGTGGCGAGCATCCTGCAGCGGGACTTCGCGTCGATCGCCATCACGCGCAACGCGCCCGGCGCGACGCCGACGGTGATTGCGGGGCCGCCGCGCATCGTCACGGGGAAACGCGTGCTGATCGTGGACGAGACGTGCGAGTCCGGCAGTACCATGAAGCTCGCCCTCGCCGCGGTGCGGGAGCTGAAGCCCGCGGCGGTCAAGACGGCGGTGTCGTTCAAGACGGGCAGTTACAAGCCCGACTTCCACGCGCTGGAGAACGAGAACTTCATCATCCTCCCCTGGGACCGTGAGGTCATCATCGGAGGCGAGATCGTGGTGCGGCCCGACTACGCCGAGAAGCTGAGAGAACTCGGGCCTTGAAGGATCGTCTGGCGGCCGCGCTCAAGGCCTCGCGCGCCGACTACACCGAAATCCGCGTCGAACGCACCTGGAGCTCCGCCGTGACCTTCCGCGGGCGGCGGCTCGAGACCGCCACGGTCAGCGAAGACCAGGGCGGGTTTGTTCGCGCCCTGAACCACGGCTGCGGCTGGGGGATCGCGTCGTTTACGTCGCTCGACGCGCTGCCGGCGATGGTGGCGCGGGCCGACCAGCTGTCGCGCGCCGTCCGGCTCGAACGCCCGATCCGCCTCGCCGCGACCACGCCCCAGGTGGCCGACGCGACGCTCGATCTGGACGGCGACGTCGTCTCGGACGCGGTGGTGGACACACAGGCGATCTACCGCGACGAGGTGAGCGAGGTCTGGTACGTGAACTCCGAAGGGACGGTCCTCGCCCAGCTGCGCCCCGAGGTCTCGATCTCCGGGACCGCGATCGCCCGCCGCGACGGCACGATCGAGAAGGGACTCGAGTCGATCGGCCTGCGCAAAGGCTGGCGCAGCGTTCACGGACTCGAGGACCGCTTCCGCGTCGTCGCCCAGCGCGCGGTCGACCTGCTCGACGCCCCGCGCGTGCACGGCGGCGCCTATCCGGTGATCCTGGACAACGAGCTCGCGGGGGTCTTCGTCCACGAAGCCTTCGGCCATCTCTCGGAGGCGGACTTCGTCTACGAAAACCCGCAGGCGCGCGAGATGATGACGATCGGTCGCCGCTTCGGGAAGCCGGTCTTGAACGTGGGAGACAACGGCGCGGCGGCGGGCCTCAGGGGCACGCTCCCCTTCGATGACGAGGGCACGCCCACGCAGGATACGCCGCTCATCACTGAGGGCATGCTCGTCGGCCGGTTGCACTCCCGCGAGACCGCGGCGGCGCTGGGCGAACGTCCGACCGGCAATGCCCGCGCGATCTCGTTCCGGCACCCGCCCATTGTGCGCATGACCAACACGTACATCGCCCCGGGCCCCGCGGACCGTACGTTCGCCGACCTCATCAAGGATGTGAAGCTCGGCGTGTACGCCTGCGGCGCGTTCGGCGGGCAGACGCTGCTCGAGAACTTCTCGTTCACCGCCGCGTGGGGCCACATGATTCGCGACGGTCACGTGGCGGAGCTGGTCAAGGACGTGGTGCTGGCGGGGAACCTGTTCCAGACGCTCGACCGCATCGACCACATCGCCGGAGACTTCACGTGGAACCAGATGGGCGGCGGGTGCGGCAAGGGCGGGCAGGTGCCCCTGCCGGTCACTGAGGGCGCACCGCACGTGCGTATCGAGGAGATCCTGGTCGGAGGCGACGTGGGCCAGGTATGATCGACCGGCTGCTCGACGCCGCCCGGTCGCTCGGCGGCGCCGATGCCTTATGGCGCCGGGAAGAACGCACCTCGATCGCGTTCGAGTCGGGCCGCCTCAAGACCGCGGCGGTGACCGAGGAGGCGGGCGTCGCATCGGCCGACCTGGGAGAGGCGCTCGATCTCGCCTTTCCCCCCACATCCCGACTCCCCCACGTCCCCACGTTTTTCGACCGCGCCGCCAACGCCTCGCTCGACCAGCTGATCGGGATGGGCCGGGGCCTGGTCGAGCGGCTCGCCCGTGAGGGATGCCAGGTCAACGTCGCCATCGAGCGCGAGGTGGGAGAGACCGCGGTCGGGAACACCGCCGGGGCGCGGGGTGGCTACCCGGCGACCGGCGTGGGCGTGACGGTGGAGGTGATTCGGATCGCCGCGGATGACGTGCTCATGATCTACGACCAGTACGTGGGCGGCGACCTCCCCACGGATGGCGATCTCGAGGCGTTGGTGCGATCGATCGAGACGCGGCTCGAGCCGGCGCTCACCGTCGCGTCGCCTCCGGAGGGCGCGCTGCCCGTGGTGTTCACGCCGGCGGGCCTCGCGGCCGTCATCCTCCCGCTCGAGCAGGCGCTCTCGGGTAAGACGGTGCTGCAGGGCAGCTCGCCCCTGGCCGCCCGGGTCGGGGCGGAAGTGTTCGACGCGCGGCTCTCGATCACCGACGATCCGCTCGCGGCGGACGGGCCGGCGTCGCGTCCGCTCGACGACGAATGCGTCCCGTCGGCCGCCACGCTGCTGGTCGAGCGCGGCATCGTGCGCGGCTTCGTGTACGACCTCGAGACCGCTGCCCGGGCCCAGGTGCGCAGTACCGGCCACGGGCGGCGCGGGATCTTCGGGAAGCCGCAGATCCGGTATACGAATTTGATCGTGGGGTCCGGACCGGATGACGTAGGGGCGCGGCATGCTGCGCCCCTACGCGCGCCCCTACAATTGGCGGGCGGCCTGGTAAGCGACATTCAGGATGGACTGATCGTCGACGACCTGATCGGTGTGGGACAGGGCAACGTGATCGGGGGAGGTTTCAGCCACCCGGTGGGACTCGCCTACCGCGTGCAACGCGGGGAGATCACCGGCCGCGTGAAGGATGCCGCCGTGGCCGGAAACGTCTACGAGCTGCTCAAACGCGTCGCCGGGTTCGGGAACGACGGCCGGTGGCTGGGCTCACGCTGGTCGCCGTCGCTGCGGCTCGACGGGGTCAGCGTGGCGCGCCGCTGAGCGCCTCCTCGTAGGTCCGTCCCTCCGTCATCCCCTCGTACACGCGCTGCAGCACGTCGGGCGTCGCCGACAGGAAGCGACAGCGTGCGTCGCCGCGGCAGCGGCACTCGACCTCCATCACGGAGACGGGCTCGCCCGAGAGGCGTCCCAGGAAATCGGCCAGCATCCCCGCCGAAAAGAAGCACATCGGTGTTTGCGATGTGCCGGGGTCCGCTTCGATCCAATCGCTCGAGTCCAACGCGAGCGCACCCGTTCCCACCGGACTCATCGTCAGCGTGCCCCAACCGCCGCTCGTGAAGAACGCGGACAGCGTTTCGGCGAACAGGTTCGCATCGAGGTCCGTCGGGTCATGGTCGGCGGCGAAAGCTCGGTACAGGCCTTCGCCGGCGGCGTACCCCGCCTCCTGCAGGATGGCGATGGCCTGATCGGGGGCTCGGCTCATCAGACTGGCGTGGAGCTGGCGAACGACCGGAGGTAGCATATGGGAGGCCAACTTAGGCTTTGGAGCGTATGCGGCGCAAGAGTTCTGCCTCGTCGATCTGCTCGACGCCGAGTGCCTTCGCCTTCTCCGCCTTCGACCCGGCGTCGGCGCCGACGACCAGCGCCGTGGTCTTCGTCGACACGCTGTCGGTCACGTGCCCGCCCGCTGCCTCGATCAGCTCTTTCGCTCTCGGTCGGGACAGCGTCGGGAGCGTGCCGGTGATGACGTAGGTCTGTCCCGCGAGCGGCCCGCGGCTCGTGGCGGCGACCGGCTCTTTCATGGTCAGGCCAAGTTTCTCCAGGCGTTCGATCAACTTGTGGTTGCGCGGCTCGGCGAAGAATCCCGCCACCGCCTCCGCGATCGCGGGTCCGATCCCGCGGATCTCGTTGATCTCCTCCGCGGAGGCCTTGGCCAGCGCCTTCATAGTGCCGAAGTGGCGGGCGAGGAGCTTCGCACCCTGCGCGCCGACGTGGCGGATGCCGAGCGCGAACAGGAGGACGGAGAGCGGTTGCCGCTGCGAGGCCTGAATCGCATCCACCAACTGCTGGGCCGATTTCTCCGCGAAGCCGTCGAGGGTGAGGAGCTGCATCGTGGTGAGCTCATACAAGTCCGCCACATCGGCGATCAGCTTGGCGTCGAGCAGCGCCCCGACCCGCTCGTAGCCCAGGCCGCGGACGTCCATCGCGCCGCGCGCCGCGAAATGCACGATTCCCTCCTTCACCCGCGCCGGGCACGACACGTTGGGGCAATACGTCATCACCTCGTCTTGCGGGTGCTCGACCTTCGAGCCGCAGCTCGGGCACTTCTCCGGCATGCGGAACTTCTTTTCCTCTCCCGTGCGCCGGTCACGCACGGGACCGAGCACTTGGGGAATGACTTCTCCCGCGCGAGTCACCTCGACCCAGTCGCCGATCCTGATGTCCTTCGCCTCGACCAGCGCGGCGTTGTGCAGCGTGGCCGTCGACACGGTGACGCCACCGATCTCCACGGGCTCGAGCACGGCGTAGGGGTTGAGCGCGCCGGTGCGGCCCACGTTGATGCGGATATCGAGCAGCCGGGTGACCTGCACCTCGGGAGCGAACTTGCGGGCGATCGCCCAGCGCGGCTCGCGCTGCCCGCCGCGCGTCCCGAGCTCGGTGTGGAGGGCCAGCTTGTCCACCTTCACCACGACGCCATCCGCTCCGTAGTCGAGACTCGGGATCAGCTGCTCGAGCTTCGCGATCTCCTGGTTGGCCCGTTCGAGATTGGGGACGAGGACGTGGTTCGGCTCGACGGGGAACCCCCACTTGCCCAGCTGCTCGAGCAGGTCGTGCTGCGTCGAGAACGGCAGCTTCTGACCGGGCGCCTCGACGTGGAAGCAAAACACCCGCAGCCCGCGGGCGCGCGTGACCTTGGGATCGAGCTGGCGCAGGGCGCCCGCGGCGGCATTGCGGGGATTCGCGAACAGCGGCTCGCCGGCTTTCTCGCGCTCGGCGTTCACGCGCTCGAATTGGCTCTTCGAGAGGTAGACCTCGCCGCGCACTTCCATCTTCTTGGGCCAGTTCTTGCCCTGGAGCCGGAGCGGGAGGTCGAGTACCGTGCGGAGGTTCGGGGTGACGTCCTCCCCGATGATGCCGTTGCCGCGCGTGGCACCGGTCACGAGCAGGCCGGCTTCGTAGGTGAGACTCACCGCCGCGCCGTCGATCTTCACTTCCAGCGTGTAGCCGGCCTCCTTCACCTCCGGGACGAGCCGCGCGTTGCGCTCCTGCCACTCCGCCAGCTCTGCCTCCGTGAAGGCGTTAGCGAGAGAGAGCATCGGGACGAGATGGCGGTGTTTATGAAAGCCGTCGGCGGGCTCCGCGCCGATGCGCAGCGTCGGAGAATCGGGCGTGCGTAGCTCGGCGTGCTTGGCCTCGAGCTCCTGCAGCTCGCGGAACAGCCGGTCGTACTCGGCGTCCGATATCTCCGGCTTGTCGAGGATGTAGTAGGCGCGATTCGCCCGCTCGAGGATCCGCCGCAGCTCGGCGGCCCGTGCCGCCGCGCCTTTCACCGCCCCTTGGCTTCTTCCTGGATGACCGCCATGGCGACGCCGACGAGGCGATCGATCTCCTCGGCGCTCGCCTTGGGGAGGAGGGCCTCACCCCAGGCGCCTTCGCGCTGGCCGAACGTGTCGAGCAGGCGGCGCAGGAAGGCGAGCAGCGCCACGCGCTCAAGTTCCATGCGGTGGAGCTGGTCCCCGGTTTCCTGCTGACGTTGGGAGACCCGTTCGAAGCGGTGCGCGTTCCGCAGCGCCTGAGCGGTCAGCGACGCGACCACCTGCACGAACCGCACGTCGGCGTCGGAGAAGGTCGGGCCGTCCCGGAAGGTGCGCAGGAAAATCGCGCCGATGGCGACCGACCGCCACGTGATCGGCACCACCGTGATCGACTTCACGCGGCGGTTGATCATCTCGCCCTTCACGTGCTTCAGACTCGGGTCGTTCGCGGCGTCCGGGATGAAGACGGTCTCGCCGCTCTGCATCGCGCGCTTCAGCTCGGGGTAGCGCTCCAGGTCCACGACGTAGTTGCGGATCGTCGGATCTTCGTACGACGCGACCAGCCGCACCGACTTTCCACCCTTCTCGCCGAGAAAGATCGAGCAGCGGTCGAGCCCGAACGCCTCGCCCAGCTTGCGCGCGATCGCCTGGAGGATGTCGATGAAGTGGAGCGATCCCGACACCTCCTTGAGGATCTCGATGACGGCGAGGAGGTGCTTGCGTTCGTGCTCGAGCTCGGCGATTCGCGCGGCGAGCCGCTCCGCTTCCGCGTGGGTCAGGGCCGAGGAGATGGTCACGACTCAAATATAGACGTCAAGTTGCTGGGTCGCTGCCGGCAGGATAGCTTCGGTGCCCATGCGTACGCTCTCGCTCGCCGTCATCGCCGCCGTCCTCTCGCTCTCGTCCCCATATCGCATCGATCGGCTCGCGGCGCAGACGCCGTCCGCGGCCGCGCCCATCGGCCGCTACGACGTGATTCCCGAGCTGCCGGGGATGGGGCGCGCGCCCGACACCGCGGCGACGGCGGCGCGCCGTCGCGGCCTGCTGCAGCGCATCGGCCGTGGCGCCGTGCTCATTCCGGCCGGGCATGAGCGCGATCTCGAAAAGGACTACGTCCAGGACAACGACTTCCGGCAGTGGAACACGTTCTTTTACTTCACCGAGCTCGAGACGCAGGATGCCTGGCTGCTGATGACGGCCCGCGGGCGTGACTCGCTCGAAACGGTCCTGTTCCTGCCACCGCGCGAGCCGAGTCAGGAGCGCTGGACCGGCCTGCGCCTCGGCCCCGACTCCACCGCCGCGCGGCTCTCCGGGATCGCGACCGTGCTGCCCATCGACTCGCTCGACCGGCGCCTCGCGATCGCCCGCTTCCGCGGCGGGCCGATTTACGTGCCGCTCGACCAGCACACGCGCCAAGAAGACCGCATCCTCGACCTGACGTTCGGGGGCGCCGATGTCCGCAACCTCGCTGCCCTGACGGATTCGATGCGGGCCGTGAAGGACGCCGACGAGATCGCGCGGCTCCGGATGGCGGTGAACATCAGCGTCGCGGGGCACATCGCGGCGATGCAGGCGGCTCGCCCCGGGATGTACGAGTACGAGCTCGAAGCGGTGCTCGAGGACGGATTCCGCCGCAATGGGGCCGATCGGCTGGGGTACCCGTCGATCGTCGGCAGCGGGCCGAACTCCACCACGCTCCACTACGACGTGAACCGCCGCCGCACGCAGGATGGCGACCTGGTCGTCATCGACGCGGCCGCCGAATGGGGCCAGTACACGGCCGACGTGACGCGCACGTTTCCGGTGAACGGCAAGTTCACGTCGCGCCAGAAAGCCATCTACGACCTGGTGCTTGGGGCGCAGCAGGCGGCGTTCGATTCGGTGCGGCCCGGCATGACGATGCGACAGCTCGACGGGATCGCCCGCCGCTACATGAAAGAACACTCAAGGGATCTGTGCGGGGACAAGACCTGCGATGACCGGGAGATCTTCAACCACGGGCTTGGGCATCCCATCGGCATGGACGTCCACGACGTCGGCATCGGCCGGCCGCTGCAGACCGGGATGGTGATCACGCTGGAGCCGGGGATCTATCTGCAGGCCGAACACCTGGGCGTGCGGATCGAGGACGACGTCCTCGTCACCGCCACGGGCGCCGAGTGGCTCTCCGCCGGCGCCCCGCGCACGACCGACGCCATCGAGCAGCTGATGCGCTCGGGACGCGGGCGCGGCGGCCGCTAGGTCTCGTCCTTCTCGTTCTTGATGTCGGCGAGGAGCGCCGCGGCGTCTTCCTTGTATTGCGCATCGAGCACGTCGCGGATCGGCAGGGTCGGGATGATGGTGAGCTGCTCGCGCGCCTTGGAATACTGCCCGAGGTCGGTGTAGACCTCGGCCAGCTCGAGGCGATGATAGATGTGCTGCGGGTTCAGGGCCACCGCGCGCTCGAGATGCTTCACGGCGTCGTCCCAGTTGGCCACGCTCATGAAGCCGCCGCCGAACAGGGCCTTGGCGAAGAAGCGCTGAATCGCCGAGAGGCGCTTCACTTCGGCGTTCCAGGCGCCGAGCACGTGATGGGCGCCGTCGTGGTTCGGGTTGAGCGCGACGGCGCGGCTGGCCTCGTCGAAGATCAGCTTGGCGTAGCGCACCCGCTCTTTGCTGCCCTTGGTGCGCGACAGCCGGCCGAGCACCATGGCGAGGGCGTAATGGCCGTCCGCTCCCATCGAGTCGGCGCGGATCGCCCGCTCGGCGAAGCCTCGGCCGACGGTGTAGAGGCTGTCGCGGTGCTGCTTGAGTGAGTCGGCGTTGCCCTCGATCTGCTTGGCGATGTCGGCGATCGCCCGGGCGGCTTTCCAGTTGGCCTCGTAGTTCATGGAGTCGAGCGCCAGGGCCGCCTGGAAATGCCGCAGCGCCACCGCCGGCTGGAGCGCGGTCGTAGCGCTGTCGCCCAGCTTCATGTGCTCGGCGGCGGTCTGGGCGGCGAGCGGCGAGGCAACGGCCGCAAGCGCGAGCGCCATGAGCGGGGCGAGGTGACGCATGGACAACTCCGGGTTGGAGGGTGGGGGCTGAATGATCGTTGTACCCCTGATCGAGCGCAAGCGCGACGGCGGAAAACTCACGCCGGAGGAGTGGTCCGCCATCGTCGCGGAGTACACCGCGGGCCGCATCCCCGACTACCAGATGGCGTCGCTGCTCATGGCGTCCTACCTGCGCGGCCTGGAGCGGACGGAGCTGGCCGCGCTCACCGACGCCATGCTCGCGTCGGGGCAACGACTCAACTTCGACGGCTGGGCCACGCCGCGCATCGACAAGCACTCGACCGGTGGGGTGGGTGACAAAGTCTCGCTCGTGCTGGGCCCGCTCGTCGCCGCCTGCGGCGTCGCCGTTCCGATGATGTCCGGACGCGGGCTCGGCCACACCGGCGGCACCCTCGACAAGCTCGAATCGATCCCCGGATTCCGCACCAATCTCTCCCTCGCGGAAGCGAAGGCGCAGGTGCAGAAGCTGGGGTGCGTGCTGATCGGGCAGACGGCGGAGATCGCCCCCGCCGACCGCAGCCTCTACGCGCTGCGCGACGTCACGGCCACCGTGGAATCGATCCCGCTCATCGCGGCGAGCATCATGTCGAAGAAGCTCGCCGAGGGACTCAATGGGCTCGTGCTGGACGTGAAGCGCGGCAGCGGCGCGTTCCTCCCCAAGCTCGAGCAGGGCCTCGAGCTGGCGAAGACGATGATCGCGCTGGGCGAGGACCGCGGCTGTCCCACGATCGCCCTGCTCACGGCGATGGATCGGCCGCTCGGCCGCGCCTGCGGCAATGTGTTGGAAACGGAAGAGGCGATCCTCGCGCTGCGGGGCGAGGGGCCGGCCGACCTGCTGGAAGTCACCTACGCCCTGGGCGTCGAGATGCTGCTCGCCGCGGGCATCGAGACCAACACGAAAAAGGCGCGCAAGAAGCTCGAGACGGCGATCGACTCAGGGCTCGCGGCGGAAAAGTTCGAGCAGATCATCGAGGCGCAAGGCGGCAATCCCAAGGCGGTCGAGGATCCGGCGGTGTTGCCGCAGGCGCTCGCCGTCGAGGTCTACGCCGCGGCGCGCACGGGCGTGGTGCAGCGGGTCGAGCCGCGCACCATCGGCCGCGCCATCACCGCGCTCGGCGGCGGCCGCCGCACCGTGGACGACCCGATCGATCCGACCGTGGGATTCGTGATCACGGTGAAGCCCGGGGACAAGGTGCTGGAGGGAGAACCCATCGCGTCGGTGTTCGCGAAGGATGCCGACGGGGTGCGCACCGGGTTCGAGGCGCTCGCCGCGGCGATCGTGATCGGGGACAAACTGACGGAGAAGCCGTTGCCGCTCGTGTCGCACCGCGTGACGCGGGCGGGCGTCGAGGAGCTCAGCCCGCCACCCGGTCCAGCATCTCGCGCAGCTCCTCGAGCTTGAAGGGCTTCTTCAACACGGGTCGCTCCGAGCGTTGCAGCCGGTCCCGAGTTTGCGCCGAGACGGAGTCGCCGGTCGTGAACACGACGTGCCGCTCGCGGCCGCGGCCTTCCTGCAACAGTTCCTCGAACAGATCGAACCCGGTGTGCGCCTCGTCGAGGTGCACGTCGACCAGTAGCGCGTCGTAGCGGCCGCCCGGCTCGCGCAGGGTCGCGAGCGCCTCCCGCAGGTCGCCGACCGTCCGCACTTCGTGGCCGAGGCGTTCGGCCATCAGCGTCATGCCGCGCCGCACGCTGGCTTCGTCGTCCACGATGAGCACCGACAGCCGCCGGCCCGCGGGCCGGAAGCCGCTGCGCGGCTCCGGCTCCTTGATCGCGGCCTCGGCCGGGAGCTCGGCGGTGAGCCGGGCGCCGCCGCCCTCGACGTTCTGCAGCCACAGGCGCCCGCCCAACCCCTTCACGAGACCGAGGCTGATCGTGAGGCCGAGGCCCGTGCCGCGGTCGCCCTTGGTCGTGAAGAACGGCTCGAACACGCGGTCGAGCGCCTCCGGCGTCAGGCCGGGTCCCGTGTCTTCGACGGTGAAGCTGATGTGCCCGTCGGTGCGGCGCGCCCGGATGTCGATGGTGCCCGGGCGCTCGCTCGCTTCGATCGCGTCGATCGCGTTCACGACCGCGTTCAGCACGACCTGTTGCAGCTCCTGCGGGTCGCCCATCACGGCCGGCAGGTCGTCCGCCATCGCGACCACGGCTTTCACGCGCGCGCGCTTCATGGCGCTGCGCTCGAGGGCCAGCACTCGCTCCACCACGTCCTGCAGATCGACGGGCTCGTGCACGCGGGGGCGCTGGCGCGCGAAGTCGAGCAGCGTTTGGACGACGCGCCCGGCGCGCATCGCCTCGGCGTGGATGATGTCGGTGCTTTCCCGCAGGTGCCCGTCCTTCGCGTCCACCGTCAGGAGCTCGGCGAAGGCGGCGATCGCCGCGAGCGGATTGTTCAGCTCGTGCGCCACCCCCGATACCAGCGCACCGAGCTGCGACAGGCGGTCCGCCTGCACCAGCTTGCGCTGCAGCAAGACCTCGCGCGACACGTCCACGGCGAGGAACAGGAGGCGGGGGATCTCTTCGGGATGCTCCGGGTCCACGTTCTCGATCACCGCTTCGACCTCGCGCGTCGCTTCGACCCCGGCCTCGATCGACAGGCGAATCTGCTGCCGCTGGCGCAACCCCTCGCGTAACGCGGTCGCGAACGCCGAGCGTTCTGGCGCGGCGGTCCAGTCTCCGAGCTGGCGCCCGCGTAGCGTGACACTGTGGGCGGCGCCGAGCAGCTCGGTGGCCGCTGGGTTCGCTTCGAGGATCTGCCCGTCCAGGCTCAACACGAGCGCCGGGCTGGGGAGGGCGTCGAATAGCTGGCGGTAGAAGCGCCGCTCGTGCTCGAACGCCGTGAGGATATGCCCGGCCTGCGACTCCGGGCTCAGCTGGGGAGGGCGTGAGATACGCGCGGGGGCGGCCGTCGAACATCACTGCCTGCAGGGTCCGCTCGACGTGCGTGCCCTTGGCGGTGGGGAACGCGACCCAGAAGCCCTTGCCGAGGACCTGGTCGGCCGGCATGCCGACGATGCGGGCGGCGGGGGCACTCCACTCTACGATCGTCCAGTCGGGGGCGATCGCGACGACGCCGACATCGAGGTTGTCCAACAGCGTTCGCGCTTCCATGGCGCCACCCTTCACCTAAAAGACACAAGGCCCCGTCGGCCGATCGCGGGCGCAACGGGGCCAAGCTGCTCGAGTTGTGCTGCTACTTCGTGTACAGGATGGAAAGGGCAGGGTTCCGCTGTCAACCGTGGCGGCCACGCGACAGGTGACGGCCATCACGTTCCTAGATGGGGGGCTTCGAGACTCCCGGTCCCCAATCGCGCACCGTGTGCTCGTCGGGCGCCTCCTGGACTTCCCGCTCGGCCTGCTCGAGCTGGGCGTCGTCATCGACCCCGACGCGTGTCGTTGGCGGCCGCACGTCGCTCGAGGGCCAGAAGAACCAGGCGAGCAGAGCGAGCAGCGCCGCGAGCGCCGCGATCACACCCACCATCACACGTCCAGGTTGCGCACGAACTTCGCGTTCTCTTCGATGAAGCGACGGCGCGGCTCGACCTCATCGCCCATCAGCGTCTCGAACAGATGCGAAGCCTCGATCGCGTCTTCCATCGTGACCTTCAGCAGGGTGCGCTTGGTGGGATCCATCGTGGTATCGCGCAGCTGGTCCGGGTTCATCTCCCCGAGTCCCTTGTAGCGCTGAATGCCGACGGTGCTCCGCGTGCCCGGCGTACCGGCCTCACCGCCGTTGGCCGACAGGCGCTTCACGTACGCGTCGCGCTCCTTCTCGTCGTAGGCGTAGAACTCCTCCTTGCCCTTGGCGACGCGAAACAGCGGCGGCTGCGCGATGTAGATGTAGCCGGCGTCGATCAGCTGCTTCATCTCCTTATAGAAGAAGGTGAGCAGCAGCGTGCGGATGTGGGCTCCGTCCACGTCGGCATCGGTCATGATGATGATCTTGTGGTACCGGGCTTCCTCGACCTTGAAATCCTCGCCCACGCCCGTGCCGATGGCGGTGATGATGGTCCGGATCTCCTCGTTCGAGAGGATCTTGTCGATCCGCGCCTTCTGCACGTTGAGGATCTTGCCGCGCAGCGGCAGGATCGCCTGGTAGCTGCGGTCGCGCCCCATCTTGGCCGATCCGCCCGCCGAGTCGCCTTCGACGAGATAGACCTCGCACAGCTTGGGGTCGGTGAGCGAGCAGTCCGCGAGCTTGCCCGGGAGGATGCCGGCGTCGAGCCCGCTCTTTTTGCGCACCAGCTCGCGCGCTTTGCGGGCCGCCTCGCGCGCCCGCGCGGCGCTGACCGCCTTGGCGATGA
>WNGK01000920.1_pt1 | contig 31096 bp, 33 predicted proteins | sample 5400601 | NCBI WGS metagenome assembly WNGK01 (sample SAMN13153376, study PRJNA577476) | soil metagenome | isolation source: 60 cm soil or saprolite under Garry oak tree replicate 1 | place: USA:California | collected 2016-06-15 | reverse complement strand
TGGGGGTGGGGGTGGGGGGGGAGGCGGTGGTGGAGGACGCGGACGGGGCCGGGGGGGCCGGGGGCGGGGGCGGGGCGGTGAGCGGCGCGACTCGAGCGAGCGTCAGCGCGAGGGCGACGGGCTCGTCGAGAACGTCATTTCCATCAACCGCGTCGCGAAGGTCGTGAAGGGCGGCCGGCGCTTCGGCTTCAACGCGCTCGTGGCAGTGGGCGACGGGCAGGGACGCGTCGGGATCGCCACCGGTAAGGCGAACGAGGTGAGCGAGGCGGTGCGCAAGGCCGTCGAAGCTGCCCGCCGCCGCCTGGTCGAGGTCCCGCTCGCGGGCACGACCATCCCGCATGAGATCATCGGTCACCACGGTGCCGGGCGGGTGCTGCTCAAGCCCGCCGCGTCCGGAACCGGCGTGATCGCCGGCGGCCCGGTGCGCGCGGTGCTCGAGTGCGCCGGCGTGCGCGACATCCTCACCAAGAGCCTCGGCTCCACCAACCCGCACAACATGGTGCGGGCCACGCTGGATGGGCTCCAGCACCTCACGACGGCGCGGCGGGTCGCCAAGGAGCGCGGCGTCGAGCTCGAGGCGATCCCGTACCGGGCGCGTCAGGAAGTGGCCCATGGCTAGGCTGCCCCCCACACGGAAATACCGCAAGCGCAAGCCGGGCCGCGACCGGCCGCTGCCGCCGCCGGGCAAAGGCGAGCTGCGGATCCTTCAGGTTCGTTCCGGGATCGGGCGGCCCGCGTTCGAGCGACGGACGCTCGAAGCGCTGGGCTTGAAGCACCACCAGGCCGTCGTGGTGCAGCAGGATCGCCCGTCGCTGCGGGGCATGTTGTATCAGGTGCGCCACCTGGTCGAGGTGACGCCCGCGAAGGCAAAGGCAGGGGAATAAGCGATGGCGAAGCCGAAGACGAAGCCGAAGACGAGGGTGAGGGCAAAGGCGAAGCCGCGGACGAAGGCGTCGAGGCCGGAGCTCCCGCACATCACGCTGTCGAGCCTGCGCAGGCCACCCGGCTCGCACCGGGCGCGCATCCGCAAGGGGCGCGGGCCGGGCTCGGGGATCGGCAAGACTGCGGGGCGGGGCGGCAAGGGCCAGACTGCGCGCGCCGGCGGGCAGACGCGTCCCGGGTTCGAGGGTGGGCAGATGCCGCTCATTCGCCGCATCCCGAAGCGCGGCTTCACGAACCCGTTCAAGCAGCCCGCACAGGTGGTCAACGTTCGGCACCTGGGGCAGCTCGCCGAGGGCGTCGAGGTCACGCCGGAGACGCTGTTCGGCGCCGGGCTGGTGCGCCGGCCGGACCGCCCCATCAAGCTGCTCGGCATGGGTGACGTGCAGCGCAAGTTCAGCGTGAAGGGCGTGACGGTGTCGGCCTCGGCCCGCTCGAAGATCGAGCAGGCGGGCGGCAGCATCGCGACCTGAGCAACATGACCGCGCCGCGACTGCCCAACCTGTTCAAGGTCCCGGAGCTGAAGGAGAAGATCCTCTTCACGCTCCTGTGCCTGGTCGTGTACCGCATCGGGGCGCACATCGCGACCCCCGGCGTGAACGTCCAGGCCCTCGCCGACTTCCTGCGGAACCAGGGTCAGGGCACGCTGTTCAGCCTGTACGACCTGTTCGCGGGCGGGAGCTTCGGCCGCGCCACCGTGTTCGCGCTCGGCATCATGCCGTACATCTCGGCGAGCATCGTCTTCCAGCTGGCGGCGCCCGTGTTCCCGGTGGTCGAGAAGATGCAGCGCGACGAGGAAGGCCGGAAAAAGCTCACGCAGTGGACCCGGTACCTCACGGTCGTGCTGTGCTTGTTCCAGGCCTATGGATACGCGCTTTTCACCGAGCAGATCCCGGGGGCGGTGGCCGGTCCCGGATTCTTCTTCCGTCTCACGACGGTGCTCACGCTCACCACGGGCGGCGTCTTCGTGATGTGGCTGGGTGAGCAGATCACGGAGCGCGGCATCGGCAACGGGGCGAGCCTCCTGATCTTCTTCTCGATCGTAGAGCGGATCTGGCCCGAGACGATCCGTACCATCGACGCGCTCCAGGCGCGCAGCCTCACGTTCCCGAAGCTCATCATCGTGCTCGCGGTCATGGTGCTCGTGGTCGCCGGCACGGTAGCCGTCACCGTGGCGGCGCGGCGTATCCCCATTCAGATCCCGCGCAAGGTGATGGGGCGAGGCCGGATCCGCGAAGGCCAGAAGACGTTCATTCCCCTGCGGCTGAACACGGCCAACGTGATGCCCATCATCTTCGCCCAGTCGCTCATCATCGTCCCCGGGACGATCGCCGCCTTCAGCGGCAATCAGACCCTGAAGCACCTTGCCGAGTACTTCAGCGTCACGTCGCCGGTGTACCTGGTCACGAGCGCGCTGCTGATCATTTTCTTCGCGTATTTCTACACGTCGATCATCTTCAACCCCGTGGACCTGGCGGAGAACCTGAAGAAGCAGGGCGGCTTCATCCCGGGCGTGAAGCCGGGCGCGGCCACGGCGGACTACATCGATGACGTGCTGTCCCGCATCACATTCCCGGGCGCCATCTTCCTGACGGTCGTGGCCATGCTGCCGATCGTGGTGTCGAACACCTTCAACATGCCGTTCGGCTTCGGCGGCACCGCGCTGCTCATCGTGGTGGGGGTCGCACTCGACACCGTGACACAGGTCCAGCAGCACCTGCTGTTGCGACATTACGACGGGTTCATGAAGGAAGGGCGCGTCAAGTTCCGCGGCCGCCAGCGGTACATGTAGGCGTGCGGTGTTCATCCTCCTCTTAGGCGCGCCGGGCTCGGGGAAGGGCACACAGGGCAAGATCCTCGCGCAGCGGCTCGGGCTGCCGAAGATCACGACGGGCGACATCCTCCGCGCCGCGGTCGCTGCCGGGACGCCGCTCGGTCGCGAGGCCAAGAAGTTCATGGACGAAGGAAAGCTCGTCCCCGATGCCGTCATTCTCGGGCTGATCAAGGAAGAGCTCGCGAAGCCCGAGGCGCACCAGGGCGCGGTGTTCGACGGGTTTCCCCGCACCGCCGCCCAGGCGGAGCTCGTGGATCGCACACTGGCGGACCGCGGCCAGCGCTTGAACCACATCCTGCTGCTCGACGTGCCCGAGGAAGAGCTGATCCGCCGCATGATGAGCCGGGCGGCGCAGGAAGGCCGATCCGACGACACCGCAGACGCCATCAAGACCCGGCTCCAGGTGTACCAGCGCGATACCGCCCCGCTCATCGCCCACTTCGTCCAACGCGGCATCGTGCATCGCGTGCCCGGCACTGGCACCGTGGCCGATATCGCCACCGAGATCCAGCGCGTCATCGGGCGATGATCACGATCAAGTCGCCGCGCGAGATCGAAACGATGGCCGCCGCCGGCCGCATCGTGGCGGAGACCCTGGCCCTGGTTGCGGGTCAGGTGCGCCCCGGCGTTTCCACCGAGCAGCTCGACCACGCCGCGGAGGACTTCATCCGCTCACACCCCGGCGCCCGCCCGTCGTTCAAGGGACTGTACGACTTCCCCGCCACCCTGTGCACGTCGATCAACCAGGAGGTCGTGCACGGCATCCCGTCGTCGCGCCGGGTCCTCAAGGAAGGCGATCTCCTGAGCGTGGACGTCGGGGTGTGGCTCGACGGCCTGCACGCGGACTCCGCCGCGACCTTCCCCGTCGGGAAGGTGAGCCCCCAGGCGGAACGGTTGCTCGCGGTCACCCAGGAGGCCCTGGCGGCGGGCGTCGCCCAGGCGCGGGCCGGCAACCACGTGGGCGACATCGGCCACGCGGTGCAGGAGGTCGCGGAGGGTGCGGGCTTCTCCGTGGTGCGCGAGCTGGTCGGGCACGGGATCGGCTCCGCGTTCCACGAGGACCCGCAGGTGCCGAATTACGGCAAGCCCAAGCGCGGCCCCCGGCTCATGCCCGGCATGACGCTTGCCATCGAGCCGATGGTGAACGTCGGCGGCGCGGACATCCGCACCCTGGACGACAAATGGACGGTGGTGACCGAGGATGGATCGCTGTCCGCTCACTTCGAGCATACCGTGGCCGTCCTCGAGAGCGGCGGGCCGCCGCGGGTGCTCACGACGGCGGAGTGAGAGGTGCTGGGTGCCAGGTGCTGGGTGCTAGGGTCTCAACCCAACACCTAGCACCTAATCCCTAGCACCCTAACTGCTCTTCCGCTCCAGCCGCTCGGCCTCCTCCAGCAGCGATCTCCCGAGCCCCGGCTCCGAGAGCGCTCCCACGTTCACCCTGACGTTCTCCACTGCCCCCGCGAGCGCCGCTCGTGCCAGGGCCTCACCGACCTTGGCGTCGGAATGCGCGTTCCGGTTGCCGATCGTCCCGATCTCTTTCGCAAGCGCGACCAGCCGCGCGGCCCCCCGGGCCATCGCCAGCGGTGTCTGTGCCGCCCCGACGAGCGCCTCGTCCGCCGCGCGCGTGCGGCGGGGATCGTCCTTGGGGAGCCGGTAGGCCGCGCTAACCTTCGCGTACGCGGCTGCATCGTCGTCCACGAGGCGGCGGAGCTGGGCGCGCAGCGCGTCCGCTTCAGCCAGGATCTCCGCCACGCGCTGCTGCACGCCGGCATAGGCCTTCCGCCCGATCGTGAGCCGCGCCACCATGGCGGCCAGCGCGGCGGCGAGCGCGCCCGCCAGTGCCGCGGCGCTCCCACCGCCTGGCACCGGCGCGCCGCCCGCCAACTGGTCGAGCCAGCCGTCGAGGGTCGGCCCCTCGGCCGCCCTGATCTTCGGCTCGAGCAGGTGCGCCTCGGCGTCGGGGAGCTTCAGGGCCGCCGCCCCCGCGCCGAGAATCGCGCGCTCCGGGATCAGCCCCACGACCTCGCTCTTCAGGATTCCCACCCCGCGCTGCCGAGCCGCCGATTCGACGGCCGCGAACACCGTCGCCGGGGACGTCACGTCGACATCGAGCAGGTTCATCGATACTTGAGCCTTCCCCTGCACCTCGAAACCTGAGGCCTGGACGGCCGGGAGCCCGCCGCCCGACGTGCGGATCCGCTTCGCGATATCCTTGGCGATCGTCACGTCGCTCGTATCGAGGTAGATGTTGAACGCGACCAGGAACGGCCGTGCCCCGATCGCCGTCGCACCGGCAGTGGAGTGGATCCGCTTGGGTCCGACATCGGGATCGGCGGCCGGATCCTTCCCGATACGGTCACGCAAGCCCTCAAACTCGCCTTTCCGGATGTCGGGCAGGCGCTCCCGCTCGGGGCGGGTGGCCGCCTTGGCGTAGAGATAAATCGGGATCTGGAGCTCGGTGGCGGCGCGTTCGGCGAGCCGGCGGGCGAGCGCGACGCAGTCGTCCATCGTCGCGTCGCGCACCGGCACGAACGGCACGACGTCGGTCGCGCCCATCCGGGGATGTTCCCCGGTGTGCCGCGAAAGGTCGATGCGCTCGGTCGCAACGCGCATGGCGGCGAGCGCCGCTTCCACGCTCGCGTCCGGTGGCCCGACGAACGTGAACACGGAGCGGTTGTGGGCCGCGTCGGCTTGGACGTCGAGCAGCCGGACCCCGGGGATGCTCGTGAGCGCGGCGCGGAGGGCCTCGATGGTCGCGGCGTTCTTGCCCTCCGAAAAATTCGGCACGCATTCGACGAGGGGAGCGGGCATCATGCGCCTCTCACGAGATCCAACAGCCACCGGTGCAGCGTAGGATTTCCGGCGACTATAGAGCCGTGCTGCAACACATCGGGAGAGCCGTCGAGCGTGGTCACCACGCCGCCCGCCTCGCGGACGAGCACGACGCCGGCGGCCACGTCCCACGGGGCCAGCGTCAGCTCCCAGAAGCAATCGAGGCGCCCGGCCGCCACGTCCACCAGATCGAGCGCCGCCGCGCCCGCGCGCCGGATGCCGCTCGTCGCCCCCATCACGGCGGCGAACTGATCGAGGTAGCGTCGCAACAGCGGGAGATTCTTGAACGGGAACCCGGTCCCGACGAGGGCCTGTCGCGGCTCGGTGAGCCCCGACACCTGGAGCCGCCGGTCGCCCTCCCATGCGCCGAGTCCGCTCGCGCCCCAATACACGCGATCTCGCGCCACATCGTGCACGACGCCGACGCGTAGCATGCCTGCCACCAATGCCCCGATCGACACGGCGTACTGCGGATAGCCGTGCAGGAAGTTGGTCGTGCCGTCGAGCGGGTCGACGATCCACACCACGTCGCCCACGCGCGCGCCCGCCGGCGACAACTCTTCTCCCACCACACGCGACTCCGGCACCGCGTGCACCAAGATCTCGGCGATCAGCGCTTCGGCCTGCCGGTCCGCCTCGGTGACGAAATCGTGGCGGCCTTTTTCGATCCAGTGACGGCTGCTCGCGGGCGTGGTGCTTCCGAGGAAGCGCGCGGCGCGCTCCGCGGCGTGTTTGGCGACATCGACTAAGTCTTTGAGTTCTCGCACCTTGCGGCGCCGACCTCCACCGTCGTAGGTTGTGAGCCCATGGCGCGCGTCTTTTCCGGTATCCAGCCTTCGGGCGAGCTGCACATCGGCAATTACCTCGGCGCCGTCCAGAACTGGGTCAAGCTGCAGCACCAACACGACTGCTTGTTCTGCGTCGTGGATCTGCACGCCATCACGCAGCCCTACGATGTGGCGACCCTGGCCCAGCGCACGATCGACATGGCGATCGGGTTGTTCGCTTCCGGCATCGATCCGGCGCGCGCCACGGTCTTCGTGCAATCGCACGTCCCCGAGCACACGGAGCTCTACTGGCTCCTGAACACCGTCACGCCCCTGGGCGAGCTCGAGCGGCAGACCCAGTTCAAGGACAAGGCGCAGCGCCAGGAGAGCGTGCCGGCGGGGCTCCTGAACTATCCCGTGCTCCAGGCGGCCGACGTGCTGCTGTACGAGGCAACACTCGTGCCGGTGGGCGAAGATCAGCTCCAGCACCTCGAGCTGATGCGGGAGATCGCACGTCGCTGGAACACGCGGTTCGCGAATGGGTTCTCGTTCGCCGAGCCGCAGGCATTGCTGTCGACCGCGAAGCGCGTCCTCGGGCTCGACGGCCAGGCCAAGATGTCGAAAAGCCTCGGCAACACGATCGCCCTCTTCGACCCGCCCGAGGTCATCTGGGAGAAGCTCAAGCCCGCGGCCACCGACCCGGCGCGCGTCACGCGCAAGGACCCGGGCAACCCCGACATCTGCAACGTGTTCACCATTCACCAGGGCTTCTCGCCACCGGACACGCTCAAGCTGGTGGCGCACAACTGCCGCACCGCAGGATGGGGTTGCCTCGACTGCAAGCGGGTGCTGGCGGACAATATGATAGCCGGGCTCACCCCCATCCGCGAGCGGGCACAACGGCTCCAGGCGGAGCCGCGCAAGGTCGCGGATCTGCTCCGGGCCGGCGCGGCCAAGGCGCGCGCCATCGCGCTCCGCACCATGGCCCAGGTACGCCGCCGGATGGGGTTCCTCGAAGGCGCCGAGGGAAGGGGGGCCTGATGCAGCACTTCGTGGCGCGGATGGTGGAGATGTTCCGGCTGGAGCTGTTCCTCCAGCTGGGTCTCGCGACGCTGTTCGGGGGCGCGATCGGTCTGGAGCGCGAGCTCGGCGGCAAGCCGGCCGGTCTGCGGACGAACATCCTCATCTGCATCGGCTCGGTGCTCTACACGAAGCTCTCGATCACGCTGGCTGCCGGAACCGCCGACCCGACGCGCATCGCGGCGCAGATCGTCACCGGCGTGGGGTTCATCGGGGCCGGCACGATCCTTCACGCGCGCGGCGCCGTCGTCGGCCTCACGAGCGCGGCCACAATCTGGGTCGTCGCGGCCATCGGGGTGGCCCTCGGCGCGACGTTCTACTGGGAAGCGGGCGGCACCACCCTGCTCGTCCTGGTGGTGCTGCGGGGTCTCGGGCGGGTGGAAAAGCTTGTGGCGCGGCAATCCACCCGGAGCACGTTGTCGGTGCATGCGCACCCGGACCCCGCCGTGCTGGACGAGCTCGAAGCCGTCGTGCGGCGGACGGGACTCGAGATCGAGCGGCAGGCGAGCCGTCGCGAGAACGTGGACCTCGTGATCGACTTCACGCTGCTCGGGCCCAAGCGGCTCCATGACGAGGTGATGGTGGCGCTGCTCCATCAGCCCGGCGTGCGGACCGTGTCCACCGGCGAGTGACGCTCCCCCGGCGGATCGTCGTCGATCTGATGTCGCCACTCGCCGCCTGGCGGATCCCGCCGGCGGCCGCGCAGACGATTCGCGAGGCCCTGAGCCCCGGCTGGGAGATGGTCCTCGTCCCGGCGCCCGCCACTTCGGACGGGGACGGCGGGTCGGGGACCCCGGAGGCGGTGGCGGCCGCCCGCGGCGCGGAGATCTACATCGGCTACGGCGTCCCGTCCGGCGTGGTCGCCGCCGGGCAGGGCACGCTCAAGTGGGCGCACTCCGGCACCGCCGGCGTGGGAGCGAGCCTGCCGCACCAGCTCGCCGGGAGCGGGGTCGTGCTCACCAACTCGGCGGCGGTGCACGCCGAGCCGATCGCCGACTGGACCATCGCCGCCATCGCCTATTTCGCCCGGGGCCTGGACCGAATGCGGGAGTTCCAAGCCGCGGGGCGGTGGGCCCGGCAGGCGTTCGCCGACCTGGAGGTTCCGGTGCGCGAGCTCGGTGAGCTGCGACTCGGGGTGCTCGGCCTGGGTGGCATCGGCGCCGCGATCGCGCGGCGAGGGCTGGCCCTCGGGATGAGCGTGGCGGGTGTGCGGCGGCGGCCCGCGCGCGGCGGGCCGTCGGGCGTCCGCTGGGTGGGCGGCCTCGGCGACCTGCCACGGCTCGCCGCCGAGAGCGACTGCTTCGTGATCGCCGCGCCCCACACCGCGGAGACACGCGGCGCGGTAAGTCGGGCGGTGCTGGAGCGGCTGCCGCACGATGCCATCGTCGTGAACGTGTCTCGCGGGTCGCTCTTGGATGAACCGGCGCTGCTTGGCGCGCTCGACGCCTCTCGGGTTCGAGGCGCCGCGCTCGATGTCTTCGCAGCGGAGCCGCTGCCCCCGGGCCACCCCTTCTGGCGCCACCCGCGCGTGCTCGTGAGCCCCCATGTCGCCGCCGTGACGGCGCGCTTCTGGGAGCGCGAGACGGGACTGATCGTGGAGAACATCCGGCGCTATCTTGCAGGGTCCCCGCTCGCCAACACGGTCGACCCGGAGGCCGGATACTAGTGGAGGAAAAAGCCAAGAGCGCCCGTGTCAGCGCCGCCGCCGCGCAACCGCGCGGCATCGAGCAAATCATCAAGGCGGCCATCGACCGCGGGGCGTCCGACCTTCACGTCAAGGCCGGAGACGTGTTCCGCGCCCGGATCGATGGGAAGCTGGTGCCGCTCACGAAGCACCGCCTGACGCCGGAGCAGACGAAGGCGATCGCCCTGCACCTGCTTCCCAGCGACGAGGACCGCGCCCGGATCGACCGGCTGCGCGACTACGACTGCTCCTGGGGCGTGCCCGGCGTCGGGCGGTTCCGCGTCAACATCCTGCGCCAGCGTTCCTCGTTCATGATCGTGATGCGCGTGATCCCGTTCGACGTCCCGACGTTCGAAACCCTCAAGCTGCCGCCGATCCTCTCGAGCGTCGCCTCGGCCGAGCGGGGGCTGATCCTCGTGACGGGCGTGACGGGCTCGGGGAAGAGCTCGACCATGGCGGCCATGGTGAACCACATCAATCAGACGCAGAACAAGCACATCGTCACGCTCGAGAATCCGATCGAGTTTCTGCACCGCGACATCAACTGCTCGGTGACGCAGCGCGAGATCGGGGTCGATACGGACGACTTCCGGGCGGGGCTCCGCGCCGCGCTGCGCCAGGACCCGGACGTCGTCTTGATCGGCGAGATGCGAGATGCGGAGACCATCGACACCGCGCTGAAAGCCGCCGAAACGGGACATCTCGTGATCTCGACGCTGCACACCCCCGACGCCGTGACCACAGTGAGCCGCATCGTCTCGATGTTCCCGCCCGAGGAGCAGGAGGTCGCTCGGCTGCGATTGTGCGAGGCGCTGCAGGCGGTCGTATCGCAGCGGCTGCTCTCGCGTGCCGACGGCCACGGGCGGGTGGCGGCGGTGGAGATCCTGATCTGCACCGGGGAGGTGCGCGACCTGATCAAAGACGCGAGCCGCACGGCCGATCTACCCGACTACGTGCGCGAGGCACGGGACGAGTACGGCATGCAGACGTTCGATCAGCACCTGATGGACCTGGTGGCGGACGAGCTGGTGACGTACGAGACGGCCCTCACCGCGACCACCGATCCGGCGCAATTCGAAAAGCAGATGCGCTCGCTGCGACGCCGCTCGCGCACCGCCACGCCTGCGGAGGCGACTCCGGGCCAGTGACGGAGCGGCAGCTCGCGGGGGTGCTCGCCCCCATCACCACACCGTTCGACAGCGCGACGGGAGACGTCGCTCCGGTCCACCTGCGCCACAATGTGACCCGACTCGTCGCAGCGGGGCTCGACGGGGTGGTCGTCGCGGGCTCGACCGGCGAATCGGCCCTGCTCGACCCGGACGAGCAGCGCCGGATGGTTGCGTGGGTGCGGGAGGTGCTGCCGGACAAGCGCTGGCTCATCGCGGGGACGGGCGGAGAGTCCACGCGGCAGGCGGTGGCGTTGACCCGGGCAGCCGCGACCGAGGGCGCCGATGCCGTGCTGGTGCGGCCTCCCGGCTACTTTTCCGGCGCCGTCTCTCCCGCGAGCCTCGCGGACTACTATCGTGCCGTGGCCGACGCGAGCCCCGTGTCGGTGCTCGTCTACAACATCCCCAAGTACACTCACCTCCCCATCGCCGCCGGCCTGCTGCGGCAGCTCGCGGCGCACGCCAACATCGTAGGCGTCAAAGACTCCTCGGGCGACGCGAAGAACCTCGCGGCGTACCGCGACGCCGCGCCGCAGTGGTCGGTCTTCGTCGGCTCGGGATCGCTTCTGTACGCCGGCCTGGAGCTGGGCTGCGACGGGGGCATCCTCGCGGTGGCCTGTTTCGCGGCGGCGCTCTGCGCCCAGGTGTTCGCCGCCTTCCGCGCCGGCGATCGGGAGGGCGCGGGGAAGCTCCAGGAGCGGCTCGCCCCGCTCGACCGAGAGGTCGTCGGGAAGCTCGGGCCCGCGGGCGTGAAGGCAGCGATGGACGCCGTGGGGGGGCTGTACGGCGGGCCCGTGCGGCCGCCGCTTGCGCCCGTGGGGGCGTCGGACCGGGAGCGGGTGGTGAAGCTCGTCGCCGCGTGACGGACTACCGGGCGCTGCTCGCCGCCATCGCGGTCCCGCGGCTCACCGGCACGGCGGCGAACCACCAGGTCCGGGAGCTGTTGAAACGCGAGCTTGCGGCGCGTGGATTGGTGGTGATGGAGCACCGCTTCGCGGGGCGATCGCTGCTATACCGCTTGGGGCGGACGCCGCTCGAGGGCGTCAACGTGATCGCCGTCCGCCCCCGGACTCGCGTCGCCGCGTGGCTCGTCGCGCACTACGACTCGAAAGGCCAGCCGCTCTCGATGGCGACGCGCCTCCTGGCCGCGGCGCTGGCGACCCTCGGCGCGCTCGAGCTCCTCGCCTTGGTGGTGCGCGCGTTGCTCGGGCCGCTCCACGCCGGCCTGGCCGACATTTTCCTCTGCGTCAGCGGCGTCGCCGGCGTCCTGCTGCTGGCCGCCAACCGTGTGACCAATCGCTCGGCGGGGGCGGTCGACAACGCGGCGGGAGTGGTGGCGGTCCTCGCCACGCTGGACGCCGTGCCGCCGGACGCGGGCGTGGGCGTACTCTTCCCCGATGCCGAGGAATACGGCCTGCTCGGCGCGCGCGCGCTGGTCCGGGAGCGGGCGAACCTGCTCGGCGACACCACGATCGTCAACGTCGATGGCATCGACGACCGCGGAAGGACCATCGCGTTCATCCATCGCGCCGGGCCTGCCGTGGTCCGAGTGGCCGCGTCGCTCGGGGCCCGGCGGGCGCGCTGGCTACCCGTGCTGGTGGACGGTCTCGTGTTGGCCGGCGCGGCGCGGGAGGCGATCACGATCATGCGAGGCGATTGGGGGACGGCACGCGTCGTCCACTCGCCGCGCGACTCGGCGGAGCGCCTGACGCTGGAGGGCGTGCGCCGAGTCGCCGCGGGCGTCGCAGCCGCTCTGTTCCCAGGCTGAAGCCTGGGCCCGGTGATGTACTGCCCTTAAGGGCAGCGACCTGCCGGGCCCACTCTTTAGAGTGGGAATCGGATGCGTTGACGCCCGATGCTCATGGGTCTAGCTTCCCTCGGAGGATACTCCAACGCCCCGACCTCGGGGCGTTTTTGCTGGGGAGCCATGTTCGGACCGAAGACCCACTGCGTCGTGGTCGTCGGCGCCCAATGGGGCGACGAGGGCAAAGGCAAGATCGTCGACGTGCTCGCCGAGCGCGCCGATCTGGTCGTGCGGTATCAGGGTGGGGCGAACGCGGGCCACACGGTCCACACCGCCGCCGGGGAGTTCGTGCTGCACCAGATTCCCTCAGGGATCATCCAAGGTGCGGTGTGCCTGGTCGGCAACGGCGTCGTGCTCGATCCGGAAACGCTCTTCACGGAGCTCGACGCGCTCAGCGAGCGGGGCGTCCGCACGGAGCACCGGCTCTACGTATCAGACCGCGCGCACCTGACGCTCCCGTTCCACAAGCTCCTCGACCGGGCGCGCGAAGCTCGGGAGAAGATCGGTACGACCGGCCGCGGCATCGGGCCCACCTATGAGGACAAGTACGGGCGACGAGGCATCCGCGTGGGCGACCTGCGGAACCTGGGCCGGGCGAAGGAGCTGGTTTGCGGGCGCGTCCAGGCCGCCAACGAGTTTCTCGGGCTACTCGGCTCGGCGGAGCGCGCCGACGCGGGGGACCACGTCGGGCTGCTCGAGCGGCTCGCCCCTCGCCTGCTACCGCTCGCGGTGGACGCCGGACGCGTCGTCTGGGAAGCGCTCGAGCGCGGGGAGTCGGTGCTGCTCGAGGGCGCGCAGGGCGCGCTGCTGGACGTGGACCATGGTACGTACCCGTACGTGACGTCTTCCAACACGACGGCGGGCGGCGCCGCGGTCGGAGCCGGGATCGGCCCCACGGCGATCGACGCGGTGCTCGGGGTCGTCAAGGCGTACACGACCCGCGTGGGGAACGGGCCCCTTCCGACCGAGGCCACGCCGGCGCTGGCCGAGCGGATCCGCGAGCTGGGAGACGAGTTCGGGGCAACCACGGGGCGGCCGCGTCGGTGCGGGTGGTTCGACGCCGTCGTCGTCCGTTACGCGGTGCGCGTCAACGGTCTTACCGGCCTTGCAGTAACCAAGCTCGACGTGCTCGACTCGTTCTCGGAGATTCCCGTGTGTGTCGGCTACCGCTGCGACGGCGAGACGTTGGACTCGATGCCCGCCGAGGTGGAGCGTCTCGCCCGCGTGGAGCCGGTGTACGAATCGCTCCCCGGTTGGCAGAAGTCGCTGAATGACGTGCGCCGTCTGGCGGACCTGCCGCCGCCAGCCCGCGCCTACTTGGACCGGCTGCAGGACCTGGCACACGCGCCCATCGAGTACGTGAGTGTTGGTACGCATCGCGATCAAATCATCGAAGTGACGTGACAGTGACGCGATAATGCTCGACCTCGCGGTGATCGGAGCCGGGCCCTGCGGGCTCGCGGTGGGGGTGGCGGCGAAGCGCGCCCGACTGACCTGCTCGCTGTTCGACCAGGGGCCTGTCGCCTCGAGTCTCATGCGGTACCCGCTATACATGACGTTCTTCTCCACTCCGGAGAAGCTCGAGATCGGGATACCGTTCGTGACTGCCGGCGACAAGCCCACTCGACGCGAAGCCCTGACCTACTACCGGAAGGTGGCGGAGCACTTCGACCTCGATGTGCGGCAGTATCATGCGGTGTCCCGCGTGACGCCCGGGCGGAATGGGTTCGAGCTCGTGGCGCAGCACCCGGGGAGCTCCGAGCCAGAGGCCATCGGAAGCCGTCACCTCGTATTCGCGACCGGCTATTTCGAATCGCCCAACCTGCTGCGCGTCCCCGGGGAGGACCTCCCGCACGTATCGCACTTCTTCGTGGAGCCGCATCCCTACTGGCAGCAGCGCGTGGTCGTGGTGGGCGGCGGCAACAGCGCGGTCGAGGCGGCGCTCGAGTTGTCCCGCGTCGGCGCACGGGTCACCATGGTGCACTTTCTGAGCGAGTTCGATCGGGGGGTAAAGCCGTGGATCCTGCCCGACATCAGTAACCGCCTGAAAGAGGGTCGGGTCGCCGTTCGGTGGTGCAGCCGGGTAGTCGAGATCAAGCGGTCGGAGGTCCTCGTGCGGCGCGATCCAGACGGGGACCGGGAAACGATTCCCGCGGATTTCGTCCTGGCCCTCACCGGCTACACCGCGGACCTCTCGCTCCTCCGATCGGTCGGCGTGGCGGTGAATGAGACGAGCGGCGTGCCCCGGCACGCGCCCGAAACGATGGAAACGAACGTGCCGGGGGTGTACATCGCCGGCGTGCTCGCCTCCGGGTTCGATGCCAACAAGATCTTCATCGAGAACGGGCGCGAGCATGGTGGGCGGATCTGCGACCACATCAAAAGCAAACCCCCCAGAGTTGCCCCTGGGGGGTGATCGCCTGCTCGACATCGTGCGCCCTAGAACCCGATGTGAGCGAGACGAAGCCGTACGCTTGCAAGGCAAGAACGGTGCCTGCCGCGTAATGACGATTATTACGGCACATAGCGAATAATTCGATAGCGCAGTATATCGCAAAATGCATTGTTCATAGCATAATACAATATGTCTCAAGTCATACTGATCGCCCCTGCGGCGTTTAAGGGTACGTTGGGGCCCCGCCAGGTGGCCGACGCTATGGCGGTTGGGGCCCGGCGGGCGCTGCCGGACGCCGCGGTGCTGCAGTGCCCCATTTCGGACGGCGGCGATGGGCTGCTCGACGTCGTGCTGCCGCCCGGCTCCCTGCGCGAACGCATCAGTGTCACCGGTCCTCTGGGCGAGCCGGTGTCGGGGGAGCTCGGTTGGGTGGATCCGGAAATGGCGATCTTCGAGAGCGCGACCGCGTGCGGCATTGCGCTCCTCAAGCCCGAGCAGCTCGACCCCCTGCGGGCCACGACCCGTGGCGTGGGCGAGCTGATCTGGGAGGCCGCCGAGCGGGGTGCCAAGACGGTGGTGGTGGGTCTGGGCGGCTCGGCTACGGTGGACGGCGGAACGGGGGCGGCGCGCGGCCTGGGCTGGGCGTTCCTCGACGCCACGGGGGCACCGCTCCCGGAGGGGGGTGGCTCGCTGGCGCAACTGGCGGAGTTCGATGGGGGGTGGGGTCTCGCCGCCCGGGTCATCGCGCTCGCCGACGTCACTACGCCCCTAGTCGGCTCGCGAGGCGCGGCCCCCTTGTTCGGCCCGCAGAAGGGGGCGGGGCCCGAGGGCGTGAAGCTCCTCTCCCGGGGACTCGAGCGCCTGGCCGAGCTGATAGCCCGACACGGCCGCGGCGACCTCGCGAACCTGCTTGGCGGTGGTGCCGCGGGCGGTCTCGGCGCGGGTCTCGTGTGCTTTGCCAAGGCCCAGCTCACGGGCGGAGCGGAGTGGGTCCTGGCGCGGGTTGGGTTTGACGCCGCGCTCGCCAAGGCCCAGCTCGTGATCACCGGGGAGGGCTCCTTCGACAAGACGTCGCTCGTCGGGAAGGCGTCGGGCGAGGTAGTGCGACGGGCCCAGGGGGCGAAGACGCGGGTGGCGGTGGTGGCGGGCAAGGTCGAAGGCCTGGTCGGCCTGCACGCGCTCGACGGGGAGGGTCGCGTGCTCGACGCCGCCGCCATCTCCGCCCTCGCCGAGCGAGCCGTACGCGAAGCGTTCGGGTTGCCCGGCGCCTAGCGGCCCGCCTATCTTCCGGCCCTCATGTCCCCAACCGACAACGTCATGGAGAAACTCGTGTCGCTGGCCAAGCGGCGCGGCTTCGTGTTCCAGTCCTCGGAGATCTACGGCGGCCTCGGCTCGGTGTGGGACTACGGACCGCTGGGCGTCGAGCTCAAGAAGAACATCAAGGAGCGCTGGTGGCGCTCGATGGTCCACGACCGCGAGGACATCGAGGGATTGGACGCGGCGATCCTGATGCATCCCAAGGTGTGGGAAGCGTCGGGTCACGTGTCGGGGTTCACCGATCCGCTGGTGGACTGCAAACAGTGCAAGAATCGGTTTCGCGCCGACGATCCGCGCATCAAGGGCACCCCCGGGGAGCCTACGGGGCAGTGCCCGGTGTGCGGCAGCAAGGGGACGCTCACCGCGCCGCGGATGTTCAACCTGATGTTCAAGACGTTCATGGGCCCGGTCGAAGAGGCGGCGGCGGTCGTCTACCTCCGTCCCGAGACGGCGCAGGGGATTTACGTCAATTATCTCAACGTGCTCCAGTCGTCGCGCCAAAAGATCCCCTTCGGGATCGCGCAGATCGGCAAGGCGTTCCGGAACGAGATCACCCCCGGCAACTTCATCTTCCGGACCCGTGAATTCGAGCAGATGGAGATGCAGTTCTTCGTGAAGCCGGGCACGGATCTGGAGTGGTTCGACGTGTGGCGGCAAGAACGGATGAAGTGGGTCGCCGGATTGGGCGTGCGGCCCGAGAAGCTGCGGTTTCATCAACATACCAAGGACGAGCTCGCCCACTACGCCAAGGACGCTTACGACATCCAGTACGAGTTTCCCTTCGGCTGGCAGGAATTCGAGGGGATCCACAACCGGACGAACTTCGACCTGTCGCGGCACCAGGAATTCTCGGGGAAGAAACTCGAGTACTTGGATGTCACGACCAACGAGCGATTCATTCCGTACGTGGTCGAAACGTCGGCGGGCGCCGACCGCACCACGCTCGTGGTGATGGTGGATGCGTACCACGAGGATGAGGTGGAAGGGGAGAAGCGAGTGGTGCTACGGCTCCATCCCACCATTGCTCCGCTGAAAGCCGCCGTGTTCCCGTTGGTGAACAAGGACGGGATGCCCGAGCTCGCGCGCCGCATTTTTGACGATCTCCGCAAGCACTACAACACGTTCTACGACGACGGCGGGTCCATCGGTCGTCGCTACCGCCGCCAGGACGAGGCCGGCACACCGTTCGGCATCACCGTCGACGGTCAGTCCACGCAGGACGGCAGCGTGACCGTGCGGGATCGGGATACCTTGAAGCAAGATCGCGTCGCGGCCGACCGGTTGGTGACCTATCTTGCAGAGAGACTCAAGGGCTGACGTAGGGGCGCAGCATGCTGCGCCCCTACAGAGTGCCCCTCTTGCCCATGGCTAAGCGCGTCCTGCTCGCGACGCGGGACCTGTTGTTTCGCTCCAAGCTCGGCGGCATCGTGGCCGCCGCCGACGCGGACCTGTCCCGGGACGAGGCTGCTTGCGACCTGGCCGTGGTGGAGCTCGGTGCGTCGGGAGCGACGGAGCGGATCGGCGAGCTCGTGCGGCGCGGCATTCCGGTGCTCGCCTACGGCTCACACGTCCAAGTGGAGCTGCTGCGGGCGGCACGCGACGCCGGGGCAACGGCGGTGCCGAATTCCCAGGTGGAAGAACGACTGCGGGAGCTGCTAAACCAGTAGAACTCGTTTGCTTATTTCGACGCGACCTGCTCCTCGCTCGTCAGCTTTGCGGAGTCCGGCGCCGCGCCTATCTTTCCGAGCCATGACGCATTCCACGACCGTCGCGCTGCCACCCCAGGATGTGCTCGAGCGCGCGAAACGCTTCTTCTCGGAGCGGGTGCCGCACGCAGCGGCATTCGTGGAGAAGGAGGGACCGGGCTTCCTGGTGCTGCGCGGTCAGGGTGGGGAAGAGATCGCGCTGCACGCGTGGGGGGACGCCGCGGGCAAGACCCGGGTACGTGCGTCCACGCTCTTCTTCGATCAGCCGCTAGACCGGTTCCTGTCCACCCTCCCTCTCGAGACCACGGTGGAAGTCGCGTGACCGTGGTGGGGGAGCGCTTCGCCGTCCGCGTGATGGTGACCGATGTATGGGATCAGGTGTTTCTCGCGGTCGAGCCCACGACCACCGTGGCGGGTCTCAAGCACCAGGCACTTACTCAGGCGTTGAAACGGGCGCAGGTGCGGCTCGACGACTACGTGGTCAAGTTCCGCGGCGCCCAGGTGCTGGACGAGACCACGACCCTAGCCACGCTCGGCGCCGTGCCCAACTCACCGTTCATCGTCCTGCCCGCCCGGCGCCAACCGGTGCGCTGATGGTCTCCCGGGCGCTGACGACCTTCACCGTCGGCTTCTTGCTCCTGGACGCCCTGCTCCTGGCGTACAGCGGGGTCGCCCTCGGTCGCCGCTGGTTGGTCTTCTGGGGCGCGGTCTGTCTCAGCGCGGCCGTGTTGGTGGTGATGGGGTGGCGGCGGTATCGTCGCGTCATGTCCGACCTGGAGCACGCCCGGCGGGAGATGCGGGCGGAGGTGGAGTCGATCCGGCAGCTGCTGCAGGGCAAGCACCTGGACAACTGATGTAGTGTCCGTCCCCGTCGTCTTCCATCCCGCGACTCGCCTGCACAACCCGGGGCCCGGCCATCCCGAGCGCCCCGAGCGGATCGAGGCGGTCCTCGCCGCGCTGCGCGCGCCCGACCTGACGGCGACGGTCGAGTGGGTGGAGGGCCGGCCCGCGGCGCGCGATCAGCTGGAGCGCGTCCACTCGCCGGCCTATCTCGACGCACTCGAACGCCTCGCGCATGGGGGCGGAGGTGCGCTGGACGCCGACACCGTCATGAGCCGGGACAGCTGGGACGCCGCCCTGGCGGCCGCGGGCGTGGCGATCGGCGCGGTGGAGCAGGGGATCGCGCGGGGCTCGGGGTTCGGCGCCACACGCCCTCCGGGGCACCACGCGCTCGTCGGCCGCGCCATGGGATTCTGCCTGATCAACAATGTCGTGGTGGCGGCGCGGCACGCGCAGCAGCTGGGGAAGCCGCGCGTCCTGATCGTGGACTGGGACGTGCACCACGGGAACGGCACCCAGGCGCTGGTCGAGCGCGACCCCTCGATCCGCTATGTGTCCATGCACCAGTATCCCTGGTATCCGGGGACCGGCGCCGAGGACGAGCGTGGCGTCGGCAACGTGTTCAACGTGCCACGCCCGCCGGGCCTCGCCCGCGCCGCGTACGTGCGGGACCTGCTCGCGGCCGTGGACGCCGCCACGGTCGCGTGGCGGCCGGACCTCCTCCTGGTCTCGGCCGGGTTCGACTCGCTGGCGGGGGATCCGCTGGGCGGGTTCACGCTCGAGCCCGCAGACGTGGCGCACTGGACGAGCGCGTTTCGCGCGCGCGTCGCGCCGGCTCCGGTCATCGGGCTGCTCGAGGGCGGGTACCGGCTCGATCTGCTCGCCGCCGGCGCGCGCGCCCACGTGCGCGCGCTTGCCTGAGGGTCGCGGCGTCCCGATACTACAGTCGTGACCACGACTGTCGCACCGCAGGCATCCACACACTGGCCTGCTAGCATCTATCGGCACCCCGACGGAGGCGTCGAGCGCGGTCTCTCGCCCGCCGGGTTGCGCGAGATCGTGCGCGGAGGCGAGGTGGTGACGGCGGGGGTCGCCTTCGACCAGGCGACGTCCCAGACCTCCAACCGGATGAACCGGGTGATGAAGCAGTTGTCGATGTCTCGTTGGCGATCGTGTGGTGGTTGAAGCGCCGCCAATGGCTCTGACGCTCGCCGCCGACGTCCTCACCCTGAAGACCAAGCATCCATTCGTCATCGCCCGGGGCGGCGATGACGACACGCGGGTGGTGTGGGTGCGGCTCTCGGACGGAGACGGGATCGAGGGGTGGGGGGAAGCCGATCCCTCACGCTACTATGGAGAGACGGCGGACACGGTGCTGGCGATGCTCCAGCGGCTCGAGCCGCATCTCCCGGCGGACCCGTTCGATCTCGATGCGGCGGAAGCGAAGTTCGCACAGGTCGTTCCGAAGAACGGCGCGGCGCGGGCGGCGCTGTCGGCGGCGCTGCACGATCTCGTAGGCAAACACCTGGGCCAGCCCGTGTGGCGCCTGTGGGGACTCGATCCCGCCCGCGCCCCGCGCTCGTCATTCACGATCGGCCTCGACACCCCCGAGAAGATGCGCCAGAAGGTGCTCGAGGCTTCGTCCTATCCGATCCTCAAGATCAAGCTCGGCACCGATCGGGACGAGGCAATCCTGAAGACCGTCCGCGACGCCACCGACAAGCCGCTCCGGGTGGATGCGAACGCCGGGTGGACGCGGCAGCGCGCGCTCCAAATGCTCCCCATGCTCAAGGAATATGGTGTGGAGTTCGTGGAGCAGCCGCTGCCACCGGACGACCTCGAGGGGCTCGCCGCGGTCCGGCGCCGCGGGATCCTGCCCGTGGTGGTGGACGAGAGCTGCATCGTGGCGGCCGATATCCCGCGGCTCTCAGGGATAGTGGACGGGATCAACATCAAGCTCGCGAAGTGCGGCTCGCTGCGCGAAGCGCTGCGCATGATCGCCACCGCGCGGGCGCACGGCATGCTCGTCATGGTGGGGTGTATGATCGAAACGTCGCTGGGCATCACGGCCGCGGCCCACTTCACTCCCCTCGTCGATGCCGCCGATCTCGACGGTGCCGCGCTGACGGCGAACGACCCCTTCGTGGGCGCGACGATCGACGGCGGGCAGATTCGCCTCCCCACGGGACCCGGGCTGGGCGTGCGGCGGCGGTCCGGCGATGCCGGCAACTGCTAGGGGTCCCGCTGGCGATGCGAGTGTAGGGGCGCAGCATGCTGCGCCCCTACTTGGCGACTCAGGCAGCCGCACCGCGCCGCGTTATGCCGAAGTGGTCCTCCCGATCCCGGTTCCCCGCACCTACACCTATCTGATCCCCCCGGAGCTCGAGTCACGCGTCGTGCCCGGTGCACGTGTGGTCGTGCCCGTGCAGCGGCGCCAGGTGGTGGGCGTGGTAGCGGCGGTGGACGCGGCTCCTCCGGTCCCGACCGTGGCGGCGAAGGCCATTGTGGCCGCACCCGACGCCGAGCCGGCGATCACCTCATCGCTCTTCGCGCTCGGCGTCTGGCTCAGCCGCTACTACGGCACCCCGCTCGGGCTCGCGCTGCGGGCGCTCCTCCCCGGGGCGCTGTGGAGCGTGCGCCGGCCGGCAGGGCCTGCCGAGCAGGTGGAGCGCGTGCTCGCGCTGACCGTGGCGTTGCCGTCGCTGCTCGAGCGCGAGCGGGCGTTCAAGCGTGCGCCCAAGCGTCGCGTGGCGTACGAAGCACTGGAGGCGATCGGCGGCTCGGCGCCCATCCCGCACCTGATCACCCGGCTCGGCTTGTCTCCCGCCGCCCTGGACGGCCTCGTGGCCCAGGGCCTGGCCCGCTATACCGATGTGCCGCGCGCCCGGGACCCTTTCGCCGGGATGTCGTCTCCACCGCCCCCCGACCTCACGGCCGACCAGCGGCGCGTGGTCGCCGGGATTTTGGCGACGCCGCCCGAGACGCCCGCCCTGATCCAGGGTGTGACGGGCTCGGGAAAGACGCTGGTCTACCTGGACGTACTTCGTAGCGTCGTCGCGTCGGGTAACGGTGCTATTCTGCTGGTCCCCGAGATCGCACTCACGCCCCAAACGGTCGCGCGGGTGCGCGGCGTGTTCGGGGACCAGGTGGCGGTGTTGCACTCGGGACTGTCGGACGGCGAGCGCGCCGACGCTTGGCGAGCGCTGCGGCGCGGCGAGCGGCGCGTGGCCGTGGGGCCCCGCTCCGCGGTGTTTGCCCCGGTCGAGCGGCTCGGGGCGATCGTGGTGGACGAAGAGCACGAGTCGAGCTACAAGCAAGGGACGGCGCCGCGCTACCATGCCCGCGACGTGGCGTTCGAGCGCGCGCGGCTCGAGGGGGCGCGCCTGATTCTGGGCAGCGCCACCCCCTCCCTCGAGACGCTGCACCTCGCGGCCGGCGGGAAGGTGGCGCGTTTCGAGCTGCCCGACCGCATCGGCGCGCGACCGCTGCCACCGGTCGAGGTGATCGACCTGCGCAGTGCCGAGCGCGTACCCGACGCCCGCGGGGTACCGTGGACGGTGGCGCTCGACGAGGCCGTGCGCGGCGCGCTCGGGCGCCGCGAGCAGGTGATCCTGCTCTTGAATCGGCGCGGCTTCGCGACGTACCTCCAATGTCCCGCCTGCGGCGACGTGCGCGCCTGCCCCCGCTGCGCCATCGCTCTCACCGTGCATCAAACGCCCGCCGCGCTGCGGTGCCACTACTGCGGGCACGAGGAGCCCGTGCCCACCGTGTGCCGGGTGTGCGGCAAGGAGACCCAGCGGATGCGGGGCCTGGGCACTCAGCAGCTCGAGCATTTCGTCGGGCTCCGGTTTCCCGAGGCCCGGATCGCCCGCATGGATCTGGACACGACGAGCACCAAGTGGGCGCACCATCGGGTGCTCGAGCGCATGGCGCAGGGGAAGATCGACATCCTGCTCGGGACACAGATGATCGCGAAGGGGCTGGATTTTCCCAACGTGACCGTGGTCGGGGTCGTCGATGCGGACACCGGGCTCCATCTCCCCGACTTCCGCGCGGCCGAACGGACCTTCCAGCTCGTGGCGCAGGTGGCGGGCCGGGCCGGGCGCGGGCCGAAGGGAGGCCGTGTGTACGTTCAGACCCGAGCGCCCGACCATCACGCCATCCGCGCGGCGGCGGTCCACTCGGTGGCGCAGTTCGCCGCGGCGGAGCTGCCGCTGCGGGCCCCGCCCAACCCGACCTACCCGCCCCACGTCGGGCTGGCGCGGTTCGTGGCCTCGCACGAGGACGCCGGCCGGGTCCAGCGGGCGGCCGAGCGCGTGGCCGCGTGGCTCGTCCGAGCCAATACCGAGCGGCTGAGCGGCGCGCTCAGCGTGCTCGGACCGGCGCCGTGCCCGATCGAGCGGCTCAAGGGGCGCTGGCGCTGGCATATGCTGGTGAAGGCCGCGGAGCCGCGCGCGATCGGTCGCGTCGTGCGCGCGTTGGGCGCCCGGGCGCGGGGCCTGATGGTGGATCGGGATCCGGTCTCGCTCCTTTGAATGCGGAATGCGGAAAGCGGAGTGCGGAATGGAAGGGCGACCGTCTATCGGTAGGTCCTCTGTCGATTCCGCATTCCGAATTCCCCATTCCGCATTAGGTTTCGTTCCCTGTGACGACCCGTCCCCGGTTCCAGTACCGGCCACCCAACTTTGGGGCGGCCGCGCTCGCGGGAGCGCCCGATGCGCGCTTCGAGCCCGCGCCCGCCGACGGGGTCCTGCCCGACGGGTTCTTTTCGACCACCAACCTGCCCACCTACGTCAAAGCCGCCGGTGCCTGGTCCCGCCCGCGTCTGCCGCGCATGGATTGCGTGATCGTGCGCCACGGCGCGGGCGACCTGGTGGCGACGGAGCCGCGCAAGGTGCGCAAGGGACAGGCCGTAGCGCTCGGCACGGAAGAGGACGGCAGCCAGGGCATTTTCGTGCATGCCGAAGGCTTCCTTGGCGGCAGTCACAGCGCCAACGAGTTCGGTTTCATGCAGACGGAAGTGTCGCGCGAGCGGCCGGTGGATTACACGGTACTGGCGCAGCTCCTGGGCGAGGAAAAGCAGCGCGGCGGAAAGATCGTCTGGGTAGTGGGTCCCGCCCTCGTGCACGCGCGGGCGCGGGAAGACATGATCTGGTTCATCAAGAACGGCTACGTGCAGGCGTTGCTCGGTGGGAACGCCGTCGCGGTGCACGACCTCGAGGCCGCGATCTTCGGCACGACCCTCGGCATGACGAGCTCGGGGCAGGGCGTCGAAGGCGGCCATGCGCTCCACATGCGCGCCATCAACCAGATCCGGCGCGCCGGGGGCATCGCGGCGGCCGTGCGGCAGGGCCTCGTGAGCTCCGGGATCATGCACGCCCTCGTGACGCACGGGGTGCGGTTCGTGCTCGCGGGCTCGATCCGCGACGACGGGCCGCTCCCGGAGGTGCTCTCCGATACGCTCGCCGCTCAAGACGCGATGCGAGAGTTCACGGCGCAGGCGACCTTCGCCGTCTTCGTCGCTACCGCCCTGCACGCGATCGCGGTCGGGAACATGCTCCCGGCATTCGTCGATGCGCCCTCGCCCGACGACTTGCGGCCCCTCACCACGATCTGCGTCGATCAAACGGAGTTCGTGGTGAACAAGCTGCGCGACCGGGGCACGCACCAGGCGTACGGCGTGGTGACGAACGCCCAGGACTTCATGCACGTGCTGCGATTCTACGTGGAGCGATGGGAGCAGGCGCAGGCCCCGGCGACCGTCCTCCGCTAGAGCCGGGCCGGGGGCCGGGCTGGGCGAAGCTCGCCGAGGCCGTCGCCCGGCGCGTGCCGCCCGCCGAGATCGAAACGATCTATCTGTTCCGACCGTGGAAGCGGGAGGGTCGGGAGTGGGGCACCGCGGTGGTCGCTTGCCGCGCAGCGGAGGGGGGCGACCGGTTGCGCGTGTACACGGCGCGCTACATGCTGATCGTGCGCGGGAAGGAGCGGGGTCAGTCCCGGATCGAGGTCGAGGAAACGGGGCTGTCGCCCGCGGACGTGATCGCCCGCGTCATGCAGGCGGCGGCCGAGCGGACCGGGGATCCCGAGCCGCCCGTGGCGGTGGGCCGGGCGGTGTGGTATGAAGGTTGACGGATCGAAGCTGCTCGAGGAATTCCGCCGCCACCTGGCGGAGCACAACCTGCCGGCGACGCACCAGCGCCTGGCGGTGGCCGAGGCGGTGTTCTTCGCCGGCGAGCACCTGTCGGCCGAGGAAGTGGGGCGGCGCGTGGCGAAGCGCGTCGCGGTCGGCACCGCGACGATCTATCGGACGCTCGACCTCCTGGTCCGCGCCGGGCTGGCCAAGGAGCACGACTTCGGCGAGGGGTTCAAGCGGTACGAGCCGCTCGCGGCCGGCCAGGCCCACGAGCATTGTATCTGCTCGTCGTGCGGCCAGGTGACGGAGTTCGCGAACGATCGGCTCGAGCGAATGATCGCCCTGCTCGCGGAGGAAGTGGAGTTCCGGCCCCACCACCACCGGCTGGAGATCTATGGATTGTGCCGCACCTGTCAGCAGGCGGACCCTTTAGCGCGCACGAGGTGACGGGTTGATCGAATCACGAATGTTCGTGCCCACCAAGGCCTTTCTCACCAAGGGCGTCGGTCGGCACAAGGAAAAACTCACCAGCTTCGAGATGGCGCTCCGGGACGCGCATCTCGCGAACTTCAACCTCGTGCGGGTGAGCTCCATCTTCCCGCCCCACTGCGAGCTGGTGGACCGCGAGGAAGGCCTCTCGCTCATGAAGCCCGGGCAGGTCGTCTTCGCCGTGATTGCCGAGTCGTCCACCAACGAGCCGAGCCGCCTGGTGGCAGCGTCGATCGGGGTGGCGATGCCCGCCGATCCCACCCATCACGGCTACATCTCCGAGCACCACAGCTACGGCCAGAATGAGATGACGTCGGGGGAGTACGCCGAAGACCTCGCGGCGTCGATGCTCGCGACGGTGCTCGGCGTTCCGTTCGATTCGGACAAGGCGTGGGACGAGCGGCGCGAGCAGTGGCTCTTGTCGGGGGAGATCGTCCGCACGATGAACATCACCTCGACCGCCGAGTGCGGAGACGACGGCCGCTGGACGACCGTGGTCTCGGCGGTCTGCTTCTGCGGGTGACGCCCTCCTTCGCCCTTGCCTTCGCCGCCGGGCTGCTGAGCTTCCTTTCTCCCTGTGTCCTGCCGCTGGTCCCGAGCTACGTCGGGTTCCTCACGGGGCTCACGCTCGAGGAGCTCGAGATCCGGCGCGGCACCGCCCTGGTGCACGCGCTGTGGTTCGTCGCCGGGTTCTCGCTCGTATTCGTTGCGCTTGGGGCTACGGCATCCGCGTTGGGCGTCTGGCTGGTGCAGTCGCAAGTATGGATCGGGCGCGTCGGCGGCGTCCTCGTGATCCTGTTCGGCCTGTACTTGCTGGGCCTGTTACGCCCGGCGTTCCTGATGCGCGAGCGCAAGGTCCAGCTCGTCCGCAAGCCGGTGGGCTACGTGGGGTCCGCAGTCGTGGGAGTGACTTTCGGGGCGGCGTGGACCCCGTGTATCGGACCGATCCTCGGAGCCATTCTCACGCTTGCCGCCGCCCAGGCCAGCGTGGGGCACGGTGCCGCGCTCCTCACGGCCTATTCTCTCGGGCTCGCCGTTCCCTTCCTCCTCACCGCGCTGGCGCTCGACCGGTTTCTGGTCTGGTTCCAGCGGTTCCGACCGTATGTCGTTTGGGTCGAGCGCATCGCGGGCATCCTGCTGATCAGTCTCGGCCTGCTGCTCGTGACCGACCGCTTCACCCTGATCGCCAGCTGGCTCCAGGGGCTGACGCCCGGGTTCCTGAAGAGCCGGCTGTAGGCCGAAATCGGGTGGGCTCGGCAGAGCGGTGTCCTAAAGGACAATGCACGTGTGCTTTAGCACGGTGCGGCGCCGAGCCCAGGCTGCAGCCTGGGAACTCCGAGGGCGACATTCCTATATTAGGTGCCAGCGACAATCCATTAGGGAGAGGGAATACATGACCACGCTCCGCAGAACCTTGTCACGTCTCGCCGCCGCGCTGACCGCGGTGGCGTTGCTCGCCTGCGCGAAGCCCGACGAGACCAGCCGGTCGGCCGACTCCACGGCCCGCAACCTGACGCTCGCGCCGACGGAATCAACGGCGGCCCTGAAGGACGTGCCGGCAGCGGCGACTGAAGCAGCGAAGCCGGCACGCGAGAAAAAGACGCCCGTGAAGAAACCGGTCGCGCCGAAGCCCGCCGCCCCGGCTCCGCTGATGCTGGCGGCGGGGACCCGCGTCGCGGCTACGGCGGTCGACTCGATCAGCACGCGCACGGCGAAGGCCGGTGATCCGTTCAGCGCGTCGGTGAGCCAGGATGTGAAGGACGCGACGGGGCGGGTCGTGATTCCGGCGGGCGCGACCGTGTCCGGGACGATCGCGGCAGCGGAGCCCGCGCCGAACCCGAACTCGACAGGCAAGATCGACTTGTCGGTCACGAGCGTTACAGTGCACGGCAAGAGCTACCCGATCGATGCCTCCGTCGTGGCGATGGATACGGTCATGAAGGGCCGCGGCGTGACGAAGGCGGACGCCGCCAAGGTCGCCGGGGGAGCCGTGGCCGGCGCGATCGTCGGCAAGCTCTTCGGAAAGAACACGAAGGGTGCTGTGATCGGGGGAGCGGCCGGTGCGGCCGCGGGTGCGGCGGCCGCGCGCGCGTCGCGCGATATCGACGTGGTGATCCCCAAAGGGGCGGCGATCACGATCAAGCTGAACGCGCCGCTCACGGTGAAGGCGGCCTAGGCGGAGCAGCGCCAAGGGTCTTGACGTCATGCTAATGCATTAGCATATTGCCGGCAGGATGGTTCCTCCGCCTGCGAAAGAGTTCGGCCGCCGCGAGCGCCAGATCATGGACGTGGTGTACCGCCTGGGCCGGGCCACGGTGGGCGACGTCATGAGCCACCTGCCCGATCCGCCCACCTACTCCGCCGTGCGGGCCATGCTCCGCTACCTCGAGCGCAAGGGCCACCTGCGCCACAATCGCGACGGCCTGCGCTACGTGTACGAGCCGACCGTGCCGCACGCCGAAGCTCAGCGCAGCGCCGTGCAGCACCTGGTACGGACGTTCTTCCGCGGCTCGCGCGCCGGCGCCGTGGCCGCGCTCCTCGAGTTGCCGGGCAAGGGGCTGTCCGAGGGCGATCTCGAGCGGCTGCGCGCGCTGGTGCGCCGCGCCCGGCGTGAGGGACGCTGATGTGAATCTGACGCTCGACCTCGTGAAGATCGCGCTGCTCGCCGCGAGCGCCTGGGGCGTCGCGGCGCTGCTCGGGCGCGGCCCGGCCAGCGCCCGGCACGATCTCTGGCTGCTGGTGCTGCTCGGCGCGATGCTCGTGCCGGCGGCCGAGCTGCTGCTGCCGCCGCTCTACGTCATCGTGCCGGCCACGTGGGAAGCGCCCGGGCAGCCGCCGGCGCGCTGGCTGCCGCTCGTGCTCGGCGTCTGGGCGCTCGGGGCGCTGGTGTGGGCAGTGCGCCTCGCGCCGGGCCTCGTGGCGCTGCGCCGCATCGCGCGCTCGGGGGAGCGCTGGAGCGATCCCGCGGCGCTGGACGCGCTCGCCGAGGCAGCCCGGCTCGCGGGCGTCATGCGGTCCGTGACGCTGCTCCGCTCGAGCGAGGTCCCTGTCCCCGCGACGTGGGGGGTGCGACGCCCCGTGATCGCATTGCCCGTGGCCGCGGCGACCTGGACGCCCGAGCGGTTGCGCTTGGTGCTGGTGCACGAGCTGGTGCACGTGCGACGCCAGGACGTGATGGTCGAGGCGTTGCTGTGGCTCGCGGGCGCGCTCTACTGGTTCCATCCGGCGGTGTGGCTCGCGGCGGCTCGGGTGCGACTCGAGCGCGAGCGCGCCTGCGACGAGGCGGTGCTCGCGACCGGGGCGCGCGCCTCCGATTACTGCGGCCATCTGGTCGAGATCATGCGGGCCGCGACGCGTGGGGCGCGCGGCGCGGTGGTCGGCGCGACCATGGCCGCGCCCTGCACGCTGGAACGCCGGGTGCGCGCCCTGCTCGCGCGTCCCCGCGCCGCGCCGACCCGCCCACGCAGCGGCGTCCCGCTGCTCGTGGCCGGCGCCGTGCTGATCTACGCCCTGGGCACGCTGGCGCCCTGCGCGTCGGCGTGGTAGAGGCGAGGATTTTTTTGTGCGGGTAAGTGCTAATGTATTAGCATGTGTCGCGTTGGTCTCGTGCCTGGCGGCACGCCTCCTCGCGCAGGCCGAGCCGGGCGATCCCCTGCCGCTCGCCATTCCGGGCGTCCCCGGCCCCCTCGCGTTCGACGGCCGGCTCGACGACTCGGCCTGGGCCCACGCCGCCCGGCTGACGACGTTCTACGAAACCTGGCCCGGCGACAATGTCGCGCCGCCGGTGCGCACTGTCGTGGCGATCACGTACGACGCCCACGCGCTCTACGTCGGCATCTGGGCGCAGGACCCCGACCCCGCCCGCCTGCGCGCCGCCTACGCCGACCGCGACAACGTCGGCCCGGGCGACGATTACGTCGCCCTGGTGCTCGATACGCGGGGGGACGGCCGGGTGGGGATGATCTTCCGGGTCTCGCCCCGCGCCGTCCAGGCGGACGGCGTGTTCAACGAGGCGCAGTTCGCGCTCGGCAACAATCCCGACGATCTCACGCCCGACTTCGCCTGGGAGGCGCGCACCGCCATCGGCGACTCCGCGTGGACCGCCGAGCTGCGCATCCCGTTCACGTCGCTGCGCTACCCGGGGCGCGAGGGGGGGCGCCAGACGTGGGGCGTGATCGTGCATCGCGTGTATCCGCGCGAGCTGACGCACTCGCTCTTCTCCGTGCGCATGCCCCGCGGCACGACGTGTTTCCTGTGCCACGCGCAGCGCGTGGAGCTCGCCGCCCTGCCGACGGGTGGCGCGCTGCTCGTCGCGCCGTACGCCACCGCGCAGGCGGACCGCGCCGGCGCCGCCCCGGGGCCGGGCGCGCTGCGCGCCGGGGGCGATCTCAAATGGACTCCCGGCGCCGGCACCGCGCTCGACGCGACACTCCGCCCCGATTTCTCGCAGATCGAGTCCGACGTGGCGCAGCTGAGCGTGAACGCGCAGTTCGCGCTGTTCTACCCGGAAAAGCGGCCGTTCTTTCTCGAAGGCTCGGACCTGTTCCAGACGCCGCTCGCGGTAGTCTATACACGCTCGATCGCGGCACCGGAGTGGGGTGCGCGCGCCACGGGCCAGGTGGGCCGCACCGCCTACACGCTGCTCGTGGCGCGCGACCGGGGCGGCGGCAGTGCCATCCTGCCGGGCCCGGCGCAATCGTCGCTCGTCACCCAGGACTTCGCGTCGAGCGCGGGCGTGGCCCGTGTGCGCAGCGCGCTTCCGGGCGGCTTCGTCGGCATGCTCGCCACCGATCGCGAGATCGCCAGCAACGGGGGCGGCGGCCACAACCGCCTGCTCGGTGCGGATTTCTTCTGGAGCCCGACCGGCGCCGATCAGCTCACCGGCCAGCTCGTCGCGAGCGACACGCGTTTGCCCGCGCGTCCCGATTTGACGGCCGCCTGGGACGGCGGAAGCTTCGCCTCCGGCGCGCTCGACCTTGCCTGGCACCACCTGGCGCGGCACGCCGAGTGGCTCGCCGATTACCGCGACGTGGGCGCTGGGTTCCGGGCCGACGACGGCTTCGTGCCTCAGGTGGGCGTGCGCCAGGTGAACGCCTGGGCCGACGCGATCATGTACCGGTCGGGCGCAATCTTCTGGGTGAGTCCCTGGGTGAAGTGGCAGCGGGTCACGGACCGCACCACGGGGGCCGTTGTGTCGGCCTATCGCGCCGCCGCGATCCAGGTCAGCGGCGTGCACGATCTGTACGTCCAGCTGCGCGTGGTGGACGAGCGGCTGCGGGCACTCGATGACCTGCTCGCCCGCCGCTACGGGTGGCTGTATCTCGAGGTGGCACCCGGCCGCCGGCTCGCGCGCCTGCAGCTCTTGGCCCGGCTGGGCGGCGACGTGGACGTCGCGAACGCGCGCCCCGGCCGGGGGGGCGAGCTCTCGAACACGGTCGTAGTGCACGCCGGCGACCACCTGGAGCTGCAGGGCGTCTCGGACCTTACGTGGCTCGACGTGCCGGAAGGGAGAGGCCCACGCCGGGTGTTCACCGCGGGGATCGAGCGGCTGCGTGCGACTTACAACTTCACGCCGCGGACGGCGCTGCGGCTCGTGGTGCAGCACGAGCGCATCCGGCGCGACCCGGCGCTCTACGTCGCGCCCACGAGCGCCGTGGAGGGCCGCCTCACGCTCGCGGCCCTTCTCACGTACCGCTGGAGCTGGGCCTCGGCCGTCTATCTGGGGCTGGGCGACGACCGCCCGCTCGACGCCACGGGCGCGCTGGCGGCAGGCCAGCAGCAGTTCTTCCTCAAGGTGCAGGTGGCGCGGCCCTGAGGCGCGGCGCTGGACGGGCCTTCCTAACTCAGTACCCTGCCGCGCCGCCGCCGCGCCGGGGATCGGCCACACCGACCCAGCCGGCGGCGGCGCGGGTGATGGCGTTCACCTCGGTCTTGTAATTCCAGATGCCCACCTTGTGCCCCATCGCCGCGAGCGAGTCGATCGAGGCTCTCACGAACCCGTCGCGCTCGAGGTACAGGCTGTCCGGCAACGCCTGGTGATGGAGCCGCGGCGCCGCTACCGCGCTCGCGAGGGGCATGCCCTGGTCGATCATGTCGCTGAGCACCTG
>WNGK01005465.1_pt1 | contig 31139 bp, 35 predicted proteins | sample 5400601 | NCBI WGS metagenome assembly WNGK01 (sample SAMN13153376, study PRJNA577476) | soil metagenome | isolation source: 60 cm soil or saprolite under Garry oak tree replicate 1 | place: USA:California | collected 2016-06-15 | reverse complement strand
CCCGTAGAAGAGGTCAGACCAGATGGTGCTCCATGGCGTAGCGGGTGGCGGCTACTCGAGAGGAGACCCCGATCTTGCTATAAATGGAGGTCAGGTGGGTGTCAACGGTGCGCGGGCTGATGATCAGGCGTTCGGCCACCTGCTCATTGGTCAGTCCCTGGGCCACCAGTCGCAGCACCTCGATCTCCCGAGCGGTCAGTCCGTCGGGAGAGGTGGAGGCTTTGCGAGTCTGTGGAACAGAGGATGGTCCTGCTGGAGCCGTCGTCGGCATCGTCACGGCTCCCTGTGCTGCCAGTGGGTGCGGGCAGTAGCGATCGCACGCTCATACTCAGTTCGGAAGATCGCGAGCAGAGGTGCATGGAGGTCTTCGCGTAGCGTTTCGGCCGCTCCCCAGAGGCGGGCCGCCCATTCTCCCTCTCCCTGTGCTGCGACGACCTCGGCTAATCCTTCCACATAGAAGGGGATATTCCACCGCTCGTCACCCTCACTGGGAAACGCTGCATAGTCTCGACTATATTCAACTCGGAAGGGTATGCGAGGAATATTGCGCTGCTCGTCGCCCTCCCTGGCGAGCATGAGGATTTCTTCATAGTGGCGGCGCGCGACTGGGTAGTTCCCCTGGCGCGCTTGCACCCGCGCCAGCACGAAGAGCGCCTCGGCCTGGACGTCTGCTGCGGCGAGGTTGCCTTGCCCGAGGAGCACGACCTCTGCTGAGCGGATGAGCGAGAAAGCAACTCCCACCGTCTGGCCTGCCTCTCGGAAGATCCTGCAGGCTTCCTCCAGGAACGGGCGAGCGCTGAGAGCATCCCCCTGGCCATAACAGAGGAGCAGGCCCAACAGGAAGTGCATCTGGGCCATGCCTCCCACGTTGCCCAGATCCCTAAAGAGCGCCAAGGCCTCCTCGTAGTGGGCTCGTGCCCCGGCGTGCTGGCCTTGCGGCGCGTGCTCCGTCACCCCTTGAAACACGAGTGCCCAGCCCAGGCTGAACTTGTTCCCTCGCGCTCTGAAGAGCGCAGCGCTCTCCTGCAGGTGTGCGCGTGCCTGGCCATAGTCGCCTCTGTGCAGGGCACAGATCCCGAGCGTACAGAGACAGGAGGCGATCCCGGCCTGGTCTTCCAGCTGCCGGCTGAGCGCCAGTCCCTCCTCCGCCAGCACCTCTGCCCTCTGCATGTCGCCCTGGACCTGGGCCAGATTCGCCGCCACGCTGAGCGCCTTGGCCCACAGGGCCGAAGCGGCTCGCGGACTGGCTGCTAGAGCTCGCTCCAGGAAGGTCCGCCCCTCACTCAGATGCGAATGCAGGATCCAAAATTGCCCCAGCGCTGCCCACAGGCGCAAGGCTACCTCCCTCCGCTGCTCCCCCTCTTCGCCGGGCCTTGGCTCCAGCGCCCACCTGAGCGCCGCGCGCAGGTTGTCATACTCCCGCTCTAACCGCTCCAGCCACTTGACTTGTCGTGGGCCTTCAAGCTCGGCCTCTGCCTGCTCGGCCAGGGACAGATAGTAGGCTGCATGAGCCTGCTGGGTCGCCTCCAGCTCTCCAGTGGTGGCAAGCATCTCCAACGCAAACTCGCGCAGGGTTTGCAGCATCAGGAAACGTGGCTCCTCTGTCTCCTGCTCACTCTGGTGGATGAGGCTGTGATCCAGCAGCGAGGCCAGCGTGTTCAAGACGTCCGGGTTCCCTCGGCCTGCCCCCTGGCCAAGCGCCTCGGCAGCCTCCATCGTCCAGCCGCCTACAAAGACCGCGAGCCGCCGGAAGAGCGCTTGCTCTTCTTGTCCTAAGAGGTCGTAGCTCCACTGAATTGTCTTGCGCAACGTCTGCTGACGAGCAGGAGAGGTGCGTGGCCCGCCGGTAAGCAGAGGCCCTCGCTGCGAGAGACGCGCCAGCAGGGCCTGAGGTGGCAAGAGTCTGACGCGGGCGGCGGCCAGTTCAAGCGCCAGCGGCAGCCCATCCAGGCGCACACACAGCTCGGCAATCGCTCGTGTATTGGCTGCCGTGAGCTGAAAGCTGGGGAGTTGGCTGCGCGTCCTGTGCACGAAGAGGGCCACGGCCGCCGACTGGGCGATGCCCGAAGGCGTCAGGTCCTTGGAGAGATCAGGCAAGGCGAGAGGAGCAACGGGAAAGACCTGTTCGGCCTGCAGATGCAGCACCGCTCGGCTTGTCACCAGGATGGTGAGCTGAGGGCAGAGAGCGAGGAGATGCTCGAGCTGTGGCGCGGCGGCCACGACCTGCTCAAAGTTGTCGAGCAGCAGCAGCAGGCGTTTGTCTTGCAGAACCAGTTGCAAGAGGTCGAGCAGTGGGAGCCCTTCGCGCTCGTTGATCGAAAGCTGCTGGGCGATGGTGGGCAGGAGCAGGTCCGGGTCACTGATGGGGGCAAGGGAGATGAAAGAGACCCCATCGACGAAGTCCTTGGCCAGGGAAGTCCCGAGGTGGACAGCCAGACGGGTTTTGCCAACGCCCCCGCTACCCGTCAGCGTGAGGAGGCGAACGTCGGGACGTCCGAGGAGGCCACAGATCGCTGCCACGTCCTGCTCACGCCCAATGAGGGGCGTGAACTGAACGGGGAGGGGAGGAGGGACGCCCTGCCAGGGATGGCGGGTTGATTTGGTTGAGAGAGTCGCTTGTTCATCGTGCATCGTGAAGGATCCTCCGTGGTCCTGACGAGAAGCTGGGGAGAGAGACATCATCCCATCCAGATGCTCCACCCAGCAGGGGCTCATGCTGTCCAGGCCATGGTTTCAACTGCTTGTTGCACATCATGCTTCGTTCCTTGAAGAGACAACTTCGTGGTGTCCAACGAATCGTGTCCCATGATGTGCGCGAGCCGATGGAGCGGAACCGACTCAGCCATCCGGTTGCCAAAGCGGGGACGCAGATCGTGAGGACTCCCATCAGCGAGCTTGGCATGAGGAGCGTATTTTTTGACCAGGTAGCCCAGCATGCGCTCTGACAACGCCTTCTTTGTTGTGCCGAATGGGAAAACAAAGAAGCTCTCCGTGTGTGGGAGTGAGTTGAGGATTCGCTTGCCGTTTCATATCATGCCTCGATGCCTCGAATCGACTGCTCAACAACCGAAGCCTAAATGCACTCCAAGGGAACTTGGGAACTTTAGCAGAAAGAAGTCCTATGAAAGCGTGCTCATCTTGTGTTTGCCACTTCCACAAAGGTATCTTAGCGGCAGTATATCACATCGAAAGATGAAAGTATACAGATACTGTGGCAAGGGAGTAGAACGATGACCGCTATTGATCGAACGATGTATCGTCAGATGAAACGCAGCTCTACCACCAAAGAGCTGATCGAAGCCTTTACCCCAACGGAAGAGCGCCGCTTTGTGAGCACCATGACCCGAACGGTGCAGAACCAATTCAATCTCATGCTTTGGATCAAGCTATTTCCATGCCTGGGCTACTTCCCAGCGCTTAGTGAGATTCCTGCTCCGCTTGTGGACCACCTTCGGAAAGCGCTCGACCTCGCTGTAGACGTGGCGCCTTTGTACGACCATGATCGGACATTGTATCGTCATCACCAATTGGTGCGAGAATATTACCAAATCATCCCCGATGGCAAAGAAGCTCGGCGTGCTGCGCTCCGGACACTTCTGCGCGCCGTCCGCACCATGGACAACCCGGCTGATATGATCAATGCGGTTCTGGAAGAACTCATCAAACAACGCTACGAGTTACCCGCCTTTAGCACGCTCGAACGTCTCACTGGCAGGGTTCGCGCGCTCGCCTATGGGCGGATCTGGGGTTTGAGCACGGTAGGAACCAAAAGTAGGAAGAAGGAAGAAATTGCAACTCGTTTTCTTTGACTTGAGAGGTAAAAAGAGCAAAAACGAGAGCAAAAACGACTTTTTGAGCGCGACATTTCATCGAAAATTGTTGCTTTCTTGTGTCTAAGAAAGCTTCCTCTATGCTCTCTCCAGGCCAGTTCAACAGGCTATTCCTACTTTTGGTTCCTACCGTGCTCAAACCCCAGCTTGGAGCAGGTCGTACAGGCGGCAGGGAGCCGAGGGCCGGGTGGAAGAAGCCATTGAACTGGCCAAACAGCAGCTCGGTTTGGATGACCACGAAGTGCGACATTGGCAGGGCTGGTATCGACATTCTTCCGAAGAACATACATATCACGCTGGCCATGGTTGCCCTGGCGTTCTTGACCGCGGTCAAAGTGGCCGGGCAAACAAAGGGGCCCAAATTCCAGAGCAAGAAGCCGCTCAGCTCCGTCCCCTGACGGTCCCCGAAGTACGGCGCCTGCTCTGGCGGCTGGTGTGGCAGGCTCCTGCGACGCCGGAAGGAGTGCTGTACTGGTCCCACTGGCGCAGGCGACGTCAAGCCAGAGCCAAACACTTCCATATCAAACGGCGAACTGCTCGCTTCGCTGCATAAGTGCGGCTGTAGTATTAAGTGTCCTTCTCAAAGAGACGTTTTGCTTTATCAGCAGCATCTTCTTTCATAGAATGCAGAACATCAGAGTAGACGTTTGCAGTTACATCAAGGTTTTTATGGCCCAGGATTTGTTGGATCACCTTGAGGTCTACTCCCATACTCCTGAGCAGTGTTGAGGCGCTGTGTCTAAGATCGTGAATATGTATAGGCGGTAAGCCCGCCTTATTGAGAAACCGATAGAACTGAGTTCTTACACTTGAAGGCCAAAACGCTCTGCCATATTTGGTACAGAAGACCAGTTGCTGATCTTGCCACTTAGGGCCAACTTTCAGCCTTGCTTCATGCTGACGGACTCTATGCGCTTTGAGAATATCACAGACAGGAACAGGTAAGAGCACGATGCGATCACTGCTTTCGGTCTTCGGCTCCTCGCCGATTTTCCATTTCTGGTCCTCAGTTTGAGTCAGGGTATGCTGGATATGAAGATTTCCAGCCTCGAAATTGATGTCATCCCACCGTAGTGCAAGGATTTCGCCACTTCTCATACCGAGACCTAAAGCGAGTGCGATAAAAGGCTCCCACATGCTCCCATGTGCCTTTTCTAACAAGTTCTTTGCCTGATCTAAGGTGAGGTACTGTGGTTTTCGCTTTTTCCGTGAGGGTAACGAGACTCCTTTGCAAGGATTCATGCCAATCAGTCTCTCTTTCACCGCCTGCTCTAAAGCGCTATGTAACACGTTTCGCATAGTTTGGAGAGAACTGGTGGCTTGTCCTTCATCTGCTTTCAGATTAAAAAATTGCTGTATTCTCCGTGTTGTCAGCCCCTTCAGTTGAATATGTCCCAGATGAGGAATAATATGTGTATCACGTACTGTCTTGTAACGTACATAGCTACTTGCGCGTATTCGCCGTTTATGCACCTGATCTAACCAGTAGATCAGATACTCTCCCAGCTTTTGCTTTGGACCTGTCGCAAGAATCCCTTGACGCTTTTCATACTCGGCCTGCTTTAACTTGGCGATCGCTTCTTCCTGTGTTTTACCATAGAGCGGTTTGCGTTTGCCGTCTTCCAGGGTGATCTCGGCAACCCAGCGGCCATCTTTGCGTTGAAACACGGTCCCTTCGCCGCGCCCACGCCGTCTCTGCTTTTTCTTCTTTCCTGATGGTTCCTCTGTCATAACAACTCTCCCTATTCAGGACTTGAAGACGCCTCACGTCCAGGCCTCTATCCTGATATGAGGCGTCATAAACGAAATGTGAATGAAAAGCCAAACATTTAGGTTTGGCGATGAGTCTCGCGCTCCTGCATCCAGCGATGCAGGGAAGTAACGCGTATCCTGGTCCCTCTTCGTCCTCCAAGTGAAACGCTGGGCAACCCCCCTTTTTTGATGAGGTTGTACACTTTTGAGCGATGAACACCAAGCACAAGAGCCGCTTGCTCAACCGTCAGCAGCAAAGGTTGTACTTCAGTTGGACTCGCTTTGGGTTTACGTTTATGCATAGGCTTCTTCCTCTCTTTCTCGTATCAGGCTAATGAAAGCAGTGAAACTACGCCATGCAGGAATGCCATTTTTCACCTCCACAGACGGGCAAGAAAGGGGCTGTAACAGTTACATGCCACCTGTGGAAGCATCAGGGCTGGCAACCCTTTGCAGCCCTTCCCCATCGCATGCTTTCATGCCGCTTCCTCCCCTGGAGATGACGTGTCCCGGTCGGCCTCCTTCGGCGTCGAGCGATCATGGAGGAGCTGTTCTGCTCGGTGCGCACCCTCCTGAACGCGCAGGCTCCCACCATATCTCGCCAGTTGCAGCCAGGCTTCGTACCCCGCTTCTACGCCATCCATGGCAGGATAGCCGAGTTGATCACCGCAATCGATCAAGCACTGCTGCCAGAAGCACTGCCCACACCAGTGATTGCCCCGCACATCCGGAAAGCCATGCCAGAAGATGGCACGCCGCGCCATCGCTTCTTCGCGACCGACACGCTTGACCAGCTCCGCGTAATCCCGGGTATCCGGCGAGAGCCAGGCCGGCACGCCGCTATGCTGCGGATGACCCGGCAGGACGACTTCGGTGGGACAATGCACCCAGTACGCCCCTGGAGGCCGATACAGCGTGACCTCCTGCGGCAAGAAGGAGGTGAGCCGCCGTCCACCATGCTGCAGGTCATCCAGGATGACACCAAGACGGCCACGCCGCACCTGTACAGCCAGGGGCGTCTCCTGGAAGAGCCTGCCGGGTCCCAGGGGCGTGCTAACCCGCGTGATACCCTGCAATCGAGTCTGCGTGCGTGTTGGTTCTTCCTGCGGTCCATCCCCTGGGAGGAGTTCGTCAGTTGGCAGGAGCGGCCAGGAGGCAGAAGGAGCGCGTGCACCTGCCTCCTTCCTGGAGGGCTCCTCCCGGGGTTGATCACCATCTCTCCATCCTTCGCAGCGAGCGTCTTCGATCACCGCACCCTCCGGCGCACTCCTGGAGGGCTCCTCCACCGAGGAACGCTCCACGAGCGCCACCGCTCGCCCAAGTTCGACCCACCGACGCAGATCTTGCCCACCCTGAAGCATCTCGTTGACATCATGCGCCCAGGGAGTCCACCGGATGGCCTGTGGCAGTGTCCTCACCCAATAGGCCGCTCCTGCGTCACCCGCCCGCGTGCCGTTGCTGCCTGGAAGATCATCATCGTAGGCGATCAGCGCCCAGGGCGCTCGTTTCATGCGCTCTACCCAGCATGCTCGCCTCGCCCTCGTCGTGGCTCCGGTGGCCACAAACGCGGCGAGGTCAGCACACGTCTGCTGCCCGGAGAGCGCATCAAGTTCGCTCTCGCACACCACCAGGGCCACGCCAGCCCCAAGCGCGTCCACGTTGTAGAGCCCCTCGCCGCTTCCCTTGACCTGGACATATTTCGCGTCTCCAGCCTTCAGGCCGGAGAGTCGCCGGACCGTGAGTTTCCAGAGGTGGCCACTGGCCCACCAGGGAATGAGGATGCCTTCAGGCAACCAGAGGCAGGCATCTGGGTCCCCTGCTGATGAGAGCCCCCAGGACTCCACCGTATCACGAACCCATCGTCCCTCACCGGTCAGCGGGATGTAGCCAAGGTGCGCACCGCGGATGGTCTCATCGGTGAACCCGCGCCCTCGCAGGTACTGGAGAGCGTCTCGACCGCGCCCGGACCACAGGATCTTCTGCGCCTGGTGCACCATGGCTTCCGCCCGCTCTTGCCACCTTTGAGACGGAGGTCCTCCATCAGCAGGAGGAGAAGAGGTGGCATGGCTCATGTACTCGCTGCCCGGATCAAGACCGAGTTCATCGCAGGCTTCCAGAAAGGACAGACCTGCATACTCGCGCAGGAAATCGATCACATCCCGCCCGGCGCGTCCACAGCCACTGGCACGAATGGAGCAGGAGTAGCGCCCCGAGTCCCAGAAGGCGAAGCGGTCGGTTCCGTCACACCAGGGGCAGGAGCCATGATACTCCTTGCCATCAGAGCGAGAGGTGGAAGGGCGACCAACGACAACGACATATTTCTGGTAAAAGGCCCGAGCATCCTTGATGCTGGTATTGACCATGGTCCTTCCTCCTTGAGATGTTTACACAAAGTGTCGCAAAAGCCGTGTTCTCCATGAACAGGATGAACCCTCATGCTGGCCTCTTTCAGCGCAAGTGTCGCAAGTGTCGCAGTGTCGCAAGTGTCGCAAAACGCCAAAAACCTTGCGACACTTTGTGTCGGAAGAAGCAAAGGCAGATGAGAAACCTTTTTGATGAGGGAACGAAGAGCAACCCGGAGAAGCCCTCTCTTCTTTGGGTGTGGAAAAGTGTCGCAAGATTGACGCTCATATTTCCTCTCCTTGCGACACTTTGACAGCATGACAGTTGCGACACTTTTCTTGTTCAGTCTGATTCGTATGTAATGAGTGCATACCATTCGGCTCGACTCCCTTCTCGCTGCTTTCGCTCCACTATCCCACTCCGGATCAGATTGCTTAGTTCATTGCGGAGCACATCCGAGGTCTGGCTCCTCAGTTCGCTCGGACCCAGACGCCGGATGTCACGGATGGTCACACTCTTGCCGTGCAGACTCCTCAGATAGTCGATGAGATGATCCTCCAGAGGAGTGCCCTCTTGCCCTGCGTTGACTTGCCGGTACAACTCATGCAGGTTGCGTCGCATCACCTCCGCGATCTCTTGCGCCCTGGCCCACTGAGGCAGCTCGATGCGATTCTCGTTTTCCAGGCTGGCCAACAGGGCGGCGATGCGCAGGGCCCGGTCCGACAGGCGGGTATAGGAGCCATCGAGATCCTGGTTGTCGCTTTGGGCCAGCAACTGGCGCAGCGCGAGCCGGTAGCAGTCGTAGGCCTGATAGGCCTCCTGCTCCAGGCGACAGGGCTGCTCGGGTAAGGCACCGCGCTCCACGCGGTAGTGCCCGCTGTCCTTGCCCTTCTCATCCTGGATCGCCGTGATGGTGATCGTTGGCACCCCTAAGCGTCGGTGCCAGCGACGCAACGTCTCCACCAGGCAAGAGGGCACCAGTACCTCGTCGAGGGCGAACGAGGCGTTTTTGAAGGCGTGTGGCGGGGGCGTGAGGAAGGCGAAACGCGCCCAGAAGCCATCGCGCCAGAAGTCGTTGCCCTTGTCAGCGTACTGACGAAGATCGGCCGGGGTCATGTTGGCCAGCAGCGCCAGGTAGGGCTTGTCGATCACCTCCTGCCCATGCGAGCGCGTCGAGTAGGCGTAGGTCTGCCGGCAGTCGTCGAGCCGTCGCAAGAGCCCCGAGAAATCGGCCATGGGGCCGCCCGGCCGCATCATCGCCGTGACGGCCTGTCCGAACTCGTCGTAGTACCACCCGCGCTGCCCTGACATCGCCACGCGCTCTCGGATGCGTGCCTGCTGCTCCTCGTCCAGGTCGCCATAATTGGCAGGCAGGCAGCCGGCCATATCGGCGAGCAGTTTCTGGGGGGTGGTTTCATCATCGCCGAGCAACCAGGAGAGGCCGGCCTGCTGCAAGAGGGTGACGGCCGCACTGGCCGTCGTCGTCTTGGCAAAGAGCGAGGTGCGGGCCGTCAAAGCCAGAGCTAAGGGGGTGTAGACCCGTTTGGAGAGAGGCACATAGACGCGCCGGGCGGCGACGGTGGAGAGCACCCACAGGCCGCAAGCCATGTGAAAGTCGTCGTAGCCTTCCGGGGAGACCTGACGACTGTAAGCCTCGTAGGCGTCGAGCCAGGGGCTGGCCTGCCTGCTCACCTCCGAGGCCAGGGCGACTCCCTCGGGCAAAGGAGGAACGAGCGGTTCGTCGCTGATCACTTCGACCAGGGGCGGCTCGGCTTCGTGCGTCTCTGTCCTGAGAAGCTCGGCCAGGGCGGGAAGGCGCTCCACCAAAGTCGCCATCGTTTGCTCGATCGCCCGAACATTCCCATCGCTCTTGCTGGCGATCTCCTCCAGAAGCTGGACGGTCGGCTCCAGGGCGTCGAAATGCGGGCGTGGAGCATCTTCGGGCAAGATCCCCGTGCGCAGTGCATGCAGGTATGCGCGTTGCTCGCGCAAGGTCGCCTGATGATGGTTATTCGCAGTCTGTGTCATGGCACTGTCCTCCTGGCTCTTTCCTTGCTACACGACCAGATGGGAGGATGGAGAAGATGGTGCTCATGCCATGTTCCTCCCGCTCTTGTTCTTTGATGCCGCCTGTTCCGATTTCCCGGTCTGGCGTCGCTTTCGCTCTTTGTTCAATGCGGCGAACTCCCGGTCGAGGATGTCGGAGGCCTCGCCGCGGGTGAGCGTCTCCCACCGGGCAATGCCGAAGCGCTTGAGAAAGGCTGCTTGTTTGCCGAATGGATCAACCGCCAGACTCCTCCACCCTGCGTTACGGTCCACCAGCACCACTTTGTTTTTATCGGAGGCAAGCAGTCGTGCCTGCCGCTCCGCGTGTTCCTGCGCCCAGCCGAGTGGTGCGTCTGCAAGCCAACGTTGCCGAGCGAAAGTAGGAGCCAGCTCGGCCCAGACCTCATAGCTGCCTTCTAACGCTGCTGAGGGGACCAACAGGATGCGGTGCTTGTCCTGACCGATCACCAGCTCAAAGGTGCCATCGTCGTGTTCTTGCCAGTTGAGCCTGGCTTTGAGATTGATGGTCAGGTCTGCTGTGCGCTTCTCCTTGAGCCTTCTGATCATCTGCATTCCAGACGCCTCGCGCTCGCGCTTTTCTTGGGCTTCGCGCTGGATGCTCTCCAGCACCGTTTCCCCATCCTTCATCTGCTTGCCCAACACTTTGCCCAGATGTTGTGGTTCGAGCCGATGCTTCAAACAGTTGTCGGTGAGGTCTAAGATGAGACAATCTTTCTTGGTCGGGGCCAGGCGCAGGCCGCGACCAATGCATTGGATGAACAGCGCACGGCTCTGGGTGGGGCGCGCCATGATCACACAGTCAACCAGGGGCTGGTCAAAGCCTTCGGTTAAGACGAGCACGTTGCAAAGCACGTTCACCTCCCCCGTTCTGAGGGCATGGTAGAGTCGCTTGCGTTCAAGCAGTGACGTTTCCCCCGAAATGGCGGCCGCGGGAATGCCTGCCGATGTGAAGGCGCGAGCGAGGTTGTGTGCGTGCTGCACAGTCACGGCGAAACAGATGGCTCGACGTCCCATGGCGTGTTCGCGATAGGCCTCGGCGACGCGTCGGTTCCGTTCGGACGTATCTATGGCAGCCTCCAGTTCCTGTTCTCGGTAGTCGCCGCCCTCGCTGTGGATGCTCTCGAGGCTGGTCTCGGTCCTGATGGCGATGGCCTTCACATCGCACAGGAAGCCTTGTTCAATCATGGCCAGGATATCGGTCGAATAGAGGGGCGGCTTGTCGCTGATGGGCTTGCCGTCCAGGCGATCGGGGGTCGCGGTGACCTTCAAGACAAAGGCCTCGGGTAGGGCCTGCAGGACGCGTTGATACTTGGGCGCCGCGCTCCTATGCGCCTCATCCACCACCACCAGCCCATAGCCGATGCGTTGAAGCGTGGTCAGGTGATGAGGCTGGCTGATGGTATCCACACTGGCAACGGTGACCTCTCCTCCGTAGTCGTGGATGCCTCCACCGACTTTGCCGATCACGGCGCTCGGTTTCACCTGGCGGTACTTCTCCGCCGCCTGGTTGAGCAGTTCATCGGTGTGGGCCACGATCAGGGCATGGAGCCCATACCTCCCAGCGAGCTGAGCAATGACCTGACTGAAGATGACTGTTTTGCCCGCCGCCGTCGGAAGGACCAGGAGTTCCTGTCCGTGTCGGTCCTGCTCGTAGGCGGCGACCACGCGCCTGACGCAGGCTTCTTGATAGGGTCGCAGGATGACAGCAGGGCACGGGGGAGGTGCCAGAACGGTGCTGGGTGTGGTGTTCATGGGATGGATCTCCTTCCAGCGAGAACGCTTCACTTGCCAGAGATGATGACAAACGGAGTGGAAAACATGCCTTTCCACATGGGAAAGCGGCTTCTCCGTTGAAGAAGTCGCTGTCTCGAGGGGATGGTCGTGTACATTGGGTGATGGTGCGTCCACCACAGGACGTGGTGGCCTCTTACCTACTTGGGATCCTTTGTGACCTGCTCAGGCGTCGACTTGCCCACCAGGTGACCAGAAGATCGAGACGGCAATGCGCTACTTGTCTGCTGTTCCTGCGGGGATTCCTCCTTGTTGACTGTTTTGGATGGATGGGGGAGTGCCTGGCTTTTACCTGCCAGGTCATAGGTTATGCTGGTGTTCGCCGAAGGCTTGAGCCTGCACTTGGCTGGCATACCCGCGTGAGACGTTGGCCTTTTCGGAAAACCTCGCTATGGACAGGGTGGGATCCTTTTTCAAGACCCGCCCCACGCGCTGTGCTGCTCAATCCAGTCCCGCAATTTGTCAGGGTGGACACGGCGCGCTCCATCAAATTTGACCGACGGGAGCCCGCTCCCCAGGAGTTCATACACTTTGACCCTGCTCACGCCAAGGACTTCGGCGACCTCAGTCACTTTGAGGAGCTTCTTCACTTCAGCTGGCCGAGTCGGTATCGCAGGCTTTTGTGGGTCCGCTTTTCTTCTCATGATCATGTTTCCTTTCGCGACGACAGGGTAAAGAGATGGAAATTGTCCCGGTTGGACAGGAACGCTGCTTTCAGCGAACTTGTTCTGATGGATTGGGTCTTTCCTAACTGGCACGTTCTTGGAGGGCCTGTTGCCTGTAGTGCCGCACATTGGCGCGCTGATAGAGGGCTTCTAGAGCTTCATCGATGGTATGGCCTGTGGCAGAAATGGTTTCATCGATGCCATGCCGATCTGCAATCAGGACCGTATACACATCGATCCCACAAGACAGGAGCGGCGTGTCATTCTCTATCAGGAGGCAATCTCATCGAGGTACCAGGAATTACGCCCTGGGAAGAGTTCTGTATGCGCTGCCAGCATGCGCCAGTGGACTGGCAGCACTGCTGCTGGTTCATACCAGATACGGCAGAAACCTGATCAAATGATGCTTGACTCTGGTGGGCAGGATCTCCCGGAAGAAAAACGTGCAGTCTGGAACACATGAACCTTGCTCGCACCCCTAAAAGCCCTAAAAAAAGAAAACACGCCGCTCTTGCATGTGAGTGGATAAGGAACCGTTGAGCTATCTCATATACGTTCGTTTCTTGCGACACCAGGGTATATTTCTCCTTCTTCGAAAGAAGCTCATCCTGACTCTTTACAAACAGACAGCTTTCAGGTATAGTCGAGATGCATAGAACGATCTCTCAGAAATGGTGGGAGAAAGGGACGAGAAAGGAAGCAAACAGATGGTGTCATTTGACACGAGAAAAAATCGCGTCCGACTGATAAGATGAAGCAACCTGACCGCGTGAGCGCCTTCCCGCGCCAGATGCACACGCTTCCACTCTCCTGGCTGAGTCTCTCCGTCGGCAAACGTCTGCTTATCGTGGCGCTCTCGTATGGGCTGGGAGTCGCCGGGCTCTGGTTCCTCTTTCCTCTTGTCCACAATGGAGCCAGCATGTTTCTGCCCATCGTCAGCGCCTGCTGGCTCTTTCGTTATCGAGGCCTGCTCATCAGTCTGGTACTCAATGGAATTGCCTTCCAGTTGACCTACCTCTTCCTCCTGCGGGGGATGTTGCCTGACCACGCCTTCGTGGAGGGGGGAATCATTGGGTTTGGAACCTCGCTTGGGCTTGGTCTCGTGGTCTGCTGGTTACGAACGGCGGTTGACCTGGTGCAGGTGGCTCGTCAGCAAGCGTTTGCAGCGGAGCAAGAGCGCTTGCTGACCTTACTGAGAGAACGCCAGGCCACGCTGGCCTATGAGCAGCAGCGCAAGATCAATGAGTTGAAGGATCAATTTGTGCTGAATGTGAGCCACGAGTTGCGCACGCCACTCACCATGTTGGGGTGCTCCCTGGAACTGCTCAGAGAGCTTGATGAGCACCTGGACCCAATGAAACGGGCACACTTGCTGAAAGAGGCACTCGCCAGCCAGGAAGAACTCGTTGACCTGGTCAACCGGGTGTTGGATGCTACCACGATGGTTGGCGAAATCCCTCTGGCGAAGTTGGAGGCCATCCGGGTCCACCAGATCCTGCAGGAGGTGCTGGCGCATCTGGCTCCTGGGGATGTACAAGCCTACACGATCCGCCTGCAGGTACCCGAGCAGGTCATGGTCTGGGCTGACCCACAGTTCCTGCGACAAGTGCTGCTCAATCTGCTTACCAATGTCTTCAAGTATGTTCCCACACAGACAGAGATCCGCATTGAGGCTGCGCAAGCAGATCCTTCTTCCCCTGTCTGTCTGAGCGTGCAAGATATGGGTCCTGGCATCCCTGCCGAAGAGCTTCCTCTGCTCTTTGAGAAATTTGTGCGTCTCAAGCGTGATCTGGCTGGCTCAACGCGCGGGACGGGTTTGGGACTCTACATCTGCAAGCAGTTAGTCGAAGCGATGGGAGGACGCATCTGGGTCGAGAGTTCCGGTCACCTGGGAGAAGGCAGCCGCTTTTGTGTGACCCTGCCTCCTTTTTCTCCTCCTTGACTTCCTTGAGCGTCTCCACAAGGGAGTGGGTCCTCTCAAGGCGCTTGCTGGACCAGGTAGGCTCGGTTTCCAAATCTCGACCAACGTGAGAGAGAGTTCCCATATTAGCTTGGTTGGAGTGTCTCGAAATCGGCCGTTTGATGCGGCACATTGCTCTGCTTTTCTAGACTGATACTCCCCTGTACACATGCCCCTCTTGGCAAATCTCACAACTCATCTCATCATTATGTGGAATATGCGCTCTCTTCTTCAGAGCTTCTCCAAGGAATGAGCACAACATCCACAGAATTGATGTTACGAATGGAATATTCCATATTCCACGTAACTTTAATCAGAATCTCAAAACATCACTCTGTTGACGGGAAACGTGAGACAAAAAGAAGAGTTGTTAGTAGAACACACTCTCTACAACCGCGAAGAAGAAAAACAATGACGCCGATTTCTCAATTGACAACAGAGCCGTTTTATTCCAGGAGGTCCTGCCCACCAGAGTCAAGCATCATTTGACCAGGTCTCGTACGGCAGGCTTCAATGGCCTCCTCACATCAGTGATAGCCTTGCTCTGGATCATCGAGTGGATCGAGGGCAGGAGGACTATCGGCTGCTGGGCTTGGCACGACCTGCAACAACCGAAGGAAGCTTCTCCAGTGGGGCACATGCCGGTAGCCACCTCCCTTCGGCGGTTTCTCTCAGAGCCATCCCCTCTGGGAGTGTTACTGTGGCTGCATGAGGAACGGTCATCGCGCGTTTTCTCCTTGTCTCAAACGTGTCCATGGTGGACAGACGAAGGGACTGGGGAGAGTACTCCCTGGTCCCTTTTCGCTATGCTTGCTTCACAGAGTTGTGAGGGGGCTCTGTCCTTTCTGACTCTGTTCATTTCCCTGATGGGCTTGAAGCCTGCAGAAGCTTGTCAAGTGTCCGTTCTCTGATGCGGTAAGCTTGTCGTTGACCACGATGAGGAAGGATCACGGCATCTAAGACGCCGATGGAAATCCAACGCCGTACCGTTGTCGTATCCACTCGCAGGCGCTTCGCCACCTCACGAACCGTATACAAGGTCTCCTCCTGCTGCAAGTCGTTGGGGGTCTGCCTTTGCTGAGCAGCGAAATCCGAGCGTTGTCGAGGCATTATGCCCTCCTTTACATGTTCATGAGTACATGACTCTGTGAGAAGTAGTAGGCGCATCGACCACTATAGTCGGGTCGTCGGGTTTTATTATACACGAGAGAGCATAAAAATGAAATGGGCATTACGAGAACGTGTGAGGTCCAACCACATGAAGTGATGAGGCCCGGTGATCTGAGCGTGATGTTCCATTGCGGCTTTACAGGGCCTGCAAACGCTTCTGTTCGTGATAGCGGCGGAGCCCTTCGCTGATCTTGCCGCCGATTTCCCGGCGCTCAGCCTCGGTCAGGAAAGCCAAGGGACGGCCGCGATAGCGCGTCTCCTGCATCTCTTCGGCTTCTCGGCGAATCCGGCTTTGTGTTCTGAGAGGCAACGTTTCCAGAAAGGAGAGGGCGATCTCGTTGCCGTTGAGGAGTGCGCCTACCAGGATGGTGTGTCCGAATTGGGTGCAGCGGAGGCGCTCAAAGTCCGGTGAGTCGAGAGGCACCGCCGTTTCACGAAGGTCATAGCGCTGGTTGGTTCTCATCTCCCACACAGGCAGCTGCAGGTAACTGTCATGGAGCCCACACACCACCAGCCTCAAGGCTGGATGATCTGCCAGGTGATAGTGGTAGTAGTCACTGCTGCGGGCTAAGACCACGGCGTGACGCGCCTTGCGAATGATGGCAGGGGCTTTCTCAGGCGTTTGCTTCGTCGCGTAGAACGCAGCGCATTCATCTGCATGTTTGAGCAGGTCGTGCATGGTGGACTGCGTTTCTTCTGGGGAGGTGCAGCGGATCACGGCGATGCTGTTATTGGTGGCGCTATAGGGCACCAGGGCATAGCCAGCATGCAGGTGCTGGCTATACAAGGCGGCCCAGGTCTTTGCTCGCGTGTAGCGGCTGTAGGGACGCTCGGCCATTTAGACGTCCTCCTCTTCGATGCTCGTGTTCGGCGGCGGCAGCTGCCGGCCTGCAGACAGGAAGGAGTGCATGGTGAGCAAAATCTTGTCGCGCTGCTCGTCGGGGAGCTCAGGGTCAAACAAGGCTCGCATCAGGCTACTGCCCAGGCGGTTGAACATCGTGGCCTGCTCTTGCATCCCGCGCAGCGTCTCGACACGGCTGGTGTTTTCGAGCTTCTTGATCTCCAGCTCCGTTTTCAAACTGTCCTGTTTGATCTCGGCATCGGTATGGGCCCGCTGCAGCCCGATGATGCCCTCGTTGATGATGGTCACCTCGCTTTCCTTCTGCCGCAGCAGTTGCGCGGCAAGCTGGGCGCGCTGCTCTTGCTTCTGCCTGGCCTCCTCCCCATCGGTCGGCTTCTGTTCGTGCACGAAGGCCGTGTAGTAGTCCGAGGCCAGCGTCATGACCGTGCGTACCACCGCAAAGAGCACCAGCCAGACCAGGCTCCCAAGCCTGGCATCCATCGCCGAGACGAGGAAGGCGACCTGGCCAGCGCCTACCCCAAACGCCAGGATGAACCAGGTGAGGCGATAGCGTTTGAGCTTGGCCCGGTCGAGATCCGAGGATCCGCCTGGCCGACTCTCCGCCCGATTGCGGATGGTGGCGCTTTTCCAGGACACCACCATGAACGTCGCCTCCAGGACCACCACAGTGGCCAGGATGGACATAGCCACCCACCAGGCGGGGGCGCTGGTGTACTGCCAGATGAAGTAGAAGACCTCGCCCGCGGTCCCGATCAGCAGCACCGCCGGACCGGCGACGGCCCAGAGCGAAGCTCCAGTTTCCATGAAGCGCGTGGAGGCGCTCATACCAAAATGCACCGTCGAGAGGGTCGTTTCAACATGCTGCATCAGCTCTTCAGGGGAGTAGTTGACCAGGTTGAGCTGGCCTCCCTGGACCTTCTGTAAGCCTGGGCTCCCCTGGCCACCAGGGGCGAGCGGCCCTCCATTCGAGCCTGGCGCCTGGGTATTCGGTTGTGACGGCTGGGTCGTCGAGGCCTTCGGCGGTGGATGGTGCCCCGGCTGACGGCCTTTGAAGGGGTTAGGAATACGCATGGATCGCTCCTCGAAATCTCCAGAGAAAAGTGCGTGAAAAAATGCATCTGTCCCAGCGGTTTAATCGGCCAATAGTCGGGTATTAGTCGGGGAAAAAAACGAGCGTCACACCAGGGAAGACGACACGCCGGGTCGTGGACTCGGCCACGGTTGTTGTCTGCTATTTTGGCTCATTTTTCTCCGTGGCAGATCGGTCAAGGATTGACCCATGACCGCACCACTCGGTACGCGCAAAAATGACCGAATACGCGTTTGTAGCAATGCCCACGCGCATTCGGTAACTCCAACGCTCCACCACTCTGACTCGTGTTGTGTACCTGTGACTACCTCTGCTGTTGCGCTGCCGTGGCAGGAGCCTTCTTGATCCGCGCCTGGCGGGCGGCCTGAAACTTGACCACGCTGTCGGCCCTCGTCGTCCGTTTCGCTGACAGCGCAGCGTCTTCAGCCAGAGCCCGCACGCAGATGCGTCCGATTTTGCTATAGGCAACCGCGGCGTTGTTGGACGTGTTGTCCCCATCCTCAATGAGCCTGGCCATTTCATCCGCCAGCGTTTGCAGTTTGGTGATCTCTTCTGGTCGAAATGCCATTGGGCAATGTCCTCCTTTCCTGTCGTGATACCCGAACCCAAAAACAGGGTTCACTCTGTTATACAGAGGATGTCAAACCATCGTGTAACAATTGTTTCATTTTCTACGAGCTAATCCATTGGCGGAGGGAGGTGAGATCTCCCTGGCGCAGTTTGCCCAGGGCTTTGGTCTCCATTTGACGGACGCGTTCACGAGTGACTCCCAGCAGCTTGCCGATTTCCTCTAAGGTGCGGCCCTTTGTCCCATCGAGTCCATAGCGCAAGTGGAGAACCAACCGCTCTCGAGGGTTGAGGGTTGCCAGCAGCGCCTGGAGACGGCTGTGCAATTCCTGCTGGTTGACATGGGTGCACGCGAGCTGCTCGGTCTGCTCGGCCGGCTCTTCTTCAAGGGAGTCGGCCAGGGTGGTTTCGCCATCCTCGCCAACAGGACGATCCAGGCTCACGAGCGATTGGCTCACGGCCAGAAGTTCGCAGACGCGCCGAGTTTGGAGGCCCAGGTGATCAGCGAGCTCGTGTGGTGTCGGCTCGCGCCCCAGGTGCTGCAGAAGGGCCGCCTCTGCTTGCTGAAGGCGGCGAAGGTCTTCGCCCAGATAGACGGGCAGGCGAATGGTCCTGGCCTTGTCGGAGAGCGCGCGAAAGATCGCCTGGCGAATCCACCAGGTGGCATAGGTGCTGAACTTGCAGCCGCGGGTGGAGTCGAAGCGCTCGACAGCGCGCATGAGGCCAATATTGCCCTCTTGAATGAGATCCTCCAGGTCCAGACCCTGCCCCGGGTAGTGCTTGGCTATACTCACCACGAGGCGGAGATTGGCCTCAATCAGTTGCTGCCTAGCCTCTTCATCGCCTGCCTGGAGGCGCTCAGCTAACAGCCGCTCTTCTGCCCCCGAGAGAAGCCGAGAGGAACGGGTCTCTCGCAGGTACTGACTGGCGGCATCGAGTCCGTGCTCAGTGATCATGTGCCCTCCTTTTCTTAGGCAAGCACAAGGCGCAGGTTCAAACAGGACCTGCGCCTTGTGCTTGCTGTGGGTTATGTTCGCGTGGAGAAAATGGACTGCAATGTTTTGCAGCTAGAACAGTACCTCTCCTTTCGAGGGGCTCTCCTCTTGCATCGATGGTGCCGACTTGTTGCCTATCAGTTGGAACTTGTCGACCAGCACATCCATGTTGGTATGGAGCTGACCATCCTTGCCGGTGTACTCGCGAACGTTGAATTCCCCTTGCACAAACAAAGGGGATCCTTTGGCCACGTACTGATGGATGGTCTCAGCTGGCCCGCGAAAGGCGGTGCAGTTGAACCAGGTGGTTTTTTCCTTCCCCTCTTTTCCTTCCTTCTTGCTTACGGCAAGGGAAAACCGGGTGACAGCGACTCCCTCCGGGGTATAGGTCAGCTCAGGGTCACGCCCAACGTGACCGATCAGTGTGATTTGCGCAAAGCTCATCATAATCTCTCTTTCTGTGGGTTCTGTGGTGTCAACAGTTGTCCAAATTCTTTGACAAACCTGGACAAATGCCGTTTCTGCCGTCCGGATTCGGTCCAACCATCTCAGCGTTCCTGCCAAATTCCAAGAGGTTATCGAATCCGGTATGTCTGCAAGGGCATTCAGACTGGAACGTGCTCTTTTTGGACCAACAGGAGCCCCATCACTTTGAACGTGTATGCGTATTTGCATACGGGCCTGGCCTGCTTCATTGGGATTGCCCTCCGCAGGCTTCTCCCACATCGTGTAGAACGATGCAGGGCGTTGCTTCTCTCCTCTGTTGAGGAGGTGACTTGGCTTGCCAGCAGAGTTCATGGTAAAAACTGTGATGCAAGTTCACACTGGCATTGTGATCTGCATTCGCCTCATAATGGCATAGTGGGCAAGCAAACAGCTTTCCGCCTTTCCACACGTTCCGCTCACCGGCTTTCAGAGAGAACCTCTCTCCTTTGGCTCCACAGCGGCAACAGTGTTGTGATGTTCCCCACGGATTCACTTCGATGGTCACTATCCCTTGGGCATACGCTTTTTCTCTCGCCAGGCGATTGATTTTGCCTCGAAGATGATACGCTTGTTTGCGGTTCATCCGGCGCGACTTGCTTCCCCCTTTGGGCCTGATCTTGCGCAGTCGCTCAAAGATCAGGACACACCCGGGGTACTTGGCGCAGACCTTGACAATGCGGCGGGCAACTTGATGAGCGGCGTCTTCATTCATGTGCCGGATATGCCACCAGATCTGCTGATTACTCCGCTCTCCCTTGATGGGTTTCCCCGATTGCCATTGTTTTTTGGCAATGCGCTTCAGGTGGTGATAGCGGTGCTGGTCAAGCCCGTGATCGGCGACAAAGACGGTTTCAATGATCCGCTCATCCTGGCGCACACTTATCACGGCGAGATGTTTCACGTTCAAGTCGACGGCCACCGTCACCAGGTGCGGATCACGCTTGCTCTCCATGACCTTTTTAGCCTTGATCTCTTTCGTTTGGCAAACGTGCAATTCCGCCGATTTTTGGCGCAAGATCAGCTTTGGACTCTGCTGCTCCCATCCTGACTCGCTTCGACGCTGCTCAAAGTACCGGCTGTACTTGACGGGATAGTTAACCCAGATCCATCCTTTGCCATCGTAGACCTTGAGTCGAACAAACGTCTTCCTCAGATCCAGACCCTGCAGTTCCAGACTAAAAGCTCCTTGGTAGAGAGTGGGATGATTGCTGGTTCCAGGCAGGCCCGGCTTGCCTCGCTTCTTGCCGGATCGTTGCCAATTCGCCAGATTCGAGAGGTAGGATCGGACTCTGCCAATGGCATCCTTGATGACGGATCGGCGATACACAACAGGTAAATGGGGGAAGGCTCGGCTGAAGTTCCAATCGGGCAGAGCATGGGGATGCTCGGCAGTTTCGACGGTCTGAAACTCCGTCCAGGTGAGCAGCTTGTCGGCCGAAATCAGTCGTTCCCGCATTTCTTGGTGGTGCTCGGAGAAGTAGGGAACGCGCTCGGTGACGTTTTCGGTATGGAAGAGGAAAAAGGCCACGTAGAAAGCACGAGCTGCATCCAGAATCGTAGCCGTCTCTTCCAAGTATGCTCGTTTGCTGGTATTGGCTCCTCCCTCTTCCCGCTTTCCGAAAGCAAGGGGGAGTTTTGTGGTACGCATAGCCTGTCCCACCTGGAGTCACACCTTCCCGGAACAAATGTTCCTTCTACTTCAATTGTCGTCTCTTGATCGAACTTTGTCAATATTTTTGGAAAGTCGTTTCTCGATGCGACGGGTCCTCCCGTGATGGAAGAGAACGCCAAGAGCGGCGCCAAGGCCCATCCAGTACTGCCATCCAGTGCTTGCCATGGCAAGCAGTTTGCCCATCAGGTGGGCGAAGAGGAGGAATGGTGGTCGCGTCTCAGGTTCGTCCTCGCCTGTTTCTCTTGATGCTGCCAGCATCCCCTCTTCTTCTTGCGTATGGCAAGGACACGCAGGATCATCACAAAAAGGATGTTCCTCGGTGTGAACCAGTTCGTCTTCCATGGGAATAATAATCGGTTGATTCATCGTTGCTCCTCGTGCTAGTTCCTAGATCACCAGCCTGGTCATGCGAAAAAGGGAGCCCTACCCAAGGCTCCCTCCTCTCATCAAACATCTCTTCTTTTTCAGGCGTACGAAACCGGTTGTCATGGCGTGAAATCGGTCAGCTGTGGATCGTTGCGGGCCAACGCCTCCTGGTACCCACAATAGCCATCATTCCCCACTTCATCAGAAAGCGAAGGGAGGCTACAACCTCGCTGCTCATCTTGCTTTTCTGCACCACTGATTTCAGGCAGGCATGGTGCAGCACTATTGCTACCGGCGACACTGCCAGGCTGCATTGTTTGGCCTGTAGTTTACCATGCTCTTATTGATGGAGTTCTCTCGTGAAGCATTGAACCTATTTCCTTCCTCTGTAGATGGCCGATGCCGCCCAGAGAAGTCCTAAAACAATGATGATGATGAGGATCCAAGGCGATATCATCAGATGGTCTCCTTTCTCGCGTACAATCAAAAAAAGTGGCTGTACAAGCCGCTTCACAAACATTCTCCTGTCATAAAAGAGGGGCGTGTGTTCCTTGTTCGCGCCTCTCTCAGATTCGCATTTCGTGCCTTGTCTGGCAGTCCTTTGTGTGTATGCATGCAAGGCGAATGGTTAGCACTTGTCCAGGCCCACCAGGACCGGGCTTTCTCCAGTCGGGCGCAGGACATAGACCTTGAGGCAAGGCTCAAAGGGGAAGGTGGCGTAGGCCAGGGCGGCGATGGGTCCCGCCTGGATCCAGGGGGAGAGCGTGGTCACATAGGTTGGCCCCTGGTCTTGTCGACCCAGCACCTGCAACTGGCTGCCACAGCGCACTAGCTGCACGCTGTGATGGGGATCCATGCGTGGCTGCCCCACAGCAACACATGAAGCGGGAATGGTCGGGGTGGGAAGTTGCGGGCCGTGGGCTTGCAGCAGGGTGGCTTTCACCACGCACGCCAGCACCAGCAGCACCGAGAGCCCTGTAGCACAGCCTAATTTCTTCATAAGGAAACTCCTTTCAAACGCATGCCCGCTCATGCCGGGCAGCAGAGGGAAACCAAGCGCTCCCGCGATGAACTCCCACGACACGAGAGCGCCAGCCGCGGGGGATGCATCACCGGGCTAGGGATGCAAGGTGATGCCAAGAACCGCAAGATGGCCGCAGGGCAGCAGGTAGTAGACACAATAAGCGATGACGAGCAGGTTCACGAGCCACAGGCCGACCCGCAGCTTCCACCACAAACGGCCCTGAGTGCGATAACGCGGCCCGTATCCGTAGCTCCCTTGTGGTAGAGGGGCGCCATCACTCTGTGGCAGTACGGGGTAGACGGGATAAGACCTCTCCCCCGAAGCGGGATGATCCGACTTTGGTCCATTGAAGGGGGTGTGATGGTGCATAGACAAACCTCCTAAGAGATGCGAGCAGCAGGGAACACCAGATGTTGCACCTTCACTGCTCATGGTTTGGAAAAGAAGAAAGCCACGGCGCAGGTGGCTCGAGAGACCAGATGGCAGACAAAGAGCGACAGAAAGCCACCCTCCTTGTGAAATCAGCTGACTAGAAGGGAGGCTCATCATCCTCCTCGCCATCGTCGATGTCTAACCGTTTTGGCTCGCCACGCTCGGCGGTGATGCCCTGGCTCATCGCCTCCACCAGATGGATCTGACCACGAGCACGATCCCACGCGTTCTGCAGGGGATGCTCAGGCAGCGGGAACCCGATGCGGCGACACAGGTCAGCCAGCTTGGGATAGGAGACATGGTGGAAGTACTGCTGGGATCGCTGCATCAAGCACTCGCCGATCAGCGCCACTGGCTCGACTCCAAAGCGTTCCCCATTCTCTCGCAGCTTGTCGCGATCGTAGGGGAGATTGTAGGAGAGCACGTAGCGCCCCTGCAGGGCGGCGCAGAGGTCAGGCCAGATCTGGGCGAAGGGGGGTGCGTGTTCCACCTCTTCGGGCCCAACGGCAGTGAGAGCCGTGATCTTCTCCGTGATGGCGCGCCGTGGCTGAATGGTTTGCGCGTACAAGGTGCTGCCATCCTTGCCAAGCAGCACCACACGGATGACATCAGCGTCAGTGGAAAGCCCGTCGGTATCCAGCTCGAGAAAGGCCAGGTTAGGCAACTGGAGCACCGCCTGTGCCCAGCGGATGCTCTCCCCATCAGGAAGGGGTGTGAGGCTGCGCCAACGGGTACGCAGACGTGCGACCGAGGCTTCCAAATGAGCAAGAGCTTGCTCAAGAGCGGCGCGCCGGGCGCGCTGGCTGGCCAGATCAGTGAGGTTGTGCACGGGCTCGGCTCTTTCCTCCGCCCTGAGGAAATCCTCGATGAGTTGAACTGTATGGAGTAATGGGGTCATAGGTCAACCTTTCTTTCCGTGTATGATGAACAACAAGCGCCTGGAAGCAACGTCCAGGCTGTTATGCCATGAGATGGGTATGCATGGAAATGGGGTCATGCCATTGAAGGTGTTTCTGATCCACCATCCTTTGGCGTTCTGCACCATGCCAAGCCCTTGGATCTCTGAGATGCTGGTGCACCGGGGTTCTCTTCGCGAGAAACGGCAGACGCGGTTGGCGTCGAAGGCGTCCAGCGATCCAAAAGTGAGTCCGCATCCACTATAACGATTTTTTTCGATAGGTTCTCCTCCTCTCAGATGGCTCTTATGAGCAGGACGTATTTTGCTCAGACGGCTTTGCAGAGAAAAATGAAGGAATATATCTCCCTCAAAAAATCGTGAAGACGTCCTGCTCACATAGACTCTGATTGCTATTCAACTCGCCCTCGCCCGCTGCACTCTCCCAACGCAACAAGTACGGGACGAACGTTCTAAAATGAATCGATCATGCGCCCGCCTCTGAAAAGCCGCCCGCGGACAATCTGGGAACTCCTTTTGAGATACTCCCATTCTGGAGGAGGGCCGTCTTTTTTCCTCCGCCAGCAGGTGGTTTGAGAGAATGCGTATTCTCCCTGCTTCTTGTACTGGAGGCGGTAGCCATAGGCGAGATCCCCCTGTTTTTTCCTTCGTGGCATACATTGCCTCCTACCGAAGCAGGTGAAAACCGTCGTTGTGCGAGTTGAGCGGAGCCTGATAGCGTTTCATCTCTTCAGGAGAGAGTGAACGCGGTTTGGGTGGTTGAGGTGAGGAAAACGAGAGCACGTGAATGGGATCGCCAGAGGGATCCACGGGTACATATGCCGACTTTTTCGGTGACCGTCGCTTTCGCCGCAATGACTTTTTCATCAGAGCCTCCTGGTTACACCGCACGAGCGATCTCGGGATAGATGGGTGCCTTCCCATGGTCGATGACAGCAGCCAGCCAACCAAGGGTGAAGCCAACCCGATAGGCATAGTCGACAGGTGGGCATCCCAGCAGTTGATAGAAAACGTTCAGGTCATCGTGATCGTGACGCGCGAGATTGTCGCGCAGCACGACGAACACCTCATCGAGTGTGTAGGGACAGGAGGGCGCATGCGTGTTGTAATAGGTCTGGCCGTACAGGTAGCCAGGAATGAAATCGGGATGCGTAGAATAACGCGGGTGACGGATCTTCTGGATGGTATCCAGTAATACATGGACATGGGTTACATCAGCCGCATGACGGATGGCGGGAGCCAGGATCACATCCGAAATGGACTGAGCGAGAGAGAGCGTGAAGGTTGGATTGAGCATGAGAAGACCACCTTTCATGAAGGGAACTGGCATCACACATAACACGTTGTTTGGTTAAGCAGCTTGAGCAGCCGAAACAGGAACGCCAAATTGCACACGCCATCCAACATGTCGGTTCTCGATGAAAACCGGGCTGACGCAGACGAGAAGCTGACGAGTGCGATGTTGTGCCACAAACACGCCACGAAGCACTCTTTCCAAGCTGGCGAGGAAGGCATGGAGTTGGCCTTGCAGCCGCCAGTTGACATGCGAGAGTTGACGCTTCACTACCGCTAGAGCCGCACGAAGCCAGGTCCGGCGCATCCAGGAAACGATACGGCGTTTAGGCATGACAGATGAGAGGACGCGTTCGTCTTCCGCCACTTGCGCGACCGTTTCGTAGGAAACAAAGACCTCTGGAAGTGGAGCAAGCGTCACATCCTCTTCTGCCTGTGAAACAGGAGCAGCGACGGGAGCCGTGGTAGGCAACGAACCACCCATCTGCTGAACATGAAGTTCAACCAGATCGCGAACATCGCAGGTTGGCCTGGCTTGCATCGCTCGATCCCACGGCAGGGCTTGTGCAAGCTGGTCAGTACTGAGACAGAGGGTGAACACGCGAGGAGAATCTGGTTCATCTAGGCGATGGGGAAGGGCCGTCGCGCGAATGAACAACCGCCTGGCATCGGGGGCATGGTCAACCACCTGGAAGTAGCACAGATGAGCAGTGCTGGCATAAGCACGCAGGTCACAAGGGAGAAGAGTCGCCAGCGCGACATACGTGTGTCCGGGCGAAATGGTCGGTAGAGTCATACTCATGGGACGGCCTCCTTTGCACATAGAGGTGCAATGCCGCGCCCGTTGCGATATAATGCACACAGACTCGGCTGGCTATTGCAGGTGGACTGGAGAGTGTTCCAGGCTTACCAGCACACCTGCGGGTCGGGTCACCGAAACACTTGCGGTTGCCGCCGCAGGTGTTTCTTACACATGATTGTACTCCCCTTGTAATTCGCAGGGAACCTCATTTTCTCCCTTTTTCCTCCCTATCTACCCCCTTTTTACCCCCCGTTTCCTCCCTATGTATTTCTTCGTCTAGGTGTTCGAGCATAAAAGAAGAAAATGGCAATTCCAAGCTATTTAAGGTAGTTCTAAGTAATATTAAGTAGTTCTAAGTAATTTAAATACTCCTGTTGTAGTGGGACAGAAGTTATGATATACGTGTCCGATGAAGCATTAATGGACACGGCAGAAGTGGCGCATTATCTCAAAATGCACCCGAAGACGATCGTCAGTATGGTTGAACGCGGCGAATTGAAGGCATATAAGGTGGGGAGGTACTGGCGGTATCGGAAAAGTGACATTGACGCGTACCTTGAAGAGCGATTGAGTACACCGAAGACTGAGGAGCAACGAAAAGACCGACAGGAAGACGAATCGGATCAACGTTGATGGTTTACGATTGATTCGGTAGATTGTACAGTAGTGCGAATTTTTGGTGTGTCGTACCTCTATCCGGGAGGCGAGCATGGACCATACCAGGAAGTGGAACGAAAAACTGCGATATCACCGTGAATTACGCGGTTGGTCTCAATTGCGCGTGGCAAAAGCGTTGGGGACAGAAGAGAAAAGGGTCAGTGAATGGGAACGGGGCAATAGTAAACCAGGTCCTCATTATCGCGCAAAAATATTGAAACTCTTCGAGAAAAATGCGCAAGAAGTTGGTTTCCTCGATCAAGAATTGAGCGATGCAGAGGGAGGTACCGAGGCAGATGACATACCTCAAGAAGGACACGTTTCTGTACAAGGCACAGAAAACGGTGATCTGACCACACATCAGGGGATTCAGATACAGATCCCTGCGAGCATGGCTCAATCCACCTCCAGCATCCACATTACAATTTCAAGCTCCCCTGCATGTCCAGAGCAAGCTGATCCGGTCCTTGATACAAAGGATGCACCGTTGCACATTCCTCAGTCAAGCCAAAACGGTGTATACTTACAGCAGGATGGAATGACACAAGCCATACTGACGACACCAGAAGGGGAACAAGCAGTGAACCGCCGTGAATTTGGCCACCGAGTCTTACAGATTGGCAGTGGGGCTTTCCTGGCCTATCATGCTGAACTCCTCGAGCGATTGACACGGGCGTTAAAGAATCCGTCAACGATTGACGAAAGAATGCTCAGGTACCTTGAGCGACGTACAGAGGATTACTGGCGCGATCGGCATGGGGCGGTACTGGCGACTGACAACCTGCTTGACTATGTCTTCGAGCATTTTCACAAAGCCACGGAGCTTCTGGAAGGTGCATTACTCCCGGCTGTACGCACACGCCTTTGCTGCATCGCGAGTGGGATCGCCCAACTTGCTGGTCACCTCCTGTTTGACATGGGCGACTTTGCCCATGCACGACAATTCCACCAGGTTGCCATCTCAGCCGCACAAGAGGGAAATAATCAGGCATTAGAAGCCGCCGCCTGGGGAAGAATCAGCTTTACCTGGACCTATAGCGGAAATGCGCCAGAAGCACGGAATTGTATCCATGAGGCCCGTAGGCTGGCGACAAGAAGTGCGAATACCACGGTTCGCGCCTACCTGGCTGCTGTGGAAGCGGAGATACAGGCTATCCTTGGCGATCGTGAATCCTGCTTGCAGGCACTACATGCTGCCGAGGAGATCGGAGATGGCCAGTACCCCAATGAAGAGATGTACTGGCTACGCTTTGATCGTTCCCGATTGGCGGGTTATCAAGGCAGCTGTTTCAAACGGTTGTATCACCATGATGATGCACGAACACACTCCTTCTTGGAAGATGCTCAAAGAGCTTTGACAGATGCCTTGGCGCTGCTCGATCCGGCGCGTATACAGCGGCGTCCCGCATTACTGATTGATGTCGCAAGTACCTATGCACAACAAGAAAATGTCGAAGGGGCCTGTGAACATGCCATTGAAGCTCTGTCAATAACAGCTCAGATGAAATCGCGCACAGTCGTACAGCGTCTTTTCACACTTCGGAGTGAATTGGAGCCGTGGAAAGAGACACAAGATGTCAGAAACCTGGATGAGCAAATAGCATTATTCATTCCGCTGGGAGGGTATCGAGGGATTGCATAACGAAACCATCACCACTCGAAGAGGAGTGCTGTACATTATTGCCTGTGCAGCATCCTCAGCGACACTTGTTCCAGATCTTGTCGTGCAAGCACAAGCAGCAGCATGGAAGGTGTGCGTCATCACGACCCCGCAAGGCGCAAAGTTTCTCGATATTCCCCTGGTGGAGCAACTCACCGGCTATCCCGTGAGAAGCGAATACAAGCGTCCTGAAGAACCAGATGTGCTCCCACGGGCTGATGCCATTGTCGTGTTTCCAGCCACTTTTAACACCATCAACAAATGGGCATTAGGCATTTCCGATACCCTTGCCGTTGGCACGCTGTGCGAGTATACCGGGTTGAAGATGCCTATCGTCACGGTTCCTTGCTTTCGCACCGGTGGAGGTCTTGATGGACATCCAGCCTTCTTCCGAAGTCTCCAGATGTTACGAGAGTATGGCGTGCGGGTGCTCTACGAACCGCAAACGTATCCACCGAAGAACCAGGTGCCTCCAGATGTGATCCTTGACGTATTGGATGAAACGGTAAGCAACCATGGTCCGGGGAGAAATCAAGCTGAAATGGAGAGGTACTAATCAACGACTAGAACACGGCTCGAACCAAGCCGCCATCAACCTGAATAGTCGTCCCAGTAATATACCCTGCCTGTTCAGACGCTAGAAATGCCACCAGAGCTCCCAGTTCCTCTGGTTTGCCAGTGCGCCCCATGGGGATATCCTGAGCAATGCTCCTGATCACCTCGGCTTCACTCTTTCCCTGAGCCATCTGTTCCTTGAACGCATGTCCTTGCCGTAAACGATCTGTGAGGAAACGTCCAGGGCAGACGTTATTCACCGTGATCTTGTCAGGTGCCAGTTCAAGTGATAACGATTTTGCTAATCCGACGACCGCCATGCGTATAGCATTGGAGAGGATGAGGTCGTCGATCGGTTGCTTCACCGAGATGCTCACGATGTTGATAATGCGCCCGCTCCCCCTTTTACGCATGTGCGGGAGTACGAGCCGGACAAACCTCACGATGCTTAATAGATTCAGTTCAAAAGCTTGCTGCCACTGTGCATCGCCAACTGTCTCGAACGTCCCTAAAGGTGGTCCACCGGCATTGTTGACGAGAATGTCGATATGCCCAAACGCTCCTACGGTTGCTGCAACAATGCCTTCAATGTCTTCTTCACGGGTGACATCTGTAGGTACGGCGAGAACATGGCTTCCACTTTCCCGCTGGATTTCCTGGGCTGTTTCCTCTAACACCTGTCTGTTACGAGCTCCTATCGTTACAGCCGCCCCTTCTGCCGCCAGTGCAGCTGCGCTGGCACGTCCAAGTCCTTTACTTGCGGCCAAGACCAGTGCTACTTTCTCTCTGAGTCCTAAGTCCATATCATGTCCTTTCCAGTGTTTGACCACATGCTCATTTTTAGTGTACACCATAAGCGTTTCAACCTGCGCTCTCTTCGTTTTCCTAAAACATAAAGAGTTACCAGTTGGTACTCATGTATGGATCTCAAGAAAAGAATTGGTAGACCGCTACCTCATATGGCCTATTTGGCTTGACAAATACTTAACTTTTTGGTACTGTGCACGCACGAGATGTAGGATGGGTAGAAAGAGAAGTTGGTAGCTGCGGATGAGCCATTATATTGCGGAAAGTGTGTAAGCGTTGAAGAAGAAAAGTGCCACAAAGGGGAGATTGTACGAGTCACGAGGGAGGTACTCCTCTGAAAACACGGATGGGTACAGGGTTGGAGAAAGGGATGGAAGTGACTCAGAGGTGCCGCCTTCGATTGATTTTACGGCAGACCCTGACGTGGTGCGGGTAGTGGTTGAGGGCGAACGTTTGACATATGGACACCTCTTTAACCCTGCTTTTGCTACTGAGATCTCGTTGATTGAGCCGTTACCCCACCAGCGCATCGCGGTCTATGATCATATGCTGCAACAGAGCCGGTTGCGTTTCTTGCTGGCCGACGATGCTGGCGCGGGGAAGACGATTATGACGGGCCTCTATATCCGCGAAATGCTGACCCGCCGGCTTCTTTCACGTGTGTTAATTGTCCCTCCCGCTGGACTGGTTGGCAACTGGGAACATGAGTTGCAGCACCTCTTCAATCTTTCTTTCTCTATCGTCAATGGCAGCGACGCAAAGACAGACAACCCCTTTATTGGGTCTGAAAGCGACCGGCTGATTGTAAGTGTGGATACCTTGCGCGGTGACGCGATGTTCTCGCGTTTACAAGAACCCGAAGTTGTGTCTTATGATTTGGTGGTCTTTGACGAGTCACATAAGCTGGCGGCCGACCGCGAAGCCGATCTGCGTTTACGGAAGACCGATCGCTACCGGCTGGCGGAGGCACTGGCGGGTATTTCTTCTGAGGATGAGCGCTGGGGGTTGAGTTGGAGTTGCCAGCACTTGCTTTTACTCACCGCAACACCGCACATGGGGAAGGATTATCCGTACTATTGTTTGTGGCGACTGCTTGAACCTGATGCTCTGGCGACGATCGATGCCTTCAACGCTTACCCGCTGGATGCGCGTCGCCGCCACTTCTTACGGCGCACCAAGGAAGAACTGGTCTATTTCGACGGCAAGCCGATCTATCCACCACGCTACTCAGATACATTAAGCTACGATTTGAATACAGGCGACGTGAGCGAACAAAGCCTTTACGACGAGACGACGAGCTATATTCAGACCTATTACAACCGGGCCGAGGTGCTCAATCGCTCGGCGGCACGACTGGCAATGAGCGTGTTTCAGCGC
>WNGK01002173.1_pt1 | contig 31140 bp, 30 predicted proteins | sample 5400601 | NCBI WGS metagenome assembly WNGK01 (sample SAMN13153376, study PRJNA577476) | soil metagenome | isolation source: 60 cm soil or saprolite under Garry oak tree replicate 1 | place: USA:California | collected 2016-06-15 | reverse complement strand
CGCCGGCAGGACGCCGCGGCAGTGAACCTCGTTGTCGCGGCCGAACGGCTATCTCCTGAGCTTGTCCGCTACGACAGGCGGACGCACGAGGTTCTCGCCGAGTTGCTGCGCCGCGAGCACCGGCCATCGACACCGGAGCCGGGCCAAAGGCGACACCGACGCGCTGGATGAACTCAGGTTCCACTGGGGCGACGCATATGACATCGATGCCGCCGGCGGCGTGTTCACCGCGACGCGCAGGGACGGCCGGGGTGGCACGCTCGCCGATCCGGTCGGCGCCCAGTTCACTGGCGGTCCGCGCGGCGTAGTCGACCGCGTAGAACGAATCCTTGCCGCCCTTGGCGGCGATCGCCGCGCCGCGCGGGTAGGACCACACGATCAGCGGCATCCCGAACCGTTCGGCGTCCTCACGCACCCGCAGGTACTGCGCGAAGTCACGCTCCTGGGCCGGCGAGCCGACATAGAGCGTGTAGCCCACGGCGTCCGCGCCTGGGCGGACGGCTTCCTCCACCGTGGCGTTCACCGGCGAGAGCGGGTCGACTGCGGACGGGATGTCGGTCTTGCCGTTCAGCTTGAGCACCAGCGGAACCTCGCCGGCGTATTCCCAGTAGAACTTCCTGGCCAGACCGATCTGAAGGGCGATGCCGTTGAAACCGCCCTCCCGGGCGAGCCTGATGATGTACCTGGGGTCACTAGCCCCTGGATGGCCGAAGAAGTCTCGCGGGCCATGCTCGAGCCCGTGGTCGTAGGGCAGAAAGACCGCGGTTCCGTTCCGCAGTCCGTGCTCGTGAAGAATCCGGTGCAGCCGGGTCTTCTTCCCGGTGCTCAGGCCTAGCTGATCCATGCGAGGCCGGGTATTCATGGTTACCTCCACTGGTTGCGCTCACATCCTTTCCAGGATTCGGTCGGCCGGCCTGCGGCGGCAGAGTCGAATGTCCGCTTCTGCTACGCCAAACGGCACACATGACATTGGCCGCGCTCCGCGGGGCGCGGCCACTGTCATGGGCGCTGACCTCAGATCAGCGCGAGCGACCTTACTTGGCCGACTTGACCTCGACCTTCTTGACGGGCTCCTTCTTCTCGGTGTGCAGGCCAACGGCGATGGTGAGGATGCCGTCGTGGTAGGTCGCCTTGACGTCGTCCTCGTTGACGTTGGCTGGCAGCGGCAGGCTGCGGGTGAACGCGCCGTACCGGAACTCCGTCCGGTGCTTGCCCTCGGTCTTGTCGTGCCGCTCGGCGTGGATGGTCAGGTAGCCAGCGCCGACCGTCACCTCGACATCCTTCTCCGGGTCGATCCCGGCCAGTTCCGCCCGGACCATGTAGTGGTCACCTTCGAGGTAATCCTCGATCCTGATCGGCTGGGCCAGGTAGGGGCGCAGCGTCATGAACGGCTCCTCGAACCACTCAACCAGGTCCGGGAACATCGTCCTCGGGTCCCTGCGCAGCAGAGTGCTCATTTCATCTGCCTTCCTTCCGTGATGCGGGTACTTCCACGTCAATCGAATAACAGCCAGATCCTGGAACGGCAGGGCCAGACGGCACCACACGGCGCGACCTTCGTCAGGACCTAGGCCCCTGGCCCGGCGCCCGTGGGTCGCGTGCGCTGGAAATGGCGCGCTCGCCTCACGGAAAGGCCGGCCAGTGACGGAAACCCTGGCTGATCCACTGGAACCGCTCGAGCAGTTGTTCCGGGACCTGCGCGCTTCTCCCCACTGCCTGTCCAGCCGGGAGGCGGCCCGACGGCTCGAGGTGTCGGGTCCGAACACCGTCGAGGTGGACATGTCCACCCTCACCGGCGAGTCGGCGCCAGTGATCCGGTCCGCTGACACCACCGATGCCCAGGTGCCGCTGCTGCACGCCAGGGATGTGGCATTCAGCGGGAGCGAATGCACGGGGGGTGAGGCGCAGGCCGTGGTCACGGCGACCGGAATGGGGACCGAGCTCGGCCGGATCGCCGCCCTCAGCCAGCGCGTGGGACGGGAGGAAAGCCCGCTCGAGCACCAGGTCAAACGAGCCGCCTGGCTGATCGCCTTCGTGGCGGTGGGGGCAGGGCTCGCGTTTTTGCCGCTCGGCCTGGCTGCCGGGCTCGCCTGGCCGCGGCGATCAGCTTCGCTATCGGGCTGCTGATCGCCAACGTCCCTGAGGGACTGCTGCCCACGATCACGCTCCGCTGGCGGTCGGGGTGCGGGAAATGGCTCGCCGCGGCGCCCTGGTGAAGCGGTCGTCCGCGGTGGAGACCCTCGGGTCCACCTCGGTCATCTGCACCGATAAGACCGGCACGCTCACCCAGAACAGGATGCACGTCACCAGGGTCTGGACCGCGGCAGGCGAGGCGGACCTGGAGACGCCCGGCCTGGCCGCTCAGCGGGCCGCTCAGCCGGCCTCGGGCGGGACCAGCCTGCTGGCCCAGGCCGCGTTCGCCTGCAACTCGGCCGAACTGGCGGTGAACGGCACGAGCCCGCTCGCAGGCGACCCGACCGAGGTCGCGCTGGTCGAGCTTGCGGCCGCCTGCGGCCTGGATGTCTCGGCGAGCCGCCGCGACGCCGCGCGGCGACGGGTGTTGCTGCCGCTGACGGTGATGCAAATCCTCGCCATCGACCTCGGCACGGACACGCGGCCGGCCCTGGCACTCAGCCGTGAGCCGGCCGAACCCGGGCTGATGGACCGCCCGCCGCGACCGCGCGGGCAAGGCGTGATCAGCGCGGGGATGCTGGCCCGCGCCTGGGGATTCCTCGGCCTCATCTCCGCCACGCTGGTGATGGCCGGTTTCTTCCTCACGCTGCGGCAGGCCGGCTGGCACCCGGGTGCCCGCACCGGGCCTGGCACCCCGCTGTCCGAGGTCTACCGCCCGGCCAGCACCGTCGCCTGGCTGGGCATCGTCGCCTGCCAGGTCCGAACGGCGTTCGCCGTCCGGACCGACCACGCGTCCTTGCGCCAGGTGGGCCTGTTCAGCAACAAGCTGCTGCTGGCGGGCATCGCCGTCGCGCTGGCGTTCGCCGCGGCGGTGGTCTACCTGCCCGCCCTGCAGAGCGTCTTCGGCACCGCGGCCCTGTCCCCGGCCAACTCGCGACCGTGGCCCCGTTCCCCTTCGTCGTGTGGGGCGCCGACGAGATCCGGCGGCGGCTGGTGCGCCGCCGTCAGGCCCGCCGGGGCGGGCCGGCGAGCTGACCTTAAGCCTGCTGGATCCGGACCAACGGCTCTGCCCTTCCCGGCCGCAGGGGACGACGCTTAGAAACGGAACAGAATGTCCGCAGGCAGGGAGATTACGATGAAAGCCGTCGTCAGGGACGTCATGTCTACGCGTCCGCTCTGGGTGAGTGAGACCACGTCGTTCAAGGAGATAGCGGCCAGGCTGCGCGAGCACCGGGTCAGCGCGTTCCCCGTTCTCGATGCCGACGGGAAGGTGACCGGCGTCGTCTCGGAGGCGGACATGCTGGCCAAGGAGGCCCTGGACAGCGGGCCTGGCGGTGTGCGAGAAAGGCTCGGCCTCGTGCACCGCACCGAGCGGGCGAAGGCGGCCCCGGTCATGGCGGCGGAGCTGATGACGAGCCCCGCGGTGACGGTCACACCGGATGACACGGTGGAGCGTGCCGCGCGGCTGATGCGCGGCCGCAAGGTCAAGCGCCTTCCCGTGGTCGACGCGGGCGGTCGGCTCGTCGGCATCATCAGCCGGACCGACGTGCTGGCCGTCTTCGACCGTGCCGATGAGGAGATCCGCGCGGAGATCATGAGCCGGGTGATCTCCGGCCGCTCGGAGCCCAGCCAGTACTCGGTCATCGTGAAAGACGGCGTGGTGACGCTGGAGGGCACTCCCGAGACCGTCCCCGTCGGTCACGACATCGTCTCCCGGGCCCGGCACGTCCAGGGCGTCGTGGCAGTGCGCGACCGCCTCGTCTACCCGGTTCCCCCCGTGCCCAGCAGGCCGGGTCCCTACTTCTGATGCTCCGCCGGAATATCGTGATCGGAGCGTCGGCCGCAGCGGCCATCGGGCTGGCCGCGACGCTGGTGGCCGTGCTGCCGGGCCGCGATGCGCCACCGAAGCCCGCGCCGGCTGGCTCACCCCGGTCGTTGTTCTCCCCGTTCACCGGCGAGCCGGCATCGTCGCCCGGTCCGGTGCTCGCGGTGAAGATAGACAACCTGGCCCAGGCCCGGCCGCAGACCGGGCTCCCCGATGCCGACATCGTCTACGTCCTTCCGGTAGAGGGCGGGCTGAGCCGGATCCTCGCCGTGTTCTCGTCGCATTTCCCGCCGGTGATAGGCCCGGTGCGCAGCGCCCGGGAGGACGACCTGGAGCTGCTCCGGCAGTTCGGGCGGCCCGCGTTCGCCTACTCAGGGGCGCAGCCGCAGCTGCTCCCCGTGGTCGAGAAGGCACGAACCGTCGACCTGTATGCCGGCCGGGCCGGCGGCTACTTCCGGGACCCGCACCGGGTCACGCCGCACAATCTGTACGCGCACACCAAGCAGCTGCTCGCCGGGGCGCCCGGCGCGAGCAAGGCGCGCGACATCGGGTTCCGGTTCGGCCCCGCGCCGTCCGGAGGGCGGGCCGCGACGTCGTTCTCCGTGTCCTACCCGGCGGCGGCGTTCATGTTCCGCTGGTCCGCGCCGGACGGACGCTGGCTGGTGTGGATGGACGGCGTGCCCGCCCGGGCCGCCGAGGGCGGCCAGCTGGGCGCGCATACCGTGGTGATCCAGTACACGAAGGTGCGGACCTCACGGTTCCTCGAGGCGGGCAGCCGGCCACCGTACGCGGAGAGCACCGGCGCCGGCGCCGGAGTGGTGCTGCGTGGCGGGCAGGCCTACGCCATCCGCTGGTCACGGCCCGATGCCGATGGCGGCACCACGTTCACCACGACGTCCGGTCAGGCCATGACCTTCGCCCGCGGCCCGGTCTGGGTGGTGCTCGCCACCGCACCGTGACGTACGGACGTCAGCGGTGGTGCCCGCTCCAGAGCGGCCCGCTCGCCCGGCGCTGTGACGCGGCCCAGCCGCAGATCAGCACCGGCATCCTCACTTTCGCTACGCCACGAGGGTCGATGCGGGAAACCGGTGACGGAGGTCCCGCAGGCGCGGGGCCGAATTGCCCTGCCGTCGGCGTCCCGGCCGTCGAGACAGTGGGCCGTGTTCGGGCACCGCGCCCGGGCAGATGTCCTGGCCTGCTGCACGGCTTTGAGGGGGTGGTCAGCGTGGTCGGTGTTTCTACTCCTGCGTCGGGCCGCCACGGACTGCTGTTAGCCGGGCGGGGTGGCAGTCAGCGACTTCTGCCGTGTGCGCGCTTCCGGGCAGCAACGCTGGTGAGGAGGCTGAATGGATGAGACCACGGTCACGGGTCCCCCGTGGCGTGCTGGTCACCGCGGGGCCGGTTGTGCTAGTCGCCGCCGGGATTGCGGGCTACCTGGGCTTTGGCTATTCGCCGTGGATGGCGGTGGCCACGACCCTGCTGACGCTGACCACGGTCGGGTTTGCGTCCGGCGATCATCTCTCGACTGGTGTGCTGGTTTTCACCGCCGGGCTGGCCTTCCTCGGCGTCGGCCTGTTCGTCGTCATCTTGGGCCTGGCCGCGACCGCGGTCGTGGAAGGCCGGGTGAGCGTGATTTCGCGGAGCCGCCGGATGCGCCGGCGCCTTGATGACCTGCGCGGGCACTTCATCGTCTGCGCCTACGGCCGGGTCGGCCGGTCCATCGCCCGGGAGCTGGAGGCCGAGGGCGTGTCGTTCGTCGTGGTGGACAGCAAGGCCGGACTGGAACCGGACCTGGAACGCGACGGGCGGTGTTACCTCATCGGCGATGCCTCAGACGAGGCGGTGCTGCGCGGGGCGGGGATCGAACGGGCACAGGGGCTGATCTGCGCCGTGGACTCGGACGCCGAGAACGTCTTCATCACCATCGTCGCCCGCTCGCTCAGCCCCGGCCTGCTCATCGTGGCCCGGGCCGCGCGGGAGCAGTCGGCCGACCGGTTGTACCGGGCGGGTGCCACCCATGTCGTGTCACCGTATGTGACCAGTGGAAGGCGGATGGCGAATCTGGCTCTACGGCCCAACGTGGTGGAGTTCTTCGATGTCGCAGGCGCCGGCCAGCCCGGCCTGCGGCTGGAGGAACTGGCGATCACCGAAGGGTCTCCGCTGGCGGGCCGCAGCCTACGGGAGCTGCGCGGGCCGGCGGTGCCGTTGCTGGTCCGCCGCCCCAGCGGGCAGCTGATCGCCAACCCTGCCCGCGAGCTTCAGCTGCAGGCCGGCGACGTACTAGTCGTCTTTGGCGAGGCCAGCGACCTGAACCCGCTCGACCGCGACTAGGACACGGGCACGTCATCACGGGCTCGTCACACTCACCTGGCTGCGGCTCACCTCAGCGGGGGTGGCCGCTCCACTGCGGGCCGCTGGCCCGCCACTCGGCGTCCCAGGCGCTCAGCCGCCGCCGGTCGAGGGCCCGGCGCGCGAGCGTGCTCGACGCCAGGAGCACCAGCCACGACACGAGGCAGGTCGCGACGACGGCGATGCAGACGTCGCCGACGATATCGCGGTGATCGAGCGGGGGATCGGTGACCGGGCCCGAGGGGTCGATCCATACCCGCACGGTGCTGCCCTGGCGCGCGCCCGCCGTGGCGGGGACTTCGCCGGTCCGGGACGGCAGGCCCGGCGGCCGCCAGCGGGCCGACACCCAGACGGCCTGCACCGACGTGTACGGGTTCGGGCTCCTCCCGGTGGCCGGGGCATGCTCTAGCCTGCCGCGCCCGGCCGGACTGGGCAGAGTCGTTCGGCCTTGTCCTTGGGCCCTTGGTCCCCTGGCCACGACGGCATGAGGACCCCGGACACCGACGTCCGGGACGGGACGCGGGGACCTTATGCCCTGTTGCCGAGGTCGGGGAGCGACCAGTCTTGCTGGCAGTGATACGCGAGGAGGTCGCCATGAACGGGATGACGTACGGTATCGTCGCCGGCTACGACGGATCGCCGGACAGCGCCCAGGCGCTGCGCTGGGCCGCCAGGGAAGCCCAGGCGCGCGGCACGACGCTGACGGTCTGCCTGGCCTGGACGCCGGATCATATGGCGCTGCCCACCGAGTCGGACCTGTGCGACCTGGCCCGGCAGCACGGCCGGGAGATCCTGGCCCGCGGGCTGCCGTACGCCGAGTCCGTGCTGGGCCTCGGCCGGGTGCGCGCGGACCTGGCCGGCGGGTCGGCCGCGCACGTGCTGTGCGAACGCAGCCGGACCGCCGACATGGTGGTGCTCGGCAGCCGCGGGTACAGCGAGCTGCGTGACCTGCAGCTCGGATCGGTTTCCTGGCAGGTAGCCGGGCACGCCTGCGGGCGGGTCGTGGTCGTCCGCGGCGAGTGGCGGCCGGCCAATCAGGCCCCCGGCCCGGTGGTGGTGGGCGCGGACGGGTCCCCGGCGGCCCAGGCCGCGATCGCCTTCGCCTTCGAGGAGGCCGGGCTGCGCGACGTGCCGCTGGTGGCGGTGTGCGCCCTGACCGACGCGCCCGGCAGGCTCGGCGAGGGGCATCAGGTGGAAGAGGACTTCGGCCACTTGGTGGACTGCGAGGCGAAGGAGCACCCTGACGTCACGGTGGTGCGGCGGGTCCTGCCCGGCACCCCGCGCGCGGCGCTGCTGACCGCTTCGGCCGACGCCCAGCTGCTCGTGGTGGGCGCTCGCGGCCGCGGCGGCCTCGAGGGCATGCGCCTGGGCTCGGTCGCGCAGGCCGTCCTGCACCATGCGCCCGCCCCGGTCGCAGTCGTCCATTAGGCCGCGTGCAGTCGTTAGTTTTTCCTGGTCACAAGCCGAACGGGGGTGGCTTTCTGCCCGGATGATCAAGGACTTATGCCCCTGCCGACACCGATCACCTCGTGGACAAGATGGATCGCCGCGCTGCTGGCCCGTCAGCTGCACGCGGACGCGCTGCTGCTGCTCACCGACGTAGCCGCGGTCCAGGACGGGTACGGCACCGCGCAGGCCAGGCCGATCCGCCGGGCCACGCCCGCCGAGCTGCGGGCCCGGTCCTTCCCGGCCGGGTCGATGGGTCCCAAGATCGACGCGGTGTGCCCCTTCGTCGAGGCGACCGGGAAGCCGACCGCCATCGGACGGCTCGCCGACGCCCAGGCCTTGCTCGCCGGCAACGCCGACACCCGCATCGCGCCGTAAAGCGCCGCAGGCGCGACGCCGTCCCGTGCTTTCCTGGCTGGTGTGCAGGAAAATAGCCCCATGAACTTCAGCGTCCAGTCCGAGGTAGGTCAGCTCCGGCAGGTCATCGTGCACCGGCCCGGGCTCGAGCTTTCCCGGCTCACCCCGGGGAACGTCGGCGAGCTGCTCTTCGACGACGTGCTCTGGGCCGGCCGGGCCAAGGAAGAGCACGACGCCTTCGCCGAGGCGCTCCGCGGCAAGGGGGTGCAGGTGCACTACTTCGGGCAACTGCTGGCCGAGACGCTGGAGGTGCCGGCCGGCCGGGCCTTCGTGCTGGACCGGCTCTGCGTTCCCGAGATGCTCGGCCCGACCCTGGCCGGGCCCGTGCGGCGGCTCTTCGACGATCTCGACGGCCCGGCGCTGGCCGAATTCCTGGTCGGCGGCGTGCTCAAGGCAGACCTGAACGCGGCCCGGCCGCACAGCCTGACCTGGGACGTGCTGCACGCGGACGACTTCGTGCTGCCGCCGCTGCCCAACCACCTGTTCCAGCGGGACAACTCCTGCTGGCTCTACCAGGGCGTCTCGGTGAACCCGATGGCCAAGCCCGCCCGCCAGCGCGAGTCGCTGCACAGCCGGGCCATCTACCGCCACCACCCGATGTTCGCCCACGCGGACTTCACCTGGCACTACGGCGACACCGACGCCCATCACATGCCCGCCACCGTCGAGGGCGGTGACGTGCACGTGCTGGGCCACGGCGCGGTGATGATCGGGATGGGCGAGCGGACGACGCCGATGGCGGTCGAGTTGCTCGCCCAGACCCTGTTCCGCAGCGGGCAGGTCAGCGTGGTGATCGCGGTCGAGCTGCCGTTCTCCCGCGCCATGATGCACCTCGACACCGTGATGACCATGGTCGACCGCGGCACGTTCGTGCTCTACCCCTACCTGGATCCGCGGCTGCGGTCATGGACCGTCACCCCAGGCGAAGGCGACACCGACCTGAAGGCGAAGCTCAACGACAACCTGTGGGCCACGGTGGCCGAAGTGCTCGGCATGGACAAGGTGACCGTGCTGACCACCAACGAGGACGCCCGGGCCGCCGAACGGGAACAGTGGGACGACGGCAACAACTACTTGGCCGTCGCGCCCGGCGTCATCGTCGGCTACGAGCGCAACGTCGCCAGCAACACCATGCTGCGCCAGCACGGCATCGAGGTGATCGCGATCGCGGGCAGCGAGCTGGGCCGCGGCCGCGGCGGGCCGCGCTGCATGAGCTGCCCGATCGAGCGGGAGCCGGCCTTAGGACGAGGGCACGGTGACGACGGGGCCGTGCGCGTGGCTCAGCACGGCGTGCCGGACCGAGCCGGGGCCCGGCAGCCCGGGGTGCCTGGCGTGCCGGCCCATGACCACCAGGTCGGCGCGGGCGGACAGGCCGATCAGCGCCCGGCCCGGGTGGCCGTGCACGACCTCGTGGCTGACCGGGACGTCCGGGTACTTGGCCCGCCAGCTGTCCAGCCGGCCCTCGAGCTGCCGGGCCGCGTCCGCCGCGGCGGCCTGCGTGCCGGGCGCGGTGAACGCCTCGCCGGCCCGGGAGATGTCGGTTTGCGGCGTGTGCCAGGCGTGCAGGGCCAGCAGGCTGGCCTGGCGCAGGCTCGCCTCCTCGAACGCGAATGTGAGCGCGTCGCCGCTGTTGTCCAGGTCACCGACGCCGACGCCGACCAGACGGTGGGCGCCCGGGATCTCGTCGCGGACGGCCCGCCACTATCGGTCACCGCCTCGGCGGGCGCCCCGCTCAGCGGGTCGGTGTCGATCAGCAGGCCGGGGGCCGTCCGGCCGGCCCGCTCGGCGGCGGCGGCCAGCGCCCGGTCACGCTCCTTCATGATCACGTCGGTCACGGTGTCGTATTCGACCGCGCCCGCGCCCGCGCGTGACATCATCCGGGGCAGCAGCGCCGCGGCGGCCACGATCCGCAGCGGGGCGCCACGGAGCACGGCCTCCCTGGCGGCCCAGTCGACCGCCCGCAGTGATTCCTCAGAACCATCCGTACCGGCCACGATGGGCTTCGATGCCATTGCTCGTCCTCCTTGCCGGACCCGGTGCTCGCGCCGGGTTTGCCTGGGGCGCACAGGTTGCCCCAACCTCATCATGATCGTGCGTTCGCGGGCCCGGCAAGGGCGTTCCGGCCGTAGATCCCGGGACCAGATGGTGGCGGACATGACGGCCGCCGAGCTGCCGGAAGGATTCTGGTATCCGGTCAAGCGCCGGGTGCTCGGGCCGCCACCTTTGGCCGGTTGTCACGAATCGATCAGTTCCTCGGGCGGCCGCCGGGCAGTGGCATGAGTGGTATGAGCGAGGCCAAGCTGCAGCAGCATCTGCGGGGTTCCGGGCAGCGCCATGCGGTCCCGGATCAGGGCGCGGATCGGGGCGATCTCAAGCGGCTGGGTATACAGGCTCGCGAACACCCACCTGCTCGCCGCGTGGAGCAGGAGCCGGTGCAGCGCCTGCCCGGCGCAGAGCCAGTCGGCCCGGCTATCACCGGGTGTGAGCAGCACCGCGGTGACGGCAGGGTCCGGCCCCTCGGCGGTCAGCAGCCCAAGGCCGCGGCCCAGGTCGAAGTCACGCTGGCGTAGCCGCCCGGGCTGACGGCCGGACCTGCGGCCTGCCGTGGCCGGGAACGCGTGCGCCGGGAGACCGTCGCGGGCGGTGCTAGCCGCACTCCGGCTCCACCGGCGCACCTCTACCCTGGCCCGCGGATCAAGGTCCAGCCTGGGGCCGACCGTGCTGACGATCTCGGCCAGCCGCTGGTAGGCGATCCCGCGGTCGACCAGCGCCAGCGTGGCTCGCTCGGCTAGCGCGTCGTGCTGGAGTCCGGGCAGGAGCCCGGCGGGCAGCGGCTCGGAGGCGAACGCGCCGCGGTGCGTGTGCCGGTGCGGCAGCGCCTTGAGCATCTCGCGTTCCGCGACGCTCGTTGGTTCGGCCGCGCCCAAGCTGATCCGGGCGAGCAACCGCGTTCGGCGCGGCTCGGGCAGCAACTCGACGACGGGCAGGTATCCGAGCGAGCGCACCGCGAGCCGCAGCCCGAACAGCGCGGCACCGCAGCTGATCAGCATCTCCCGTCCCTCCGGATCCACGCGCAGCTTGCGGCGCGGATCGCAGTACAGCTCGATGGCGGACTTCCCCACCCGGAACCGCCACGGCTGGGTGTTATGCACTGACGGCGCCCGGGCTGCGGCGGCGATCAGATAGCCGGCCTGGCCGGCCAGGATCGATGCCGCCTCCGGGATGGTCTGGTCAGTAAGGTCGCGGCGCATGGGAATGCCTCCTTCAGGCGCGGGCCAGTTGGTGTCCCGGTCCGCCTGTCGAGCTGTTCTCCCGGAGCGTTCCGCTGGCCCATCACCCTCGCCACGGCCATATGTCACCGGCCGTAGAGGACTTCAGTCCCGTTGGCGCAGGTCCTTCTGCCTGGCGCTCCAGCGCGGCCCAGGGCAACCAGGGCCGATCTCCTTGCAGCGCCGGGACTTAGTCTCCTGGCCCCCCGGTCATAGGGTCGATGGTCCCCTTAGTCCCGGGTCCGCCGCGCGAAGTAGCCGCCGGAGGTTCCCGGACGGCGCCGTTCAGCTGGCCGCGGGCCAGGTGTGGACGGGCTGGCCGGTGGCCGCGCAGGACAGGTACCGGTCGAGCATCACCGCGAGGGCCTGTTCCCTGGACCGGCCTCGCTCCGCGGCGGCCAGCGCGGCGCGCTGCCACGCCGCCCCGGTCTGCCCGGTGGCCACCCGCGCGCCGATCACGCCGAGCAGGCTGTCGGCCTCCGCTGCGGCCACGCCGGCGCCAGCCAGCCCCTGCCGTGCCGCCGGCAGGAGTTCGGTCACCAGGTCGGCGGCACGAACCGTGCTGACCTGATCTGCGCGCTCAGCCGGCCAGCTCAGCTCGGCGGCCAGGCCGTACTGGGCCGCGCGGTAGAAGCCGTGATCGGCGCGCTCGAACGGCAGTGCGTAGGTCCACCGCTGGTCCTGGTCGGCTAGCCACAGCGTGAGCCCGATCAGGAAAGCCGCGTTGGCCAGCATGTCGGTCACGGTCGGCCCGGCGGGCAGCGCCCGCATCTCGATCCGCAGATGGCCGCCGGACGCGGGGTCGTAAATGGCCCGGTTCCAGCGCCAGACCGTGCCCTGGTGCAGCCTGAGCTCATCCAGGCCTGGCGCGCCCCCAGCGCCGTCGGTTGTGTAGGGCAGCAGCGGCTCGTGCAGCCGGACGCTCTCCGCGAACAGCTCAAGCGCCCCGTCCCGCAGCCAGCCCGTGCCGAACGCCGTGCGAGCAGGCCGGCGCCTGAGGTCGTGGCCATCGCGGTCCTCGACCGACTGCTTGAACAGCGCGATCCTGGTCTCCTCCCAGAGCCGGTGGCCGAGAAACGTGGGCGAGTTGCCGGCTACCGCGAGCGCCGGCGCGGTCGCCAGCTGAACCGCGTTGTAGATGCGGGTGAAGTCTTCCGGCGCGACCCGCAGGTGCACCTGGAACGATGTATTCGCCCCCTCGAGCGCGATGTGCTCGCTGGTCAGCTCGAGCGGGTCGTCGCCGGCGATCCGGATCTGGATCGGGCCCTGGCGGAGCCTGCGCAAGCCCCGGCCCAGGGCGCGATAGCGGGCCGCGTCGGTCATGACGCCCGCATCAAGATGCGCCTGGCTGAGCGTGGGCAGGACGCCGATCAGCGCGATCCGGCCCCGGTGCGTGCGAGCCGCGTCACCGGCCTGGGCCAGCAACAGGCCGAGCTCACTGGCGAGCGCGGCGAACGGACGGCCGGCCAGCGGTGCCGGTGAGGAGTTCAGCTCCAGGTTGAAGCGGTTGAGCTCGACGGTGATCCGGGGATCGGCGGCCGAGGCGCGGACGACCTGGTTCAGCGGCAGCGGGAGGGCCGCGCGGTCGACGAGGAACAGCTCGAGCTCGGCGCCGATAGTGACCGGGCCCGCCCCGAAGCCGGGCCGCTGGAGCAGCCGCCTGAGCTCGGACAGGTTCTGCTCAAGCCGCTCCCGGAAACGGGCGTAGTCGCGCTCGTCGAACTCGTCCCTGGTGATCTCGGTTCCCATGGCCTCACCTCGCCGCCGCGATCCGCCGGCCCGTCAGCACCGCGGGCAGGATCCGGACATAGCGGTTTCTGGCTCCCGGCGCCCAGGCCCGCAGCGGCAGCTGACGCAGCCGCGCGAGCTCAGCCGGGTCGGTTACCTCGGTGACCTCGCCCCGCACGATCACGCTCCAGCCCGTATGCGCAGCGGCGTCCGTCCCGTCCACTTCGAAGCAGACCCGGCTGCCGCAGCTCGCGGCGTGCAGCTTGGTTCCTTCTTCGGTGCGGAACACGACGGTGTGCCGGTCGAGGACGAAATTGACGGGGAACACGACCGGCCCGCGGTCGTCGATGACGGCAAGCCGGCCGAGATGCTCGTTCGCCAGCAGCTCGAAGCACTCCGACCTGGTCAGCTCCTGCCATCCGACTCGCGGTTCATCCGCGGCTCCTGGCCGCGCCTCCTGGCCGCGGTTCATCCGCGGTCCGCGCTGACACGATTGCCACCGGATGAGAACAGGACGTCATCGGGATCACGCCGCACGCTGACCGCCGCCTGGATGACCATCCCGAGCCTGAGCACGAGGTGCGGATAGGCGCCGTCGCTCAGCTGGGTCCGGATGAACTCGCGCAGCCAGGGCAGCTCTACCGGCTGGCTGTGGAGCGCCACCGCGGCCCCGCAGGCGCTTGCGGTCAGCAGGATCCGCTGCAGAGCCTGGCCGGCGTTCACCCAGTCCACCCGGCGGTCGGCGGCCGTGGTGAGCAACCCGACCACGCCGGCGGCCCGGACCGACATGGCCGAACTGAGCGGCGGCACGCCCCAGCCGTGACCGTGAGCGAAATCCCGGCCAGGGAAGTACGGGTCGGTCTGCTCGGCCCGCGCCGGATAAGAGGTGGCCGGCACTCCGTCACTTCGCGCGCTGCCCGGCGCGGGAGCCCATCTGGTGAGTTCCCGGACGCGCTCACCATCCAGCCGCAGTTCGTGTTCCGCCGTTTGCGCGGCGGCGGCGAGAGCGGCCCGCCGCCCGTCGTCCGCCACCAGGCGCAGCGCCGCCCCATCCCGCGCGGCACTCCCGCGCAGCGCGGCGAGCAGGCCCGGCGGCAGCGGCTCAGGGTCGAACGCGCCGCGATGGGTCCGCCGCAGGCGTACCTGGCTGAGCAGCCGCCGCTCGAATTCGTCCGCGACGGCGCGCTGCGACCAGCTCACCTGCGCCACCAGCGTCGGCTGGCCCGGATCGGGCAGCACGCGCGTCGCGGGAACGTAACCCAGGGACCTCAGGGCGAGGCGGACGTTGAACAAGGCAGCGCCGCAGCTGATCATCATCTCGCGGCCGTCAGGATCGGCCACCGGCAGCCCCCGGCCGACATCGGCGTGCAGGCTGATCTGCTGGCCGTTGGCGGTGAACCGCCACGGCTGGGTGTTGTGCACCGACGGCGCCCAGACCGCCTGGGTCACCACGTACCTGACGATCTCTTCCGCGGTAATCGGCTCGCTCATACAGCCAGCTCACCCCCGGCCCGCGGAAAGATGCAGGTGCCAAGGTCCCTATGCGGCGGGACCTTCGGCCGGGCCGATCGGGCGCCAGCGCCGCGGCTGCGATCGGCGTGACCAAGGACTGTCACTTCGGCCCGTTCGGCCTAATGACCTTGATTTACTGGCCGTTTGGTGAGCTAGCCGCGGAAGCGGCCCGCCGGTTACTCTTACGATGCATCGTCGTCGGGAAGGATCTGCTGGTGGAACCTGGTGCCGGGAACCGCCCGGAGCTGCTCCCGCAGCTGCAGCTCGACGAGCTCCTCGCGGAGCTGCAAGGCCGGCTGCAGGCCGTGCTGGCGACCAGGGACCGGATGCGCGGCCTGCTTGAGGCGGTCGTCGCCATCGGCTCGGGCCTGGACCTGGAGTCCACCCTCCGGCGGATCGTCGAGACCGCGGTCGAGCTGGTGGACGCGACCTACGGGGCGCTGGGCGTCATCGGCGAGGACCGGCGGCTGGCCGAGTTCATCCCGGTCGGCCTGAGCCAGGACGAGATCGGCCGGATCCATCACTGGCCGGAGGGACGCGGCCTGCTCGGCCTGCTGATCGACGATCCCCGGCCGCTGCGCCTGGCCGACATCGCCGCCCACCCTGCTTCTTCCGGCTTCCCGGACGGGCACCCGCCGATGCGCAGCTTCCTCGGCGTCCCGGTCCGGGTGCGCGACGAGGTGTTCGGCAACCTGTACCTGTCCGGCAAGCGCGGCGGCGGCGAGTTCACCGAGGACGACGAGGCCGTCCTGATCGCGCTCGGCGCGGCGGCCGGCGTGGCGGTCGAGAACGCGCGGCTCTATGGCGCGGCCCACCGCCAGCAGCGCTGGATCCAGGCCAGCGCCGAGGTCACCACTCGTCTGCTGTCCGGCTCCGCGCCCGGCGAGGTGCTCGCCGACGTCGCCCGGCAGGCGCTCGAGCTGTCCGGCGCGGACCTCGCCGTGCTCGCCCTGCCCGAGGAGGAGGTGCGGCGACTGACGCTCACCTACGCAGCCGGCGACGGCGCCGAGGCCACCCGCGGCCTGGTGCTGCCGGCTGGGGAGTCCCTGTCCGGCCAGGTGCTGGCCACGGGCGAGCCGGTAACGTCTGATGACTTCGCCGCCGACGAGCGCGCGTCCCGGGCCGCACGCGGCGCGATGAGCCAGATCGGGCCCGCGGTCTTGTTCCCGCTCGGCGCGCCGGGCAACGTCCGCGGCGTGCTCACCATCGGCCGCCGCCACGGCGCCGCGCCGTTTCCCCCCGCTCAGGTCGACGTGGTCGCCTCGTTCGCGACGCAGGTCGGCGTCGCGCTCGAGCTCGCCGCCAGCCGGGCCGAGGCCGCGCAGCTGTCGCTGTACGAGGACAGGGACCGGATCGCCCACGACCTGCACGACCTGGTCATCCAGCGGCTCTATGCCACCGGCATGTCGCTGGAGGGCACGATGCCGATGATCACCCGGCCGGAGGTGGCCAGCCGCATCACCCACGCGGTCGACGCGATGGACGAGACCATCAAGGACATCCGCGCCACCATCTTCGCGCTGCAGGACCGGGACGACGCGGGCGGGCCGGGGCTGCGCGGGGACATCGTCGCGCTGACCGAGGAGATGACCGGCATGCTGGGCTTCACCCCGTCGCTACGGCTGGGCGCGGGCCTCGGCGCCGGGCTCGACCCGGAGCTGGCCGAACAGGTGCTGGCCACGCTGCGCGAGGCGCTGTCCAACGCGGCTAGGCACGCCGGCGCCAGCCAGGTCGACGTGACCGTGGACGTGGACCCCGGCGGGATGCTGGTCGTGCAGGTCACCGACAACGGGACCGGCATCCCGGCCGACGGCAGGCGCAGCGGGCTGCGCAACCTGGCCAGGCGGGCCGAGAAGCTGGGCGGTGAACTCCGGCTCGAGCCGGCCAGCCCGGGCGCGGCCAGGCCGGGCACCAGGCTGGAATGGCGGATACCGCCCGGCTGACGTACCCCGGCTCAGCTGACGGCCGCGGCCAGTCGGGCGGTGCGCTCGCCGCCGGCGGCGCACAGGTACCTGCCGGTCAGAATCTCCGGCGAGATGCGGATGAAGTGCTCCCGCTCCCCCGGGGCCCGGCACCAAGGGCATAAAGTCCTCAGCCACCGGGACCTGCGTGACCCTCGCTGTCACTCCTGACGTCACGCGTTTAGCCCGGAGGGTCAGGGCATCAGCCCGTGCAGCGGGAAGACGGCCTTCCTGGCGGCCATGATGGCCCGGTCCACCGGATCGGCCGGATTATGGCCGGCCTCGAAGTCGGTGAACGCCGCCGGGGCACCTTCGGTCATCGTTTCCGGAGCGGCGCCATCGGGTGACCGGGGCCGAAGTCGTAGCCGGACAGCCGGTCGTCCCAGGCCACGTGCAGGGTGCAGGTCACGTTGCCCTCCCGGGGTGTCCTGCTTGCCAGAGCCGCTGGTAGGTGCCGCCGGACCGGATGAGCTGGGCGTGGGTGCCGCGCTCGGCCACCTTGCCGTGATCGAGCACCACGATCTCGTCCACCTGGTCCAGGCCGTCCAGGTCGTGGGTGATCAGCAGGGTGGCCCGGCCGGCCGTGGCCGCCAGCAGGTCCGCAGTCAGGGCGCGGCGGTTTTCCGGGTCGAGGTGGGCGGTGGGCTCGTCCAGGATGAGCAGGGCCGGGTCGGCCAGCAGCGCGCGGGCCAGGGCGAGCCGCTGCCGCTGACCGCCGGACAGCGCGGCGCCGTGCGTCCCCACCGGGGTGTCCCAGCCCTGCGGCAGCGAAATGATCCAGTCAAGCAGCCGGGCACCAGCGGCGGCCGTCGCGAGCTCGGCCTCGCTCGCCTGCGGCCGGGCCAGCCGCAGGTTGTCCCGGATGGTCGCGTCGAAGATATGCGGATCCTGGGCGCAGCCGCTGATGACCGCGCGGACATCGTCGGGGTCGTATCCGGCCAGGTCGCGGCCGTTCAGCAGCACGGTGCCGGTACTCAGGTCAACGAATCGGAACAGCACCGCGGCCACCGTGGACTTCCCCGCGCCGGTGGCGCCGACCAGCGCCACCCGGCGCCCGGGCCCAAGGTCAAGATCTATATCCCGAACGGCCCGTGGTGCGTGCGGTGAGTAACGGACGGAGGCGCCCCGGATGGAGATCTCCGTCGGCCTGCCCGGCGGCGGGAAGGGCCGGTCCGGGTAGCGGACGGGGTCCGGTGCGTCCAGCACGTTAGCGATCCGGTCGGCCGCGACCCGGGCCTGGCCGAGCTGAAGCGCCGCCGCGGGCAGGGCCGTGACCGCCTCGAAGGCGCCGAGCGCGGTGAGGGTGATGACGGCCAGCGGCACCCGGCCCAGCGATCCCGACCCGGTGGCCGCCACGCCGAGCAGCAGCACGCCCCACAGGGTCAGGCCGGACACCGCGGCGGCCAGGCCGGTGCCCAGGCCCGATGCCGACGCGGAGCGCCGGGCGAGCCGGGTGAGCTCGGCATCCGCGACCCTGACCCTGGCCAGGCCGTTCTCGACCGCGCCGAACGCGTGTAGCTCGGCCGCGCCGCTCAGCAGGTCGGTGACCGCGGCGCCCAGCTCACCGCGGGCGGGAGCGGCCCGGCGCGCCGCCCGCCGCGCCGACGCGGCGGTAACCAGGGGCACCAGCACCCCGGCGGCGAGCAGTCCGATGGCGAGCACGCCTGCCGCGGGCGCCAGGATCAGCAGGACCGCCGTGGTGGCGCCAGCTCCGACCAGCGCCGCGGTCAGGGGCGGCGCGATGCCGCGGATGAACAGATCCTGGGTCGCGTCGACGTCGCTGATCAGCCGGGTGAGCATGTCGCCGGACCGGAACGCGGCCAGGCCGGCCGGAGCGAGGCGTTCCAGCCGCCGGTAGATCGCCACCCGGACATCGGCGAGGACGCGGAAGGCCACGTCGTGCGAGAAGAGGCGCTCGAGATAGCGCAGCAGACCGCGGCCGACGCTGAGCGTGCGGACCAGGACCACCGCGACCGAGATCGCCACGATGTTCGGATGCTGGGAGGCGCGGGCCAGCAGGAAACCGGAGGCGGCCAGCAGCGCCACCCCGCATCCGCATCCGGCCGCTCCGGCCAGCACGGCGAGCAGCAGCCGGCCCCGCATCGGCCTGGTCCCCAGCGCCAGCCGCAGCAGCCGCATCAGCGGATTACCGGCCGCGGCCGGCGTCGTGGGGACTATTGCGGTCACGACGTCACCGCCAGCAATGCGGGCGCCTGCAGGAGCCTGCCCTGGTCGAGGGTGAACACCCGGCCGGTGGCGCGCGCCCGGCTCGGACCGTGAGTTACCTGGATCACCGTGCGGTCAGCCATCAGCGCGCTGATGGCCGCGTCGAGTTGGTCTGCGCTGGCCGCGTCCAGGTGAGCGGTGGGCTCGTCCAGCAGCAGCAGCGGCGCGGCGCGCAGGAACGCCCGCGCGAGCGCGATCTGCTGGCGCTGTCCGGAGGACAGCCGGAGCCCGCGTTCCCCGATCGTGGTGGCGTACCCGTGGGGCAGGTTCTCGATGAACTCTGCCGCTCCTGCGGCCTGGGCGGCCCGGGCGATGGCCGCGCGGCTGGCCGCCGGGTGACCCAGCGCGATGTTGTCGGCGACGGACGCGGCGAACAGGTGGGGGTGCTGGGGAACCCAGCCGATCTGGCTGCGCCATTCATCGAGGGGTATGGACGCCAGGTCAGTGCCGCTGGCCTCGATGCGCCCGCCGGCGGGCTGGGCGAAGCGGAGCAGCAGCGCGAGCAGCGAGCTCTTGCCGGCCCCGCTCGGCCCGGTCAGCGTGATCTGGTCTCCCGGCCGGATCGTCATGTTCACGCCGGACAGGGCGGGCCGGTCACGTCCCGGGTAGGTAAGCGTCACCCCGCTCAGCCGGATGGCGTCCTTCCGCAGCGACACGAGGCGGCCTGCCGCGGATGCCGTGGGCAGCCTGGGTGCGGATGCCGCGGCGGCACCGGGCTCCGGGGTTTCGAGGATCTCGAAGACGTCCCTGGCCGCGGCGGCGCCCTCGGTGCTGGCGTGGAACTGGGCGCCGACCGCACGCAGCGGCAGGTAGGCCTCGGGGGTGAGCAGCAGCACGAGCAGCGCGGTCTGGTAGCTCAGGTGCCCGGCCAGCAGGCGCAGCCCCACCTCCACCGCGACCAGGGCGGTGGCCAGCGCGGCCGCCAGTTCCAGGACGAAGCCGGACAGGAACGCGACGCGCAGCGAGGACATGGTGACTTTCCGGTACTCGTCGGTGACCTTGCCGATCATCTCTGCCTGCGGCTTGCCACGGCCGAAAAGCTTTAGCGTGGGCAGGCCCTCCACCACGTCGAGGAAGTGGCCGCCGAGCCCGGCCAGCAGCCGCCACTGCCGCTGCGTGGTTGCCTTGGTGTGCAGCCCGACCAGGATGGCGAAGGCCGGGATCAGCGGCAGCGTGACGCCGATGACCACCCCGGAGATCCAGTCGGCCAGCCCGACCCGGATCAGCACGGCGAACGGCACGACGCAGGCGAGCACGAGCTGGGGCAGGTAGCGGGCGAAGTAGGGGTCGAGCCCGTCCAGGCCCCTGGTGGCCAGCGTGGTGACCTCACCGGACCGGTGCCTGGTAAGCCAGGACGGCCCCAGCCCGAGCGCGTGGTTGGCCAGACGCCGCCGCAGCTGCGACTTCACCGCGGCCGCCGCCCGCAGCGCGGTGACCTCGCCGCCGTAGCTGGCCGCGGCGCGCGCCAGCAGCACGGCCACCAGCGCGCCAAGCGTCCCGGCCAGCAGGGTGACGCCGGTTCCGGTCGCCGCGCTGGCCAGGACGTGCGCCAGCAGGCCGGCCTGGACGAGGATCAGGCCGGTGGCGGCCAGGCCGAGGGCGACCGTGACCGCGAGGTAGCCGCGGGCCGCGGCGGAGTAGCGCAGCAGCCGCGGATCCAGCGGCTTCACGGCCGTCCGCCGGCGGGCTCTGCGGTCTCCAGCCCCGTCCCGGGTGGCTGCTTGTTGGCAGGGATGTCGGAGCTGGTCAGCCGCTTGCGGAACACCCAGTAGGTCCAGCCCTGGTAGCCGAGCACGACCGGGGTGAAGATCACCGCGACCCAGCTCATCACGACCAGCGTGTAGTGCGCCGACGAGGCGTTGGTCACGGTCAGGCTGTACGCCGCCGAGGTGCTCGACGGCAGGACGTTCGGCCACAGGTCACCGAACAGGGTGGCGACGGCCAGCATGAGCGTGACGGCGGTGCCGGCGAACGCCCAGCCCTCCCGGCCGCGCAACGCCGCGGCCACGCCGCCGATCAGGGCGACCGCGGCCAGGGCGGCGGTGATGTCGGTGGCGGGCCTGCCGTGGCTGACCTGGGTTACCGCGAGGAAGACCGCGGCCAGCGGCACGGCCGCCAGGGCGGCGCCGACGGCAGTCCGCCGCGCCCGCTGCCTAAGCTCACCGGTGGTCCGCAGGCTGAGGAAGATCGCGCCATGCAGCGTGAACAGGCTGAGCGTGACCAGCCCGCCGAGCAGGCCGTACCAGTTGAGCAGGGTCAGCAGGTTGCCGGTGTAGACGTGCGCGGCGTTCAGCGGGACCCCGCGCACGATGTTGGCGAAGGCCACCCCCCACAGCAGCGCAGGCAGCGCGGACCCGGCGAAGATCGCCCGGTCCCAGCTGGCCCGCCAGCGCGGGCTCTCCACCTTGCTGCGGAACTCGAAGCAGACACCGCGCACGATCAGCGCCGCCAGGATGATCAGCAGGGCGAGGTAAAAGCCGCTGAACATGGAGGCGTACCAGAGCGGGAAGGCGGCAAAAGTGGCGCCGCCGGCGGTCAGCAGCCACACCTCGTTGCCGTCCCAGACCGGGCCGATCGTATTGATCATCGTCCGGCGCTCGGCGTCGTCCCGGCCCAGCACGGGCAGCAGGATGCCGACGCCGAAGTCGAATCCCTCCAGCACGAAGTACCCGGACCACAGGATCGCGATGAGGATGAACCAGAAGGTCGCGAGGTTCATGACAATCTCCTCAGTACTGGAAGACGGGCAGCGGCTCGGCGGTGCCGGGCTGTTCGGCCTCGGCCGGGGCGCCGGCCTTGACGTGCCTGACCGTCAGCCATCCCGCGATGGCGGCGAGCCCGGCGTAGAGCAGGGTGAACACGGTCAGCGAGATGATCACCGAGGATGCGGTCACGCCGTCCGAGACGCTCTTGGCCGTGGTCAGCAGGCCGAACACGGTCCACGGCTGGCGGCCCATCTCGGTGAAGATCCAGCCCATCGCGATCCCCAGATAGGGCAGCGGCAGGCCCCAGATCGCGGCTCGGTAGAACCAGCGGCTGCGCGGAATCCGGCGACGCCTGGTCAGCCACAGCCCGATCGCGGCCAGCAGCGCGGCGAGGGAGCCGAAGCCGGCCATAAGGCGGAACGACCAGTAGGTCACCGGGATGACCGGTTTATAGCTGCCCGCCCCGTACTTCTTGTCGTAGGCGCGCTCGACGTTGTTGATCCCCTGCACGGTGCCGTGCGGGTTCAGGGTGGCGATCAGCGAAAGCAGGTAGGGAACACGGACGCTCCACACTTCTTTACTGCCGTTCAGTGATCCGATGGTGAGCAGCGAGAAGGACGCCGAGTCCGAGGTGTTGTACAGCGCCTCGGCGGCCGCCATCTTCATCGGCTGCTGCGAATCCATCAGCCGGGCCTGCACGTCCCCGGTGACCACGGTCGCGATCCCGGCGGCGAGCGTGACCGCCAGGCCGAGCCGCATCGCCCGCCGGAACACGTCTGCCTGGGACTTGCGGGCCAGGTGCCAGGCGCTGGCCGCGATCAGCACCGCGCCGGCCACCATGAACGCCGCGAAGAACACGTGCGGCCACGCCGCGAGCACCGTGGAGTTGGTCAGCAGCGCGACGATGCTGGTCAGCACCACCCGGTGGGTGGCCGGATCGACCCGGTAGCCGACCGGGTGCTGCATCCACGAGTTGGCGGCGAGGATGAAGAAGGCGGACAGGCTGGTGCCGATGGCGGTCAGCCAGATTGTGGCCAGGTGCACCCGCGGCGACAGCTTGTTCCAGCCGAAGATCCACAGGCCGATGAAGGTGGACTCCAGGAAGAACGTGAGCAGCGCCTCCATCGCCAGCGGCGCCCCGAACACGTTCCCGACGAACTTCGAGTAGGCCGACCAGTTCATGCCGAACTGGAATTCCTGCACGATCCCGGTGACCACGCCCACCGCGAAGTTGATCAGGAAGATCTTCCCGAAGAACTTCGTCATCCTCAGGTACACGTCGTCCTTCTTGATCAGCCAGGCGGTCTGCATGCAGGCGACCAGATAGGACAGGCTGAGCGTCAGCGGGACGAAGATGAAGTGGTAGACGGTGGTGATCCCGAATTGCCATCGGGATAGAACAAGCACGCTCATCGGCATTCCCTTAAGTCCGGCGTCACTGGGGCTTTACGTCACCGCGCAGTCAGCGGTGCCGTCTAGCTGACCAGCGGGCCGGGCGGCCGCCCCAGGGCCGGCCGACCCCCGGTGCCGGGACCATGGCCACCTACCTGCGGCCTACCTTGGTCAAGCCAAAGCTCATGGCTCGGCCAGTTCTCCTTCGGGCCGACGGGCCGTGGGGTGCGTGGCCCCGGCCACGCCGAGCTGCAGCAGCATCTACGGCAACCCCGGGAAATCGCCAAGCGCACAGCCCTGACACCCGGCACAGATCCGCACCGCGTCTTTCGGCCACGCCGGGATGCATCTCCCGGTTACGGCTGGTGTGCTGGCCATCTTGACCCTCCTTAATCCGGCGAGGACGTCTTTCGCCTCGCTCATCTACGGAGGGTGCGCCCGGCATACCGGTGGGGGGCAGGGCCAATCGCCACCATTGGTCCGGGACGTGCGTCCCCTGCTGGCAGGACTGGTGGCACTACCCCCCACGGGTAACGCGGCCGAAGCTGGGGGCAGTGGCCGGGGATAGCCGGCCAGGAGGAGGTGGTCGTGATGATGTTCGGATACGGCAGCAGCTGGCCGTTCTGGGAGGTCGCCCTGATGTGGGCCGGGATGATCGCGTTCTGGGGGCTGCTGATCTGGGCCGTCTACGCCTTGGTCGTCAGCGCCACCCGCAACCCCGGCCGCGACCGGGACACTCAGCCCGGCAGCGCAGCCCGGATCCTCGACGAGCGCCTCGCCCGGGGCGAGATCGACGCCGAGGAGTACCGGCGGCTGCGGGACCTGATCGGCTCCGGCCGCAGTGACAGCCCCGCCGGAGCAGGCGGCGCACGATGACCGCGCTGACCGCCGCCCGCCCCGGCCCGGGCTCCGCCGCCGGGGACGGCGGCCCGCCCGCGGCGGCCGGCGGCGAGCGCCCCCGCCGCGGGTGCGCCTCCGGCAAGACGGACTACCTGTCCCGCCTCGCGAAGATCGAGGGCCAGGTACGCGGCCTGCAGAAGATGGTCGACTCCGGCACCTACTGCCCCGCCGTGGTGATCCAGGTCGCCTCGGCGACCCGGGCGCTGCAGGAAGTGGCGGTCGGGCTGCTCACCGATCACCTGCATCATTGCGTGGTGAACGCGGCGCGCGCCTCGGAGGCCGATGGGCAGGCCAGCCTGGGCGAGGTAGCCAGCACGATCCGCCAGGTCATCCGCCTGTAAGACCTGAGCTGGACGCTGGCTCAACCTGCCGCGCTGCCGGGTGCTCACGGCTGGCGGCCCGGCAAGACGACATCGAGGGCCAGCTAGCCCGCCGCCACCTGCGGCAGGGCGGCATGGTCCTGTTCGACCTGTCATCCTCGCGGGTGGAGGGCAGCCACTGCGAGCTGGCCGCGTTCGGGCACTCCCGCGACGGCAAGCGCGGCAAGCAGCAGATCGAGTACGGGCTGCTCACCGACCAGCAAGGCCGCCCGGTAGCGGTGCGGGTGCTCGCCGGCAACACCGGCGACCCCAAGGCCTTCGTCCAGGCCGTGGAGGCGGTCCGGGACAAGCTCGGCACTACCGGGGCGGTCATGGTCGGGGACCGCGGGATGATCACCAGCGCGCGGATCAGGGCCCTGAAGGAGATCCCGGGCATGGCGTGGCTTACCTGCCTGCGCGCCCCCGCGATCAAGAAGCTCGCCGAGGACGGCGGCCCGCTGCAGCTGAGCCTGTCCGGCGCCCAGGACCTCGCCGAGATCAGCTCACCGGACTACCCGGGAGAGCGGCTGATCGCCTGCCACAACCCGTTCCTGGCCGCCGAGCGCGCTGCTCACCGGGAGTGGCTGCTCGCCGCCACGGAGGCTGAGCTCGCCAAGATCGCCGCCATGGCGGAAGCCGGGCAGCGTGGCCCGGGCCACGCCGAGCTGCAGCAGCATCTGCGGCAGCCCCGGCAGAGCCAGGCTCTCCCGGATCAGCTCCCTGACCGACATCGCTTGCAGCGGCTGTGTCTGCAGGCTCGCGAAGGCCCACTGGCTCGCGGCGCGGAGCAGCAGCCGCTGCAGGGCCTGACCGGCGTGCAGCCAGTCCTCCGGGCCGTCACCGGTGGTCGCCGTCGGGCAGATAGCCCAGCGAGCGCACCCCTAGCCGCAGCCCGTAAAGCGCCGCGCCGCAGCTGATGAGCATCTCCCGGCCGGCCGGGTCTTCGGGTAGCTGGCGACTGGCGTCGGCGTACAACTCGATCGCATGCTCACTGAGCTTGAATCGCCACGGCTGGGTGTTGTGCAGCGACGGCGCGCGCGTCGCCACCTCGATGAGGTGGCCGGTCCGCCGGGCCAGAATCAGCGCCGCGTCTTTATCTTTGCTGCTCGCCTCGGCCACGTTTTCTCACTGCCTCAGTCAGATTTCGCTGCGGATGCGAAGGTCCTCCTCATCCAGCCCAGAGAGCCGCCTGCCAGTCCTTCGCGAGGCCAGGCTAAGCGAGCTCGCGCTGAGCGACAGCGGCTCAACGGCCCGCCATCCACGGGCCATCAGCCCCTGAAGCCGGGGACCAACGTCCGGTGCCACTAATGCGGCGCGTAGCCGACAGCGGCAGGACCGAAGGGTGAAGTCTTGGGACCTTTGGCCTTTACTTCGCCCCCTGTGGCCGGTCCACAATGCCGCATGCTCGCCGACTTCCCGGCGGGCAATCCCCGGCTCCCTGAGGTTGATCATGTTTACTCGCGCGCAGCTGCACCGACGACGGTCTCACCTGGCGCGAGCGTGGGACCTCCACATCCCAGCGATCTGCGACAAGCGGCCCACCAGCGCAGCGCGCATGGGCGTGCGAACCGAGATCGTGGCGAGCTGGGAGCGCTCAGCCGCGCACATCATGCCCGAGGTCCACGAGGCACCGCTGGCTGACGCCGACGAAACGCGGCTCGCCTTCCAGGCAAGCCCGCTCAGCGCCGCCGTCCGGCAGCTCGAATCCCAGCTGCAGGCGGCCGCGGACGACGGTGAGCTAGTCGTCGCGGTCACCGATCCCGCCGCCCGCATCCTGTGGACCCACGGCGGCGCGGTCATGCGGCGCAAGGCAGAGAAAGTGAACTTCGTCCCGGGAGGCCGGTGGGACGAGGCCAGCGTCGGGACGAACGCCCTGGATCTGGCGCTAAGGCTGGACCATGCGGCCACCGTGTACTCCGCAGAGCATTTTTCCAGCTGTGTTCACGGCTGGGTGTGCTGGGCGGCCCCGGTGCACGATCCGCGGACCGGGCGCCAGCTCGGCGTGCTCGATCTTTCCACCACCTGGGACCGCTCGCATCCGATCGGCCTGGCCACGGCCGAGGCCCTGGCCCGGCTGCTGGGACGCGAGGTGCGCGCGACGGCCGTGGCGGGCGCCGCGCAGAACGGCACGAGTCGCTCCGGCGGGCTGCTTGAGCTCGAGCTGCTCGGCCAGCCGAGCGTTCAGCTCAACGGCGCACGGCTGCGGCTCACCAGACGGCAGATCGAGATCCTCGCGCTGCTGGCGCTGAATCCCGGCGGGCTTGACCTGGCTGAGCTGCACGCACGGCTGTACGGCGACCGGCCGGTGAGCCAGGGAACGCTGAAGGCAGAAATGTCGCAGCTGCGCGCCATGCTCGGGGGGCACCTGGAATCCCGTCCGTACCGGATCGACCTTGACATGCGCTGTGACGTCACCGACGTCCTGCACCGGCTCCGGGCCAGCGATGTAGCCGGCGCCGTGGAGCGGTACGGCGGAGAGCTGCTTCCCGGCTCCGAGTCCCCGGCGCTCGCGGAATTCGGCCACTTCGTCACGGTCGCCCTGCGCAATGCGCTGCTGTCCGATCCTCATCCGGCCGCGGTACAGCGCTACCTGGAGCTGGCCCCGCATGACCTCGACCTGCTCGGCAGCACCCGCAGACGCGGACCTACCAATGGCCAACCTCACCCTGGTTACGATCAGCCCTCTCTCACCGAGGAGGGACGACATGACCCACACCGCCGTCCCGGCACCCATTTATTCATTTCGGCCGCCGCCAGCAGCCCTGGCCCAAGTCGCCCACCCCCGTCAGCCGGCCGTGCCGCGGCAAGTCGCGGAATCTGAGCGGCACCGCCTGGCCAGGGAACTGCACGACGGAGCGATCCAGGAGGTCCTGGCGGCCGGGCTGGCCATCGACTTGTGCCTGGCCGACGTGCCCGCGGGATCACCGCTGCATGCGAGGCTGGAACACGCTAAGCGGCTCACCGCAACCGCGCTGCGGCGGCTGCGGTCGTCGTTGCAGACCCTGCGGGAGGGCGAGAACTCCCCTGACGAAGAGCTCCCCGACATGCTGCGGCGCCTTAAGGCCCGGCATCCCGCGCATCAGCTCGACGTGAGCGTGGAGGTGACTGGCCCGGTGGTGCCGCTGACGGCGGCGGTCCGCCGGTCGCTGTTCCAGGTGGCAAGCGAGTGCGTATTCAATGCGGCCGTGCACGGACGGGCGCGTCGCGCGGTCATCCGGCTGAGCTACGGCCGCGGGCTAGTCGCGCTCTGCATCGCGGACGACGGGTGCGGAAAGCCCAGCGCGCTCAGGAAGATCATCCGGGGCGAGGTGCCCGGCACGGGCGGCGGGTACCACCTGGGCCTGGCCGACATCGCCGCCCGGGCCGAGGAGATGGGCTGGACCCTGCGGGCTGACCGGTCCGACCTGGGCGGGATTGCGCTCCGGGTCGGGCTTCCCGTTGTCCCAGGTCTCCGCGACGGCCAGGATAAGGTCGGCCAGGTTCGGTTATTTCTGGTCGGCAAGCCTGCTGGTCACCCTGGGTCGCCCGCGGCGAGATAGCCGCGGCGACGCAGGTACCCGAGCAGTTCGTCGGCGGCCTGTCCCGGGGCCAGCGGGCCGAGCACGGTGGGTGGCGTGCGCTCCACGAGCGCTCCGGTCAGCTCCAGCATCCGGCGCAGCGCCGAACCCGACGGACCCGGGAGCTCGCGCGGCCGAGGCCGGTACGGGTGGGTGCCCAGTACCCGGATCCGCTGCCCGGCGGTGGCCGCCGGCGCGCTGGCCACAGGAATGACGGCGTGCCCGCTGGCCAGCGTGGCGGGCAGCCCGGCCCGGCGGAGGCGCACCCCGGCCGCCTCGACGGACACCACGGCGGGCGGGCGCACCTGCAGCACCTCGCGGCGGCCGCCATCGAGCCGGCGGTGTACCCGCAGCACGCCATCGTCCTCGGGTTCCATCCGCACGACGCCCAGGACCTGCGCCGCGTTGAGTGCCGTGGCGAGGAACGCGGGAAACGAGCCAGTGCCCCGGTCGGCCGAATGGTCGCCGCATAGCACCAGGTCCGGCGTTCCGTAACGCTGGCGCAAGGCCGCCGCAAGCGCAGCGGCGGATTCCTGCCCACCCCCGACCAGGTCGGCCGGACGCGGGCCCGCGGCCCTACCGGCCGGCTCGACGCGGAGTGCCTCGGCCGCGCCAGCTGCCAGGGCGTCCCGCAGCATCGCGTCCGCTTCGCCGGGGCCGACCGTGGCCGCGACCACCCGGGCATCCCACCGCTGCGCCAGGCGCAGCGCGTGCTCCAGGGCCGCGAGCTCCGAGCGGCTCGGCCCGCGGTCGTGGCGGTCGGCGCTGACCGCTCCGGTAAGCGGGTCGACCTCGGCCTCTCGCCAGGACCAGCCCATAGCCGCCACGATCATCATGATCCTTCATCCCTTCCGGAACACGACGCCGTCGCCGCCAGCGGGGTAGGTCCAGGTGATGGCGCCCTCGCCGTTGCACACCTGATAGCAGGTTCCGCATTCGAAACACTGCTCGTAGTTGAACAGGATGCCGCCGTCGGTGGTGGGCACGAACAGGCCGGCCGGGCAGGCGTGCACGCAGTCCCTGGTCGTGCAGGAGCGGCATACATCGGAGTCGACCGTGATGTGGGCTTGTTCCCCGACCCGGAACTCGACGCTCGACATCTTCTCCTCGAAGGACAGTTCGGGGTAGTTCATCTAATTCGCTCCCTCACCGAAATGCCCGCAGCGCTTGCCAGCCGTCCCGTGCCAGTGACCGCAGCCGGACCTTGTTCACGCGGACCGCGCGCAGGAACTCCCTGGCCATGCCGAGCTTGGGAGCCGGGTTAGTGACGGTGAATACCTGCTCGACGAAATCGCAGGCCAGGCGGGGGTATTCCCGCTGCATCCGGTCGGCGAGCACGATGTCGGCCGCGTTGCGCAGCCGCTTGTGGTCGGCGAGCACGAAACACGCCTCAAGCCGGCGTCGGTAGCCGGCCAGCCCGTGAGCGGAGGTGTCGCCGGCCGCGATCGCCTCGGCGGCGGTCCGCCCGGCCGCCAGCCCGGCGCCGATCGCGAAGTTGACGCCCTCCAGCCACAGCCCGGCGGCCAGGCACATGGACGCGGCGTCCCCGGCAACGAGCATTCCGTCGATGGCCAGCCGCGGCATGGCGCGGTACCCGCCCTCGGGGATCAGGTGCGCGGAGTACTCCTTCAGCTCTGCGCCCCGCAGGTACGGTGCGATCGCTGGATGCGCCTTGACGGCTGCGACGAGCTCCTCGGGCCGTATCTTGGCCTCGGCCAGCCCGGTAACCCCGACCACGACGCCCACGCTGACCGTGTCGAGGTTGGTGTAGAGGAAACCGCCGCCAGGGATCCCGCTCGTGCAGCCGACCATCTCGATGTCCAGGCCCTGGTCGCCCACCAGCCCGAACCGCTCGTCTATCACCTCGCGCGGCAGCGCGAGGGTCTCCTTGACGCCCAGGGTGGTGTGGGCAGGAGAGGTGCGCGGGAGCAGCCCGGCCTCCTTGGCCAGGAACGAGTTCACGCCGTCGCAGGCGATCACGATCCTGGCACGGATGTCGCCGTCGGACCGGTCGGTCCGCACCCCGGCGATCCGGCCGGAGGCGTCCCGCAACAGGCCCGTGGCTACCGTCGAGGTGACCAGCTGAGCTCCGGCCGTGACCGCCTTGCCGGCCAGCCAGGTATCGAAGTCGGCGCGGTAGGTGGTCATCCCGTTGTAGGGCGGGCGGTCCCAGGCACTGGTGCGGTAGTCGACGGTCAGCGCCTGGGTCGGGGTCATCAGCATGGTGGAGCGGCGGGTCACCCACCGCTGCACCGGCACCTCCGTCCACCACTGCGGCACGACTTCGTCAAGGATCCGCCCGTACACCACGCCGCCATAGACGTTCTTCGCGCCGGGGAAGGCCCCGCGCTCCACGATGACCACATCGCGGCCCGCCTTGGCAAGCTCCAGTGCCGCGGCCGACCCCGCGGGCCCGGCCCCGACAACCACCGCGTCGACGGTCATGACGTCATCGGGCATGGCTCGCCCCCGTCGGCAGGACCGCCGACGCCGGCGGAGCCGAGTGCGCTGCGGTCACGCCCAGCCGCTCGGCCAGCTCGGCGAGCACTGCCGGGGCGTCGGCGACGATCCCGAGATCGGCCATCAGGGTCATCGGGCAGGACGGGTCGGTGTTCACGCTCACCACATGCTCTGGCGTGCCGAGCCCGCCGACGTGCTGCGCGGCACCGGAAATACCGAACGCCACGTACAGCTCGGGGCTGACGGCCACGCCGGTGGTCCCGATCTGCCGGTCGTAGCTCATCCAGCCCGCGTCGGTAACGACCCGGGTGGCACCGGCGCTCGCCCCAAGCACGTCCGCCACCTGCGCCAGCAGCCGCATCGCGGCCGCGCCGTCCGTTCCGGCAGGCACCAGCCCGGCGCCGCCACCCAGGATCCGGCGGGCCTCAGCCAGGTCCATCGTGCTTGGCTCTGGCTGCAGCACCTCGATGCTCTCGGCGTCGTCCACGGCACTGTCCTGCGGCACAGCCAGCGCGGTTACCTCGGCCAGCGTTACCTGCTCAGGCCTGCCCCTGAATCCCGGCCGCAGGGTCACCACCACCGGCCCGTCCACCGCCACCCGCAGCGACAGGCGATCATCGAGCCTGGTCAGCTCGACCTCGTCCGGCGCGCACCGGACGGCTCCCGCGAGCAGTGCGCGGCCCAGCACCACGGCGAGGCGCGGCGCCAGATCACGGCCATCGGGTGAGGCGGGCAGCAGCACCATGGGCACGCCCGACAGGACCTGCGCCAGCGCGGCGGCCACGGCGCCAGGGGCGACCGAGGACCGCTCGAGAAGCCACACCCGGCTGGCCGCGTCCAGCAGGTCGGCCGCCTCGCGGGTTCCCGATCCCAGCACGAGCGCGGCCCCGCCCGCCTCGGC
>WNGK01001343.1_pt1 | contig 31145 bp, 23 predicted proteins | sample 5400601 | NCBI WGS metagenome assembly WNGK01 (sample SAMN13153376, study PRJNA577476) | soil metagenome | isolation source: 60 cm soil or saprolite under Garry oak tree replicate 1 | place: USA:California | collected 2016-06-15 | reverse complement strand
CGTCGCCCCAGAAAAGTGACCATCGGTCGAGTCGCAATCGAAAATGTGACGCTGCCTTCGGCTCCGCTTAGAGCGAACTTCAAGCGATCTGGTTGAAAGACCCGATTCGTAACTGTCGCCCAACAGTTAAGGTTCGCTGCTTTTGGCTTTATCGCTCTTTCTCCGAGGATTATCCTCACAGGGTGAACGGCGAGCAAACCGGCAGCGCGTCGGACGTGACACAGCGGAAGTTTGCGAACGGACAAAACCTGTTTGGTCGCTACACGCTGATCAAGATTCTCGGCCGGGGCGGAATGGGGATTGTCTGGCTGGCGCGCGATGAAAAATTGGAGCGCGAAGTTGCGCTGAAATTCCTCCCTGACTTGATCATTCACGACCGCGCGCTCTTAAACGATCTCAAGCGGGAAACCCGGCGCAGCCTCGACCTCACGCACAAAAACATCGTGCGCATTTACGACTTCGTGGACAACGAACACTCAGCCTGCATTTCGATGGAATATGTCGACGGCGAAACGCTCTCAAACTTGCGTGCAGAAAAAGAGCAAAAAGTCTTTGAACCAAGTGGCATCGCCGCCTGGACCGGTCAGTTATGTGATGCGCTCGATTACGCGCACAACTACGCGAAGGTCATTCATCGCGATCTGAAGCCAGCCAACCTGATGGTCAACAAGAGGGGCGACTTAAAAGTCTCCGACTTTGGCATAGCGCGCAGCCTGGGTGATACGGTCAGCCGATTGACGATGGAACAAGGCCGCAGCGGCACGCTCGTTTATATGAGCCCGCAGCAACTTGATGGGGAACGGGGCACGCATCTCGACGATGTCTATTCGTTAGGTGCCAGTCTCTACGAGTTGCTTACGAGCAAGCCGCCGTTTTATTCTGGTAATCTTGATCGGCAGATCCACGAGCGAGTTGCGCCGTCAATGACCGAACGACGGAAGGATTTAAATATCGAGCCGGCGTCGGTTCCAGTCGCTTGGGAGGAAGTCGTTGCTGCCTGTCTGGCGAAAGATCCGGGGCGACGCCCGCAATCGACGGCGGAGGTCGCTAAGCGGCTGCAACTCGATGCGCCTCCGAAAGGCTGGGCGCGTCCGATTACAATCACGCGGACAAAGAAAAAAGCTCTGGCTGCCATTGCGACCGCAACGCTTTTTGTCATCGGATTTGTCGGATTGTACTTCGGAGTATTGAAGCGGCCTGGCAAACCGATTACAGCGCTCGGGGCTCAAACCGCACCGCCAACCGCCGCCATTCCCGAAAAAAGCATCGCGGTACTGCCCTTTGAAAATCTGAGCGCGGAGAAAGAGGATGCATTCTTCGCCGATGGCATTCAGGACGATGTCCTGACGACCTTGGGCAAGGTCAAAGAACTCACTGTTATCGCGCGCGCGTCGGTCATGATCTATCGGGGCGCGGCGGCGGCTGGGAAGTTGCGCGAGATCGGAAGGACGCTCGGCGTCTCGCATATCCTTGAGGGCAGCGTGCGTCGTTCGGCTAATCGCATCGTGATTAACGTGCAACTGATCGATACACGTGACGATCACCAACTCTGGTCGGAGCGCTACGATCGAACAATTGCCGATGCCATTGGCCTTCAAGGAGAACTTGCCACCGAGATAGCTGCGGCTCTCAAAGCGAGATTGGCGCCAGATGAAAAGGTGCGCCTCGCGACCAAACCTACTGACAATCCCGAAGCTTATGTCCTATACCTTCAGGCGCGCGAACGAGCTCGTCTTGGCGCTTCAAAGGAAGACGCTGTCGCTGCGGATCAGCTCTATTCGCAAGCGATCCAGCTGGATCCCAAGTTTGCGGTGGCGATCGCCCGGCGGTCGATGTGGAACAGCTGGAGGTACAACGTAGCTCGCCACCCAGAGCACAAGGCAATAGCGCGGACATTGGCGGATGAAGCGCTGCAATTAGCGCCAGATTTGGCTGAAGCTCATCTCGCATCCGGTCTTTGCTCCTACTGGACGGAAAAGGATTACGCAGCTGCGTTGAAAGAATTCTCAACCGCGGCGACCACTTTGGGGAACGACCCGGAAATACTCGACTACACTGCCTCAATTTATAGTCGGCAAGGTCACTGGCGCGAAGCGCTTTCGAATTATCAACATGCGCAGGATCTCGATCCTCGAAATGTTCATTATGATGGCCCCGAAACCTGCATTTTGTTGCGCGATTGGACCGCGGCCGCGTCAGGATATGAACGGCTGCTACAAATTGCTCCGAACGATGTCTACGCAACTGTAGGGCTTGCATTCGCTAGATTCGAACGGGGCGGCGATCCTGCGGCCGGCAAGGCGATCCTTCAGACTTTGCCTGCGGGCACTACTCGAGGCACTGGTGGCCGGCCGTCCATGATTGATATGGAGCTCGCTCAAATGCGATGGGACATGAGCATGCTTGAGCGCGATTACGCCGGGGCTGACGAGGTTCTTACGGACTATCCGGCAGAAGAATTCCCTGCTCCTGTGGTCGGTGTAAAAACATTCGATTACGCCCGCACCGCGCTTGCGCGGGGCGACAGTGCCTCGGCGCGGCGTTTGCTCGAGAAGGTGAGACCGCTCTACGAGACCAATGCAAGTGACCATCCGGACGACGCAAGTTTTCACGCCCGGTTGGGACTACTTTACGCCTATCTCGGCTTCAAGGAGAAGAGCGTTAAAGAGAGTCGGCGAGCAGTCGAGCTGTGCCCGGAAAGCAGAGACGCAACCGAAGGACCGGGTTATACAAGTAATTTAGCTTTGGTTTACGCGTTGTGTGGCGAGCCCGACCAGGCGATCACGTTAATTGCGCGTCTCCTATCGACTCCCGCCGCGGACGGGATTACACTCGCAGAGCTGCGTCTGCGCTGGGAATGGGACCCGCTTCGGACCAATCCACGTTTCAAAAAAATCCTCGAGGGGCCGGAGCCGAAGACGATCTATTAACAGAGCGGTAGAGCACGTTCGAGCTTTAACCACGGCCCATTCGTTACTATGTTGACCGCGTGAGCGGCGAGCGAAGCGGCAGCGCGTCGGACGTGACGCAGCGTGAGTTTGTCGGCGGACAAAGACTCTTCGGCCGTTACACGCTCATTAGGATTCTGGGCAGAGGCGGAATGGGAATTGTCTGGCTGGCGCACGACGAAGAATTGGAGCGCGATGTCGCGCTCAAATTTCTTCCCGACTTGATCATTCAGGATGCTGCGGTGCTGAGCGATCTCAAGCGCGAGACCAGACGTTGCCTGGAACTGACCCACAAGAACATCGTGCGCATTTACGACTTTGTGCACGATGAACACTCGGGCTGCATTTCGATGGAATACATCGATGGGGACACGCTGTCGAAGTTGCGCTGCGATAAAGAGCAAAAGGTCTTTGAGCCACCTGAACTGAGCGATTGGATGAGCCAACTCTGCGATGCGCTGGACTATGCGCACAACTACGCGCACGTCATCCATCGCGATCTCAAGCCGGCTAATCTCATGGTGAATCAGCGCGGCCAGCTCAAAGTGTCCGATTTTGGAATCGCCCGCAGTCTGGGCGATTCGATGAGCGTGATCACGACGGCGGGTGGCCGGAGCGGGACACTCGCTTACATGAGTCCGCAACAACTGGAGGGCGAGCGCGGCACTCATTTGGATGATATCTATTCGTTAGGCGCGAGCGTTTACGAGCTGCTCACCAGCAAGCCTCCTTTTTATGTCGGTAACATCGATCGGCAGATTCGGGAAAGAATTCCCCCGTCGATGAAGGAGCGCCGAAGAGAATTTGAGATTGAAGCCGAGCCGATCCCGGCAGCGTGGGAAGAATGGGTGGCGGCTTGCCTGGCAAAGAATCTGTCGCGGCGGCCACAGTCTGTTACAGAGATCGCCCGTCAATTGCAGATGCCTTCGCCCGAAGCGCGACGACCGGCTATGAGGCCGTTCTTTCCGCGAAAGAAGAAGAGAGTTCTCGCCCTCGTCATGCTTACAGGGGTTGGTGTGGTCGTTTCCGCAATTGCGGGATTTTTTCTGCTGCCGCGTGTGGCCCCGCACAAGATCGACAAATCGATTGCCGTTCTTCCCTTTGAAAATCTCAGCGAAGAAAAAGGAAACGCGTATTTCGCCGAGGGCATAAAGAATGAGATTTTGACGAAATTAGCGACCGTGCGTGATCTCAAGGTTATTTCGCGGACCTCGACGGCGAAGTATCAGAGCAAGCCGGACAACTTAAAGACGGTGGCGCAGGAGCTCGGCGTTTCCACCATCCTCGAGGGGGCGGTGCAAAAGGCTGGCGACAAAGTTCGGGTGAACGTGCAGTTAATCGATGCTCGTGCCGACACGCATCTTTGGGCGAAAAGTTATGACCGTGATTTTAAAGATGTCTTAGGGGTTGAGAGCGAAGTTTCGCAGGAAATTGCGGACGCGTTGCGAGCGAACCTTTCGCCAAGCGAATCCCATGCTCTGGCTGCAGCTGGGACACGCGATGCGGAAGCATACGATCTTTTTTTGAGAGGCGAGTATGAGTTGCGCCAGGCCGAAGGCAGTTGGGCCGCGGACGCCTTCGATCGTGCCGACGCCTTTTACCGGCAGTCGCTTTCACACGATCCAAACTTTGCCGAAGCCGCTGCGGCACTCGCGCGCAGCCGGCTATCGCGCCACTGGTTTGTTTCTCCTTTGGTGCCAGCGGAATTAGAGGATGTGAAGTCGCTCATCGACCGCGCTCTGGCGCTGGCTCCGAATTCGCCGGAAGCGCACTTAGCGCTAGGCTTATTCTTTTATCATGGTCATCGCCAATATGAGAACGCGCTGGCGGAGTTCAACCGCACGCTGGAGTTGCAACCCAACAACGGTTTGGCGCGATCATATTGCGCGGCCGTTTACCGCCGCCGCGGTGAATGGGAGCGCGCGCTGGCGGATTTTCAACGCGCGGAGGAACTCGATCCGCGCGATGCTTGGAACCCGAGAGAAATCGGAACGACTTATCTGGCATTGCGTCTGTGGAAGGATGCGGAGCGTGCTGAATTGCGGGCTCTCGCTATCGATCCGCACAACGCGCTGGCAGCGGTATGGCTTCTGAGGTCTCGCCTCAACGCGACGGGCGATGTCGGCTCGGCCCGGCGAGCTTTTGATGGTTTTCCAGAGGCCATTAAGTCGCTCACTTTCATCACCGGCGGCGGAGTTGAAGTAGAGGGCGACGCGGTAGGTATCATTCGTTGGTTTTATCTCGACGCCCTCGAAAGACGTTTCACCGATGCTTTCCAAGCGGTCGAGAAGGAGGTGGTCAAGGATGATCGTGCGCGTCTCGAGCAGCTTGCCGGGCGCGCGGCCCTTCGCGTGCTGGCAGGAGAGACTGAGGCGGCCAAATCCGCGGGAGAAGAAGCGCGGCCGTTACTCGAAGCCAGACTCAGAGAGCGGCCGGATGACACTTTCGCGATGACGGAGCTGTCTTGGGTTTACCTGGCCCTCGGACGCAATGCCGATGCGCTGCGCCTTTCGAGGCAGGCGGCGGGCTCAATGTCCATCGAAAAAGATGCTTTCGCTGGTCCAAGTTTCCAGATCGGGCTCGCGCAAATTGAAGCGCACACGGGCGCACCCGAGGAAGCCATTAAGAGGCTTCGACGTTTGCTCTCCATCCCGGCGGGCACGGACGTTTCCATAGCTCTTTTAAAGATTGACCCGGTCTGGGATCCGATCCGTAACCGTCCCGATTTCCAGGAGCTGCTCTCAGGTCCGGAGCAGATCGGACCTGGGACACAAGTAGGACCGGCAGCAGCGGGCAGTCCGGAGCCAGCAACTATTCCTGAAAAAAGCATTGCAGTTTTGCCCTTTGAAAATCTTAGCCGCGATCCTGATAACGCGTTCTTCACTGACGGCGTGCAGGATGAAATTCTGGCCGATCTTGCAAAGATCGGGGATCTGAAAGTGATCAGCCGCACTTCGGTGATGCTCTATAAGAGTGGCAACCCAAGGAACCTCCGGGAAATTGGACAGCAACTTGGCGTGGCCCATGTGCTGGAAGGGAGTGTTCAACGCGCGGCCAACCGCGTGAGAGTGATGGCGCAGCTGATCGACGCCCGCACTGATGCGCATTTGTGGGCGCAAACCTATGACCGAGACCTTGCGGATGTTTTTGCCATTCAAAGCGAAATTGCCAAGACAATCGCCGACCAACTTCAGGCCAGGCTCTCTCCAGCGGAAAAGGCCGCGATCGAGCAACGACCTACTGCTGATCTCGCGGCCTTCGATCTTTACGTTCGGGCCACGGCATTGATCGACGCCGTTCCCGGCAGCTGGACCGCGAAGGAGAAGCTCCTTCAAGCCGTGAATTTCCTCGACCAAGCCATCGATCACGATCCCGGGTTCCTGCTTGCCTATTGCAAGTTGGCAGGCGCCCACGACATTCTCTACCTCTTTGGACTCGACCACACCGCTGGCCGTTTCACCTTGGCGGACGCGGCAGTTAAAAACGCCTTGCGGTTGGCACCGGATTCGGGCGATGCGCACCTTGCCTCGGCGCAGCATCTTTATAGCAATCTCGACTATGACGGCGCACGCGCCGAGATTGGTGTTGCACGCCGCACTCTGCCGAACAACCCGCTAATCTTTGAGTTGAGCGGCTACATCGAACGCCGGCAGGGTCGCTGGGAGGAGTCCACGCGCAACTTTGAACGCGCGCTCGATTTGGATCCCCGCAACGGTCCCACGCTCCGGAACTTTGCTTATAATTATATTCACCTGCGGGATTATGCAAAAGCAAGCGCTGCTTTCGATCGCGTGCTCGCGTTCAAACCGAACGACACCGATACTCGACTAGCGCGTGCCACACTCGTTATGGACTGGAAAGCCGACGCCCGACCGTTGCACGCGCTAGTTGAAACGATCCTCAAGGATAATCCTGGATCCGCGGAGAGCATCGCCCCAAACTGGCTTTATCTCGCTTTCTGCGAGCACGACTCAGTCGCTGCCGCTCGCGCCCTCGCGGTCCTTGGTAACAAAACTAACGGACCGGATGCCGTTCAATTTGGCCGAGCCTTCTTTGAAGGCTCGCTTGGTCGCATGAAAGGTGACACCGCGGCGGCGCACGCCGCTTTTACACAAGCCCGTGCTGCTCAAGAGCAGATTGTGCAAGCACAGCCCGATTACGGCCCTGCTCTCTGCGTGCTTGGCCTGATCGACGCTGGACTTGGGCGAAAAGAGGATGCCCTGCGCGAGGGTCGCCGGGCGATTGAGCTTCTGCCCGTGACAAAAGATTCCCTCAACGGCGCTCATATGATTGAGTATTTCGCTATGATCGCTGCCTGGGTCGGTGAGAAAGACCTCGCTTGCGAGCAGCTGGTGATCGCGACCCGGGTCCCTGGCATCCTTAGCTACGGCCAATTGAAACTGCTTCCTTCCTGGGACCCCTTGCGCGGCGATCCGCGCTTCGAGAAAATCGTCGCTTCGCTCGCGCCGAAAGACAATTCCCCTCAAGCGAGATGAAGTCGCGCAATTCTTTCGCTGAGCTGAAGCGGCGCAACGTCGCGAGTCCGGTTGTTGCTTGGCTGGTTGATCGAGATCAGGGCTCTTTGAACTGGCCTGCTTGATCGTGCGTCTGGATTACAAAAATTCGAAGAAAGTTCCGGATATCGCAGCGCGATATCCCCACCAAAAAAGCCGCAGGATTCAGGGAACCCTGCGGCTCTTATTGGTGATAGCCCAGGCCGCGTAGGCTCACTCTACGACTACGTGATCAACCATACGCAGATCGCCTCTGTTTACGTAATAAATACGCACGTGAGTACCGGGTTTGATCGCAGTTTTGATCACTTCGCCGTTCTTGTTCATAACGTGACCAGGCCCGTTGAGAACATAACTGCCCGGAGTATTCGAACGGTCCTCGCGAACAACGAGAGTTTTGGCCGGCTGATAATTGGCCGCCGCCCCTTCCTCGGTTGTCATCTTGATGATTGTTCCCGTTACCGTTATTCGTTCTGCGGTAGTTATCCCTTGCCTTGTAGCCTTTGAACCCGTCTGCGCAAATGCCAGCGGCGCAAGCAGTGCGCAGCAGGCGAGGGTGACAATTGCTTTCTTCATTATATGCCTCCCTGTTTTCCTTTCATTGTTTTGGGCTTGTTTGATTTCTCGTTATTGAGAACTCATTTCTGCCTCTTCACTGATGTACAGCGTAGAATTCCGCGCTGCGTTACGCGGAAAGTTTGGAGATTGTGGCCCAAAGCGTGAGTCTCGTTGCCTTCGGGCCGATATCGCCCAGGCTACGCTTCTCACACCCCGACAACCCCGCCTTCAGCCATTAACTGCCAGTCCGGCTCGGACCTTGTTTCAATTCGGAAGAGCGAATGAAATGATGGTGTCCTTAGCGCGATAGTTCGACCAAAAGAGTTCGCCATCGAAAGTAAGAGAGCGACACGCAAACGGCACAACTGCGATGTCCTTAACTTCCGTTCTTTCCTTTTGCGGATCGAGTCGCGCGATGGTCCAACTCTCGCCATTCTGTTCGGTCCCGCGCAAGACGTAGATCAGCCCCTTAACAAACGCGTGGCCTGAGACCTCGGCGCCGATGTCGATAACGCGGATGATATCGCCACCGGCGTCCAGCTTAAGGATGCGATGTTTGTACCATTGACTCAGATAAAGATTCTCGCCGTCGTAGCTGAGGTATGATCCGGTAAATTCGGGGCACGCGATCTTGCCGGCCTCGGAAAACCCCACATCAGGCACGAACCGGCAAATGTACCGATCGTCGTTTGGACCTTCTCCGATCGTAAAACGGAGCGTGCCGTTTGTCGCGACAGCCGCCCATGGGATGCCAGGCGGTTCTTTCTCGTCGAGCACTTCCCACTTTTTTGGATCGATTACATAAACTCGGCGCAGATCGCGCGAACCCATCCACAATTTGTTGCCGTCCCATCCCAATGCCTGCGGCGCTGGAGCCGGTGACGGAAATCGTCCTCGCTCTATGATCGCTGGAAGTTTCAAGTTACCCACCTAACATCGGTTCGAGTTAAAGGTCGCGCAACAAACCACAGATTAGAGTTGTCACCGGTCAGTTACCTTATCAGACTCGGACCGGAGGTTTCCCATGATACCACGAAGCATCTTCCGACAAATCATATGGATTACGCAATGTGCCGCGTTGGTGTTCGTTGCGTTTTTCGCAGAGGCCGCTGACTCAGGGATTATCACATTTCAAGAATCAAGTGGCTCTACTTCGGAAAATTCGAACGCCTTAATTGGACACTGGCGAAAAACTACAATCAGCTATACGGGCCCGGTAGACGAGCATCTCGTTCTTCATGTCGATGGCACCGTTGAGAACTGGACGGCTACAGCCTACGAACGCAGGGAGGCCGTGACAGGCCATTGGAACGTTGAAGGCAAAACTCTGACGTTATCGTTCGGTGGCAACGACCGCTCCAACCCGTTCACCTTTTACCAGGGCCAACTTGTTTTCCCAAACATTCCAAATCGCCGCGGATTCTGGGAGAAGATCGAGTAAGGGATTGCCTTCTCGGACAACGAAGTCAGCGCGCAGCAAGAACGCAATTCCACTTTGTGCGCTGTTGCCAAACTAAGAGTTACAAGTTTGTACGGTGACAAACGCACGAACTTTCGTATTGACGTTGTTGGCCATGATTGCCTTCGCGAGCAATTCGCTGCTTTGCCGGGCCGCACTGAAACAGACCAACATCGATGCGGCTACCTTTACGTTCACTCGCATTTTCTCGGGCGCCGTCACGCTCTGGTTACTCATGCATGTTCGAAGAAAGACGACAGCTAGTCGAACGGCTTCGACTTTAGGTGAGACCTTTTCCAGCTTGTTACTTGTCACTCATCACCCGTCGCTTCGGGATGGCACCTGGAGTTCTGCGTTCGCCCTTTTTGTGTATGCCGCTGGTTTTTCTTTTGCATACGTCGCGCTTTCAGCTGGGACCGGCGCGCTGCTTTTATTTGGAGCGGTTCAGGCGACAATGATTCTCTGGGGACTGCATAAAGGCGAGCGGTTAAATACGATCCAAATTGTCGGCTTCATCGTCGCCGTCACTGGACTCTTCGTGTTTCTATCCCCCGGCCTTTCCGCTCCGCCTTTAGCTGGTTCGATCCTGATGCTGGGAGCCGGCGTAGCCTGGGGCATTTATTCACTTCGCGGCAAAGAACGAAATCCTGTAAGTGTCACAGCCGGAAATTTCGTCCGCGCCGTTCCCTTCGCGACTGCTCTCGGCATCATTTTCGCTCCATGGACACATCTCAATCTAGCCGGGATCAGCTACGCTATAATCTCGGGCGCGGTTACATCGGGTCTTGGTTACGTAATTTGGTACAGTGCGCTGCCCGGGCTGAAAGCTGCCAGCGCCGCTACTGTTCAACTCAGCGTTCCGGTGCTCGCCGCCACTGGTGGAATACTGTTACTCGGCGAACCAATCACGCTTCGTTATATGCTCGCGTCTGTCGCCGTGTTAGGCGGAATCGCGGTCGTCATAGCAACTCCGCATCCGCAGCCAAACTTGTCCAAACGCTAAGGCACGAGGAGTCTAGCGAGAGACATTGCAGCGAGAAGCGCGCGAGTGCCGCGCCGCCTGCGATAAATAGAAGAAGGAGAATAATCATGGCCAAAGTCGTTAAAGTTATCGAACTGATGTCACAATCGTCAAAGAGCTGGGAGGATGCTGCGCAAGGCGCGGTGCAGGAAGCCACCAAGACCCTGCGGAACATTCGCTCGGTTTACGTCAAAGAGTTCACAGCCGAAGTGGACGAGGGCAAAATCACAAACTACCGCATCAACGCAAAGGTCACTTTTGACTTGGAACGCTAGGCCCGGGAATCGCTGCAGCCGCTTCGCTGTGCGAAGCGCAACACTCAAGTCTCAAACACAACGTCGCTCACAGAACGACGGCTACAGTTTCTTCGGTCGCAGCAGCGGGAAAAGAATTACGTCCCGAATCGACTCTGCGCCGGTGAGCAGCATGGTGAGCCGATCCATTCCGACGCCGATTCCGCCCGCGGGAGGCATGCCATGCTCGAGTGCGAGGAGAAACTCTTCGTCGATCTTTTGCCTCTCTTCGCCCGCCTGTTCAATCAGACGCTGGCGTTGCACCAGCGGATCGTTTAACTCGCTGTAACCAGGCGCAATCTCGGCCCCATTAATGATCAACTCGAAAACATCGACCAGCGAGTCGTCTGCTGTGTTTTGTTTTGCCAGTGGCACGAGCTCTTTCGGGCAATGCGTAACAAAGAGTGGGTCAATCGTTTTCTCCTCGACGAGTTTTTCGAACACATGCTGCGTCACTTCAAAATCCGCCAACTGCGGAAGGATCTCTAACTTGAATTCATTGGTGGCGCGATCGCGCCGTTGTTCAGGGGATAACTCAAACCAATCTTTCCCAGCAACTTCCCGCAAGACATCGCGATAACGCGTGCGGCGCCAGGGCTGTTTCAAATTGATCGTACGAATAATTTTTTCTTCAGAATCGCGATGGTCGACTGTTAGTGAACCGCAGATTTTCTCAGCGAGATAACAGATTAGTTCCTCAACCAGATTCGCCATCTTTTCCCAATCGGCATACGCCCAGTAGGCCTCGAGCATTGTGAATTCGGGATTGTGCTTCCTGGAAATGCCTTCGTTGCGGAAGTTACGGTTGATTTCGAATACCTTGGTGAACCCGCCCACGAGCAAACGTTTCAAGTAAAGCTCCAGCGCAATGCGCAGATAGAGGTCGATGCCAAGCGCCTTGTGATGCGTTATGAATGGTTCGGCAGCCGCCCCTCCCGCGATCGTTTGCAGGATCGGCGTCTCGACTTCAACAAAGCCGCGCTCCTCCAAGAAGCGCCTGGTTTCGCGCATAATACCAATGCGCTTTTCGAACACGGCGCGGGAACGCTCGTTAGTAAGGAGATCGAGATAACGTTGCCGATAGCGCGCCTCGATGTCCTGTAATCCGTGCCATTTCTCAGGAAGCGGCCGCAACGCTTTCGCCAGCAATTGGAACGTGCGCACCTTCAACGTCGGCTCCCCGCTTTTGGTGACAAAACAGGTTCCCTCCACGCCGATGAAATCGCCAAGATCGAGCAACCGAAAAAGATCGACCAGATCCGGGCCGACTTCTTTCGCGTGAATATAGATTTGAATGCGTCCTGTCGCGTCGCGCAGATCGAGGAAATGACTTTTGCCCATGTCGCGGTGCGCCGTGATGCGGCCCGCAGCGCGAAGGGTCTCGCCTTCCTTAAACTTTTCGCGCACCTCCGCAATCGACCCGGTCACCTCAAAGCCGCCGCCGAACGGCTCGATACCCTTGACACGAAGCGCCTCGAGCTTTTTGCGTCGCAGTGCGATTAACTCGTTTTCTTCATCCATCGAGGGCGAATCTAAAGCGTTGCGAAATTAGGGACTGAAGCCCCGCCTTTTTCAAGTTGAACGCGCTTCAATCATCGTGGGATGAGTCGGTTGGTAAAGACCGATCTCGCCTCCGCTGGGCAGTCGAACATTCGTACTGATTCCCCAGTCAGCTTCCACCGGGGTCGCGCAATCCACGCCTTTGCCTTTCAGCGACCTGATCACAGTACTCAAATCATCACACATCAGATAAAGAAGAGATCCCAGCATGGGATGTTCTGCATGCATCTGCACAAACTCGCCATCACCAGGATGAACCGCTAGCTCGGCAGGCGGCAACGCAAATATCAGCCACCCTTCGCCGAGATCGATCGACGGGAATTCCAGCACGGTTTTAAAGAACGCACGATCGGCTTCCGGGTCTTTGCTGTAGAGAAGTAAATGCGCTCCCGCAATCATTACGGCAGTATATTGACGTCGCGCAAAATGAACAGCCTCAATCAAGCGCGAGCGTTGAAACGTTGAGGCGTTAAAGCATTAAAGGTGGATCGGCTTGTCTCAAGCCAGTAACAGCGGGCACTAGCCATGCGTTGGGGACAACGCGTTTCACCTATTCCACCTCAACGCTTTAACGCCTTAACGAATATTGGTTTGCCAATGAAAGACCTGAAATGAGATAGTTTGCCTGGCGCGCCTCGGGATATTCCAGCAGGGTGTCGCTATCGAAATGACTGCGAATTTACCGGAAACAACTTCGAAAATGGAAGGGCCGCTGGTGAAGCAATTCTCTGTTTTTCTCCCGAACAAGGTGGGAGCAATGCTGGATGTCGTGAAACTGCTCAGCACACAGAGCACTCACGCCGTGGCGTTGAGCGTATCCGAATCGACCGATTCGGCCATTGCCCGGATCATCGCGAGTGATCCCGCGCGCGTGGAGAAATTGTTCCGGGAGAAAAACGTGCCATTCGGCGTTTGTGAAGTTGTGGTCGTGGAAATGCGAGAAGTCGCCACACAACTGGTAAAACTGCTTGCCGCGCTGGTCATGGCGGAGGTCAACGTCCATTTCGCATATCCCCTGCTCATCCGGCCGCGTGGCTTTGCCGCGATCGCGCTGCACGTGGACGATACCGAATGCGCGTCCTCGGTTCTGATGGGTGAAGGATTCAAAATGCTGAGCCAGGACGATATTTCGCGGTAAGCGTTCGTGATTCGTTAAAGTATTCCGCCTCAGGCCGGTTAGAACGCATTCCGATTTAACGATTTAACGTTTTAACCTGGCGAAGGCTGATTTGACTCCGAAGGCCTTCGCGAGTTGACAGCTTGGCGAGGGCGCGTTTACAGAAATGGGGTTAATTGCTGCATGCGGACTCTTCTTTCACGGGCTACGCAGGTCGATCCAAGTTTTAACGTCGGGCTCGGCTTGGTTGTAATTCTGGCGTTGGCGGAAATCTTCACCGTCACCTCCTATTATATAGGCCGGGTTCGGCCTGTGCGGACGCCGGCGCAGGCAGTCGCGACGACCATCGCACGCCCCGCGGCGGCTCCTCCCGTTTCAACACCAGCGCCGCCGGCGACACAGACGGCTCCTTCACCCGAAGCGGTTGCCCAAACGCCTCCTCCGTCTCTTGTTAATCAGCTGTTGCGAGAAGGTGTCGAGCTCCGCGACCGCGGCGATACAACAAATGCACTCGCCCGGTTTGAGGAAGCGTTGGAGGGTGAACCCAGTAACGTCACGGTGCTCGAGGAAATAGCCAAGACGTATGATTCCATGCAGCTTTATGACAAGTCGAACGAAGTGTGGCGTAAATTACACGACATGGGCCCGTCGGCCGGGCAGGCATATGAGTTGGCTGATCAGCGCCTGAAGCTTGGAGTGTCGGCCCCGGCCACAACAGACGCCGGCATGGCGGGCGCATCAGTCGATGCCGCATCGCACCGGGATCTCGGCGGCAATCCGGAAGGCGCTGTCATGGGCATTTCGGAAGTCAAAGCGATTGAGACACCCGATCCGGACGCCGAGACCAACCTCGCACTGCGGATCGGCATAAAAAAACAGACCGGCGCAACGGTTGATCACACCAAGGTAAAAATCTTGGTGGAGTTTTACGACACCGTTGGTGACAAGGATGTGAAGCTCACCGACGCGGACGTGAATTACGAGTGGCTGACGCCGAAGCACGATTGGACAGATGCGACTCCCGAGGTGCTCTCGGTCAGTTATCTCCGACCGAAAACAGGAGTCGGGTCGCCAGAGTCATCGCTTTCTGAGACGGCAGCGACGGTCCGGCCTGGGCAAAAGGGCAGAGGCAAAGCTTCCACCGCAGATAGCGGAAAGCGAAAATATCTCGGATACAGGATCCGAATTTATTACGATGATAAATTGCAGGCCGTTCAGGCCGAACCTTCGCGGCTTTTGCAGCTTTTCCCTGCGGCCGAGAACACCTCGGCACAATGAGAAAGCGTTGAAAACGTGCTCCCCGCGCAGAACCAGGCAAGATCAGCGGTGGTAACCCGCAAGTGAGTTCTCCAAATAACGAAGCACGAATGTCGAATGACGAATTAATGACGAAACAGGAATGACAAAAAGTTGGACTAAAATGGAGACCTTATTTCGGGTTTCGTCATTCGGCATTCTTTCGTCATTCGTCATTCGAATTTCGTCATTTAAGACTGTGAACAGGCGTATTCTGTCGATCACATGCCTTCTTCTTTTTGCCGCGAAAGCCGAAGGACAAATTCAGGTGGACCTGAAATTCAAACGATTGCAGTACATCGCTTACGAACCGGTGGTAGCGACACTCAGCATCACCAATCTGGCCGGACGCGACATCGATCTTCACAATGCCGACGGGCAATCGTGGCTTGGGTTTGAGTTAACTGGAAACGAAGGTCAGCCAATTGCGCCAATGAGCGCCGAACACGATCAGGCGCCCTTGAAAGTCGGAGCCGGGCAGAGAGTCACGCATCAGATCAATCTGACTCCACTCTATCCAGTGCAGGATTTCGGCACTTATCATGTGCGGACAAATGTTTATTTTGCAGACTTGGGGAAGTTTTTTTATTCCCCAACGCGAGTTTTTGAAGTAACCGACGCGCGACCAATCTGGCAGCAAACAGTCGGCATCCCTGATGGCGTTGCCGCGCATGGCAATGTGCGCACATACTCGCTTCTCACCAACCGCTTTCCGGACCATACTTCTTTGTACGTGCGCGTGCAGGACAAGGACAGTGGAATCGTGTATGCGACTTATTCGTTAGGCCGTGCCATCGCGTTTGAAGAACCACAGGCAGAGATCGATCACGCAAATCAATTGCATGTTCTGCATTGCTCCGCCCCGCGCGCCTGGGCGTATTCGCGCATCGGCTTGAATGGTGAATTGCTGGCACACTCCTCCTTCATGGAAACCAAAACGCGGCCAAAGCTGGTTCGAGCCGGCAATGGCGAAGTGGCAGTGCGCGGCGGCACGATTGAATCGCCGGCCGCGCAAAGCTCCCGTGGCACAGCACCGAAACTATCGGCTCGCCCGCCCGAACTGCCGAAGGACGATTAGTGATGCCAACAAATCTCTACGGGTTCCGTCTGTTTGCCTTCAGTTTGCTGATCGCATTTCTGGGGACTCTTTCTACCGCTCACGCGAAGCGAGCTCCTAAAGACAGCGGCTCATCTACTACCGTCGTGATCGATGCCGGTCACGGCGGCTACGACCGCGGCGGAATTCCAGGACAGAGCGTTTCAGAAAAGGAGATGACCCTCGACGTCGCGCAACGATTGAAGAAGACGCTTGCAGCAATCGGGTATCGCGTGGTGATGACCCGCGACAGCGACGTGTTCATTCCGCTCGGAACACGCGTTGCGATCGCCAACTCTTATTCCAACGCAATTTTCGTTTCCATCCATTTCAACTCGGCCAAGCGCAGCGGCGCCGGTGGAATCGAAACATATTTTTACAGCCGCGAGAGCCTTCCGCTGGCTTCGGCTATCCATTACTTTGTAGCGGGCGGGGCGCCTTCCTCAAATCGCAATGTTCGACGCCGAGGCTACTACGTCCTGCGAAAAACCGCGGTCCCGGCAGTACTCGTGGAATGCGGCTTCCTAACCAACCCGAGCGAAGCGGCGTTAGCGCAAACCGCTTCTTACCGTCAAAAGCTCGCAGAAGAAATTGCAGCCGGCGTGCGCGGACGCAGTTCCGTCGCGAGCGCGTTAACGACGACGCGAGTGGCGACCAGTGAAAGCATTCCGTTGCAACCGTACATCGATCAAACCAAGGTGGCGAAATCTAAAGGCAGCCGATCGAAGCGGTCGCACAAAAAGAGCACGCGACGGAAGAAAGGCTCATCGAAACCAGCCGGGTCAGAGGCAAAAGCGGGCTCGAAAGATCGGGAGGGATAATTGGACCTTCCAATCCTGACTTCGGCGCAGATGCGCGCGGCGGAAGAAGCTGCTTTCGCTCGAAGAGTAGAAGTTGAAGCGCTAATGGACAAGGCGGGGGCCGGCGTTGCAGAAGCGGTCACCAGATTTTTCCATAAGCCTGGCAAGTGCATTGTGTTCGCGGGCAAAGGTAACAATGCCGGCGACGCACTCGTCGCGGCCGAATGTTTACGGCGCGTCGGGTGGAAGATTGAGGTGCGACTTGCTTTTCAGGAAGCCGATTGCAGCGGACTGATGCGCAAAAAACTTGAAAGCCTGCGCCGCAGACCGCCTGAGATTCTAGGGGCTACACCATCCCGCGGCAGCGGAACTGATCTTGGCATCATCCTTGTCGAACTTTTCGCAGAAGCCGCCGAGGAGTTGACCGCGGCGCAGGAAGCAATTGCGGCGGAGGCGTACATCGCCACTGCAGCGCCGGTGATAATTCTTGACGGCCTGCTGGGTCTGGGCGCGAAGCCGCAGCTGCGCGATCCGATCCGCACAGCGTGCCGCTCCATCAATCAGTTACGGGCAACCAAGGGCGCTTACGTGTTCGCCGTCGATCTTCCCACCGGTCTCGACGGCGATTCGGGTAAAGCCGATCGCGACTGCGTCGTCGCGGATTTTACGGTCACGATCGGATTCGCAAAACCAGGATTGCTGGCCGACGACGCGCTGAACTTCGTGGGAAGGCTGGAAGTCGTGCATTTGGATGAACTGCGCTCTCCGGAAAAAAAAGTGAAAGAAGTTGTCGCCGCTCTGCCGGCTTTTCGTGAATTACTGCCGAGGCGAAAATTCAGCACGTACAAAAACCAATGTGGCCGCATTGGTGTTGTTGCCGGTTCCAGGGGATTTATCGGTGCAGCTCTGATGACTTCGCAAGGCGCGTTGCGTGCAGGCGCAGGGCTGGTCGAGGTTTTTGTCCCCGAAGAAATTTACGGGATTGTCGCCAGCGCCGCGCCAATGGAATCAATGGTCAAGCCACTCCGGTCTTACCGCGATTTGCTCAAGGAAAAAGTCGACGTTTGGGCAGTCGGACCCGGTCTTGGAAAATCCCGCGCTGCCGAAATTCTCGAGCTGATCGAAAAAGCGAAGCAGCCAATGGTGGTCGACGCTGACGGCCTGAACATTTTGGCGGAAAAAACCTCGACGCTCAAACATTGCAAAGGCAAACGGTTGCTCACGCCACATCCTGGCGAGATGAAACGACTCTCGTCCGATGAAAAAGAAACGCGCGCCAAAACGGCAACGAAATTCTGCCAGCGTTTTCCGGTAACGCTGTTATTGAAAGGCAGTCGGACAATCGTGACTGAACGGGATCGCCCGCTAAGTTATAACACAACAGGCAATCCGGGAATGGCCACGGGCGGAATGGGCGACATTCTCACCGGAGTCTGCGCAGGATTGGCAGGACAAGGTTTATCTCTTTATGATGCGGCGCGACTCGGTGCATGGTTATGCGGACGCGCCGCGGAAATCGCAATTTTTGGTGGGAGTCAAAGCGAACAATCGTTATTACCCCGCGACGTCCTCGATCATCTGGGCGATGCCTTTAATGAATTGTAGGGCGTCTGTGTCAGACGCCGGAAGTTGGCGTTTCACAGAAACGCCCTACAATTTCTCGGTAACACAACGGATTTAACGATTTAACGATTTACGAATCAACGTCCGCGAAGCGATGAACCTTCAAGCTGAACCAACCGAGGAGTACAAGGCTCCGTCCGAGGAGACGGCCTGGAGCCGAATAAAAAAAGCGCTGGGACCACTTGCAGTAGTCGGAGTCCTGATCGCGAAGTTTTTCGCGAAATTGAAGTTTGCTGTTCTTCCGCTTCTGAAATTCCTACCGATCCTGCTGAAATCCGGCGGAACAATGCTGTTGATGGTCTGGGTCTATACCCAGATGTGGGGCTGGCAATTCGCGCTCGGATTTGTCCTGCTTTTGTTGGTGCACGAAACCGGCCATTTGCTTGTCGCCAAAAAATTCGGACTCAAAGTCGGTGCGCCTGTGTTTATTCCGTTCATGGGCGCGTTCATCGCGCTTAAGGAAGCGCCGCGCAACGCCTGGATGGAAGCATGCGTCGGGATGGGCGGTCCGATGCTGGGCAGCCTTGGAGCGTTGGTTTGCAACTTCCTGGGCGAACTCTTTGCCGCACCGCTTTTCATCGCGCTCGCCTGGTTTGGATATTTTCTCAATCTATTTAATCTGACACCGGTAGGAATGCTGGATGGCGGACGCATCGTGACCGCACTGTCGCGCTGGCTTTGGTTGCCAGGATTCGCCTTGCTCCTTTGGTTCGGGTGGAAGTATCCAAATTTTATCATTTGGTTGATTGTGCTCTTGTCGCTGCCGCGGATCTATTCGCTTTTCCGCAAACGAACGGAGGAAGAACAGCGGTACTTCGAAGTCACACCGGCCCAACGCTGGACGATGTCGATATTGTATTTCGGTCTGATTGCGATCCTGCTCTTCGGAATGCATGTGGCGCAGCAGGATCTAAACAAATACGGTGTGCGCTCTCACGGCCATGGGCGAGACACGATTGTGCAATGATCAGGCGGCTTTGCCAGGAACATAGGGCTCTGCCCTGCGCGCAGCAGAGATTTTCTCTGCTGAATTACGGGTTGCGAACCCGAGTGGCCCACAGACTGGAAGTCTATGTTCTGGCGGTAGCCGCGAAAACCTTTTCGGGATCAAGTCCGATTCTTCGAAGAATCGACTTGAAACGTTTGTCCGAACGAAGCGGCACAAATTCGGGGGCGATGCCAACGCCGTGCAAGGATGAGGAGCGCTGCTCGCATGCGTGTTCGAGTTCGCGAATTGCGTCATCATGCTCGCCAAGCGTTACATGCACGTGCGCAATGCCATCGCCCGGCCGATAGCCCCATCCTTCAACAGCGCCATTGAGAGCTTCAAGCGCCTCCTTGCGTCGATTCATACGAGCGTACGTAATCGCCAGGCCAAACCCCGGTCTCCCAGTGAATTGTCGTGCCTTTTCATAGAGCGCGATTGCATCATCGAAGCGGCCCATCTCGCGATACAGCGCTGCGAGCGATGGCTCACCATAGTGGGCAAACGTTGGATCAAGCTGGAGTGCGCGCTCTCCGGCCGTGATCGCTTCATCGTAAAGACCGAAATAACGGTAAAGTTCGCATGCGAAGTTACTCACCCACAGTGACGCCGGATCGATCTTATCAGCCCGACGCAAAAACGTCAGCGCTTTATCGCGGTCGCCGCGCGCGGCGTATAGCGCAGCGATGAAGTAATTCGATGGCGTTGAATTCGGATCAATTGCGACCGCGCGATTGAATTCTGCCTCGGCTCCATCGAGGTCCCAATCGAGTATGCGTTTGGTCTCGGCAAGATATACGTGCGCTTCGGCCTCCTCGTCGTCCAGCTCCAAAGCACGAACGGCTGCATCACGGACTTTCGAGTACGCTTCAAGCGGTGGCACGTGAGCGTCGGCCAGCCACAGCCACGCTTTCGCGATTCCAGTCCACGCCCGACTAAACGTCGGATCCTGCTCCAGGGCCTGCTCGAAAAATTCGAGGCTTTTGCGCAACTCGGGCTCGGTGTTCTTGTCGGAATAAAAGAGGCCCTCCAAATAAGCGTCGTAGGCGTCCGTGCTGCGAGATGGAGGCGTCGGCGAGATCGCAAGTTTGAGTTTGAGAGTATCGACGATGGAGCGCGTAATCTCATCCTGTAGCGCGAAAATTCCATGCATTTCCCGCTCATATGTTTCTGACCAAATCGTAAATCCGTCGCACGCGTCGATCAGCTCCGCGGTGACTCGAACTCGGTTGCCATCGCGCCGAACGCTACCCTCCAGTACGTGTCCGACATTTAATTTAGATGCGATTTCGCCTAGTTCGGCCTCTCTATCTTTAAACCAGAATGAGGACCGCCGCGCCGCTACGCGAAGGCCATCTACTTTCGCAAGCGCGCCCAGAAGCTCCTCCGCAATACCTTCGCCAAAATAGGCGTGGTCCTTGGCTGCGCTCAAATCGTTGAAGGGTAAAACAGCGATAGATTTGTCACCGGAGTCGACTTCGCTGGAGGTGGGCGCGGATTGAACGATGTTAATGCTGGGAGTGTCGAGATCGGGCGTTCGGACAATGCCGTACCGCGTGAGGTCGAAAAACCAGGAGAGCACCAGCGCGACTGGAAATCCCAGTACGATCAGCAGCACGACGAGGCGCACGACCCAATTCGGGATGTCGAACACCGGCAAGACCTGAGCGATGCCCTGAGCGAGCGCCCACCCACCAACAAGATAGGCGATCGCGACGCTATAGACTCTTCGTCGCTTCAGCTCGGCAAAAAACGTTTTTGGATTCACTACTCGATCGGCAGATCAAGCCTCATATTTTGTCCGCGATTAGCAATCTACAAGTTCAGGCTCGTTTGAAATGGCTGAGCACTGGAACGCCAATACTTTAGCGAAGACTAAGCGCCGACGAGTCATTTCGCCGGTTGTCCAACCAGCTTCTGAAAACGCGGATCGCTCCGAATCGGGTCCCATTCCCAACGATGTTTCAGATCGTTAGTGGTGATGCTGTAATCGACGCTGTCCACGGCGCCCGGCGTTTTGAGCAATCGCTCGAGGAGCGGAAACGCCAGGTCTTTTTCACCGACGCGAGCATAAATCAACGCGAGGTAACAATTCACAATCACGCCGTCAACGGCATCCTTAGATTCCGGCTTCAGTTCGACCGCACGGCGGCCCTCGCGGATCGCGTCCTCTTTGCGCCCCATAAACGCGTAGAGCCAGCCCAGGTTAGCATGCCGAATAGCGCTTGAAGGCGCCTCTTTGACGGCGTCTTCAAAAACAGGTTGCGCATCTTGAAAATATTTTTGCGCTCCCACAATATCACCTTGCGCCAAGGCGATGCAGCCCTCAAAGAAAGCCCGCGGCGTTGACGCCTCCCCCGTGTATGAAAGTTCTTTGGCAGTCGACGCGTCGATTGCGCGTCTGGCGGCCGCGTAATCTCGATCCAGCATTGCGACGTCCCATCGCACCGAGGTAACGCTGCCATCAGGATCGACACCGGGAGCCATCTGGTTCAACAAGGACTTCAATAAACCGGTGTCTCCTTTCCACCAAAACTCAACATAGCCTCTTTGAATTTTCGAAATGATGGATGCGGGCGCCATTGCGCGCAGCTGCTCTACCCACCGCGCAGCTTCGGGCCAACGGCGCATCGCCGTGTTCGTAAAGATAAGTTCCCGGACAGTATTTGGATTTTGTGGATCTAGCTTCGCAACCCGCTCGTACTCCTCGAGCGATTCTTTCCACTTACCCTGCCGCCGTTTTATCGCCGCAATTAGGCGAGCGATATCTCCATCGCTTGGTGACAAACGAGCAGCAATATCGAATTGTTCAAGCGCACGGTCGTAATCCTGATCCATCCAGTAGATGCATTGACCAAGCGCAAAATGCGCTTCTGCCAGACTGGGTTGGAGACGCAGAGCAATTTGCGCTTCGGTGCGAGCCTTGGTTTTCCAATCCTCAGTCGGTTGGTAATAATGGAAAATCTCGGCACAAACAGACGCAAGCCGCGCGTGGGCAAGCGCAAAGTCCGGGTCGAGCGCGATCGCCTGCATGTAAAGCTGCTCTGCGGTCTTGTAATCCTCCAGCAGCGTGTCGGGGTTTCGCGAGATTTGATTCGCCCGTAAATAAAACACATACGCATCCGGATTTTGCGTGGGCTTGGCCGTTACTCGCGCCTGCTCATCCGTGCTCAACGTAGCGCGCAGAGCGTCGGCGATTTCACTTGCCAACTCGCCTTGTAATCCCAGCGAGTCAGCCAGGGTGCGGTCGTAACGGTTGGCCCAGATCTGCCGGGCACTCTGCGCATCGACCAATTGTACATTGACCACTACCCGATCTCCTTCTCGCCGCACACTACCCTCGAGGACATTTGCCACGCCAAGCGCCTTGCCGATCTGGCGCAGGTTCTGCTCTGCGGCGTCGCGAAATTTCATCACAGACGAACGGCTAGTGACCCTAAGGTCTTTGATCTTTGCCAGACTGGTGAGGATGTCGTCCTGAACGCCGTCTGCGAAAAATGCATTGTCTTTGTCCGGGCTGAAATTTTGGAACGGCAATACCGCAATAGTTTTCTCCGGCGACAGCGATATTGCTGCCGACTGTTTGAAATAGAGCCAGACGCCAAAGCTGGCGACGGCGATCAAGAGACCAGCGGCGGCGGCGAACACATATTTGCGTGGAGGAATCGATGACTCATCTGCCGCCTGCGCGGCTTGCTCCGATTGCCATTGCTTGACCTTCTCCGGCAATTCCGCGTTCCCAATTTCATCCGTGTAGAGATTCACGATGAATACGGGGACACCATGCTTTACGGCGCACTCGCCCAGATCATGTAGATAGGTGCGCCATTGGCGAGAATGCGCCAGGTCTTCGGCGACCCGCTTGGAAACGAGGATGTGGCCTGCATCGCCGCAATCCATCACCCGTTGCGCAATGTTAATTCCAGCGCCCGCAACGTTCGCTCGACCATTTACATCCCGAACTTCATTGACCGGCCCACTGTGAATCCCCATCCGAAGCTTCAACTGGGGATATTGCTTTAGCCCTTCACTGATCTCGATGGCGCATCGCACGGGCGCCTCGGGACTGTTGAAAAAGACCAAAGCCATTCCGTCGCCAACGGGAAGACGAATCAGTTTCTCTGCCGCTTCCGCAGCCCGAACTTGCTCGGTGTTGAGGACGATTTCAGTCAAGTGTTGTACCTGCTCGCGCTGCTCGTCCAGGAGTAGCTTTGAGTAGCCTACCAGGTCCATAAACAGAACATGGCCGATCTCCAGCCGGACACCGGCCCCAACGCTAGTGGACATATTGTTTCAGCCTGCCAAGCAGCTTGTGAAATTCATAACCGCTTACTGCGCCCTTCTATTATGCATCACGCCGTTGCTAATGCCGACACAAATTATCATATTGGGCCGAAGCATGATAACGCGCCGCCAGTCCTTGAAGCGCTTGCTGGGTGTTGCCGCGGCGACTATTACCGCGCCGATGATCAACCGCGGTTGGTTTCAACTCTTCGCAGAAGACACGACCAAGTACTCCGCCCGCGCGATCGATCTGGTTCAGCGCAGCACGGTGGTCGATATGCTTAACCCCTTCACACTGCTTGGAGTGCTGGCTCCCTTCAAGGGCGACAAGCGCTCGACTTGGTTCACGAATCCCGAGACATTTACTGCTGCCGACTTTCAACGCTTCAAGGATTCCAGAATCGACGTGATGCACGTCGCAGTAGGAACGGTCGGACCAAATGCTTACGACCAGGTAATGTGGTTTCTCGGTCTGTGGAATGGATTTATCGCGCATCATGGGGAACACCTCATGCGCGTAGACGACGCGGTAGGCATCAACGCCGCGAAGAGCTCAGGCAAGATCGGCATCATTCTGGGGCTGCAAAACTCCGAGCATTTTCGCACCCCGGACGACGTCGATCATTTCTATCAGCTCGGGCAACGCATATCGCTGCTGACCTATAACACCCGCAACCTGATCGGCAACGGAAGCACTGAGCGGCGCGACGATGGAATCAGTGATTTCGGCGTTACCATCATCGATCGGATGAATAAAGTACGAATGGCAGTCGACGTCGCGCATTGCGGCGATCGCACTACCCTTGATGCATTTGAGATTTCCAAAGCGCCTGTCCTGATCACTCACGCAAATTGTCGCGCTCTCAATCCTGACCAACCGCGGTGCAAAACCGACGAAGCGATCCGCACGATGGCAGCAAAAGGCGGAGTCATGGGTGTCACTGGCGTTCGCAATTTCGTCTCTCCCAAAGAACCCACAACAATCGAGAACGTGCTCGATCATTACGATCATGTCGCCAAGCTGGTCGGGGTCGAACATGTAGGCGTAGGCAGCGATATCGATCTCGATGGTTACGACGCGCTTCCGGAGGACTATAAGAAATGGTTAAGGAGCCTCTACAAATCCAGTTACGCCTTCCGCGACAAAATGGATACCGATGGCGTAAACCATTATAAGCGCGTGTTTGACATCACTGATGGTCTGATTCGCCGGGGGTACACCGACGCAGATATCGAACTGATCCTCGGCGGGAACTTCCGCAGAGTCCTGGGACAAATCTGGACCGCTTAAAGCTGATCGTCACCAGACGACGACTGGGAATTATCAACAGTCGCTGCTAGATTGTTGAATGTCCTTTCAGCTCGAGTCGAACTACAAACCGCGCGGCGATCAAGCGCAGGCGATCGGCAAGCTGATTAAGTCCGTTGAAGCTGGTAACCGGCACCAGACCCTGCTGGGCGTCACCGGTTCAGGCAAGACTTTCACGATAGCAAACGCAATCCAGGAGTTGGACCGCCCTACGCTCGTCATTTCGCACAATAAAACTCTGGCCGCGCAGCTTTACTCCGAATTCAAACAATTCTTCCCGCGCAATGCAGTCGAATATTTCGTCAGTTACTTCGATTATTACCAGCCTGAAGCTTATATCCCACGCTCCGACACCTACATTGAGAAGGATTCCTCCATCAATGAAGAGATCGAGCGGTTACGGCTTGCCGCGACCAGCGCGCTGCTTTCGCGTCGAGACACCATCGTGGTAGCCAGTGTTTCTTGTATCTACGGCGTCACTTCGCCGGAAGATTATTTACAGATGCTACTGACGGTAAAACGCGGACAGCACATCTCGCGCGAAGCCGTGCTTGGCCGTCTAATCGATATGTTATACGAGCGCAACGACGTTAACTTCGGACGCGGCAGATTTCGCGTCCGGGGTGACGTCGTGGAGATTTATCCTGCGTCCGCTGATGAAGAAGGCATCCGGATCGAGTTCTTTGGCGACGAAATTGAGGCGATTACGCGGTTTGATCCTCTGACCGGCCACGCGCACGAGTCGTTATCCGTCATTACGTTTTATCCTGCTAAGCAATTCGTGACTCCGGCGGATAAACTCAATCGTGCGTTGCGCACGATCCGGGATGAATTGGAAGAACGAATTATTGAACTCGAGTCGCAAAACAAACTTTTGGAAGCGCAACGCCTGCGCATGCGCACCGAATACGACCTGGAAATGTTGCAGGAAATGGGGTTCTGCAACGGAATCGAAAATTACTCGCGCCATTTGTCCGGTCGGCCACCGGGCTCCAAGCCGTACACGATCATCGATTTTTTTCCGAAAGATTTTCTGGTAGTCATCGATGAATCGCACGCCACGATCCCGCAGATCGGCGGGATGTACGAGGGCGACCGCTCCCGCAAGACCGTCCTTGTAAATTACGGGTTCCGCCTGCCCAGCGCGCTCGATAATCGGCCGCTCAATTTCGACGAGTTCATGAAGCTGACGAACCAGCTCGTTTACGTCAGCGCAACGCCGGCAGAATTTGAAATTCAAAACAGCGTGGCCGGAAACAAAGGATATGTTCCGCACCGGCGACAACGGATCGGGGAAGCTGAACTTGTGCCGTTTGCCGTAGCCGGCGAAAAACGCTCGACTCCGATAAATCGCGAGCAGGCGCTCAACTCGGATAAGTCGCGAGCACGCGCCCAACGTTCAAGGTCCAATTCAGAAGTTCGGGTTTCGCGTACGGATGAGCCTCCGGAAAAATTCGACGTGCACACGCCGGGTGCACAGCTTAAGCCGCTCAAGAATCAAATCGACGATACGATTGAGCTCTGTCGTCAACGCGTGGAAAAAGGCGAGCGAGTTCTGGTAACAACGCTGACCAAGCGAACAGCGGAAGATTTGGCTGATTATCTGCGCGACGTCGGATTGAAAGTTCGGTACTTGCATAGTGATATCGACGCAATCGAGAGAGTGGAAATTTTGCGCGGATTGCGCGCGGCGGATTTCGATATTCTCGTCGGTATCAACTTGCTCCGGGAAGGCCTCGATCTTCCCGAAGTTTCGCTGGTGTGCATTCTGGACGCGGACAAGGAAGGTTTTTTGCGCAGTGAGACTTCCCTCATTCAAACCGCAGGTCGCGCCGCGCGTCATGTGAACGGTGAAGTAGTGCTGTTCGCCGATCAGATCACCCAAAGCATGGAAGGGCTCATGTCGATTTCGGAATACCGGCGCGCGAAACAGCTGGAATACAACGAGAAGCACGGCATCACTCCGCAAACGGTTCGGCGTGCCGTCCAGGAGAGTCTGCACACCATTCTTCGCGGGCGAGAAATCGCTGCCTCCGTTATTCAGGAGGCCGGTGGCGATTTCAATGTAACTGAATTGCTGCGCGAATTGGAAGACGAGATGCAGGAAGCCTCTGCGAATCTCGAATTCGAGCGCGCGGCGCTTTTGCGCGACCAGATCATGGAAGTAAAAAGCGGAACCGGCATTTCGAAAATCGAACCCAAACGAAGGCCGGTGAAATATTCATCCCGCGGCCGCGGGACCGGTCGCCGCCGCTCGCGGGTTTGAATCAGACCGTTTCGCAGGCGCATGTCCATAGTTCCGGGTCGAGCGCTCCTTTGGCGCGTTTCGCCACAGAATCCGCATCTGCTTGCATCACGGCAAACATGGTCGAACCGGAACCGGACATGAGCGCTGCACCGACTTCCGGTTGACTCAACAGCCACATTTTTAATTGCGCGAGAAAGACAAATTTTTCGAAGACCGGACGTTCGAGATCATTCACGAAAGCCTGCTCGGGGAATTCCTGCGCTTCATAACGAATCCCCGGGATTTCTCGAGAATTTTGCCAGCGCGAGTATGCCCATGCTGTTGAGACAGCAAACGCTGGTTTCAGCAACAGGATAGAAAACTGCCCGTTCAATTTCACGGGCGAAATCATTTCGCCACGTCCCTTGCACAACGCTGCGGATTGAAAGAGAAAAAATGAAACGTCTGATCCAATCGGCTCCGCCATTTCCGCGAGCACTTTCCGCGATAATTTCGTTTCGGAGAGTTCATTGAGCGCCAGCAGTACCGAAGCGGCGTCGCTACTTCCGCCGCCCAGTCCGGCGCCATGTGGAATTTTCTTTTTGAGCTCGATCGAAATCGCAGGCTCGATTTTAGTTGTCTCAAAGAACGCCTTCGCCGCGCGGACAGCCAGATTGTCGTCGCCTTGCGGGACTGATGGATCGTCGCAGCGAAACTTGATTCCGTGTCGTCCTTTATCAATTCTGATTTCGTCGTAGAGCGAAATCGGCACGATGAGCGTGTCGAGCTCGTGGAAGCCATCGTTCCGCCGGCCAAGGATTTTCAGCGATAGATTGATCTTCGCAGGAGCGAGGATTTGCATAACTCCTTGCAATTTGTTCTGTCATTCCGGGCGAAGTCGAGGAATCTCTTATTGTTCGGCGAAAAATATCGAGAGATGTCTCGACTTCGCTCGACATGACAAATACGGACCCGCAATGATAAAAGCAGCTGAAAACATCATCGTCGCGCTGGATCTGCCTACAAAAAAGGAAGCGCTTGAGCTCGTTGAAAAGCTGGACAGCCAAATCTCGTTTTTCAAAATTGGGCTGCAACTTTATACTGCGGAAGGTCCGGAAATCGTGCGCGCGGTTTCGTCCACAGGTTCCAAGGTTTTTCTCGATCTCAAGCTGCACGACATTCCAAACACGGTCGCCCGAGCCGTCGAATCCGCGGGCCGCCTTGGCGCGCAAATGCTCACCGTTCACTTGAGTGGTGGCAGCGAAATGATCCGCGCCGCAACCACGGCACGAGCAAACAATATGTTGCTCCTGGGTGTAACTGTTCTAACGAGTTCGACGGAAGAGACGTTGCGCGAAATTGGAATCGCGAGCGGAGTAGCCGATCAAGTTCTGCGCCTGGCGAAACTGGGTGTTGATGCTGGAATCGATGGAGTTGTAGCCAGCCCGGACGAAATCAAACCTCTTCGTCGTGAATTCGCTCACAAGATGAAGATCGTTGTTCCGGGGATTCGACCGAGCGGAGCGGAGGCGAATGATCAAAAACGAACAATGACACCGCGTGAGTCGCTCGAAGCTGGCGCAGACTATCTTGTCATAGGTCGGCCTATCACAACGCATCCAAATCCCTGCGAAGCTGTCGCGAAGATTCTCGCAGAATAGGGCCCCAACGAATCCCGCGTCAATACCGTCATTCTGTCATGTCGAGCGAAGTCGAGACATCTCTAACTGTTGTCTCTTTTGAGAATTAGAGATTCCTCCGCTTCGGTCGGAATGACAAAACAAGGACTGGGAATGACGAGGAGGCTATTCGCCGAGCTCGAAGTTTATCGCGAGGCTGGCGCTCGCTCGGCCGCGATGAACATGGCAGTCGACGAAGCGCTGCTGGAATACGCCGCGATTCCGCTAATTCGTTTTTATCGCTGGCAGTCCCCTGCTCTCTCATTTGGATACTTTGGCCGATTTACCGATGTCGCCAGTTACCAGTGCGAGCGCGATTTGGTTCGCCGTTGGACTGGTGGTGGAATTGTGTTTCATGGAGAAGATCTGACGTATTCCCTTGTGATTCCAACCAGCGACACGGCGTTTGCTGAATCATCGACATCGATTTATGAAAAGATTCACCAGGCTTTGTGCGATGCGTTGAGTGAAATAGGGCAACGCGCCGTTGTAGCCGGGGTCGTTGACTCCGACCCAGGCAGCGCAACGGTGGCTACTCGGACCGGCATCAGCGATGCCGGATACAGCTGTTTTGCAAACCCTGTGCGTGCGGACGTGATGATCGATGGCCGCAAAATCGCTGGCGCAGCCCAACGCCGGACCCGCCGCGGATTGCTACAACAGGGCAGCATTCAGGGAATCGATCTTGAGACCGATCTCGCGCAACGATTTGCACAAGAGCTGTCCACGGATCGTAGAGAGCGAAAGGTTGATGAAAAAATTTTGAACCGGGCGCGAGAACTCGCTGAACAAAAGTACGGCACCGAAAGTTGGCTGCGAAAACGCTGAGTGCCTTGAGGGAAGCTGCCGACTAGGTGGCGCGTGTTCCCTGAAAATTTACGCTCGTGTTCCTTTGACAACACATAACCCGCCCCGCTATTCTCGCCTCGTGGAACTCTTCGCGCGCTTACGGCCGGGCCTGACTGGGACCGCGGCGACCGCTTCTAGCGGCGGCTTTCGATCCGGCAATCGAAGGCTACGTTGTGTACGCGGTCGGTAGCCGGGGCAAACGTTTGCGGCCGCTGCTGACGCTTCTGGCTGGTGGCGCAACTGGCGAGATTAACTCGGGACATATTGATCTTGCCGTGATTGTCGAGCTCATCCACATCGCGACGTTGATGCACGACGACGTGATGGACGAAGCGGAGCGTCGCCGCGCGCAGCCTACTGCGAATGCGCGATGGGGAAATTCGCTCAGCGTTTTGCTGGGCGATTGCCTCTTTGCACACGCCCTCACATTATCGACAAATTTTGAAAACGCAGACATTGGACGAGCGATCGCGCGTACGGCCGCAACGGTTTGCTCAGGCGAAATGATCCAGACACAACGCAAATTCGATCTCAACCTGGGCGTTCAGGATTATTTGCGAATCGTAGAAATGAAGACGGGCTCGTTGTTCTCGGTGGCGGCGGAGCTGGCTGCCGTAATCAGCGAGGCGGACCCGGGCGTGATCCAAAGATTCAAGAATTTCGGGTTTCAAATTGGCACGGCTTACCAGATCTATGACGATTGTGTCGATCTTGCCGGGAATGAAGGAGCGACCGGCAAGACCCTCGGGACCGACCTTCGTAAAGGCAAATTCACGCTGCCTGTTTTGATCTTCCTGCGCTCAGCATCGGAGTTTGAACGGGAGCGCTGTTGCCAGCTTGTGCTCGAAGAACGAGTCGAGGAAATGATTGAGCTCTTGAAGAATGGCGCGACTAATGGCGCGCTAAATGAATCTATTACAGCCGGCAGCGATTTGATTCGGGAGGCGCAAGGCGGGCTGGATGGAATCGGGTCCAATCCTTACGCCGAGGCACTGTTCTTCCTCGGTGACGCGCTGTGTGAGATGTTTGATCAACTTCGCGTCTGATGCCTTGATGGAGGGTCGAGCTCCTACTTGCCACGACGTAGCCGAGCGAAGGCGGGCGAGACTCGGGCTCGGCGTGACGGGAGCTCCTCGCTTCAGATTCTGATATGTCGCAGCTGAAAATCCGCGAGATGCCGCAGGATGAGCGGCCGCGTGAAAAATTACTCTCACGAGGTCCTGATGCGCTGACCAATTCGGAATTGATCGCAATCCTGCTGCGCACTGGGCGGCGTGGAACGAATGTCATAGAGGTCGCTCGCGAACTTCTGAACAAATACAAGTCCTTCGCGGAATTGAGCCGCTGTTCTGTTAACGAACTTAGGGCAATCAAGGGAATTGGTCCGGCCAAGGCATTGGAATTAGTAGCGGCGTTTAATCTGGGGAAACGTTTCGCGCAGGAACCATTGTTCCAGCAAAAACTCGATTCGCCGGAATTGATCCACGAACTGCTGGGACGTGAAATGCGCATGCTGCGAACCGAATC
>WNGK01001384.1_pt1 | contig 31170 bp, 19 predicted proteins | sample 5400601 | NCBI WGS metagenome assembly WNGK01 (sample SAMN13153376, study PRJNA577476) | soil metagenome | isolation source: 60 cm soil or saprolite under Garry oak tree replicate 1 | place: USA:California | collected 2016-06-15 | reverse complement strand
CGATCTCCGGCGCGGGCATAAGTCGCACCGAGCGCATAAAGGTAGACTGGCGTCTTGTCATCGTCTGGCGTCAGTGCGCGCTGGAGTTGCTGGATGGCCTCATCGTATTTTTGCTCGTTGACTAAAATGCGGCCGAGATAAAAGCGAGCGAGCGGATAATCCGGACGATCATTAATGGCCGCCCGAAATTCTTTCTCCGCGTCTGCCGGGCGGCCCAATTGCTCGTAAATGGCACCCAGGTTGTTGTGAGCCTCGGCATAATCGGGGTTAATCTGCAGGGCACGCAGGTATGCTTTTTCTGCCTCATCGAAATGCTTTTGCATGTAAAGCAGAACTCCGTAGTTGTACCAAGCATCAGATCGGCCGGGGTTTAGTCTCGTAGCCGCTTCGAAATGCTGTTTAGCCTTACCCGGATCACCAGCCCGGCCATATAAAGATATGAGATTCACATGCGCCTGCACGTTACCGGGATCGTTGGCCAGTGCGGCTTCGTGCTCGCGAATGGCTTCGTCGAGCAGGCCGGCTTTTTCCAGTTCCGCGCCGCGCTGCAGGTGCGCCTGCGAGCTTAGATTCAGCTCGTGGATCCGCTGAAATAGCGGATCGTCAAGCGGCGGCTCGCTTGTGACATTCTTCGCGTAAGCTGCGATGTGCCGTTCCGCTTCCGGTTTGCGGCCCAGCCTGCGAAGCTCCGCGGCCAGCGCAAAATGTGCGGCACCGTAAGCCGGGAACAGCTCGCACGCCTTGCCGTAAGATTCAATGGCCGCCGCATGGTCGCCCTTCGCTGTTTGCGCCCGCCCCAGGCCATACCACGCCTTCGGACATTCGCGCCGGTCGTCTAAAATACGGCAGTAGAGCGCGGCCGCGCCATTCCAGTCGGGAACAGCGGTCAGGCTTTCCGCAAGGCGCACCTCGGCGGCTAAGTCGCCGGGCCGAATTTGGAGCGCTGACTGCAATGTTTTCACGGCACGATCGAATGCTCCCTGGGCCATTTGCACGGCGCCGAGGAGATAAAGCCAATCAAAATTCTGTGGATCTAGCGAATGTGCGCGGGTATAGGCGCGCTCGGCCGCGTCGTACTGCTGGTAGGCGTGAAGCGTCATTGCCAGTGCGCCGACGATTGCAGGATCGCGCGGCCGCTCCCTGGCATTCCGTTCTGCTAGCTCGACCTGAGCCCGAATGGCTGGCAGAAAACCGGACGTGTCGACCTGCGGCTGCTCCGGGAGGCGTTGACCTTGCGCACGTATACACAGGGCGGCGAGCGCAAAGAGGACACCGCACGAACACGCGCGTGTAAGGCCATTGTATTGCCCAGTTGCGGCTCCTCGCTTACGGCTTACCACTGGAAACGGAGGCCCAGGCGGAACTGGCGCTCGTCAATGCCTTCACGTGCCAGGTCGCAATTTCCATTTATGCCGCCGTTTAGTTGCATAAAGGTGCCAGGATCCGTCACCCGGCCGGTTGTTGGATCGTAGGCGCCTGCGTCACCAAGGTAATAGTCGAGAGCGTTAGTGCAGAAGTGAGGCGTGTTCGTGAAGTTGAATGCCTCGGCCCGGAACTGTATGTGCAGCGGCTCTTTCACGGCAAAATCGCGGAATAACCCGAAGTCCCAATTAAACACGCCTGGGCCGCGCAGATTATTAAAGCCATTGTTACCGAGAGAGCCCCTGAGGCAAGATCCCGGATTGTTGGGGTCATACGTTTCCCCAAAAGCAAAAGGATCGTACCAAAAGCCGGATGTACTGCCGATCTTTTTCGGTTTCCCGAACGAATTGCTCATCGGCGGAGAATTGCCTGGCCAGGCGGCGCCACAATCGCCCCAAACCGTGAACGGCGTACCGCCAAAGATGCTCATTAAATTGTTAACCTGCCATCCGGACACCACAAATGTGAGAGCGCCTTTGCCGCCCAGCCACTTCTGGCCTCGGCCAAACGGCAGATCCCATATGCTCGTCACTGCGATATTGTGTGTGATGTCAAATCCGGTCGGCGCCCGATTCATCTTCATGTAAGATTGCGACTGGATATTCGGAGTGGAGGAGCTGGAGTCTACAAAATTGATACTTTTGCCCCATGTGTAGTTCACGTTTAGCATCAAGCCCTTGCTGAAGCGGCGCCTTAAAGAGGCCTGAAGCGAATCGTAGTGGCCGGTGCCGAGGGGTTCGAGGAATGTGGTTGCCGCAGTTCGTCCCCATTGCTGCAGGAGCGGTTGAGTGGTCCTGTTCGTAAAGGGGATCTGCCCGGCGTTGATATCGATGAAACCTAGCTGGCGGACGGAGCGGGTTGCAACGTAGCCAGCCTCTCCAGTAAAGCCCCAGCCGATCTCTTTTTGCAACATCAGGTTCCAGGATTGAATATATCCGCGGTGCAGGTTCTTCGGTTGCCCTTCAAAGCCAACATCCAGAGGTAAATCCAGAATCCCGCTGCTAGGTATGGTGACAGGCGGGATGGCCGGAAGCCCTTGTGCAAGCGTAGTTGCCGGGGTGAAGCCGTTCGGAGTCTGGATCCCGAATGGTTCCATAATCGGGTAGTTATTCCGCATCAACTCCAGGCCCTCGTATGGGTCATTGATCACGCTATAGCCGGCCCGAATGACGAACGTGTCGGTGGGCCGCCAGGCAATGCCGAGCCGGGGCGAGAAGCGCTTCTTGCTGATTTCGGTGCCGCAGCCGGCCGGCACTTGCCCCATGCCGCAGATCAGAACTTTGTTGATGGTTGGGTCATAGCGCTCTAAACCGCGATCGGTGCGGGTTGGATAGGGAAAGTACTCCCAGCGGATGCCATAGGCGACGGTCAGGTGTGGCGTGAGATTGTAGCGGTCACGGATGTAAGCGCTGTACAGCATCGAGCGGATGTGATACGCGTCGGGGAATTGCAGTGACTTGCTGGCTTGGTCAGGCAAGCCGAGCAAGAAGGCTCCATAGGTGTTCGCGCGATTGGTCTTGCTGCTCGTGGTGCAGTCCGGCGGATCCTGGCACAACCCCGTGATCTGCTGCCCGAAATCAAATCCGCCTTGCGACCCGTAAAATGTGCCGCCGCCGATCCATTCCGCCTGCGTTTGATTTAGGCCTTGGCGGTAAATGTCTGTCCCAAATCGAACGTTGTGCCTGCCATGGGTCCAGTTGAAGTTCACAACGTATTGATACTGCGGGTCGTGCCGGTAATAGGGCATGAAATTCGTGTCATTGCCCATCGTCGCAAAATCGCTGCCGCCGCTAACCCCGGCAAGTTGAAATTCGGGCCAGCCGCTTTCGAACTTGCGCGGGCCATTCGTTCCAGGGATACCCAATACATCGAGACCGATATTCTTGCCGAGCCCGGTTTGCTCAGAATTGGTCCCCTGCTTCGTAAAACCGAAATAGGCATCCATAATGAAGTTCGGCTTGAACGTGTAGGTCGCACCGAAAGTCGTGCTGTAAGTTTCACCGTGCCCGTGGCCGGGGTTACTGCTGCCGCCAATTGGCCTTCCCTGAGCCCCTGTAGATTGAAAAACAGTCGGCGTGAAGTCTGAGTAATGGAGAAAACTGAACCGCCCGAAAACATTGAATTTTTGGTTGATGTTCCAGTTCATTTTGGTGTCAATCGTATGGCGGTCAAACGCGAAGCCGCCTGAGGCGAAATAGTTGTTTTTCAAACCGGGCAGATTCGGCTCCGGCCATAGGGCATTAATCTTTTGCGCAATCTGTGCTGACGGTGTATTTAGGAGGCTGGCCGGAATAATGTTCTCGCAGCTCGGATTGGTGGCTGTATCGCATCGTGGGTCGCCGGGCGCCATCATCGGCAGCCGTTGAGACGGGTCCGCAAGCGTAGTCCCCGACGCGTCAGTGTAGGGGTTATAAATAATGATCCCGTTCGCCAAAAATTGTGAAAAATCGCCAGCCTTCATGGCGTCCGTTGGCACCGTCACTTTTCGCGATACGTTGCGGTGATCGGAACTGCCTTCATAGCTGACAAAATAGAAGAGCTTGTCCTTCTTGATCGGCCCGCCGATCGTGCCGCCAAACTGGTTATATACGAGCATCGGTTTTTGCGATTGACCCGGGGGAACGGATTCCGGCCACGCTTTCAGGTGCTGGTTGCTGTGGTATTCGAAGGCCGAACCGTGTACCTCATTCGTACCGCTCTTGATTTGCACGTTGATCGTAGCGCCTCCGGCCAAGCCTTGCTCCGCGTCGAAGCTGCTGGTGACTACGTTGACTTCCTGGATCGACTCGAGCGCCGGAATATAGGAAACGATGTGCGGCAACTGCACGGTAGTGGAGCTCACGCCGTCGATGCGTGTATTGTTCTGATCGTCGCTGGTGCCGTTCACGTGAAATTCCAGCGAACGGGACGGATTAGTCGGAATCGAATGCGAGTTGAAAGGTGGCGCGACCCCGGGCAACGTGCGGTAAAGCTGCTGGTAATTGCGCCCAAGCGGAACGGGAAGATTCTCCAGTTCCACGGAAGTGACGTTGGCGCGCGTTTCGGCGCGGTCGGTTTGGAGCACTGGTGCCTCGCCGCTGACAGTGACTGACTGTTCCATGCTCCCGACCTGGAGCTTCACATCGGTGCGCGTGATATTGTTGGCCTCAACCACAAGATCTCGCCGCTCGAAGGTCTTGAAGCCAGCCACCGCAACTTTGATGGTGAACGTGCCGGCCTGAAGGGTCACGAAGTTGTATTCGCCGACCCCGTTGGTAGTCGTGCTGGCCGCCACACCGGTATTCTGGTTGGTGGCAATGACTGCCGCTCCCGGGATCGCTGACCCGTTCTGATCCACCACATTACCGACAATGGACCCGTACAGCACTTGTGCAGAAGCTGGATGTGCGCCAGTCAACGCGATCGCCAGTCCAATCGTGCAAATCGCAAGGACTAGTCGGCAGAAGAAAGCCCGTCCGAAGCTCGACACAGATTGAAACGAAACGCTGTGAAGATACATATAGCCTCCGGGAAAGGAGAGAGTTCAGATTATCCAGAGTAAATTTTGGGGGCAGAATCCTGCGAGAGATGCTCGCGGGAACAACCACATAGGCGCTGGCGCCGGTGACGCTGTTATGGAACGTCTCGCCTAGCGTGACGAAATAGTCTGATGCGCCATGTTGCTCACTTTCAATCAACACATCTCGGTACCAATCCTGAGATGCTGTTGGCCCGAGCCAAAAGTGCGCAGGGGATCATGATCCACCCAGGCCAAACCGTTAACCTCGATTATTCGCTAACGCAAGCGTTTCCGCTGCACTGCAAGGAAACCTGCGCCTTCAGCTTGGGTTAGTTGGGTACGGCCAGTGGCAGACCACAGACAAGCACGGCCCAACGGTCACGCCGGAGCAGGGCAGGGGCACACTATAAGGTCAACGGTCTAGGATTTGCGACCAATGCAATATTCCCGGGGCACAAGGCGAGCGTAGGGGTTAAGTATTTTCATGAATTCGCGTGCAGCTCGATCTATCAGGGATACGCACTGCAGATTTCCGGTGCGATTACGTTCTGACAGACGAAGAGAACTGGCGAAAGGGCAGTTTCGCACGCCCCTATCCCCTGAACCTGGCGACAGACGAAGGTAGAACGAAAGTAGGATCGAACATGTCGAGACTATTTTATGTTGACTAGCGTTCGATTTCATAACATACTGGGCGCTCTTCAAGAGCGTGCCGCCATGGCCATCGATCGGAAGGAATTGGGATCGCGACTTCGACGGATTCGGGAGAGCCGCGCTTATACCCAGGAGGACCTCGCTGAACTGTTGGGAATCCCGAGGTCGAGCGTCGTTCAAATTGAATCGGGCAACCGGTCGGTAGACAGCCTCGAACTCATGAAACTATCGGAGGAACTCCGTTTTGATCCAAGAGGCCTGTTTGCAGAGGAATTCTCAGAGCAAAAAGACTCGGTGAGGGCCTTGTTCCGCGCGGAACCGCGAGCAGCCGCGGACAAGAACCTGAGTCAGGCGATTTCAAAGTGGTTAGGCCTTTGCCGACAGTTTACGCATTTGGAGAAACTTGTCGGCGCTGATCGTGGTCTTGTGCCGCCGGTTCGCTATGACATGCCTGAGCCGCGAACCAAGTGGGAGGCGATTCAACAAGGGACGGCCGTTGCGGACCAAGAAAGAAGCCGGCTCAAGCTCGGACCTGGCCCGCTGCCGGAGCTGCCGGAAATCATGGAAAGCCAGGGCGTAAGGGTCGGGCTGCTTCCGCTGGATGATTCGATTTCGGGCCTGTTTCTGACCGACGAAACCGTTGGCTTGACGGTTCTTGTGAACTCGCGGCACTCGGAGCAAAGACAGCTGTTCTCTCATGCTCATGAGTACTGCCATTTGCTTTTTGACAGACAGAAGGAGGGCGTCGTCAGCCGATTAGAAAATCGCGAGGACCAAACCGAGGTAAGGGCCAATTCGTTTGCGGCGGCATTTTTGATGCCGGAAGGCGGTGTCCGCGAGTTCTTGTCGGGTGTGGGGAAATCTCAGGATGTGCCCACTCTGCAAGAGGTGTATGACGAGGAGGGTGGTACTGTCCGTGCACAGCGTCGCGGTCCGTCTCAGCCGCACGGCCTTCAGTTCTACGATGTTGCGCGTTTGGCGTTCTACTTTGGCGTGAGCTATGAGTCCGCGCTGTGGCGGCTAAAGAGCCTGCAGATCATCTCGGAGGAGGAAAGAGAATCGCTTGCGCAGAAACAAACCTCCGCAAGTGCCTTTCGCAAAGTTCTCGGCGAAAGGTTCTCGCGCCACAGAGAGCGCTTCAGGAAGCGCGAATCCGCCTTTCAACACAAGCTGCTGAGCATGGCCCTTGAGGCATTCCGTCTCGGTGAAATCACTCGATCCAAGCTTAAGGAGATTGCCGGCAGTGCGGACGTCTCTAAGGCGGAGTTACATACCCTCCTGGACGGTATCGACGTTGAATCGGCCTCAAGAGCGGAAGAAGTTCGTATTCCTTCTTAGATGTCATGGCCTGGCAAAGTAAACCGTCGGATATGAGGACCAAACCGGACACCAGCTGCGGGCAGGCGAGCGCTGCCGTTCCCGCCGATGCGGAACAAACCGGAGCGCTCAGGTCGACTTCGCGCTCCGATTACAACGCCTTTGCACATCTGACGGCGGAAAAGTCAGAGATCTATCGCGCGGTTCTGAATGTGTTTGTGGAAGCGAAGGCCCGGTTTGTCATTCATCTTCGGCCCGCAGACGTGGAAAGGCAGCTGGCGGAAAGATCCGCGAGGCACGCGGACGCCACGGCCATAGAAGGGACATTGCAACAGCTGGTGGCGTGGGGAAATTTGGAGGCGCACCCCGACACTGCCGAAGTGTCGACGGTGCAGGACTTTTGGCGAGTTCGGAATCTGTACCAGATGTCTCCTGCCGGCGAAGCAGCCGAAGCGGCGCTATCGGTGTTCGAGCAGTCGCTCAAGCGGCCAGGCGAACTACAGGCGGCCGCCCTCGATGATATACGCAAGCAACTGAGCCAAGTCATCTCGCTTTCCTATCGGGAAGACGTGGACGACGCGGAGGTCTTTAATACGTTCTCCCTCCTGCGGCAGCGGTTTGAAGAGCTCACCGCGCAGGCCCAGAGGTTCATTGGTGGGCTGCAGCGCCGGATGGAGTTGCAGGGGCTGAATGTTGAATCCTTCCTTGCCTACAAGCAGCGACTGATCGACTATCTGGAGCGGTTTTTGTCACACCTGGTTCTGGCCGCCCACGAGATTGCCATGACCATTCAATCGATCGACCCGGAGAGGATCGCCCCCTTGCTTCGCCGGGCGGCGGAACGGGAATTGGTGGATCGGCTGATGGCCACCGACGAGGATCGCGCGGCCGTACAGCAAGCGTGGCACCAACGCTGGCAAGGGTTGTGCGCATGGTTTGTTGGAAGCGAGAGGCGGCCGTCGCAAGCCGAGGAGCTACGTTGCGCGGCACGCGCGGCGATTCCTTCTCTCGTGGCGGCGGTCACGGGCATCAATGACCGTCGATCGGGACGCAGCGATCGGACGGCGGACCTGCGGGCCTTGGCGCGGTGGTTTGCCGAAGCCGAGGACGATCAGGCAGCCCATCGATTGTGGCGCTGCGCGTTCGGGCTCCATTCCTGCCGGCATCTGTTGATCGACGGCGAAACGCTGGACCAGCGTGGCACTGAACCGGTGCCGTCGGGGACGAGCTGGATCGGTGCCCCGCCGCTGCGAATTTCGCCGCGTCTGCACGTCTCGGGGCGATATACGGCGCGCGGACGGCCTCTCCAGGTCATCGACCGGAGCGCGGAACGAGCGAGATTGGCCCAACAGGCTGCCCAGGAGGCGCAAGAGATCCTCCACTGGCAGCAAATGCTCGCGAGCGGACAACGCCGCCGCCTGTCCGAGCTGGGCGAGCTGCCAGACGGGGCCTTCCAGCTGCTTTTGGACCTTCTCGGTGACGCGTTGGCTGCGAAAACCGGACCCCATCAAGCCGTCTCCCTCACCTCGAGCGATGGCGCGCTCCGTATCGATCTTGAGCCGACAAACGACGGAGCGATGGCCGTCATTCGCACGAGTTCCGGGGCCTTGATTGGCGAAGAGCACTACCTCACGGTTCGTCCGATCCTCGGAGATCGTGCCGAACCAGAGGACCCGCCCCCCGCAGAACCGGTGCCCCTGCTTGTGGCCAAGGATTAGAGTATGGAAGCGCATATCCCGCCGCTACCACCCAAGCTAGCGAGCAGCGTGAATGTACAGACTCAGCAGGAGCGGGGACGTGCCCTCACCGCACTGTTGCGACGGCCACTGCTCGCCCCCGGCGGGAAAGACGATGCCGATTTTCTGTTGGTTCGCCGCCATGCGGTGTGGCTACGGGAGTGGTTTTCGAAGCATTGCCAGTGGACACTCCACGTAGGAAGCGAACTCGCGCGCCTTCGCAAGACGCCCGGCCATCTGAACGACTCCACGCGACCGCTGCTCGACACGGCCGACCGGCCGTTTACAAGACGACGATACGTCGTGCTGTGTTTGACTCTGGCGGCCCTTGAGAGATCCGAACGGCAGACCGTTCTGCGGCGCCTGGCCGATGATATCGCCGCCGAGTTTGCGTCAGACGCAGAACTCGAGCGCCAGGGAGTGTCCTTTGACTTGGCCGTGCGCGAGCATCGTCGAGATCTGATAGAAGTCATTAAGTATTTGATCAGCCAGAACGTCCTGACGCGCGTGGATGGCGACGAGCAGCACTTTCTGGCCTCTCGGCAACACGACGTACTCTACAACATCAATAGCGCGGCCTTGGCCGCCCTGCTGAATGCGAGGAGGGGGCCGTCCACCATCCGGGCGCAATCAACCGAAGAGCGGATCCGCTCCATGGCAGACGAACCGTTTCCCGACACCGAAGAGGGGCGGCACCGGCGCTTGCGCACACGACTCTTTCGCAGGTTGCTGGATGATCCGGTGGTGTATTACTCGGAGCTCAGTGAGGAAGAACGCGAATATTTTGTATCGCAACGCCCCTCGGTTGTGAAGGAGATCGAGAGCGCGACCGGATTGGCTCAGGAAGCTCGTCAGGAAGGCGTTGCGATGGTCGACCCGGAGGAATGGATGACCGACGTGAAGATGCCGGAAGAGGGCACGAACGGGCATGCCACCCTGCTCGTTGCCGAATATCTGGCAAATCGGCTTCGTCAAGGAATAACGCATCCGGTGAGCGTTCCCGCGCTGGAAATTCGCGCGGAGTCGCTCGTTCAGGAACATCGCCACCACTGGAGGAAGGACGTCGGCGAGCCGGGCGCAGCGGGTGTATTGCTCGAAGAAGCGCTCTCTCGTCTGGAAATGTTGCGGCTGATTGAGCTGGACCGCAAAGTGCAGACGGTCACGCCGTTGCCGGCGATCGGCCGGTTCGCGATCGGCACCGTTCGGGACGAAGCGGTCCCGGCGAATGAATGAGCTCGGGATCCCGGGTGTGCGGAAAGGAGCAGCGTGGACAGCGTCGAAAATAGAGACACGGTGACTTGTCGAGCGGCTTCGTTGCCGCAGGCAACCAGCGTGCGCTGGCAGCCGCTGCGATCGGGGCTCGTCAATTTCTATCGGTATGACCATCAGGAATTCCATTTTCACTGCGGCCGGCTGTTGCTGCGCGGAAACAACGGGACCGGGAAGAGCCGGGTGTTGGCCCTGCAGTTGCCGTTCTTGCTCGACGGGGAGACTGCGCCCCATCGGGCCGAGCCGGACGGCGATCCCGCCAAGCGATTTGAATGGAACCTGCTAATGGGCAAGTACGACGACCGCCTTGGCTATACTTGGATCGAATTTGGCAGGCGGGATGATGACGGTCTCGAGCACTATCTTACGCTCGGCTGCGGCGTGCGCGCGGTGAGCGGAAGGGGCATCGCCGGAAAGTGGTTTTTCGTCACCTCACAACGGATCGGGCGCGACCTTCGGCTGTGCTCTTCACTCGGCAACCCGCTGCCAAAGGATTCTCTGGTCGAAGAGGTGGGCGGTGCCGGCAAGCTGTTTACGACCGCTTCGGAATATCGCGCCGAAGTGAACCGCCGACTGTTTGAGCTGCAGCCGGATCGCTACGAGGCCCTGATCGACCTGCTGATCGAATTGCGTCAACCGCAGCTTGCTCGACAGCTCGATGAAGGCAGGCTGTCGAATGCGCTGAGCAGTGCCCTGCCGCCCGTGTCGCAGCGCATTGTCTCTCAGGTAGCCGAGGCCATGCGCGGGCTCGAGGAGGACCGCCGGACGCTCGACAACCTGGTGGCCGCCAAGCGCTCGGTGGATGCGTTCCTGCGAGAGTATCGGCAGTACGCCGCGATACTGGCGTGCCGGAGGAGCGACGAAGTACGCCGGGCGCAGAACGTGTATGAAAATCGGCAGCGGAAACTTCGAGAGGCGGAAACGGAGAGCGAGCAAGCGAAAGACCGGCGCCGGTCCTTCCTCGCGCGACAGGAGGAGCTGTCGCTCGAGTGGGCGCGTGCGCTCGGGGAAAAACAGACATTAGAGAGCAGCCCGGAGATGCGGTCGGCCCGTGATCTGGATGCCGCCGCGGTGCGGGCCGCAGAACGCCGCCGCGAAACCGAAAGAGTCGGTTCCGAACACAAGGAATCGGTGCGAGAACGAGAGTCTTCCGGACGTGCCCTCGCGCGATGCACGGACCAAGTCGAGGCCGCGCGCGCTGCCTTGAGGAAGCGTCTCGATGCGGCTCGTCTTGCCGCTACCGGCTGCGGCTTGGCGAAGGAACATGATGACGAGCGACTGCAAAGCGTGCTCGTCGACTCGTGCGATCGGGAGCTTATAGAAGAAGTCCAACGTTCCCTCGACGAGGCCATGCAAACCCGCCGCCGGTCGGTTCGGCTGCTCAGCCAGCTGAATGCGGACGCGGACGCCGCCAGGCGCACGTTCCAGGCCGAATCAGACAGGCGCGGCGAGGAACAAGAACGCGTCGCCGAAGCCAATGAAGCCGCGCGCCTCGCCGACCTGGAGGTCGCGGCTTCGGTCGTGGCACTGGTGGAGGCATATCGTGAGTGGTGTGCAGCCGCAGCGGTTTTGGCGCCCGCGGCGGCTGCCGAAGTCGTGCCGGATATCTCCGGGTGGTGTGAGGCGAACATCGATGCCGCGAGTCCCGTGCGCCGAGCAGTGGATCAGGCGTTTGCGGAATTCCAGCGCAGGGCGGCCTCCGAGCGAGCCGCGAGAGAACAGCAGGCGGGGATCGTTGAGGAGAAGCTGCGCGCGCTTCAGGACCAGAAGGAGCGACTCTTGAAGGGCGAACATCAGCCGCCCCCTCCGCCTTATACCCGCGATCCCGAAGCTCGCCGGACAAGCGACGGGGCGCCGTTCTGGGCTCTTTGCGAGTTCTCGGATCACGTACCCGCCGAACAGCGAGCCGCGGTTGAGGCGGCGATGGAATCTTCTGGATTGCTCGACGCCTGGGTGAATCCCGAGGGGACGATCCTGAACTGTGAAATGCGTTTCGACACGTTCCTGTTGGACGACGGGCAAAAGGCGGGATTTCCGGGCCGCCCGACTCTGGCCGACGTGCTCCGGCCCTCGGCGGATCGCCCCGGTGGCGCGGCACGAGTGCCCGCAGAGGTGATCGAACGCATTGTTCGGGGGATCGGGCTCGGCGAAAACGGTGGCTCCGTTTGGGTGGATTTCGAAGGACGATGGCAGATTGGACCGAAGACCGGCCGTTGGACGAAGCCCGCTGCCGAGCATATTGGCCAGGCAGCGCGTGAAGCGGCGCGGTTGCGGCGACTCGAAGAGTTGGATCGTGAGCTGGAGGTTTCAGAGCGGGTACTCGCCCGGATTCATGTGGCCCTCGGCGAAATTGATGAACAGGAGGCCGCCGCAAAGACCGAGGCAGCACTGGCTCCCGACGATAGCGGCGTCCGCAGCGCCGTTGCGAAACGCGATGCGCATCGACAGCAGCTCATGCAGAGGACGGTTCGCCTGCAGGAGGCGGAGGTGCGCGTTTCGAAGGCCAGGGAAATGCTGGAGCGAAAGATTGCCGAGCGGGATGCCACGGCCGCCGATCTGGGGCTGCGTGCGTGGATCGACGACTTGCGAAGCTTGGAAGACGCGCTGCAGGAGTATCAGCAGGAGCTAATATCGCTGTGGCGGGCGGCGCACGAGCACCTGTTTGCGGATCGGGGTGCCCGGGAGGAGCGCTCGCGCTGGGAAGGTCACCGTCTTCGCGAGGATCGGTTGCAGGCAGCCCGGCAAGACGCGGAACAACGGGCCGCCGCCGCCGAGGCGGAACTCGCTACGCTGCGCGAGACGGTGGGAGCGGCGGTCGAAGAGGTGCAGCGGCGGCTGCGGGAACTCGAACAGCGTCTCGAGCATACGCGGGTCGAGCAGCGGGAGGCCGACAAGATGTTGGGCGCGACGGAGGAGCGCGTCCAATTGCTGGCGGCTTCCATTGAGGACCTCCAGCAGGAGATCGCAGCGGACGCTCTCGCTCGAGCGCGCACGATAGAGCATCTGACTCGGTTCGCACGCACCGGCCTGCTCCATCTGGCGATCATCGAGGAGCCGTGGCTCGGCAGAGCGTACGAGGAGGAGCCTTCCGTCACCGCTGCGGTAGAACTCGCCAGGCAAATCGGTGCAGCCCTAAGCGGAGTCGAATACGGCGATGAGGTCTGGGACAAGAATCAGAAATTGATTCATCAGCACGTACAGGAGTTGACCAGCGCTCTCGAAAGCCACGACTACCGTCCCGAGTACACCACGGATAACGACGTGTTGGTGGTTACCGTGCTTTTTCAAGGCGAGCGCCGCCAAATGAACGACTTCGGCTCTCTGCTGGCGGAGGAGATCGTCAATCGCGGCGCGTTGTTGACGGCCAAAGAGCGGGAGATCCTTGAAAATTACCTGATTCACGATGTTGCGGTCGAACTCGGATCGCTCATCCGCCGCAGCGCGGAGTTGGTGCGCGATATGAACAAGCAGCTGCAGCTGCGTCCGACCAGTACCGGCATGATGCTGCAGTTCAAGTGGGAGCCGCTGCCTGAAGGGCCGGCTGCGTTCTATGAGGCCAGAAAAAAGCTGATGGGGGAAAGTTCCACCTGGTCGCAAGCGGACCGTATGTTGCTCGGCGATTTTCTGCAGGAGCAGATCCGCCGCGTGCGAGAGGCCGAGCCGACCGGCACCTGGCAGGAGCAGCTCACGATGGCCCTCGACTATCGCAGCTGGCATCAATTTCACGTCGAACGGAAACAAGATGGCGACTGGCATCGACTCACTCGGCGCACGCACGGCACTGGTTCCGGCGGTGAGAAAGCGTTGGCGCTGACCATCCCGCAATTTGCCGCCGCAGCCGCATATTACGGCAGCGCCGGAAAGTTCGCGCCGCGGCTGATCCTGCTCGATGAAGCCTTTGTCGGCATCGATGCCGATATGCGCAGTAAGTGCATGGGCATGCTGCACGAATTCGATCTCGATTTCGTCATGACCAGCGAGCGCGAGTGGGGATGCTATGCCACACTGCCTGGACTGGCCATTTATCAGCTCTCCGCACGGGCGGGAGTGGATGCCGTATGGGCTTCGCGCTGGGTTTGGAATGGACGCGAACGCGTGCAGGACACCGGCGGGCCAGCAGGACACGGGCGGGAGGAAGAAACTGCCCAAAACCGTACCGTCGACTACGCTCGGAATGGCGACCTAAAGCTTTCCCTATGATCCAGGACCTACAGCGCCTCCGGCAGGCACTTGGCAAGGCAACCCTGGCACGCCTGATCCAAGGCATGGCTGCTCGCTTGCGCTCGGGTCAACCGCTTAACGGTACTTTGACGTTGTCGGATGCCTCGGAACAAGAGCGATCGGCGATCGATCAATTTCTAGGGCGGCGGCCTTCCTCAGGAATGCCGATGGTCGTGCGACTGGCCGAAATGGAACGCGTGCTGCGCGAAGGTGGCATATGTGATTCGCTCTGCGAGGCGGTTCAGGCCATTGTCGGCCCGATTGAAAATCAACGCCGAGTCCGCGATTTGGCCGCGGAACGCTGGACCGAGCTGTTCACGTCCCTCGAACCGGCGATGGCGGAGCTGCCCGAATACCGAGACTGGCTCGTGGGGATTCGCTCGACCGGCTTGCTCAAAAAATGCAGCGGTGGCGATTGCGTATCCGCCAGCGTTCTTCTCCGTCACACCTTATCCGTCTTGCGCCAGATTCCGCAGCCCGTGGTTCCCCTGGCCGAACTTGCGGCGCGCGCCACCGGCGACAGCCACGCGCTCGACGCCGGAAAGCCGCTGTCGACTCTCTGTTTGCGAGCCCTCGCGCAGCAGCAAGGGCTTAAGCTGTCCCGCTCCGCCGGTTTCCGACGCCAGTTGTGGGAACGTGTGGGCGTCGTGGTTGATGAACTCTCAGCGCCCGTACTGGTGCTCAACCTTCGCGCGGCCCGGTCAACGCTCGTAGGTCAATTTCTGAATCTGATGGCGAACTCGGGCGAGCCATGCCATCTGACGGTTCGCCAGCTTCGCACAGTGGACGGACGGGCCTTCGGAGAATGGACCAGCCGCACAATCTATGTTTGTGAGAATCCCAGCGTCATCGCGGCCGCGGCCGAGCGTCTCGGCTCTCGCAGCCTGCCGCTCATATGCACGGCCGGGCAGCCCGCCTCCGCCGCACAGCTTCTGCTCGGGCACCTCTGCCAGGCGGGTTGCCGGCTGCGCTACCACGGGGATCTGGACACGCCGGGAATCGCCATCGCCAATCTGCTGATACGGCGGTTCGCTATGGAGCCCTGGCGGATGAGCGCCGCCGACTACGTTTCCCGCGTGAGCCTGGACGGCCCGCCGCTTCGAGCCCGCATCTTCGACGCCGTCTGGGACGATCAACTTTCTCGAGAGATGCGTTCGCGCGGGAGGGCCGTTCTGGAAGAGAGTGTTCTGGACTCGTTGATTTCTGATCTCGAATGTCGCACTGATGATGGGCAGAGCCGCTGCGCCTGAACAGCACGATTAGGTCATTCGGTCACTTAGATCAGGCGACGGTTCATGGCAGCGGTCTGCGAACCCCTCGACGCACCAGCAAATGCTGGTGAATCTTTTCGCTGAAATCCGTTTGTCCGATTGCCTTCCCAGTCGTGCCGGGCCAATCATCCGTGCCGAAGGGAGAAGCCAGCAGCCCATTCTTATTGTAGAGGTTGGGTTTCATTGCATTCCTGATTGCCCGAGCCGACGCCGCCTGATCAGTCAAGGAGTGGCGAAGAATCGAAAAGCTGCGAGTGGAAAGGACCTGAGGAATGGCTGAGCGCACCCCCTCCCGCGGTTTTGCCTTAGCGTTGATTCGGCGCCCAAGAGCAGCCCTCGGCGTCGGGTCACGGCATGCCGTGCCCGTCCGTGATGTAAGAGGTCGCACTGTTTGGCGCACGCGAGCGGCCTAGAAGCTATTCGATAGCACTACTACGTCCTGATTGTGAACCCGAGTCCCTGCCTGCCACTCGAAACCCACGAACCAGTCAATGCTTTGCACATCGTTGGTATCCGTCCAAAACGCGTGGAAGCGATCGTCAGATCCGGCCGCGATGTCAGTGTAGTCGCCAATGAAGCCGCCGCTGAAAAAATAACGAGTATTGATTGGCTGAGTTGTACCCGTGTCGGTCACACCCGTGGTCAGGTCCGTCACCACGTAATCCAGCCGAGCATTGTTGATAAACGGCCCCAAAGTCGTGCAGTTGTTTCCGCTCAGGCCGGGTGAACCCAGTTTCGCGCACGTCTGCCACGGTGAAACGACGTCTGCTGCGTATGCCGACATGTATACACGACCGTTTGCAGAAACGGACACTGCCGGGAACAATGTGTCCACTCGACGTGGTGTCGCTGGCGCATTCAGCGTGCTGTCGTCCGGCTGCGTAACCGGGTAGCCAATCGCGGTCCGCGTGGACGCATCTGCCGACGGCAACACCAGAGCCGGCGCGCTCCAGGTGGCTCCGCCATCGCTCGACTTGCTGTACAGGGACGCTGCGTGACATCCTGAATTGGTGCGGCCGGTGCACAACCCGCCGGCGTTGCTCATCATCGAGTCCCATGCCACATATATGTCGCCGTTTGGCGCTACGTCGGCAGCGGGATAACTATTGTTTCGAAAGGCGGTGTCAGCCACGGGGATGATGTCGACGACCGGCGACACTGCAACCGGTTTGCTCCAGCTCTTGCCTCCATCGGTTGACTTCACCACCCATATATTGCCCAAAGTAGCGAGGCGTGTCGCTCCGTCCCAAAACACATATACCGTGCCATCCGAAGCCACCACCGGCCGCGAGCCCTGGCTGTAGAGCACGTTGCCCCCAATCAGTTCCGGGCTGCTGAAGGTTTGCCCGCCGTCACGGGACACCGCCACGGCGATCGGCGACTGTACGAAGTGTCCATTCGCGGGATTGAAAATAAATCGCGTCCACGTCACGTAGACGTTGTCGCGAAACGGGCTCGCGGCGTGGGCATCCGCCGTAAGCCATGGTTTGTCGTTTAGCGTCGAAGGCGCCGTCGTCTGATTGATGAACACCGGGCTACCCCAGCTTAGGCGGCCGCTGGCGTCAAACGTGCCCCTGTTCACCGCCACGGTGTTGTCCGGCATGGTACGGTCGAATCCGAGGCCTGCGTAAAAGACGTGTCCATGACTGTCGAACGCCACCGAGGGGTCCCCGCCCGCATGGTATGGACCTCCAACCAGAAGTTCGACTCCGGGAATTAGAGTGCCTGTGTTCGATCCATCGGGCTTCGACGCGCAACACCACGTGGCGCCGCCATCGTTCGAGAAATAAGTTCCCGAGTATCCATCGCCGAATGCGCTGCAGGGTGACGTCCCGATGGTGCACGTCCAGGTTGCGGTTACGTAATCGTTCAACCCGGCGACGATCCGCTGGGAATTGTTGGGATCAACGGCGATCGCCGTTTCATTTTGAGGCGCTCCCGCCGTGTCTTGGCTTGCGGCCACGTCCGGAGGAAGCACGCTCGTGCCGTCCAGAGAACTCGATAGCACCGTGCCCGGCATAATCAAAGTCGAGGGGCTCGAATTGTTTCCTTCTTGGAAGGTTGTGTCCGCCTCGGATTCGATGAAAGCCGAAAGACGAATCTGCAATCCCGCGGTTCCGTTCACGGACGCCACTTTGCCCGCGAGTGTATTGACGTCATAGGTTTCGTTACCATTGGAGCTCGCATTTGCGCCGGCTGCGGCGCTTGCGCCGCTCCAGTCACCGACAAGGATGGTCAGCGATGCCAGAGCTGCGGCGGCCAAACATACAATCAGGATTCTTTTCATGGATCCTCCACGTGAAGTCGTTCAGGAGTTTTCGCTCTTTCTTTCCAGCGGGTGGGATAGCCCGGAAAGCGTGACGGTCCGTCATTCGCGGCGGACTTCGAGAGCGGCGTTGGACTTAGGAGCCCGATAAACTGTTACCTGTGGCCACAAGGCCGTCAAGTACCAAAAAAGCTTGGTACCACATCCGGTGATGTGCGGAAGGCAACCAAGACTGTGTTCGTGTTTTGCGCGCGACAAAGCGGCCCACCTTTTCAGATGAAAGCGTGCGCCCACTCATCTCCTCGCGCCCTTAACCGGGAAAACTCTCTTTGGAACTCAAATTTCACTTTAAGCCACCTTGCGTTTCCGTTTGCGCTTTCGCTACTCCAGACTCGGCAGTATGCGAAAGGCTTTGTTCCTTCCCCAGCGATAAACCCTAAAGTCTTTGTCCAGGGTCAAAATTTCCGGCGTTTCATATTCATCTGCCAAACAAATCAGGCAGGCGTCCGCCAAATCAATCCTCCGGTCCCGGTATTTTCTCAGTAGTCGTCTCACGGCCAGAGCGGTGTCGGACAGCCGAACGGGAATTTGAAAAATCCCGGCCGCCACGTTTTCGAGGACAACCTCAGGTGCGCCGCGGAGACCCCGCAACAAGTAACAGCTCTCAGCGATTACCGACTCACAGGTGATCAGCGGCGCGCTCAGTGCCCGTACGGCTTCGGCGCATGCGGCATGAAAGGTCTCGCTGCGGTCCAACAGTGCCACAATCACGCCCGTGTCGACCAGAACCGGCTTCACCGCCCGAAGTCCTGCAGATGCCGCCTGTTTGAGCCTAGATCGGCTGTGCCGGAGCAAAACTTTCCCAGCCCGATCACCCGCTGCTTCTTCTTTCCCAAACGGCTGGCTTCCAGGATTCGCAAACCCTCTCTCACAACCTTAGAGGGGGTCCAGCCCAGTTCACGCACCATCGTTTTCAGCCGCCTCAGCGACCGCTCGTCAAGCCTCGCTTGCACCACATTGCGCATGGCTTATTGTACTACATTTCCATAATTGTATGACAACTATCATCCATGCACAGCGCCGTGACAGTCTAGCTTAGCTAAGCTAAGCGAAACGGTGAAGTGAAGGGCTCGCAGGTTCATCCTCAGACTTCGGTCCTCGCATTCATCAGGCTTCCAGTCGTAAATGCAAGGAAACAGAATCGGCCCACCCGGACGGCAAAGGAGATCGAGAAGATCATCACGCGTCCCGGAATAGGTATTAGTTGCCTCGCGTATCGTGTACCCATCTCGCGGTTTTCATGGCCACTGTTGGCGCCACGCGACATCCTCGGTGGGCTTCAAACAGGGTTCAGCTTACCGGCGCGGAGGCCAGGCCAATATGCTTATCGGCACCTCCGTAGTAAAAGAGCCAATGATTCCCGTCCCGAACGAGTCCTTCCACAAACACGACGTTCGGAACCTGACCCACTTTTTCCCATTCCTGCTGCGGCCAGAATATGGGGTGGTCTGCACGCGCCAAGACTTTCGTTGGGTCCGTCTTGTCGAATAGAACCCAGCCAGTGGAATACACGAATTTGTCGTCCGCGCCGTTGTAGATCAGGAAAATGCCCTCTGATGTCAAAACCGGCGGAGGGCCTGGTTCAACAACCTGCGAATCAAACGTGCCTGGGCGGCTGGACAGAACCGGATGATCAAGCGCTTCCGTCCAGTGGAGCAAGTCTTCGGAGTAGGCAACGCCCATTTGGGTATCCTGGCCACGCGCGCCCCCGAGAAAATACATCCAATACTTCCCATTGATTTTTGGGGGGGACAATTGCACCAGATTTCGTCCATTTCACATTCCCCTTGCCCTTGTAAGCAGGAAGGACAATCCCTTGCCGGCGCCAGTGGATCAAATCGGTAGATGTGGCGAGAAAGAGTTGGGCATCTTTGGAAGGCGAACCGCACTATACAATCTCGCGCACGCGGGCGGGCCGCTCGCAGTCGTCGCCAAAATCGTTTTCACAAAAGTTCGCCGATCGAGAAGAGTCATTTGGCCGAGACCTTGGCGCAGGACAAATCGCTGCCCTCCCCAGAAGCATGCCCTCGCAGAACGGGCGGTGTATTTAGTATTCGATCTTCAGGCCAAATTGAATAGTTCTTGGCCCGCTGGAATCTGTCACAGCACCAAAGCCGCAAGCAAGGGGCCCCGGGCATCCGGGACTGCCGACGGGCTGAAATGGGGTGGCAAGATTGGGGGCAAATCCGCTCGGTGCCGAATAGATGTGCCTGTTGAATACGTTGAAGAACGAAGCGCGGAAGTCGATGTTAGCCTTTTCACCAACGATCCGTGTCCTCTTGCCAAGGGTAAAGTCTTCGTTCCGGCCGCCGAAGGTTCTAGCACTGGCAAGGGATCTCGGTTCATTGCCAAAGGTGAAAGGAGCTGCAACGGTGAAGGCGCTGGGATTCCAAAAGGGAGTCGTGGAAGGATTCAAGTTAGATTTATTAGTTTCATTGACCCCAGAGATCACATTGACTCGCGCTAGTCCAGTCAAGTGACAGCCGGCGAATAAAACGTCGCCGGCCGTTCCGCCGCAAGGCCCGTATACCGTCGTAGGTGTTCCAGACTTGTAGCTCGCAATGCCAGAAACATACCAGCCACCGACGACTCGATCCATTGCGCCACCTGCATTGAGATAACGCTTACCGTGGCCAACAGGGAGCTCATAGAAGAAGCTAGCCACCAGCGATTGGGGCGTATCCAGCTGACTCACGGCCTTCTCCGCCTTCCGGTCGTAAGAGTTCTGGCCAATAAAACTGTTTGTCCCGATAAACCCTGAAACACCGGGACCGGCAGAATCCGCATCGGTAATATTCTTTGACACTGTATAGGAAACCAGGAAGCTCAGCCCTTGCGCAAAGCGCTTGTTCAACTGCAACTGCATGGCGTGATACGTCGAGTTGCCGGTGCGGTCCGGCGTGAAGGAATTATCTTCCTGGTTAAAGTCGCCATACTGAGGAAATGGCCGCAGAAGCTGATTGATGTTTCCACTGAACGTCGGATAAGGCAGTTGGACTCCCAAGGCGATAGCCTTCGGGCATCCGTTGTTGGAAAGGCAGGTGGCGTTCATCGTCAGCTCGCTGCCAAGTGAGAGGAACGAGGGATTCACTTGATTCGGAATAATATCCAGGGCCGGCAAATGAGTGCCTTTGGATCCTACATAGGCCACGCTCAGGGCCAAGTTCGACATCAGCTGCCGCTGCACGTCAAGGTTCCAAGTTTGAATGTCGGCAGGCCGCCCGCTGTTTGCCGCAACATAAATGACTCCGTTACTCCCATTCTGCGCTTCGGGGGTGAAAGGACCGGAATCAGGGAAAATACGTGTCACTCCGTTGTCAATTTGCGTTGGGCCGCCATTTGTGACGTTCACGGTCTGCCGGTTGAAGAATCCCAAACCATCCTGATCGGCGAAGGATCCTTCCTTTAGGGGTTCGTAGAAGATCCCGTAGCCGCCGCGGAGAACGGTCTTGCTGTTGACACTGTAAGCGAACCCCAACCGTGGACCAATTGCCTTGCCGTAAACATCCTGCGGCCGCTTGCGGCCGTTGCGCCCGGTTCCCGTTCCGAAATAAGTATAAGCTCCGAGGATTCCTCCCGCGCCGGGGTTGGGAAGTGTCGGGTCGACCATTGAAAAGCGGTCAAACGCCTCCGTCGCAGGCAGGTCAATATCATAGCGAAGCCCATAGTTCAGAGTTAAACGCGATGCGAGCTTATACGAGTCTTGGCCATAGAATGAGAAGTCTTTGTATCGCACTCCACTAAAATTGCCGTAGTTGAGAGTGGTGGTGTCCGAAAGGCCAAAAAGTGAACTAGCGACTGCATTTCCCCCAGCGCCATTATTGCTGGTCTGGGCGGCATTAAAATCGAATTCACCGGAGGACTGGGTTAAACGTCGCACGTTGAATTGCAACATGCGGACTCCGCCGCCGAACTTGAAGTTGTGCTTGCCCTTAACCCAGCTGACAGAGTCATTTAACTGGTAAACGTTGTCCGCAAATTCTGAGTCGCCGCAATTGTTCAGCTGTTCCTGATAAGGCGTGCCGATGAATTTGATGCACGGGAACGTCGTGTTCTGCACGCCCTTGAGTCCGATCTTTGCCGGGTACCCTTGCCCCAAACTGTTTGAAACTTCGCCGCGGAATCGGCGGCTAAATCCGAACAGGAATTGATTAACCACTGAAGAATTGAATATATAAGTATCGCCGAAACGTGCGTACCGCGTATTCTGCGGCGTGCTTGAACCGAAAATCGGACCCAGGTCCGAAGTGCCCCCGGTCTTAGTGTTGTCGTAGTCAAAGCCACCTGAAACCCGATGTTTGTCGGATAGGATATGATCGATTTTCACGTCAAAGAGGTTCGCGCTTGTGCTGCTGATGGTATGGTCTATCACGTTGTTGGTAAGGCCGCCGTTGGTGGCGGGAAGAAGTGCAAAGACATTCGTCATCACTGCGCTGGGTGTGAAATTAGGGTCGTTCGTTAGGACGTTGCCCGGGATTGCCGCGTGTGTGGTGGGATCGTAAAGCTGGGCGCCAGGCAGCAACGCGGAAAAGTCGCCTTTTCTAAAGGCCTCATTTGGGAAGCTGTCCACGCCGGTACCACCAGTCCGGAATCGGAATCCCTCATAATCAAAGAAAAAGAAACTCTTGTTTTGCCCGTGATACAGCTTAGGAATAAATATGGGGCCGCCCGCTGTAGCACCGAAGTCATTCTGTGTGTTAACGGACTTTGGTTGTCCAAGCGTGTTGTTTTTCCAACTGTTGGCGTCCAGCGCTCGGTTTCGCAGGTAATCGTAGACCGAGCCATGAAACTCATTCGTGCCGGATTTCATCGTCAGACTGACGATGCCGTCACCAGACTCACCAAATTCAGCCGAAAAATTGCTTTGCAATACCTTGAATTCTTGTACTCCGTCCGTTGATACACCTTTATTCCATTGCGTATTAGGAGAAACCAGAGAGATCGAGACACCATCGACAAGTACGTCGGTGCCCCCTTCCTGGCCCCCATTCACCTTAAAGTCATCGCTTGAATTACTGCCGGGGTCGTTGGCTACACCTCCGACAAATCCCGGGGTGAGCGTTATGAACTGCACTGGATTACGAATGGTTCCGGACACTTCGAGCGGCAGGTTTGCGACCAAGCTCGACTGAACTGTCGACCCGATATCGGACGTCGCACTTTCCAGTTGGCTCGCATCCGCACTCACCACTACGTTTTCCGAGACCATTCCCAGCTGCATCTGAATGTCCAAAGTCACGGTTGTCCCCGTCGGTACCGTAACCCCCTCCCTGACGTATTTTTTGAAATTGGGGGCTTCTACAGTCAGGGCATAGCGCCCCGGAGGCAAGTTGGGAGCGGAGTAGAGGCCTGCGTCCGTAGTTTCCGTGGAAACAGTTGCGCCCGTGTCCAAATTTCGCACGGTAACGGTGGCCTTAGGAAGGGCGGCCCCCGTCGAATCGCTCACGGTTCCTTGGATATTGCCGCTATTGCTCTGTCCATTGGACAACGAGACTACGAGCGCACAAGCTAGAAAGCCCAAGAAGTATTTCATTGACCGCCTCCACACATGCAGCCCAAACGGCCATACCCTCAAATCCTGCCGCCAAACCGGTCTCACCCTAGGCGGGTCCGCGGCGTGTGACAGGTTTGGACCTTGTCGAACGCACCCCAACTGCTGCCATGTTAAGGAATTTACGCCGAGCCCGGCCTGCAAGTAAAGCCTGCATGTCTACGACAAAGCCATCTCTTGCCGAAGATATTCAGACTGATGAACGATGGCAGCTCGTACAGCGATCGTACCTAGACTAGCCGGCCGTTTCAGAAAAGCCTTAGGCTCCGTGAACTCCTGGAGTACATCACCGAGCAGACTATTGTCGGGCATACGCAAGAACTAACCGAACATCACATAGGCAGCGCGGTGTTCCACAAGCCCTCAGATTATAGCTCTCTGGAAGACAGCTCAGTGCGGGTGCACGCACGACACCTGCGGCTCAAGCTGCACGAGTATTTTGACGAGGAGGGAAGAAACGAGCCAATAGTTCTTACAAGACCAAGAGGCTGCTACACACCGATATTCAAACCTAGCATAGCTAGGCGCTTTGACTTTCGGCGCAGCGGTTATCCTTGCGGGTCTTTCACTCTTTTATTACAACGTTGGAGCGAGCCGACCATCACAGGACCCGCTTGCTGCGGCAGGGGGGCTCCTGTTGAATTGCCTCTGCCGAGTCCGCCGGTTTCAGGCCCCCTGGCCGCTGGCGCAACACCCGCTACCAGTCTTCCGGCGACGGATGGGGGACCTGCACAGTCTGACACCTACGCTCGAAGCGAGGATTCAACGCATCGTGATTGATCCGGGTCATGGCGGCCATGACACAGGCACAACGGGCCCACCGGTTTAACGGAGAAGGATCTTTGCCTGGACGTCGCACTACGGCTCGGGAGGATCCTCAAGCAGCGCCTCGCCAACGCGGAAGTCGTCTTCACGCGAACCAAGGATGTGTTTATCTCCCTTGAAGAGCGCACTTACATTGCCAATGACATAAAGGCTGATCTCCTCTTGTCGATTCACGCGAACTCAAGCCCCTATCCTGCGGTTCGAGGCAGCGAGACCTATTACTTGGACTCCGCAGGAAGCACGGAGGTGATGGAAGTCTCCGCACGCGAGAATGCAACGGCTCGGGAAAAGGTATCGGACCGGCTCGAACTAATGAAGATTGGACTTGACGAAAAAAAGATGGAGGAATCAAGGATTTTTGCCGAAGACATTCAGGACTCTCTCAGCCGGTTAGTCGAGCGCTCGGCCAGCAGCGCGCAGAGCCGGCGGGTGAGTCGCGCGCCGTTTGTGGTCTTGGTTGGAGCGAATATGCCATCGGTGCTAACCGCCGCTTGTAGATATTGCTGAGCAGCGGGCTGATGCGGAGTTCCGCGCCCTTCATCCCGATTGCGCGCACTTCGATGTCTGGCCACCGCGCCAGCGTAATCGCTCTGGGCTATTTTCTAGGGCATCGCAAAATAGGCTGGACCATTTTACGACCTATGCGATAATGGTCCAGATGGAACAGCGACCCCGTCTTTATACCGAGATCCTGGCGGATCATCTACGCAGGCACCGCCAGATGGCGTTGGTCTCCGGGCCGCGACAGGTAGGAAAGACGACCACCTGCCGGTCGATCAGCGATGCTTATCTCAACTGGGACAATGCTGATGATCGCAGGCGGGTGCTGCGCGGTCCGGCCTCGCTGGCCGCGGCCCTCCAATTGGACCGCCTGAGAGCGACAATCCCCGTTGCCGTCCTAGACGAACTGCACAAGTACAGCAAATGGAAGGGCCTCCTAAAGGGCTTCTTCGACACCTATGGTGATCGGGTCCATCTGATCGTAACCGGCAGTTCCCGGCTCGATGTTTTTCGTCGTGGCGGCGACAGTTTGATGGGGCGCTACCTGCTCTACCGCATGCATCCATGGAGCGTCGGCGAAAGCTTGCGGACGGAGCTGCCCGCGAAGGAAATTCGACCGCCCGCCGAGATTGCATCCGCCGACTGGGACGCACTTTGGGAGCACGGGGGATTCCCTGAACCGTTTCTCCGCCGCGACACCCGGTTCACGCGCCGGTGGCGGTCCTTACGCCAGGAGCAGTTATCGCGCGAAGACCTGCGCGAACTCGCGCATGTAAGCGATCTGGGAACGATGGAAACCCTCATGCAACTGCTGGCGGAACGCAGCGCACAGCAATTGGTCTACTCGAGTCTGGCGCGGGAAATTCAGGTCTCCGTAGATACCGTCAAGCGCTGGGTCGATCTGGTGGCTCGGCTACACCATGGCTTCCTCGTTCGTCCATGGTTTACAAATGTCGCCAAAGCCCTGCGCAAGGAACCGAAATGGTTTCAACGGGATTGGAGCGGCCTGGCAGGCGACGGCGCGCGGGCGGAAACCCTTGTCGCTTGCCATTTGCTCAAGTCCGTGGAGGGCTGGACGGACCTGGGATTCGGCGATTTCGAGTTGCGTTATCTGCGCGACAAACAAAAACGCGAGGTAGACTTCCTCGTAGTTCGTGACCGCAAGCCCTGGTTCCTGGTGGAAGTCAAGGTCGGCGAAACCAATCTTTCGCCCTCGCTCGGCTACTTTCAGGCACAAACCAAGGCGGACCATGCTTTTCAGGTCGTGATGAATCTTCCGTATCAGGAGGCCGACTGCTTTCGCATCTCCCGTCCCGTTGCGGTTCCGGCCAAGACTCTTCTCAGCCAGCTTCTCTAGCGGACTTTCTGTGAAACTCACGAATTCTTCGTTCAAGGATGCATTGAAATTAGAGTCGGCGGAAGAGAGACGCCGTTCTGTTGGTGCGCCTGGGCTTCGTTGGATTCCAAGGATTTTGCTCGCGCAATGAACTTGACGGCGCGCCCGGAAAGAGCCTCCGTGCGCCGGAAATCTGGCGAACAAGATCCGCATCTACCCCGACACCATCGGGCTCAAAATCCAAATTCACACACCCGACGTTGGGCGCAAGCGCGCGAGGGACGCAGGCTACTCACGCTCGCGGACGTCAACCAGCCCGCACTCACCGTCTGTCCGACATGAGCACAGCAACATGCAGCTGGCCCTTCCGTCAACCAGTTCCCCAATTTCAGAGTCATCAACGAGATCGAGGCGACGGTTACAAGTGATGCGGCGGCTCGCCAAATGAACAGAACTCCGCGTTGTGTTGAAGATCGCGCAATCGCAGAGCGGTGTTTGTCGGCTGTTGTCCGGAGGCGGCCGTGCGAAGTTTCTGGGACGAAAAGTGTGCTTCCCCAGATTCAGTGTGTATTAGATGTGAAGCCCCTAAAGGTACGCCTGCCGAGCGCTCTGTGACTAGGTCGTTGTCATTCTATAGCCCTCTGACGTTCTCCTACCCAGGTATCGCCACGGAGTCTGCACTGCGCGAGGTGTCTTCGAATGAGCAACGCATGGTCGACCTACTTCGCTTCAGATCGAGCAGGATCGCCTCTATGATTCGCGTTCCGGCCCTGCCGTCCCATTTCTCCGGTGCTTGAGCCCTTGGTCCAGTTTTCGTCTGCGCTTTGATGGCATTCCGGATCCTCTGGGTGTGAGTACCAGCGATCGTATTCGTCCCAGAACTTAAGGTAACAGGCCTCTCCGTGTTCTCCCGCACCGTGATACAGGGGACTCCCAGGTAGGTGGTTTCTTCCTGGATTCCTCCAGAGTCGGTGACCACTAGGACGGCGTGTTTCATCAGACAGAGAAAGTCAAGATACCCAAGAGGTGCGAGGATGTAAATCCCTTTCTGCGGAGAAGGATTCTTCGGACCATTCGCCTCCGCTTTCCCATCTTTGAATTCAAAGAAAGGCTCAAGCCCAAATTCCGTGATTCGCTTCCGAGTTCTCGGGTGAGCCGAAAAGAAAATAGGGCACGAATCCGATAATTCCCTCAATCCTTCCAAAATGCTTAGAAACGTTTCTCGATGATCAACATTCGAAGGACGATGGAGAGTCAAAAGTGCGTACTTCCAGGTCCCGCTCGCTGACAGGCGCTTGCTTGATCCGTTTCGCAAACCTAACTTTTCAAGGATGCCGGACCGGTCCGCTTTTTTCTGATAGGCAACAAGAGAATCAATCATGGTGTTACCCACGAAACAAATTTTATTGTCCGGGATACCTTCGTTCTTCAGGTTCCGAACACCGCTCTCCTCGGTCACAAAGAGCAGGTCAGAAAGGTGATCAGTCACGATGCGGTTTACTTCTTCCGGCATCGCACGGTCGAAGGAACGCAGGCCGGCCTCGACATGCGCGATCATGGGCCTTGTTTCATCCGAATCGTATGAAACCTTTGCCGCCACCAGTGCGCAGGCTAGGGTGGAATTAACGTCCCCCACGACGACAACCACCTCCGGGCGCTCCCGCATAAGCACCACTTCGAATCGCAGCATAATCTCCGCTGTTTGTACGGCATGGGAGTAGGAGCTGACCCCCAAATGTACATCTGGCTTCGGCAGGCCAAGATCGGCAAAAAACGAGCCCGACAAGGCCTCGTCGTAGTGTTGTCCCGTGTGAACGAGGACTCCTTCAATCTGGTCTGCTTCAATAGGTTGTTCCCCGGGCGAAAGCGCCGCAGTCCTTTGATTGTGCTCGCGGATAGCGGCAATTAAGGGAGCAGCCTTCATGAAATTTGGCCTAGCTCCGACAACAATCATGATTTTCATGTTTGTGCTTTCAATGGGCGTTCGCCCTTCATCCTTCACTCTGCCGGAAAGCGAAAGCCTGTTGGAGCTGGAGCATGCTCTAGACTTGGCCCTAGACTTCGTTAAAACCCAGGCCCAGTCCCAGCGGCTCGAGGGCACCGAAGATTCCAGAGCCGATTCTGAAACTCAACAAGCAGCGTTCACAGGGTCCAGGGAATTCCTTCGCGATGGAGGGGTTGTCACACCGGGGCGCACTGCCGCGCTTTTTGGATAAGGGACGACTTTACTTTTCACGAGCTTGGTCCCAGACATTTTTGTCGTGCCAGAAGCTCCAGTCGGCGCTCAAATGCTAGACGGACACGCGGATCAATCGATCCAAGCTGTGCCGCAGCCGGTGGGTATAATCTTGGCTGTGTTCGAAGGGAGCGAAACTCTCGATTAGCATGATTGACATTCATTCTCACATCCTGCCTGGCGTGGATGACGGTGCTTCAAGCTGGGTCATCGCCGTCGAGATGGTCGTGGCCGCAGCAAAAGATGGAATTCGTCACATCGTAGCGACGCCGCACAGCAATGCTCAATTTCGCTACGACCGTTCCGCGTTCGCAGATCGCTTGCTGGAACTCAGAAAGCGTGTAAATGTCCCAATCGAGCTCTCTTTGGGATGCGACTTCAACTTCTCTCTAGACAACGTGCAAGCTGCTCTCGACGACTGGCGGCAATTTTGCATCGGATCCGGTCCCTATTTGTTGGTCGAATTTAGCGATTATGGCATACCGCCGAATGCCGATACGACTTTACGGCGACTCATACGTTGCGGGGTAAGACCAATAATTACGCACCCTGAGCGAAATCCGTTCCTCAGGTCGAAGCCGGACATGCTTTACTCGATGGTTGGAACGGGCTGCTTGGTACAGGTGACTGCCAACTCTATTACTGGATTCTGGGGAAAAGAGGCCCGCCGAACTTGTTTGGGGTTGCTCGCGCGAGGTTTAGTGAGTGCGGTTGCCACTGACGCGCACGATTTGACACGGCGACCTCCGATCATGAGTGCCGCTCGCGACGCCATCCACAGCAAATTCGGAAAAGACATCGCCGAGGCCCTATGCTCAACGATTCCAAACGCGATTGTTGAGGGAAAGCCAATTCCCGATATCCCTTCGCTCAGGACCCTCCGCGAGGCCGGAGGCTAGTCGCTAGTCTGCCATTCTATTCACCCGGCAGTGTCATACCGTGCTATACGAATTCGGCAGATTTGGCATGCTCTCTGCCCAGTCCGTGATGAGCAATAAAATGAAAATCAAAAAGGACCACAAACATGGACCGGCAATGCCCTGCCGCATTGCAGCGACTCGCGAATGCGAAAGGTGGCCAAGGTGGATGCGTAAAGGCTCTCAAATGGGACGGGCGATTCCACTCCATGCTTCACAGCCGCGACAAACGCACGGAGCTCTTCTCGATGCCCCTTTTTATGAAAGAAACTCCGTTCCCGCCGGTGCTGGTTGCCGCGGTAAAAGTGGCAGGTTCGGAAGTCCTCGCATATTGCGGTTCGCCCCTGACCGAAAACTTCGATGCGTTCTTTAGACACGCTTGCGCTAGCCGAAGAGAGGTAGAGGACCTCGCCCCGAGAGCCATCGGCGAATCGAATGTGAACGTGAATGTTGTCTTCAGGGTTGGCGTCAAGATGGTCCACGGGCCATGCTTGGACTTCCACCGGGAGAGAGGAAGACAAAAACCCCATGAGGTCTACGAAGTGGCAGATCTCGCCAATCACTCGGCCATGACCTTGGGTCGGGTGATGAACCCAGTGCCCGCTCGGCAGCCGTCCTGCGTTCACCCTGTAAAGCATAGACAGCGGCCCAATGCGGCCCTTAAACAGATCAGTGCAATCCGCGGCGAAGGGAGAGTAGCGGCGATTAAAGCCCACGGTCAGGATTCGCCCCGAACGTGCATAAGCCTCGGCTATCTGATTCAGTTCGGCTTCATTGACGCATAGCGGTTTCTCGACAAAGACATGTTTACCCCGGTTCAGGGCGCCAATCACCAATGAGGCGTGCAGGTGATGTCGTGTGCCTATGAAGACCGCATTTATGGCCGGATCATCCAGAAGCTCATTTGCATCTGTACAGCAATAACCAAACCCGAAGTTCCGCGCCGCTCTTTGTGCCGAAATCCCGGTCGCATTGGCTAGGCCCACAAACCGGACACCAGAGATCTTTTGCAGCGCAGGAATCAGTTTCGCCCGGCTGAAGCTGCCGGCGCCAATCCATCCCACGCCGACCGTCTCACCCATTCCTCTCGCCCCATAGGGACGTTGCAAATCTTGTCTAAATAAGACTCTCTTTTCCTGTGGCGGCGCATCAGCGTAAGTAAGAAGGATTCCGACATATTTCTCCTTTCTCTCACCCGAGAGCAGCCTGTAAGCCTCCGAGGCCGCAGCGATGTTGAACCGATGCGTCAGCAACGGTTCAACGCGCACCTTTTGCTGTGCGACGAGCTCCAAGAAAGCCTCCATGTTTCTTTTCTCTGTCCAGCGCACAAACGCGTACGGATAATCACGCCCACATTCTTCGTACTCGGGATCGTAACGGCCAGGTCCGTAGGAGCGCGAGTAACGTAACTCCAGTTCTTTCTTGTAATAAAGCTCGCGAGGAATGTCGGTGCGCACGTCGCCTACGAGGGCCACGATGCTTCGGTCACGCGCCAGCCGTCCCGCCAATTCGATAGGCTCGGCGGACCTGGTCGCCGCCGTGAGGATCACGGCATCGGCTCCGTGTCCGTGCTGACACAAGGCGCTCCACGGGCTTTGCTCCCAATCGCGGTTTTCGCAAGCAAAGTCCGCGCCGAGCTCCCGCGCCAACCGCACGCGATCCGGATCGGGGTCCAGCCCCCATACTACGCAACCCGCCGCGTGGAGAATCTGTGCCACAAGCTGCCCCACGAGCCCCAATCCGATTACGGCCACGCGCTCGCCGAGTTTCGCCTCCGCGACGCGCACCCCGTGCAATGCAATGGCGCCCAAGGCTACCGAGGCCGCTGACTCGCAACTAACGTTAGGAGGGATCTTCACGCACAGGTTTTTGGGAACCCAATTCACCTCTGCATGGCTGGCATAACCCGCTCCCGCGCAAGCCACGAGGTCGCCCACGACGAACTCATTTATGCCAGCCCCAACCTCTAGGACCACGCCTGCCGAGCTGTAACCTAGAGCTATGGAAGAGTCTAAGCGCGAGCGCACCGTGGCGATCACATCTGTCACGCCAGCTGTCTTGAGGCGTCGAAACACCTGCCGCACTAGGT
>WNGK01003671.1_pt1 | contig 31195 bp, 20 predicted proteins | sample 5400601 | NCBI WGS metagenome assembly WNGK01 (sample SAMN13153376, study PRJNA577476) | soil metagenome | isolation source: 60 cm soil or saprolite under Garry oak tree replicate 1 | place: USA:California | collected 2016-06-15 | reverse complement strand
GGCAGGTCGATGTATGTTTTCTTCGTTCGTGTTCCGCGAAAAATCAAGGCTCCGGTCGAATAGGTTTCTTAACCGGCGGCAGCGCGCGTGGGATATCGCCATCATCGACCAGCGTGTTCTGATTATTCGATTGGATCTTTGGTGGTCCACCGCGTAGCACGGGAGGAAGTTTCGGCGATGGGATTTTCACCGTCGCAACCGGCTCGTTTCGCTTTAGAATCGCGCCGCCGCGTCCGGCAACCCAGATGTTCATGCCGCCGCGATAAGCCACCGAGAACAACGGCGCGCTGGTGATTGTCGGCTGGATCTCCCAGGTTCCGCCGGCGTCTTTACTGCGCAATATCCTTCCCTGATCGCCCGCAACGATTACGTCATTGGGGCTGGCGACGGCAACGGCGAAGAGATTCGAGCTGACCCCGCTTTCGACGTCTTTCCAGGTGGCGCCGCCGTCATCGGTGCGCAGGATGATCCCCTTTTCACCTACCGCGTAACCGCGCTGCTCGTCGGCAAACGCCAGGGCATACAACCACTCCTTGAGGTTACGATCGATCCGCTTCCAGTTTTTTCCGCCGTCTTCGGTGCGCAGGATCGTTCCGGCTGAGCCAATCGCCACGCCATGCAGCTCGTCGGTGAAGCGGACGTCTTCCAGCCAGCTGAAAGTGTTCGTGAGTTGATAACGCCACGTTTGTCCGCCGTCTTCCGTGTGCAGGATTGTGCCCCGCGCTCCGACGATCCAGCCGCTCTTGGGCGTGGGAAAGTCGACACCAACTAATTCCTCTGTCGCGTCGGTAGTGATTGCTTCCCAGGTCACGCCGCCGTTTCCCGAATGCAGGATGGTGCCTTTATCGCCGACGGTCCACCCTTCGCTATCGTTCACGAAGGTGATCGCATTCAGTCGCACAGTCGTTCCGGATGGACGCACGGTCCAGTTCCTGCCGCTCGAACTCGTAAAGAGAATTTTGCCGCGCGATCCGACAGCCCAGCCATGAGAGTTGTCGAGAAAGAAAATGTGCGCGAGGTCTTCGCGGCCGCCTTCAGTCAGCCGCCGCCAGGATAGACCACCATCGTCGGAACGCACGACGAGCCCATCGCCGCCCGCGGCCCAGCCGGTGAACTCATCGGCGAAATAGACCGTGCTGAGTCTCGGACTGGTCCGCACGTTGACCGGCAGCCAGATCTTGCCGCCGTCGCCGGTCGTCAGGACTACGCCAGCGTCGCCCGACGCCCAGCCATGGTTGTCATCAGAAAAGGAAACCGAAAGGAGATCGGTGGTGACGAGTGAATCTGTGGTGGTCCACGTTGCGCCGCCGTCATTGGTCTGCAGGACCGTGCCGCCGTAGCCGACTGCCACGGCGCGTTTCGGTGAAGTGAATGCAGCGCCGGTCAGTACGTTGCCGCTTTGTATTTTAGGTTCCCAGTCCGCGCCGCCATTGTTCGTAACCAACAGCGTGCCTTTCGCGCCGACGGCAATCCCGGTCTTCTTGTTGATGAACGAGACGGAAAAAAGATGCGCGGCAGTCTGACTGGTTTGTGCTTTCCACGTGATGCCACCGTCGGTGGTGGCGATGATGGCCCCGAAAGTGCCGACGGCCCATCCGTGCAATGGATTGTCAGGCGCAAACGTGATGCAGAAAAGATGGTCCTTCACTCCGGTGGGCCGGCGAACCCATTTCTGCCCGGCGCTTATCGTCGTCAGGACGACACCGCCCGCGCCCGAGATGACGGCGCGTGACTTATCTTTTACGTAAATACTGTAGAGCGTCGTATTGGTGGGCGACTCTTGCTCTTTCCATTCGAAGCCGCCGTTAATGCTGCGGAGTATCGCGCCGTCGGCCCCGACGGCCCAGCCGTGCAGCTTGTCTTTAGCAAAACGGATTGAGTTGATCACGTTCCCCTGCGGTCGCGGGTTCTGCCACTCCCAGCCACGCAATTCTCCCTGGGCGCCGGCGATCCAAGAGCTACCGAGGCACGAAAGCAGAGCGATCATGAGCAATGGGCCGGCGGTCAAAGCCCGTTGCGAAACTCGCAGCGCGCGCGACTTTTCGGGAATTGAGAAAATGACAGACAGCATGTCCACTCTGGAGAACGAAATGCCCGAGGCTCTTATAAAGTGCCTTGTCCAAATTTGAAGGATAAATTATAGAGGTGATGCGCCGCGAAAGCGAATAGATGGTTAGCCGATCGCCGGCCGGTGATAGCGACCGTCAACGCGACAGCCGCTGGACATATGCTTGAGTCTGGCTAGCGGAATCGCATGAGGTTTGTCGCAGGAGAGCCAGCGCGACTTTCGTCGGCGGTGGCCGCGAGTCGGGTTAAGCCGTTCCAAAGCGATCTCAAACGACTCTTCGATCTTTGAATTCCGCGGACGGTCCCCATCACCAACCGGAATTGGATCAGTCTTCTTTTCGGCATACCGAATACAAACATACTTGAGGTCAACGCAGGCGGGCACGCTGATCTCCAAGAGTTCGCTGAGAATGATCTCTCTCCCCAGGCAATCTATCGCCATGCCGGGCTTGACCCTAATCACTCTTTCGTTTTTTGAGCTCTTGTCGATGGAAACCTCAAGACCAGTAACGACACCGAACCCAAGCAGAAGCCGATTGTGCAGTCGGTGTTTCTCGAGGAAATACTGTTGCTCGGCCTGAAAATCCTCGGCGCTCAGCACCCTGCCGGAGAAGAAGTTGTTTCTCTTCAGGTGTTCACCAAGTTGGAATCGCGAATCCTCCATTAGCTGCCCCGTCGCTCTAGTCTATTCGATAGCGGATGGGTCTGCTAATCTGCCACCTCGATCGTCCCGACCTTGTCGATGGCGCCTCTCAACACTGCCTGATCGACCCGGCCGAGCTTTGCGATGCGCCGCGCGGCGCGGTCGGCGGCTTCCTGAATCACATGTCCGGCGTGGCCTTCGGCCCATTCCCATTTCACTTCGTGTTTGCTGGCAGCCTTGTCCAGACGCTCCCACCAGGCGTGATTCGTCTTGCGGCGATAGCGGCCACACATCGTTTCGATCACATAGCGCGAGTCGGTGTGCAAATGCACACGACACCGCTCGCGCAGACTTTCCAGGCCCAACGCTGCCGCAACAATTTCGGCTTGCTGGTTCGTCGCCGACCCGAGATAGGCGCCAAAAGCTTTCCACAGACCACGGTAACCCAGCAGCGCCACGGCGGCGGCGCGCATTTCTTCGCGGCCGTTACCCAAGCTCGATCCGTCACAAAAGATTGTTACTGATTTCATGTCGTCATGTGGAAGGCGGTTGAATGATCTACGCCGAAGGCGTTCGCTAATTTCAGCCCAGGGTAACACCCTGGGTGTGATGATCAATGAAAGGGTCTTAACCCTGAAAGGGTTGGCGAAATCAACTATCAAACTCGCGGCGATGAAACGTTGCACCGCTTAGCCAACACCTTCGGCGTTTTCTTCTATCCGAGATCCTTGAATCCCAGCGTGTTACGCTGGGCTGGAATTTGCAAACGCCTTAGGCGTTAATCTGCCTACCACCGCCAAAGATCTTGCACCGTTAACTTGACGTCGGCATTCTTCCAGGCAGACTCAAACTCCAATTGCACGGCGGCAGCGGCCTGGTTCTTCCTTTGGGCTTTCAAACTTTCCATCAAACCGAATAACGAACGTCCGCTCTGCTTGTTCCTTTCCAGATCCGCGCGGAAGACTTTTTCCGCTTCAGCATAATTACCGCTCCGCAAGAGAAAGCCGCCGAGTGATTCGCGCACCGGATGAAACCACTGTGGTGGTTCGTCGTAAGCGAGCGCGTCCTCATTTTGCACCGCCTTACGAAAGAATTCGAGCGCGGTCTTGTTGTCATGCTTTGCTTCGGCAATGTGAGCGCCAAGCACATCTCCGGCGATTGCAAGAATCTTGCCGGTCGGATTCAAAGAAGACATCGAGTCAGCAGCAACCGCCTTCGCCGCAGTCAGAAATGCTTTCTCTTCAGCTTCAGCTTGCGTGAGATCGCCCCGTGCGGCAAATGCTTCACTTCGCGCAAAATGCCAAAACGCAAGCGTCGCAGGCAGCGATGAATCCGGCTGAGGCTCCTTCATGATCTCTTCCCATTTATGAAAACGTTCCCACATCAAAATGTTCTTGGCCAGCACGGGTTCGAACATCGGCATCGGCTTGACGATCGGTCGAGTAAAGCCAACCAGTTTATTCGTTGCCTCAAGCGCGTCGCGATAGCGGCCCTGCATGCTATGCGCGATCGCGAGGAAATCAAGATTGTGCGCATAGTACATCGAATAGAACCCCTGCATGCCCGTGGCTTTGAAATATGCTTCGTCGGCGGTGGCCGCGTCGGCGTTGCTCTTCGCCGCCGCCTGATAATCACCGACGCGCTCATAGATGTGCGCCGGCATGTGCACCAGATGGCCTGCCATCGGCATCAACTGCGCCAAGCTTGGGGCGTAAGCAAGCGCGCGCTCAGGATGCGGCGATGCTTCAACCGCGTGAATATAGTAGTGAATCGCCCCGGGATGATTTGGATTGCGCTTCAAGACTGACTCCAGCACCGCGATGATCTCTTCAGTGCCTTCCGCGGGTTTCCCGTCCATACTCCAAAGCTTCCACGGACGCAGGTCCATTGCGCTTTCGGCATACAGGGTCGCGGCGTCCAGATCGTCTGGATACGCTTTGACCAGATCGCCCATCGCCCGCTTGAAATCAGCATCCAGCTTCTTCAGGTCGGCTTTTGGATCAATTGAATAGCGTTTAGCCAGGGCCTCGATGTAGGCGCGTTCGCTCGCGGATGCGCCGGCAGAAAGAGCCAAGGCTTTTTGCGCGGCATCGTATGCGGCCTTCTCATGTTCCGGATCGACTTCGAGATTGATGTTTGGCCCAGGCGCAAGCCCAACGCCCCACCAGGCCATCGCCATTTTGGGATCAAGTTCCGCCGCGCGTTTGAAGGAACGCACAGCTTCGTCGTGATTGAACGCATAGACTAGCGCGAGACCCTGATCGAAAAACCGTTGAGCCTCGGGATTGTTGGTGGACACCGGATGATGAACTGCGCCCAATCCTGATAACAGTACGGCGGGCTTCTCAGCCGTGCTCATCTTCATCTGCATGTCTGATTGCTGGGCGTAAGCGGACGTATAGAGAGAAACTAACAAAACCAATATTAACAGCACGGTCTTCATCTAAGGGCACCTCCAACGCATAAGAGCCAAACATGTGGGCGGATGATAACTCTCGCAGGTGAGTTTTTCTAGCACCAAGGTGAGCTACCGAGTAAAGCGTTTTCAGTCTGACTTCCCTGCAAGGTTTAGAGGCAGGCCTCGAACCAACTTGCCTGTTAGAAACATTGACCGATGACGCGGGAGAAAATGAAACACATAGAGTGTTGGTCAATCCAGCCCAAGGCGACGGACCTGGGTCACGACGCGTGTGAGCTTACACCGGCATGGTTCACACACAGGCCACCTTCTTCAGCGCAAACTACCCCCCAAAGCCGGAGACCAGTCGTAAAGTCACCCGAGCTTTCTTATTGCGATCCGCCATGGAGATAGTGCGGAAAGCCTATGCTCTGGCAGCAGCGGCAGCTGCTTCGTCCAGAATTTTCGCGGCGCGGCCAGCGTCAGCGACTCCGAAGATCAACAACGGCGCATTCGTGCCTGGCTCGATCCCACAGTAGCCATAATTAATATTGACGCTGGCTTCCCCGAGTTTGGAAGCCGCGCGCGCCAACTCGCCCGGCCGATGTGGCAGCTTGACCTGAGCAACTTGCGCCTCCGTATACGTGAGCTTCTGGGTATCCAGAACTGACTTGGCCGCAGTGGGATTATCCACCACTAGGCGAACCAGGCTCTTTCCCTCCAAGGGGATTGACTGAAAAGCCAGAATATTCACGCCACGATCAGCCAGCGCTCGGCAGATCGTACCGAGAGTGCCTGGCTGATCCTCCATGCGAACAGAAAACTCTTTCGTTGTTGGCATGTAAAGTAACCTCCTTATTGCTGGAGGTTCCGGTAGAACGCGGGGGTAGTTCCTGCGAAACCATAAACTGTCGGGTTTCGACTTAGGTTGGTGCAATCATACGACCACCTCCCTCACACTTCAAGCTGTCGAATGGTAGTGATCTGAATTGATGCATCAGATCGACTGCCTCACCCAGAAAGTGTTGGAAAGCGAGTCGTGCCTCAAACAAGAGTACTCACAACTTACTCGTTAACCTTCAACACCGCCAGAAACGCTTCCTGCGGAATCTCGACGCGGCCGACTTTTTTCATCCGCTTCTTGCCTTCCTTTTGTTTTTCGAGCAGCTTGCGTTTGCGCGTGATGTCGCCGCCGTAGCATTTGGCGATGACATTTTTGCCCAGCGCCTTCACGGTCTCGCGCGCGATCACTTTGTTGCCGATGGCCGCTTGAATCGGCACCTCAAAAAGCTGGCGCGGGATCAACTGTTTCATCTTCTCAGTCAACGCGCGCCCTTTCGACTGTGCGGTGTTGCGATGCAAGATAAGCGACAGCGCATCGACTGGTTCGCCCGCAACCAACACGTCGAGCTTGACCAGATCACTTTCCCAGTAACCCGCCAGGTTGTAATCGAGCGAAGCGTAACCACGCGAGACGGATTTCAATCGGTCGTAGAAGTCCAGCACGATTTCGTTCAGCGGCAACTCGTAGGTCAGCATCACGCGGTTCGAGGCAATGTATTCAAAACCCTTCTGCACGCCGCGCTTCTCTTCCAAGAGCGGCAGAATGCCGCCGAGATGTTCGTCGGGCGTCAGGATGACGGCGCGAATCACCGGCTCTTCGATCTTCAAGATACGACCAGGGTCAGGCATCTTTGCCGGCGAATCGATCTCGGCAATCTGGCCGTCAGTGGTTGTCACCACATAGCGAACGCTGGGGGCGGTCGTTATCAGATCGAGATTGAATTCGCGCTCCAGACGTTCCTGCACGATCTCCATGTGCAGCAGACCGAGGAAGCCGCAACGAAAACCAAAGCCGAGCGCGGTCGACGATTCGGGTTCATAAAAGAACGAGGCGTCGTTTAAGCGCAAACGATCGAGCGCATCGCGCAGCTCTTCATATTGATTTGTATCGACCGGATAGAGGCCGGCAAAAACCATCGGCTTGATCTTTTGGAAACCGGGAAACGGTTCGGTGGTCGGGCGCGCGGCTTCCGTTATCGTGTCGCCAATCTCGACGTCGGCTACCTGTTTGATCGAAGCGGTCAGGAAACCAACCTCACCCATTCCCAACTTGTCGATCGGCGTCGGGCGCGGACGATTAACGCCGAGCGTCTCCACCTGATAATCGCGTCCGGTGTTGAAGAACCGGATCTTCATGCCGGGTCGAATCACTCCGTCAATCACGCGAAACAAAACGATCACGCCGCGATACGAGTCGTACCACGAATCAAAAATCAGGGCTTTCAGCGGGGCGTTCGCACTGCCTTTCGGCGCCGGCACGTCACGCACGATCGCTTCGAGCACTTCAGTCACGCCGGCGCCAGTCTTCGCGCTGGTGAACACGGCGTTGTGCGTCTCGAGTCCGATTAGGTGTTCTATCTGTTCGATCGCCTTCTCCGGCTCAGCGCCCGGCAGATCGATCTTGTTGACCACCGGAATCAACTCCAGATTGTTGTCAATGGCGAGATAGGTGTTGGCGAGGGTCTGCGCCTCGACTCCCTGCGAGGCATCAACCACCAGCAAGGCTCCTTCGCACGCCGAAAGCGAGCGCGAGACTTCGTAAGAAAAATCGACGTGGCCGGGCGTGTCGATCAGATTCAAAACATAAGCGTCGCCGTCCCGGGCCGTGTAGTCGAGACGCACCGCATGCGCTTTGATCGTGATGCCGCGCTCGCGCTCGAGGTCCATGTCATCGAGCACCTGTTCAGACATATCACGCCCCGTCACCGCGCCTGTCAGCTCAAGCAGACGATCGGCGAGCGTCGACTTGCCGTGATCGATGTGCGCGATGATCGAAAAGTTGCGGATGCGATTTGGATCCATTGTCAGTTGTTCAGTAGTTAGTTGTCAGTAGTCAGGCCAATTGAAAATGATCTTGCAACTGACTACCAGCAACTGACAACTGACCGGTCCAACATAACAAAACGGGCGCGAAACCGCACGCGCCCACTTCGCTCGGTAGCATCTCAGTTTCAGCTTTTCTCTCTGCGCAGCCTGTGCGGCCTCCGCGTCTCTGTGGTCAGCTTTCCGGCCAGGAATCACCGCCGAGGCGCAGAGCACGGGGAGTTAACGCAGAGACTAAATCAAACGTCGCCTCCCTGTGCACTGACGCTCTTCGAGTTTAGTAGCGGCAGCGATTCTTCCTCTGCCGCTTCCGGCTCTCCGGCAACCAAATCCGGAAACAGTCCACCTTCGTCCAGACTCAACGACCGGGCTGCTTTGTCGATAGGCTCCACGGTTTCGATCTCATCGCCAGCCAGCGCGCCACGCTCTTTGAACTTGCGCGCGGCGACCAGCACCCGCGCCTCGAGCGAGCCTACGCCGCGGTTGTAAGCGTCGAGCGCGCGATCCAATCCTTTGCCGATGTCGGCGAAATGATCGGTAAAAGTGCGCAGACGATCGTAAAGGTCTTTGCCGAGCCTGCTGACTTCCAACGCACTCTTGGCCATCTGCTCCTGCCGCCAGCCATACGCAACAGCTTTGAGGAGGGCGATAAGTGTGGTGGGTGTGGCAAGGATTACACGCTGATCGACCCCGAATTCAATCAAACTCGGATCCTGTTCCAGCGCCGCGCTGAAGAACGTCTCGCCGGGCAGAAACATGAAGACAAACTCCGGCGACTGCTCAAACTGGTCCCAGTACGCTTTTGTTCCCAGCTTGCCCAGGTGGGTTCTGATTTGCCGCGCGTGCTCTTTTAGCTTCGCCACCCGGGTCACTTCATCGCGCGCTTCCAAGGCTTCGAGATAGGCCTGCAGCGGCGCCTTCGAATCGACGACGATGGTGCGGCTCCCGGGCAGACGAATCGTCATGTCAGGTCGCAGCTTGCCGTTGTCGGTATTGATTGTCTCCTGCTGATAGAAGTCGCAGTATTCAACCATGCCCGCAATCTCGACGACGCGCTTGAGTTGAATCTCGCCCCAGCGGCCGCGGACGATCGGCGTGCGCAAGGCGTTCACCAGATTTGAAGTTTCCAGCTGGAGCTTCAATTGATCGGTGGCCAGCGATTTCACTTGCTGCTTCAATTCCGAATACGCGCCCACGCGCTCCTTCTCAATCTCCCCGATCTTTATGTCTACCTTTTCCAGCGATTCTTTCAGCGGCTTGACGAGTTGATCGATCGCCTGCTGCCGCGATTCAAGATCGCCTTTCGCCGTCTCCTGATATTTTTCCAGCGTAGACTTAGCCAGCTCGAGAAACGACTGGTTGTTGGCGCGCAGTGCCTCGGCCGAGAGCGTCCTGAAACGATCAGACAGTTCTTGAGTTGCCTGCTTGAACGCTTCCAGCTTTTCCTGCGCGGATTTTCGCTCTTCCTCAAGCCGGGTTTCGACGGACAAGACTAAAGCCCGCAGGTTTGAGTTTTCTTCCTGAATGCGCTGATTGTCCGAGACTGCCCGGTCGTAAGCGGCGCGCAGCTCCTGGAGTTGGCTATCCTTGCCAAGAATCCGCTCAGCCAGCGTGGCACGTTCGCTTTCGCTTTCGGCGCGAGCGCGATCATATTCGTATTTCACCCTGGTGCGGAGTACCAACCACACCACCATTGCGCCAACAGCCAGCCCAATCAACAAGGTCAGAATGGCAACAAGATTTTCCATATGTCAGTTCATGATACCGTAAGCTCGTCAGTCACTTTATCGCCCAAAGCACGCCACCATGCGCTCGTAAACTTTTCGCGTGACGCGCACGTCGTTCAGATTGTATTCGCGAATCTCGGCGAGCTTGCCGGCTTGGTAAAGCTCGAACACCTTGCTGCCTTCGACCTCGGCAGTTTTGCTCGATTCAATTCCCAGCGCCCACGCGATGTCGTCGAGACTGACGCGCGCTCGTCGATCGCCCAGCCACCAATGACGCATGGTGTCGAACACGCCGCGCACGTTGTACTCACCCAAATTGATAAACGGCTTTGCCGAAAGGCAATGTACCAGGCACCGCTGAAAGATGAACGGTAGATCGAAGCCGATGATGTTGTGGCCGACCAGTTCGTCGGTCTCCACATCAAAGACGCTCATAAAACTGAGAAAATCAGTCAGCGCCTGCTTCTCTTCCTGCTCGTTACTTTCCGGGTCGATGCCAAAGACGTATTCACTCTCGCCCATCCGCACACCTTCGAAACCGAGTCCTGGTACTGGACCAACATGCACTGCGATGCAGAGGATGCGCCCCGACGCAGCGCTCAAAGATCCGAGCTGGTAGCAGCGCTCCTCTTCGGCCGCGATGTCTTCGAGATATCGTTGTTGCTGCTCCAGACGCATGTTGCCAAGCCGGAAGATGCGTTCGAGTTGTGATCCGACGCGGTCGCGAAAGTCAGGCAGGGCAAGCGTCTCGATGTCCAGCGTGTAGGCGCGCGGCAGAGCCGGATCCGCGCTTTGATGTTCGCGATATTTTTCCAGCGTGACCGGGCGGTATTCCGAAACAACGAATTGCGTTCGGTCCTGAAAACTCTCCAACCGGCCAGTGATGCCCCACAATCCGGGCTTCATTTCCTTCCAGGTCTCCAGCGTCTCGCCCCAGATCTTCAAATTGAGCGTGCCGGTGGCGTTGCGTGCCTGCGCGTCGTAGAACAGTTTGCCCTGTTGCGTTCTTCTTTCGCGCACCGAGTTGACGACGACGATCAGCCAGACTTCTTCGCCCACCGCGAGTTCAGGAATAGGAATGTTGCCTTTCATCATTGGCGGCCCTTTCGCCGCGGTCTTCCGCAATTAGTAACTCTATTTTATACTGCGCCGGCGCGAAAACTGTGTACGGCTCAATGTGAGTGCCAGCTTAGGTTTCTTTGCCTTTGCGGGGAACTGATTTCGCGCCAAGACGCAAAGGTGCAAAAGGCGCTAAGACAAAGACTGAACTTAAGTCACTGGAGTCTCTTCCGACGACGGCGTCGCTAGTTTCACGCGCTCAACCTCTTCATCCATCTTTCCGACAATCATCAGAGCGATCATTTTGTAGTCACCCATGAATGACCAAAGCGGATGGCGGAAGGTTGCTGGTCTGTTTTTCTCGATGAAGAAGTGGGCGATCCAGGCGCAGCCGTAACCGGGAATCAGACCCAAAGCAAACAGCCACCATCTGCCTGACGCGACGGAATAAACGGCCCAGGCCAGACCAGCCGTGGTGCCAAGCAAATGCAACAGTCGCGTGCCCTGCTTGCTGTGCTCGGCAACGTAAAAAGGCCAGAACTCGGCGAAGGAATTGAAGCGTATTTCGGACATTGATTTGTGTAGCCCCAGACTTCAATCTGCGATCAGCATTGGTTTTGTAGATGCAAAACGATCACAGACCAAAGGAGGTTCTGATCAAGTACCGCAAAGCGGTAACAGCCTCCAGCCCAGGGTTGCCGCCGCGGCTACCCTGGGTATCCAATTTCAACGCGTCTCAACCCCAATGGGGTTGTGTCCTGTTACACGCCTCTTCCCAACGTAGCCGCCGAGCGGCAACGTTGGGCTGGAGGTCGTGACCGCTTCGCGGTACAAAGCTTTGCATCCCGCTAAACCTCACGCTAAATCACTATCATCGAGACTTCATCAGACACTCTTTCAGTTTGTCACCGATTTCGCCGTCGTCCCGTTCCGAGTGAACGACAAACTGCAAAGTCTGCGCTACTTCGCAAACAACCTCATGAAATCCTCAGGATGAACCGCCTCGACTCGAGCGAGCTGAAGGTTCTCCTCAACGTGCTCTCGACGACTCATGCCCACCAACGCCGTGGTGATTCCGGGCGTCGAGCGCACAAACTGGATGCCGGTTTGCGCGTCCGTAGCGAGCGAGCCGAGCGGCTCGCGCACCGCTTCGGGCAACCCTGTGGCGACGCGACCCTGCAAAATCGAAGCGCTCGCCACTACCGACATGCCCAGGATTTCGGCAGCCTCGAGCACAGACATCGCTTCGTCGCTGACGATTTGGTTTTGCGCCACAAAACTTTCCGGCATTGCCAGATTGAAAGGAAGCTGGATAAAACGAAAGCCGTGCGAATCGCCTCCTACTTCTCGCGCGATACCGACGATTTGTTCCAGTGAATGGTAGTCGCGCGAATCAGGGGAAATGCGGAAGCCGTTCCAGCTGGCGATGCCGTACATCCTTATCTTTCCGCCGGTGATGTTCTCTTCGAGCATCTCAAACGCCGCGCGCAATCGCACGTAAAACTCCTCAAGTGAAACGACACCGAGTTGGGACTCGGGATTGTGGATGTAGTAGAGGTCGATGCAGGAAAGATCCATGTTCCGCAGTGACTGGTCCAACTGGTTCTGCAAGTAGGCGGGCGTCATGCAATGGCTGCCGCCGGCGATGTCGGCGAAACTCACAATGCCGGGCCGCACGAATGTCTCTTCGACGTAACGACGGACGTCCGCCGGCGGCGCGCCATCAAAAGGCAAATAGCCGCCCTTGGTGCAGACAAGAATCTCGTCGCGCGCGAACCCGCGATCGGTTGTTAACCGCCGCAAAGCCTCGCCAATTGATCGTTCGCTTCGTTGAAAACGATAGTTCGCGGCGGTGTCGATAACGTTCACACCGAGTTCAACTGCACACGTGATCGCATCTGTGTATCTGCTATCCGTTGCGTCGTCTGCGTTGCCGAGATACGTGCCGATGCCGATGGATGACAGCCATAGATTTTGCTCAAGGCGGAAATGGTTCTTCGCCGTGTGATCGTTAAAACGCGCGCGATAGCGCGTCGTCCTTTCGAGTGTTGCGTAGCCCTGGATGGCCATGACGTGAAACCGAAGCTGAAGTGATGCGAGTGTCAGACTATACCCGTCAGACGTTAATCGCCGCAAGCTCAGGCTTCGTTGCTCACGCGCGAATGTGGTAGCTTTGAAGGTCGCCAGCCAACGACTCTCTGTAACGTCAGATCGAACTCGAGGGAACCTATGGATCACTTCATCGATTGGCGCGAAAGCGCTGGGATCAACAGGGAAAAGTTTTACAAGACCACTCTCTGGCAGGGCGAGCACGTCAGTATGGGTTTGAATTGTCTTGAGTCGAATCAAACGCAAAGCGTCCACGCGCATCAGGGCGCGGACAAGATCTATTTCGTGCTTGAAGGACGCGGCCGCTTTACTATCGGCGCGGAAGAGCGTGACGCGCGCGCCGGCATGTTGGTGGTCGCGCCTGCAGGTGTTCCTCACGGTGTTACGAACGCAAGCGCTGAGCGCCTTTCGCTTCTGGTGGCGATTGCTCCGGGAATCAAATGAAGGACTCTGAAAACAACCAGAGCGCGGGTGTAAACGCACGCGAGTCCACTCTCGACATTTCAGACGAGGCAATGGGCAAACTGTCAACAAAGGCTGTGGCGCTGGTAACGGATTACTTCGCGCGCGTTTCCGACCTGCCGGTTTTCCCGGACACATCAGGCGGTGATATGTTGCGCCGTTTGGGTTCTGATCTTCCTGTGGAAGGCGAGCCGATCGAGAAATTACTCAACGACGTTCGCGCAATCATCGACGGCAGCCGTCACAACGGCCATCCTCGCTTTTTTGGTTACGTCGCGTCACCGGCGACTCCGCCCGGCGCTTTCGCGGATCTGATCGCGTCGGCGTTGAATCCCAGTGTCACCTCATGGCGGTCTGGACCCGCAGCCACCGAGGTCGAAAGGATGGTTGTGCAGTGGCTCGGCTCGTTGATCGGTTACAGCAATAACGCGCAGGGATTACTGACCAGTGGCGGCTCGATGGCCAATCTGATCGCGCTGTTGATTGCGCATCGGGCGAAGTCCGCAGGAAACCCATCGCGCGAAGGATTGTGGTCGGCGCAGGCGCCGATGACAATCTACGCTTCCGACGAGATTCACATGTCGATTCCTAAAGCGGCTGACACTCTGGGTATTGGTCGCGATCAAGTTCGCCTGGTCGAATCAGACGATCAATTTCGGATGAACGTACAAAGCTTGCGCCAACGCCTCGAAAGCGATCTGAAGGTTGGCCTGAAACCGTTTTGTATCGCCGCGAGTGCGGGTACAGTGAACACCGGCGCAATCGATCCGCTCAATGAGATCGCCCAGGTGGCAAAGAAGTATGACCTCTGGTTGCACATCGACGGCGCCTATGGCGCACTCGGCGCTCTTGACGAACGCAAGCGGCGATTGTTCGCCGGCATTGAGCGCGCGGATTCCGTCACGCTCGATCCGCACAAATGGCTCTACACGCCCGTCGATTCCGGCTGTCTATTGTTTCGCGATCCGGCAGTAGCGCGCGCGGCATTCGCCGCTAACGAAGCCGATTACGTCAAGGTGCACGGCCATGCGGGAGACGAGGCGTTTGCCTTCTGGGACTACGGCGTCGAGCTATCGCGACGTTTTCGCGCCTTGAAGATTTGGTTAACGCTGCGCTACTACGGGACGCGCCGGATAGCCGATGCGATTAGCGAGGACATTTCGTTGGGCGCGTACATGCGAGAGCGGGTTCGGGAAGCAGAGGACTTCGAATTGCTTGCGCCGGGTGAGCTGAGCATCTGCTGTTTTCGTTACGTGCCGCGCGAACTGCGAGCAAAATTGAACAAGTTTGCGTTGCGCACGTGCATCACAAACTTTCGGACTACACGCGGTGACATCGACACGACGCTGGACGTCGTCCGCGAAGCTGCGCGACAGGTAGCCACAGAGGCACAGAGACACAGAGAAGAAAGAAGGGATGGCACAAGGCAGTAGCAGTAAGCAGAAAAAGGAGCAGCAGAGCCATAATCATGAGCAACACGCTCTCTCGAGATCCCTCTTGCTTCTATTTCTCTGTGTCTGTGTGCCTCCGTGGCTAATTCTTCGGCTACTTAAGATTGATGATCGAACTCCAGACACAATCCTACAAACCCGAACTGCGCCTCGCTGTTGAACTCGCGCGCGAGGCGGGCGCAGCCGTGCTCGATCTTTATGAGGGGCCACTGGACATCGAGCAGAAGTATGATCTGGATCGCAGGGAGCCGGTGACACAAGCTGATCGTCTGGCAAACGATCTCATCGTTCAAGCAATCCGCAGGGAATTTCCTGATGACGGCATTCTTGCTGAAGAGTCAGTCGATACTGATCGCCGGTTGCGCAAGAGTCGTGTTTGGATGATCGATCCGCTGGATGGTACGAACGGCTTCATCGACGGTAATGGAGATTTTGCCGTGCAGATCGGGCTCGCCCAGGACGGCGACTCTGTGCTCGGCGTGGTTTATCAACCTTTGACTGGCGTGTTGTATCGCGCGGTGCGAGGGCAGGGGACATGGATCGAGCGACAGAATGAAGAACCCGTTCAAGCATTTGTGTCCGATCAAACCGAGTTCTCGCTGATGTGTCTGGCGGCGAGCCGTTCGCACCGCAGTCCGCGCATGGACCGAATCGTCAAAGCGTTTGGCGTCAAGCAGGAGATCCGGCGCGGTTCAGTCGGGATCAAAGTCGGCCTAATCGTCGAGCGCCGGTGCGATCTCTATATCCATCTGTCGCCGCGCACGAAACAGTGGGACACCTGTGCGCCGCAGGTGATTCTCCGAGAAGCAGGGGGATCGTTCACGGATCTGTTTGGCCAGTCTATTCGCTACAATTCACCGGAACTACAACACCTCAATGGTCTTGTTGCGACGAATGGCGCGGCGCACGTGCAAGTCATTCAGGCGCTGGCGCCGCTGCTGTCCGAATTCGGACGAGTGCCGGTTTAGCACAGACTTTTAATCTGTGACATTACGGCCGAATGGAGTAATATCTCGTCTGAACTCAAACTCCAGGAGAACGCGCGTTGCTCATCCGACCGAGACTTTTTCTCACCTTCTTGCTCTTTTGCGTCGTTCCCTTACTCGTCATTAGCCTCGTCAACTTTCGCAACGGATCAAAAGCCACCGAAGAGCTACTGCGCCGCGATCTCGAAGATGGCCTGGCTGACGTTACACATGACTGCGAGGCGCTGCTGCGCGAGCGCGAGGATGAACTGAGGCTTTTGGCCCGCGCCCAACCGATGCGTGATTACGTCCGCACCGCGATCAATCGTCAAATTGTTCTATCAGGTCCAGCCCAGCCACAGTCATCCGCTTCGCTTTCGCGCGTTGGGGCGGCTGAGACCAGTGAGCTGCCGGATGAAGTGAAAAGAGCAGTGGAGGCGGCGCTGAGCAATCCACGGTTCTACGCCGGGATCGCTGCGGTGAATCCAAGCGGACGAGTGATGTTCAGCGCCGAGCCAAGAGCGGACAAGCCGGGAAGTAGTCCGCCAGTCTTTCGCACGAAGGATCTCCTCCCCAGCCTGGCCCAGCCTGACGGGCGCGTGTGGACCGTCAGCGAGCAGTCAGTTTTGTGTTCGGTCGTACCGCACGCGTCGTTCGGAGAGACTTTGCGATGCACGGTCCCCGTTCTTGCGGAAGACAATAATTCGAAGACACTGCGGGTAGCGCTGGTGGCGGACCTCAGACTTGATTCGCTCTTTTCCGAAGCGGCGCGAGGTGCGGAGCTCTCACTAGCGGCGGATGGCGCCGGCCGGCCATCGCGGCAGGTGATCGTTCTGGACGCCTCAGCAAAGATCGTCTACCACACGAGAAATGATCTCAGGCACCAACCGATTAGCGGGTCAATGCCGTATTTCGCGCCTGCGGCCCTTGCGATGATCTCTGGTCAGAGCGGCTCGAGTTTCTATCGGTCTTCTGACGGCGACGAGTGGCTGGCCGTGTACGCTCCCGTTAAGCCGCTAAATCTTTCGCTGGCAGTGGCTCGTAACTATTCGCTCGCCGCACATGGTCCGCGAGTCGCCGGATGGACAGGCATCGCGCTCTCGCTGCTGATCGGGTTGGTGGCCGCAGTTTTGCTAACCGCCTTTTACCAGCGAAAGACGCGCAGTATCGAACGCGTCAGCGAGAGCGTGGCGGCGATAGCGGGAGGAAAACTCGATCAGCGTTTGCAGGTGCGCTCGAGCGATGATATGCGGCTGCTGGCCGACAGCGTCAACTTGATCACTGAACGCATGCGCGAACAGCTCGCGCGCGAGGCAGAGACGCGACAGTTTCAATCATTCGTCAAACTATCGGCGATGCTGACGCACGATCTGAAAAACGCGATTGAGGGCCTGTCGCTGATGGTCGGCAACATGGAACGGCATTTCGATAATCCGGAATTTCGCGCCGACGCGATGAAAGCGCTCACGGACGCCACCGACAAACTCCGTGCGCTCGTCACCAGATTGAGCAATCCCGTAAACACCCTGAGCGGCGAATTCAAAATGCCTCGGCCGACCGACCTCGTGCCGTTGTTGAAACGCGTGCTGGCGCAAATCGGCGCACCCCTAAGCGAAACACATCAAATCGACGACCGGCTTCCGGAGCGTCTGGTTGCGTTGGCTGACGGCGAACGCATTCAGAAAGTGATGGAGAACCTTGTACTGAACGCGCTGGAAGCGATGGCCGGGAAAAAAGGGAAACTGACAGTTGATGCCGGACCCGCGGATCGCGGCAAAGTGTTCTTCAGCGTCACCGACACCGGAGTTGGTATGAGCGCAGAGTTCATCAAGAAGCGACTCTTTCGCCCGTTTGCCACGCGGAAGCCCAAGGGAGTGGGCCTGGGACTCTACACCTGTCGCGAGGTCGTCAGGGCCAATGGTGGCACAATTGAAGTCGAGTCAGCAGAAGGGTCTGGCACAACATTTCGTGTCGTGTTAGCATCGGCGCAGATCAAGTCGCGTGACTAGATCGAAGCGGTCCAACAATCTTGTCTGGTTGCGCCTGATAATCCTCCCACAAAGTAGCCCGGAAACTACAACGGCGGTGCCTGTCGAGGCCCCGGCTAGAGGTGACGTGCATTAGTTAACGATGGGCAATCAAGCGGAAACGAAAAGAACTGTGCTCGTGGTTGACGACGATGACGCAGTTCGCCGCGGACTTTTTTGGGCACTCAAGGAAGATTATCGCGTGCTCGAGGCGACGTCGCGGGATGAAGCCATCGAGCTGCTCCAGCGCGAACGTATTGACGTCGTCTTGAGTGATCTGCATTTGCCTCCGCATGTTGGCGATTTGTCGGAAGGCCTGGCGATCGTCGAGGCGGCTCGCCGCGAGCGGCCGCCGGTGCCGGTCGTCGTAATCACCGCAAGCGATTCCAAGAACGCGGCGCGGGAAACGGTGAAGCGGGGAGCCTACGGCTTCTTTCAAAAGCCGATTGAGACGGACGAGGTCCTGCACATCGTGCGTCAGGCCGTGCGCGTGCGCCGACTCGAGCAGGAGATCATCCATCTGCGGGACGAGCTGGCGGCGACGAAAGGCTTCGGTCATCTGATCGGCGCGAGCACCTCACTCGAGAAAACAATCAAACAGGCGCGCGCCGTGGCAGCGACCAGCGCCACCGTCTTGCTTATCGGCGAGAACGGCACCGGCAAAGAGATGCTCGCGCGCGCCATTCACGAAGAGAGCCCGCGCGCCAATAGACCATTTGTGGCGGTCAGTTGCGCCGCGCTGCCGGAATCGCTAATCGAATCAGAGTTATTTGGCCACGAGAAGGGCTCGTTCACTTCGGCAACGCAAATGAGAAAAGGCCGTTTCGAATTGGCCGATGGCGGCACGCTGCTGCTTGACGAAATTGGCGAACTCACGCCGGCGGTGCAGGTGAAACTGTTGCGTGTCTTGCAAGAGCGAGCGTTCGAGCGCGTGGGCGGAACGAAGACCATTACGGTGGACATTCGCTTAATTGCCGCCAGCAATAGTGATCTGGAAAAGGAAGTCGAGGCCGGCGTCTTTCGCCGCGATCTGTTTTACCGCCTCAATGTGGTGCCACTGAAGTTGCCTGCACTGCGTGATCGGCGAGAAGACATTCCTATGCTCGCGGCCCACTTTGCGGCTAAGGCCGCAGAGAAACATGGGCGGCCCGCCCTGGAACTCGATCCGCTTTTGATTGAAGCGCTGCAGGATTACGAATGGGCCGGGAATGTTCGCGAATTGGAAAACCTGATCGAGCGGCTGGTTGTGCTGAGCAGTGGTCCAACATTAGGACTGGAGTTCCTGCCCGAAAAGTTGCTGCGCGTATTGCCGGACTCCAGTGGATCTGACGAGACGACACTGGAGGGCGCAGCTACAGCGCTGAAGCGTCGGATGATCGCGAGCGCACTGCAAAGCGAGGGCGGCAATAAGGTCGCGGCCGCAAAGCGACTGGGCATCAGCCGTTCGTATCTGCACCGGTTGATCAATGAGTTTGGACTCTAACCTGACAGCAGACGGCAGGAGGCAGGGGCAGGAGCAGACCGAAACCCTTGGAATGATCGCTTACGAGAACTATCCATCGAAACGGTCCTGCCGTCTGCTCCTGCCTCCTGCTCCTGTTTCTTACTGACCCGGCGCGGTCGTCGATCCCTTCTGCCTTCGCTCGCCAAGCTTCACGATCCAGAGGCCGGTGTGAATGTCGTTGAAGTAGATCAACCCGTTCTGCGGCTGCGCGCCCCAGCAGAACGGCAGGTTCGGACGATAGCCCTCTGCGTCTCCGGTCCAGATGCGACCGATTTCGCGTCCCTGCCGATACAGGTCCCCGCGCAACTCGCCTGACACATCGACCACGCGCGCGCCACCGCTGTAGTAGCCCATGTACATGATGTCATCGTCGACCCACATGTTGTGAGCGCCCGCTTCGGGCACCGGATACTCGGCCACCTTGCGCGGGTGTTCGATGTCGGAAACGTCTATGACGTGAGCAATGCCGCGCACCGGAATGCGTTTCCTGGACACGAGATTGAACGTCGCCGGGAAAACCTCATCACCGATGAAGACATAGTTCTGGTAACGAAAAACCGAGTGCGTTCCGGCGAGCCAGCCATTACCGTAAAGCTCATTGTGGTTGAAGCGAAACTGACTGACGAACTGAGGCTTTTCCGGGCTCCCACCTTTAATTCCATTGCCGACGTCCAGAATGATCAGTCCGTCTCGCCAGTAAGCGAGATAGGCCAGGCCGTCCTTCACTTGCAAGTCGTGCAAGTACCGCCCGCCGACCTCCTCGCCCTCGGCGGTCTTGACCGTATTCGCCACCTGATTCTCTACCTGCCAACGCGCGACTTCTTTCGGATTTTTCACGTCAGCGAAATCGATCACGCGCATCGAGCCCGTTGCGTCATCGGTGAGATAAACGTAATGGCCATTGACGAACGCGCTGTGCACCCCGCCGGTCACCGTGGCTGTGTATTCTGAAATTGGTTTTGGATGTGCCGGATCTGAGTTGTCATAGAAGGCGATGCCGTTCTTACGATTCGAGGCGCCCTCGCGCGAGATAACGAGTATCTTTCCGTCAGCCGTGGTGCTGATGTCGTTGATGATGCGCGCGTCAACTTTGATAGTGTCGGTCAGTTTTGGATGTGCCGGATCGGAAATGTCATAGACGAAGAAGTGATCCGAGATTGTCGAGTAGTAGGCATATTTGCCCATGATCCATTCTTCAGCGAACTGGTTGTCCTTTACGGAGGCGCGGCCCACGACTTCGAGGGTGCGCTCGGCGTTGCGTGGACTCACCACCACGGACGCAGTGGCCACACGGTCGCCGATGGCTCCCGTGATGACGTAGGTTCCCGCTTGCTCGGCGACAAAACCGCCGTCCGGATAAATCGTGGCTCCTCCACCGGAAACGTCCCAGCGCGGCGCAAAGTCGCCCGACCCGTTTGGCACTGCTTTGAAATGAACCACATCTCCGGTGCGCGCGTTGGCAGTGACTGGCTCGATTGAAAGTCCGCGCAGAGTGTTCTTAACCACGTTGACCGTGACCGTTCCACCGGCTGAGCCGGAACTGGCGCGCAGCGTCGCGCTTCCTGGAGCGACGCCTGTAACCACGCCAGCTGCGTCCACTGTGGCGACGGACCGATTCTCCGAGGCCCAGGCCACGCTTACGTCGGCGCGCGGATTGCCGTTGAAAATCCGAGCGATGGCGTTCAGCTTCAATGTTCCACCGACGACCATCGGTGCGTTAAGCGGATCAATCTCAATCGTTTTCACTGGCGCGGGCTTGACGGTAACCTTTGTGAAGCCCGGTTTGCCTGCGATGAGCGCGCCGACTGTGACCTCGCCCGGCTGATAAAAACTCACATTGCCGTTCTCGTCCGCGGCTGCCAGATCAAAGGGCGCGGCAAACCAGACCGCAACCTTCTCGTCTAGTGGCTTGCCCGCGTCATCCTTCGCCACAGCGGAAAACTTCACCTTTTGACCGACTTCGATGTCGGTCGTTGCCGGCGTGACGTCAACCAGCTTAACCGTCGGACCATTTGTGCCCTGACCGCGAGCGGCGCCACCGGCGATGGCCATTAGCAAAGAAAGGCACAAAACGACAAAAACGTCTCGGGCTGTTCGCATTATTATTCTCCTGAAGTGAATAGCATATTTGGGCGACGTGACTTGGAATCTTAAGTGTTGGAGATCCGCCTTGCAAGCAACGGGGCCGTCAGTGCTTGAACGGAAACCCTCATTACGCCATTATTCAAGTTCAAGGTTTCAGTTAGCATGGCCAATATCCAACAGCGCCTGCCCGAGAATGTTCCGGGCGATTTCTTCGTCGACTCGAGCTGCATCGATTGTGACGCCTGCCGTCAGCTTGCGCCCGAGTCGTTTCGCGACGTCGGCGAGGCGTCGGTCGTCTATCACCAACCGGCGACGACGGAGGAAACGCGCCGCGCCTTGATGGCCCTGGTTGCTTGTCCCACCGGATCGATCGGTACTTTGCAGCGTCACAACTTTCACGCCGGCATTGACTCCTTTCCCGCGCCCATCGCGGAGAATGTATACTTTTGCGGGTTCACCGCAGAGTCGAGCTTTGGCGCGTGGAGCTATTTGATCCTCCGTCCGGAGTCGGAGGGCGGCAATGTGCTCGTCGATTCACCGCGCTTTGCTACGCAACTCGTCAAGCGCATTGCAGTGATGGGTGGTGTGCGCAAAATGTTTCTGACGCACCGCGACGACGTTGCGGACCACGCGAGATTTGCCGAGAAGTTTGCCTGCGTTCGTGTCATGCACACGACCGACGGCGCGAAGCGACTCGGAATAGAGCACGCGATCGATGGCGAAGAAGAAGTTCAACTTGACCGCGATTTGATTGCGATTCCGACTCCTGGCCACACGCGCGGCCACGTGGTCCTGCTCTACCAAAACCGCTTCTTGTTCACCGGCGATCATCTTGCATGGTCAACCGAACGCGAAACATTGACCGCCTTTAGAAGCGTTTGCTGGTATTCCTGGGACCAGCAGATACGATCGATGGAAAAGCTTTTGCATTACGAATTTGAGTGGGTCCTGCCGGGTCACGGACGTATCCACCACGCGAGCGCGGCAAACATGCACGCGCACCTTGAGCGATGCATCGCGTGGATGAAGGGCAGGCGTTGAACGTGTGAAGCAATGTTATTCAATTACAGTTAGAGAAGAGGAAAACAAATGACCAAGAATCAAAAAATTGCCGCGGGCTGCGGCGCGGTTGGCTGCCTGGGCTTGATTGTGATTATCGTGGCCGGCTGCGTTCTTTATTTTAGCTATTATCGCAGGAGTCCCAGCTCTGCGAACTACAACTATAATTCGAATTCAAACTCGAACTCGAACCGAAACCAAAACAGCGGATCCAGCAACTCTTCGGCTCCGCCCTCTACCAGTTCGTCCTCGTCAATGTCTAACGACGACAGGCACAAACTTTTTCAAGCCGCCGGGATAACCAAAGACTCGGAACTGATCCAGAAGGTGCTGAAGAAGATCGGATTGATGAACGACAGCGGCGTCCCGACTGACGAGTACGGACAGTTTGTGAAGGATCACATCTCCTGGGCGGTTAACAACGTGTCATTCATCAATTCCGTCAACACGCCGGAAAGCGGCAGAGCCTACGTGGACGCGCATCTCAAAGACTGACCCGACAGATCGAAGGAAGCGAATTGTGAAGCGACGATTTGCAATACTGATCCAGTTCGTGGTGTGTGCTGCCTTCGGTCTGGCTGCACACGCGCAAACGCCCGCGCCTGAGTTGAGGCACTTTGCGAAAAGTGGCTTGTCCTTCGACTATCCAGCCGATGTTACCTTTGAGGACCAGAGCGAGCCCGGGGGACAGCACCTGGCGCTCACTCATGCGAAGAACGGGGCCCTAATTATGGTCATGGCCCGCTATGAAATAATCGACTCGCCCGAGCAGCTCGCAAAAGCCCGCAAGGAAGTGTTCGACTATTTTGTTGCTGCCATGGTCAAGGAATTCGAGAGACAAAAGGCTCAAGTCGAGCACCTAGAGAGACAAATAGAAGTTGGCGGCGCGCAAGCCTCGGGCGTTCGATTGCGGGCTGTGCTGAGAGGCGAGCCGGGAAACGCTGAGGTCTATTTTCTGGTGCTCGGACGACGACTGGTGCTCGTTACCATCATCGGCTCTGACAAAGAACTCGCCGCGGCGGCAGCGGTCTGGACCACCGTCAGGCGCAGCCTCAAGGTCGAAGACCGCACGATCTCCGACAATTCGTTGAATAGCCGCCAGGCTCGAATCATGGAGTTAGAGTGTCAAAAGAAATCTGGTTAGGTCCGCTGCTTGGCAACAATCGTCTGCGTTTGATCGAGCGCTGCTCGGAGCTTGTCTCCCAGAACAAGGCTAACAGTTTTCTTTATCTCGCCGCTTCACATCCGCTGCTCGAGATCGTCACGCAGGGCATTCTTGACGGCGAGACTAATCGCGGCGTCTGGGGCGAGCTGCCTGTCTATCTCTTTCGCGGTCTTGTCAGGCGAATTCTTTCAACGGCGGTTGACGAAAGTGGCCGGACACTCGCGCCACGCGTTCCGATCGACCGGGACGAGCTGCCATTGAAACGAAGTTTGATCTCGCAGCTTCTGGCGCGTCTGACGGCTACGGGCCAACTGAAAGCAATCGCCCCGCTCGCCAGTCGAGAGGGATGCATCAACACGATTGCGACGCTGATTGGCGAGATCGAGCGGGCCGCCAAGTCACCCGCCGAAGTTACAGAGATCATCGCAGCCCGCACCCATGACCTGGCGCCACAAACAAGTGGGACCAGGCGCAGCGTTCATACGCAAATTGATTTCGATAAAGAGGTCGCGACGATCTACTCGACGTATTGCGAGTTGTTGAATCGACATCAACTCACTGAAGCAGACGCGGATAGTTTGCGGGCTCTCGCCGTTCTCAACGGCGAGCTCGACGAGCAAAGAGTAACCCTCCCGTCGCTGGCCGATGTGCAACTGCTAGTACTCGACGGCTTCTTTGACTTTACGCCGGTGCAAGGCGAAATCCTGCGCCGCTTAGTTCCCCGAATTCCCAATGTAATCGTCAATCTGAATCACGAGGAACGCAATCCGGAGATCTTTCTGCCGTTTCAGGAAACCATCGTGCAGCTCTCGTCGGTCGCGCCTTTTGAGAAGAAGTCGAGCGGCCATGAGAACATCGCTTTTGCCCGAGGCGCTCTATCGCGTCTACGGGAAAACTTGTTCAATCCCTCTGTGTCCGACAAACTTCAGTTTGTCGTTGACCTGAGCCAGGACGAAGCGCCTCGCGGTCAATCCGAGATCAAATACTTCGAATGTGGTGATCGCGATACTGAGATTCACGCAATTGCCAAAGAGATCAAACGCCTGGTCTTGCGTGAAGGTTACAGTCTGGCGGACATCGCGCTCGTCATACGTCAGCGCGCGTCTTACGCCGACACGATCGCTCGAGTCATGCGCGAAGAATCGTTGCCCTGCAATCTCGAATCACGGATTGAGGCCAACGACATTCCCGCCAACCGCGCGGCGCTCAAACTCTTTGCAATTCTCGAGCAGCTTTCGCGTGACGAAATCACTACTCCAAAAGTTTCCGCGCTGGCCGACCTGATCAAGTCGGAGTACTTCCGCTTGCGCGAGGAGGATCTGAGCTCACTTTTGTCGGAGTTCGATGCTGAGTACTCCCGGCTGTTGCACGATAGCGATCAACCGCCTGACGGCAAACGAGAAGCACGACAAAGAAATCGTTACCGCATCGGTGTGTGGGACGCGGACTCGCTCGAGAATACTTTCGCTTATGTGGGCAGCGAGCTGCGCGTGAGCGAGTGGCTAAGCCGCGCCCGCCAACTGATAAAAGAACTTCCCGCCGCGACCGCAACCAAAGAGCTGCTGAACATCGACACCACCGAGCAGGCGCGCGATCCGGACGAGGCCGACCAGATCGAGAACGCCGAAACAGCAAAAGTTGAAGGTGCGGATGTTGAGAAGAAACGCCGCCCATCGCGCGACATCCATCCCGCCGCCATCGCCTGGGCTGCGCTGGTAATTCAAAGTTTCGCGGACCGTTTACAAATTGTTCCCCGCGAAGGCAAGCCCGCAGATCTCCGTCTGGCGTTGATGAAATTGCTCGATCAGTTCTGTTTTCGCAAGCAAATTGCGCGGCCAATCAGGAGTGCCGTTGAAGACCGCGAACTACCGCAGGCAATGCTCAACTTCAACAGTCTCGAATCCCTGCGGCGCGCTTTTGTGGCCGCCATCAAAAGTATCGAGATCGCCGCGACCCTGTCAGAACCACCTGCAGTAGCGGGTGGTTTTGGCATCCCACCTGGCGGGGCCCCCTCAACCAAGCTCGCAACTTTCATCGATGAGGTGCGTCGTTGCCTCGGCTCGCAGTCGCAACTGGTCGGCGCCGCGGACGCGAGGGGCCTGCGCGTGCTGGAAGCAACGGATGTGCGCGGACTGCGCTTTCGCGCCGTATTCATCGCGGGACTGCTTGAAGGTGGATTTCCCTTGCGAGCTTCGCGTGACTGGATCTACAGCCACGAAGAGCGCGAACGGCTGAAAGTCTACGGCCTGACGCTGGAAGATATCTCGCCGGCGACGCTGTTGAAAGAGGAACACTATTTCTATCAGACCGCGTGTCGCGCTACCGAGCGGCTCTACCTCAGCCGCCCGCTATTGTTGGAAGACGATTCCGAAACCGTCGCTTCTTATTACATTGATGAGCTGCGGCGGGCGGTCGCGCCTCTTAAGATTGAAGTCGAGACGATTCGTCGCGACTACGAGGGCAAGCACCTGAAGCAAGTCTCAACCACGGGCGAACTCGATGTCGCATTGGTGCGCCAGCAAGAGAGGCACATTCATCGCGGCGAAAAACGGGAGTTGCTGCCACAGCCGCGAATCAAGCGATTGCTGACCCTGGCGCGCAACGATGGTTTCCTGAGCGACTCCGCCTTGCGTCGCATCGAAATCGAGCGCGAGCGCGCCAGTCAATCGTTTGGACCTTATGACGGTGAGATCACCGATCCCCATCTGATCGCCCTGCTGAACCAGCGATTCGGTCCGGACTTCACGCATAGCGCGAGCGGCCTGAGTGTGTATGGCAATTGCGCGTACCGTTTCTTTGCGCAGCGAGTATTGAAGTTGGAGCCGCGCGGTGAAGCGGCGCTCGATCTGCAAGCGATCGACGCGGGCAAGCTGTTACACGACGTCCTGCGTCGCTTCTTCGAGCGGCATCGGCGCCAGCCGCTTTACGAGTTGGATCGCGAAGCCCTGCAAAAAGAGCTGCGCGATCTCGCGGACGGGGTCTTTGACGAACACGAGCGAGTGGTGCCGCCACTGAATAAACAGATCTGGAAGATCGATCGAGAGATTCGCAAGATCCTTTTGGATCAGGTGCTGCTGTATGAGCTGGAGATGCAGGAAAAGGCTGCTGCTCACGCAGTCTTGCCGGCGTATTTTGAGCTCGCGTTTGGAATGAAGTCCACGGCGAAAGACCCTCACTCGAAAGATGAACCACTCGAGCTGACTCGCTCCACCTTTGTTGGCGAAGAAACGATCAAGCTCAGCGGTCAAATCGATCGCGTCGATATTGCCGACGACAACATGCTCATCGCCTATGACTACAAACTGTCAACCGGCTCCACCAGGGACGACATCGAGTCGGGTCGCAGTTTGCAGCTTCCCATCTATCTGGAAGCTTTGGAGAAGTTGATACTCCCGCGTCATCCTATCGCCGGCGGTGGTTACTATGTGATACGCGGCGGCAACGAGCGGCGCAACAAAGGACTTCATCGCGCGAGCGCGTTGGATTACTCAGGAATCGGTGGGCGAGCGGGCGCCGTCATTGCCGATGAGGAGTGGCAGCGGATTCGCGACGAAGTGATCGCAAAGATCTGGGGCTTTCTCGATCAGCTGCGCGCCGGGGAGTTCGTCGTCAATCCCTCTGAGAAAGAAAAGACGTGCCGATTCTGCGATTATTCAGCGGTGTGTCGTTACGATCGGTATCGGATTCAATACAAGATCGAGGGAGCGGAAAAGAACAAGAAGGAACTACTCAATGAGCCCTCGAAGAGGGCGGCAGATAGTAGCCCCGGGCGTAAGCCCGGCAGTAAGACGCCTAATGATTAAAGAGCCCCGAAGGGGCGACAGATACAGAACAGGGAGCGGTAGCGACTTGGTTAGTACGCGCGCGACCCGCTCGCTACCGCGCGCGGTTCTGTAACCGTGGGGTCTCGACTCTCTGTCGCCCTCTTCGAGGGGCTCACAAATTCTTTTTTCCACTGATCCCCGGGCTTACGCCCGGGGCTACTATCTCCCGCCCGCTTACGCGGGCTCGTTGAAGGATTCAATCTCTGATACTTTTTCTAACGTTAACTGGCTTTCCAAACCTGTATCGTCTGATTTCCGGGAGTGTCGCGACTTGACCCTTGCAGTGAATCAAAAGCCTGAATTGCAGCCCGAACAGGCCGCGGCAGCATACGAGATAACCAGGCACATCTCTGTAACTGCCGGCCCGGGTTCCGGCAAAACCACTGTGCTCGTCGAGCGTTACCTGCACATTCTGCGCGAGCGCAAGCTTTCGATCGATCAGATCGTCGCCATCACCTTCACCAATCGCGCGGCGAACGAAATGCGCGGGCGTCTCAGAGAGCAACTCAATCACATCCTGCAAACGGCATCAGGAGAAGACAGAAAGCATTGGCTGGATTACAAGCGCACGCTGGATGGCGCGGTGATCACAACGATTCACGGTTTCTGCGCGCGGCTGCTGCGCGAGTTTCCCGTCGAAGCGCGTGTCGATCCACAGTTTCTTTTACTCGATGAGCATCGCGCGGCGATGCTGCTGGAAGCGGTAGTCGAGGAATCGCTCACCGAGTTCATCAGTTCCGGCCACGTCGAAATCTCACGGCTAACACTCGGCGTCGGACGCGGCAAGTTGGCCGCCGCGCTCGCGCAGCTCTACCGCGAAGTCCGCGGCCAGGGCCTTTCATTGAAAGACCTCGCGCGGAAAACTGCGCAGAGTCACTCGACCGAAGACGATCATGCGCGGGCACTCAACGAGCTATCGCGTACGATGAACGACTTTCTCGTATTGCGAAGGACGACGGCGGCGCAAAGAATCAATCAAGCGAAAGTTAGTTCCAACTGGTCCAGTCTGCGCCCTGTGCTTCATACCATTCCCGAGCCCGAGGCGCTGGCGGATTACTGTCGCGCGGTCGAGGCGTTTCGCAAGTTGCGCCCGCCGGCCCGAGGCGATCTTGCGTCGCACGTAAAAACACTCGACGCGCTTGTCTGGGAAAAAGATCTGCTCGGGCGGGTGCCGCAGATTTGCCTGGACCTGTTCGCGAAACAATACGCGCTCGAGATGATTAACGTGCTGACGCGTATCGACGAACGACTGAGTGACGAGAAGCAAAAACTGTCGGCGCTCGATTTCGACGATCTCGAACTGCGCGCGCTTGAACTACTCGAACGCCCGGAAGTGCTGTCGCGCGCTGCCGAGCGTTACAAATTCTTTCTCGTAGACGAGTTTCAGGACACGAATGGTTTGCAGCGCAGGCTGCTTGAGCGGCTCGCTTTTCAGAAAGGCGCCCGCGAAAGCGCGAACTTGTTCATAGTGGGCGATCGCAAGCAGTCGATCTACGGTTTTCGCGGCGCGGATGTCGATGTCTTCCGCGAAATGACAAACACGTTGACGGCGGCTGGCGGTGAATCAAAACCGCTCCGGCTGAATTTTCGCAGTCAGCCCCCGTTGATCAACTTTTTCAATTTCCTGTTTGAGCGATTGTTCCGGCCCAAAGAAGAGGTCACTCAGCAGGAGCGCGAAGAGCTGGGCTATGTCGAGCACGAACCGAGCGAAGCGAAACGTGCGCTGCGCGATAGCGGTCCGTTGGTTGAGTTGCTGGTGACAACGGAAGCGTCAGGTGACGATGATGATCCAAAGGCAGAACAAACGTCGCGCGAGCTTGATGCAGAGCAATTGGCGCGGCGGATCATTGCTCTCGTGTCTGCTGAGAGCGCAGACATCGCGGGATCCCCGGCCGGTCAGCCCGGCTGGGGTGCCATGTTGTCTGCTTCAAGCGACGCTGACACTCAAATGAAGGGTGGGCCTTTCCGTTTGGAGAAAGTGCCAACCTCAGTTGAAGGCGGGCCGGATGCCCGCGCTCCCAGGTACAGCGATATTGCGCTCCTGTTTCGCGCCATGACCAATGTGCAACGCTACGAATCGGCCTTTCGGCGCGCAAATATTCCTTATCAAACGGTGCTCGGGCGGGGGTTTTACGAACGCGAAGAGATCACGGATCTGATTCAATTACTGCGATTTCTAGATAACAAGACCGACGAGCTGGCGCTGGCGGCGGTGCTGCGTTCACCACTGTGCGGCGCATCGGACAATGCCTTGCTGGCGCTGCGCTGCGCGCCGTGGCTTGATGAAATCGACAGCGACGATCCGCTGCGTCACTTTACGCAAACGCGCCATCTGGTTACCGCGTTGCGCCGGCATCGCGAGATAACATTTATCAGCGATGAGGAACACGCGCTGCTCGATCGCTCGGCCGAGCTAATCAACGATCTGGTGGCGCGACGTCACCATTACGCCATCGGCGACCTGTTGCGGTTCGCAGTCGAACAATCAGAATACCTGACTGTGATTGCCGCCACGTTTGACGGCGCGCAGCGGCTGGCGAATGTGCAACGGCTGTTCACGCTCGCCGAGCGTTTCGAGCGTTCGGGCACTCATCTGATCCGCGACTTTGTGCGCTACGTAGAGGAATTCGAGGCGATCGGCAGCCGCGAAAGTGAAGGGCAGATCGATGAAGCCACGAACGCCGTGCGCCTAATGACCATTCATCAGGCCAAAGGTCTCGAATTTCCTGTAGTCATCATTCCCGAACTGCAACGATATTCTAAGGTGTTGGATAACTGGTTCTTGTTGGATCGTCATCGCGGTCTGACGCTGAAGGTGCCCGATGGACGTGGAAAGTTGGTTACCGGATGTACCTTTAACCGCCTCGAACAACGCCACGTCTGGCGCGAACAATTTGAAAGCATGCGGCTGCTTTATGTCGCGGCCACCCGCGCGCAGGATCGATTGATCTTGTCGGGCACAACCAAAGAACTCGAAGGTCTTAGCGACAAGAGCGATACCTGGCTGAAATGGATCTGGCAATCGCTCGGATTGGAAACTCAAACGCGTAGCAGCGTCATTGATCTAACTGACGATGTCCAGCTTAAGCTTTCACTGAATCTTGTGGAACAGGCGGAGCAGGCAATACCGCTCGAAGAACCGCCGGTAGAACAGTCTTTGGAAACGTCAGCTTCACTCCCTGAAGCTTTCCCGTTGTTGAAGCTGATCGAACCTGAGCGAGCTGCGGGCCTGCATCGTTTCAGTGTTACCCAGTTGATCAACTATCGCCGCTGTCCGCGTCAGTACTATTTCGATCGGGTGTTGCGGGTGCCATCGTCCGAAGAGATGGCCGTCTGGAACGATGCTGAAGCTCCCGAGCCGCCCGCTAATTTGACGGCGACGCTGAAGGGCGCAGTCATTCACCGCTTCTGCGAAACGTTTTGCCCCGGTGACGATCCGGCGGCCCGTTTGCGCCAGAGTTTTCAGGATCTCATTCGACTCAGAAAGGCGCAGCTCGCGGATCGATTGCCCGACCTAGATGAAGAGAAAGCCGTGACGGAGTTGCTGCCGCTGGCACAAAACTATCTGGCCAGTTCCGTCTTTCAGCGCGTCGAGGCCGCGCGTCGGGTGTCTGGTGCGAACCCGTTTGAGGTGACCGGTGCCGGCACGCAATCCGCTAATCCGAAATCCGAAATCCGAAATCGAAAATCGGCCCCGGGTCTGTGGAGCGAGTTGGGATTTCGCATCCGTCGTCCGCTGGGAATCCTGACGGGCGCGATCGACA
>WNGK01002018.1_pt2 | contig 31201 bp, 28 predicted proteins | sample 5400601 | NCBI WGS metagenome assembly WNGK01 (sample SAMN13153376, study PRJNA577476) | soil metagenome | isolation source: 60 cm soil or saprolite under Garry oak tree replicate 1 | place: USA:California | collected 2016-06-15 | reverse complement strand
TTCGGGCGGCTTCATCGGGATACCGAGATTGTTGCCGAGCAACGCGTCGAGATTATCGAGCCAAAGAATTTGACTTCCGAATACCGTGCCGAAATTGCGCGAGACGGAATGGGCGACATCCTGCATCGCCAAGGCGCGGTTGAGTTCCTTCTGCATCGACGTGACCGGCTTGGAGGAAATTCCGCACGGGACGATTAGATCGAAATAGCTGAGATCCGTGTTCACGTTCAGCGCGATGCCGTGCGAGGTGACTCCGCGAGAAATGTGGACGCCGAGAGCCGCGATTTTGGATTCCTGTCCTTTCTGCGAGACCGAGTTGTGGGGCGAGGGACTGTGTAGGGACGGGCGTCCACGCCCGTCCGGCTGAGTCGCAGACCCAGTAAGCGCCGGCACAGGCTGGGTCCATACTCCTGTCAAACCAGGGATGCGCTTGGCGGGAATGCCGGAATCAGCGCAAGTTCGGATAAGTACTTCTTCCAGGCGGCGCACGTATTCGATCGCGCCGAGAGTCTTCCGAGTGGCTCCGTCCGACGGGAAGCTCCGCAGGTCGAACATGGGATATGCAACCAGCTGCCCGGGCCCGTGGAAAGTTACATCGCCTCCGCGATCGCATTCGTGAACCTCGACACCGCGCTGCGCGAGCAGCTCGGGTGAGGCGACGATGTTCTTGGATTTGGCGTTTCGTCCGAGCGTGATGACAGCGGTGTGCTCAAGCAACAGGAGTACATCGCCAACGCGGCCCTCCTTGCGGAGCGTCACCAGCTTCTCTTGCAGGCGAAGTGCAGTAGCGTAATCGAGCGTGCCGAGTTGGAGAACGGAGATCAAAGGCTTAGCCACGGATTTACACGGATCAACACCGATTCACAATCATCTCAAACAATACAGATCATCTTCTCACCGTTTTCGCCACTCACGAATTATTCGTGTTCATCCGTCTAATCCGTGGCCCGCTTTTACGCATTGATTGCCATCCCATACACACTATTCGATGCATCCAGCATGGCTTCTGCCAGGGTCGGGTGCGCGTGGATAGTCCACATCAGGTCTTCCACTGTGGCCTCGAGTTCCATCGCGGTGACCGCTTCAGCGATGAGCTCTGTAGCTTGCGGGCCAATGATGTGGACGCCCAGAATCTCGCCATATTCGGCGTCGGAAACAATTTTGATGAAACCTTCGTGCTCACCCACGATCGACGCGCGCGAGTTAGCCGTAAACGGAAACTTGCCGACCTTCACGTCGTAACCCTGCTCGCGGGCCCTGGCTTCCGTCAGACCAACGCTACCGATTTCCGGATGGCAAAAGGTGACGTTCGGGATTCGAAGTGGGTTGATGGGCTTGTCCGGCTTGCCGGCAATTTTCGAAACCGCGACGATTCCCTCCATGCCGCCAACGTGCGCCAGCTGCGGCGTTCCGAGGACAATGTCTCCGATGGCATAAATGCCGGGTTCGCCAGTTTGCATCCACTCATTAGTTTTGATGAAGCCACGCTCGGATTGAACCCGCGTCTTCTCCACGCCAATGCCGTCGGTATTGGGTTTGCGTCCGATAGCGATGAGAATCTTTTCCGCTTCAATCTTTTGCGGTTTGCCATCTGCGGTAAAAGTCACCGCGATTCCGGAATTCGTCTTCTCGACCTTCTCAACTTTGGCGCTGCCTTGGAAGTTAATTCCACGTTTGCGAAAGACGCGGGCAAGTTCTTTGGAAACGTCTTCATCCTCGAGCGGAACCATGCGCGGGAGCATCTCAATAATGTTCACTTCGCAATCGAACGAGCGAAAAATCGATGCGAATTCGACTCCAACCGCGCCTGCGCCGACGACCACCAGCGATTTCGGCACTGAGCCCAGTCTCAAGATTTCGATATTCGTAAGAACTCGGTCATTAGGCTCGAGACCAGGAATCATGCGCGCCTCAGAGCCGGTCGCGAGAATGATGTTCTTCGCCTCGAGCTGAGTGGCCTTCTCACCCTTCACTTCGATCGTGTGCACGCCATTTTGCGCTCGGCCGGTGAGCCTTCCGAGCCCCTTGATGGTTTCAACTTTGTTCTTGCGCATCAGGAACTCGAGTCCCTTGGCGTGCTTGTTGACGATCTTCGACTTGCGCTCTTGCACGGCTTCCCAATTCAGCTTGCGCGAAGCAACGCCCTCAATGCCATATTCCTTCGCGTCTTTGAGGTGGTCCCAGAGTTCGGCGTTGAAAAGCAGTGCTTTCGTGGGAATGCAACCGACATGCAGGCAGGTGCCACCAAGGTAGGGATCTTTCTCGATCAGCGCAGCCTTCAAGCCATACTGCCCGGCGCGGATTGCAGCCGTGTATCCTGCCGGCCCGCTACCGATTATGGCCACATCGTAGATGGTGTCAGGCAAAGTCGTGCTCCTCTAATAAGAATGGATGAGCCAGAGCAAACCAATGATTCTAGAACAGCCGGGTTAAACACGAAAACGGCAAACGCGAAATGCCAAAGCGAAATGCTAGATTAGGCAGCATGCAAACTATCACGATGACGCCAGTTGGCTACGTCCGCGGCCCGGTGCGCGCCGATAAAGAAGAATTTTGGGGAGATGTGGAATCCACCATTGAAATCGATGCACAGAGATTTACTACCGCCACGGTTAAGGGCTTAGAGGAGTTCTCCCCCACGTAGAGGTGTTCTTCCATCTGAGCGGAATACCCGAAGACTCCATTCTCACGGGCGCGAGCCATCCCCGTAACCATGCCGCCTGGCCGGAAGTCGGAATATTCGCCAGAAGAAGCAGGGCCCGCCCGAATCGTATTGCCGCGACTATTTGCCGGCTGGTTCGGGTGAACGGGTTGGAAGTGACAGTCTCCGGTCTCGATGCGTTTGACGGCACGCCGGTGTTGGACCTCAAGCCGGTACTGGCCGAATACCTGCCGGAGAAGAAAGAAATTCGTCAGCCGCAGTGGACACGTGAGCTGATGACGACATACTTTGCAAAGTCAGAATAGTAAGGCGCTACGAGGATTGTGGGGACAGCTGTCCTCGGACCGCAGGCCCGATTCTTCTGTCGCTGGCAATCCTCGTCGAGCTTCGCTCGACCGGACAGCGGAGGGAGGCTGTCCCCACGTGACCAAGTCCGGGAACTGGAGGGGTGGGGAATTCGTATCAAGATTGCGGTGATAATCTGAGGGTCAGCAGGAGGAGAACCCATGCACCTCTTGGCATTTTTCTTCCCCATTTTCGGCTTCGGCTTCGTTCTGTATTTTCTGCCCGCCATCATTGCCTTCGGGCGTAGCAAGCGGGATGCTGGCGCGATCCTGGTGCTGAACTTCTTCCTGGGCTGGACGGCCATCGGATGGGTGATTGCGCTGGTCTGGGCGCTGAAGCAGGACGTGCCGGTTGCGATTCGGTGATTGCCTGTGAAGCTCATGCTTGAAAGCTGATGGGCTTTGTCGCCTGGTTTTACAGTCGATTTCCCAACCGCGCCTGAAGTTAGCGAACCAGCAGGTCTAGCTCAGGCCAGCAGCTTTGCCGCGTCTTTCGCGTAATACGTCAGGATGATGCTCGCGCCCGCCCGCCGGATGGAAGTAAGCGACTCCATCATCACGCGGTCGCGGTCAATCCAGTTATTACGCGCGGCAGCCTCGATCATGGCGTATTCGCCAGAAACCTGATAAGCAGCGATCGGCAGGTCGAAACGCTCACGCGCAGCTGCAATCACGTCCAGATAGGGCATAGCGGGTTTGACCATGATCATGTCAGCGCCCTCTTCAATGTCCAGCGCAATCTCGCGCATGGCTTCGCGCAAGTTGGCCCCATCCATTTGATAGGAGCGGCGGTCGCCGAATTGGGGCGCGGAATCGGCGGCCTCGCGAAACGGGCCGTAAAACGCCGATGCAAACTTGGCTGCGTAGGAAAGAATGGGAGTGTTCTCGAATCCGGCGGCGTCGAGAGCGCCGCGAATGGCCGCGACGCGGCCATCCATCATGTCAGAGGGAGCAATGATGTCCACGCCGGCGCGAGCGAGTGAAACCGAAGCACGGGCCAGTAACTCGAGCGTGGCGTCATTGACAATTTCGTAATCCGCGCTGGTGGCTGGGGGACTGGCTACAGCCGCTCCGAGGGGCCGCGGGCCTGACGCTTTTACCACGCCACAATGGCCATGAGACGTGTACTCGCAAAGGCAAACATCGCCGATCACAACCACTTCCGGAATGTCGCGCTTCATGGCGCGGGCGGCGCGCTGCACGATTCCGTCCTCTTCCCAGGCGCCGGTTGCGACCTCATCTTTCTTCTCCGGCAGTCCGAACAGGATTATCGCCGGAACGCCGAGCCCATGCGCCTCGTCCGCCTCTCGAACGGCTTCGTCCACGGAGAGGTTAAAAACGCCCGGCATCGACCGCACTTCCTTGCGAACGCCCTCCCCGGGACAGACGAACAGGGGATAGACAAAACTCTCAGGCGTGAGCCGCGTTTCGCGCACCATGTCGCGCAGAGCGCTGGTCCGGCGCAGCCGACGAAGACGAGTAGCCGGGAAAGCCATGGGGAAATTCTAGCAGAGCAACCTATTGAACTATGCTCTGACCCATGTTTAAACTATGCGCGCGAAACCTGGGCCTTAGCCATTGGGCGGGAACGCCGCAACTCCTGGATTTGCAGAACAACATCCGCTGAGAACAGCGAGAAGGCCAGGCAAGACCACACAATAGTCTCAGTTGCGCCGATGCCCAGCTTCTCCCATCCGGTCACGCCCTGCACCACACGCACTTCAAGAAAAACCAATGCGACCGCGAAGCTGCGCGTCATCCATTGACGATGCTGCTGGACCTTGCCATTCAAAATGAATCCAAAGGCGATGGCGGTCGTAGTCGTTAACAGAATGGCGTCGACAAGTGCGGCGACGCTGAACGACCTGGGTGCGCCCATCCGCTCCTCGAAATATTGGATGTAGGCACCGAAGGGAGCCGCAATCAGCGCTCCCGCGATGTAGATTCGCCCTATTACACGATGGAATTTCGTGAAACGCTGCCGCAAACGATCGGATAATTGCAGCGGGCCCAGGAAGATGGCGCAGGCGCCAGCCAGTCCGTGCGGCAGCAGATACCAGCGGAATGAATGATAGTGCTGCCACACCGGGTCATCTCGATGCACCAGAAAACTCTCGTTGTGGACTAGGACATAACCGATCATCAGGCCTACGAAACCAAATAGAAGGTATTTGAGACGAACGCGGGACGAAGTTTGAACAGGGACGGTGGCAGTGGCCATTTGAACTCCTTTGAAATAGCCCCAACGATGGGCGCAGTAAAGATTGGCCCAGTAACGACTGGCGCAGTCGCTACAGGCGCGGAATACATTAACATGAAAAGGTGCCGCAAGTCCTGAAAAATACGAGCGCCCGTGTACTGGAATTTGAGGTCTTGCGTGACCTGTTGCTGGGCTACGCCGCTTCGGAGTTGGGTCGGGCCGGGGTGGCTGCCCTTGCGCCTTCGTCTGATCTCGAGTGGATTCAAAATCAGCAGCAACTTACCGCGGAGATCCGCGAATTCCGGCGCGTCGGCGGACGCTTTGAGTTGGCTGGGCTGAGAAACATTTCTTCGCTGCTTGACAAGTCTCGAATAGTCGGCGCGACGCTTGAAACGCTCGAAATTCGCGATGTGGTCGCGATCGTGGACCGCGCCGCGGAGGGGCGGGAGATCGCCCTCAATCCACCGCAAGGCATGAAGCGGGAGTGGGCTGCGGTCCGGCAACTCTCCTCCGGGCTAGCAGATTTTACCGAGTTCCTGCGTGGCTTTCGCAACAAGATATTGCCGGATGGCACCCTCGACGACCGCGCTTCTCCGGAACTTGCGAGCATTCGCCGGGAAATCGAAAAACAGAAACGCGCGATCCAGCAGTCGTTGCAGAGTTATTTGCGGCGCCTGACCGAAGGCGGCGCGGCGCAGGATGAAGTGGTCACCATTCGTGGCGAGCGCTTTGTGATCCCCGTTAAAGCTGAGCACAAGCGGCGTGTGCAAGGCGTAGTGCACGGAGCCAGCTCCAGCGGGCAGACGGTTTTCGTTGAGCCACTCGAAACCATTGAGCAGAACAACGAACTCGTGCGACTGCTGGAGGAAGAACTCGTCGAGGTGCACCGAATTCTGCTGGACATGACGCAGCGGATCGGAGAGCGGGCGGCAGAGATTGCTGCTGCACTCGACATTCTTGCCGAACTCGAGTTGCAGTTTGCGAAGGCCCGGTTTGCAGAGGAATACGACTGTGTAGCTCCGGTGCTGGTTGAGAGCAGCGCATCAGCGTCCAGTGAAAATGAACCTGTAGAGACGGGCGTCCACGCCCGTCCACCACTCGATGGTCAGAGATCTGGGCTGATTCTGCGAGATGGACGGCATCCACTCCTGGAACGCAACATTAACGCAAAGGGTGGACGAATCGTCCCCACAACCATCGAACTCGAAGGTGAACGGCGCGAACTCATCATCACCGGCCCGAACACCGGCGGAAAAACGGTCGCGCTCAAAACAGCAGGCCTGCTTGTCCTGATGGCGCAGGCCGGAATTCCTGTTCCTGCAAGCCGAATGGAAATACCCGTCTTCGATTCGGTTCTGGCCGACATCGGCGATTACCAATCCATTGAACAGAATCTCTCGACATTCTCGGCGCACGTCACCAACATTGATTTCATTTCGCGCACAGCCATCATCTCCACGCACCATACGTCTCTAAAGGTCTTCGCCTCGAACTCTTCTGGAGTGGTGAACGCCGCTGTTGGTTTCGACGAAGCGACGCTGCGGCCTACGTATGAGCTCAAGATCGGGGTACCCGGCGCCTCGGCAGGCATCAACATTGCCCAGCGGTTGGGGCTGAAGCCAGAGATTATTCAATCCGCCCGCTCGCGTTTGGGAACGCAGGCACGCGATGTCGGGCAGTTTCTTGACCGCCTGCACCTGGAGTTGCGCGAGACCGAGGCCGAACGCTTGCGGCTGCGCAGCAAAGAGGATGATCTGAGTCGCGAGCGAGCGCGGCTGGCGTCCGATGGGAAACGCGAGCAGCAGGAAAAAGTTAGAGAGCTGGAGAAGAAAGTCGAGAGCCTGCTGCGCGATTTCGAGTATCACGCGCGCGAGGCCGTGAATGCCATTCAGGACCGGACCGCCGTGCAGAAGGTATCAAAAGACGCGGAGCGGCGAATTGCGAAATTGCGGCGGGATTTTCGCGAGCAGTTTGATTCCGCCGTGGTCGCGCATGTGAGCGGCGCCGATCGTGGCGATCCCAACGCCCAGCCGCGCCTGGTGCAGCACGTCTCCGAGGGCGACTTCGTGAAATTGAAGTCCGTAGGGCGCAATGCGAGGATAACTCGCCGCCTCGACGACAGCCACTTTGAAGTTGAGGTGGGCTCCATGAAGATGCGCATTGCGCGCGAAGACATCGCGGAAGTAGTCAGCAAGGCTGCGGAAACGCCGATCAAGGCGGCGCGGGCGAAGGGCGTCTCGGTAGTACTGGAACGCGATGCCGAAAACGTGCCTTCTGAGATCAACGTGATCGGGCATACTGTAGATGACGCCACTCGCGAGGTGGAGAAATTCGTTGACCGCGCCTTCCTGGCTGGGTTGCCGCGGGTGAGGGTCGTCCATGGCAGCGGGATGGGAATCTTGCGGAAGGCCCTGCGACAGTACTTACAGCAGCATCCGCATGTTGAGTCAGTCGCCGAACCGCCTCAGAGTGAAGGTGGAGCGGGAGCGACGGTGGCGGAGTTGAGAGTGTAGGGGCGGACGCCCTCGTCCGTCCTCCGAGCACAGCTCGGATACTGAGGCGAGCGAGGCTCGCCCGCCCAGACGAGGCGTCCGGGCCTACGGGCTATTCATTTGATGCTAAGGATTCGATCGACAACCCGCGATGATGTACACGTATTGCTCTCGCTCGTTCGGGAATTAGCGAATTACGAGAAAAAACTGACCCAGATCGTAGCAACCGAAGACGACCTGCTGCGCGACGCCTTTGGCCCGCAGCCGAAATTCCGCGCTCTGATTGCCTCGTGGGATGATGAACCGGCGGGCTACGCTTCGTTCTTTCATTTTTATTCAACTTTTCAGGGGCGGGCTGCGCTTTTTCTGGAGGATTTATTTGTCCTCGACAAGTTTCGCGGAAAAGGAATTGGCAAAGCGCTGCTGGCAGCGGTGGCGAAACTCGCGCTCGATGAAGGGTGCTTTGGTTTGCGCTGGGAGGTGCTGGACTGGAACCGTCCAGCAATTGAGTTTTACGGGAAACTGGGAGCAACATTCCTGAATGAACGCAGGGCTGTAGAGTTCAACGAGCAAGCCTTGCGAAAAGTAACGAAAGATTATTCACCACCGGGACACAGGGACACAGACAAGAACAATTCTTAAAACTATGTGACTCGGTGTCTCTGTGGTGAACAAGGTTCTAAATGCAACGAGTGAAAATCATTGGCGCGGGACTGGCAGGATCGGAAGCGGCATGGCAGTGTGCGCGTCGGGGAATACCCGTCGAGCTATATGAAATGCGACCAGGGCGGACCACACCTGCGCACCAGACTGGAAACTTCGCCGAACTTGTCTGCTCGAACTCGTTGAAGTCCGAAAGCGAGAATACGGCTCCGTGGTTGCTGAAAGAAGAAATGCGGCGCGCCGGATCGTTGTTGATCGAAATTGCCCGAGACTGCGCAGTTCCTGCCGGACATGCGCTGGCGGTGGATCGAGGCGCTTTTTCGGCGAAGGTCACTGAGGTGATCTCAAGCGAGCCGTTGATTAATATCCGGCGGAAGGAAGTCACTGAAATCAGCGAGGATGAAATCACGATCATCGCGACAGGCCCGTTGACCTCGGATGCGCTGTCACAGGAGATCGCCAGATTGAGTGGCAGCTCACATCTCTACTTCTACGATTCCATCAGCCCAATTGTTGACGCCGACTCCATCGACATGTCGAAGGTGTATCTGGCGGCGCGATACGACAAAGGCACCGCCGATTACATCAATTGTCCAATGTCGAAAGAGGACTACGACCGCTTCTACGATGCGTTGCTCTCGGCGGAGTCGGTCGAGGCCAAAGAATGGGAGAAGCTCAACTACTTCGAAGCATGCCTGCCGATCGAAGAAATTGCCCGGCGCGGGCGCGACACTCTGCGTTTTGGACCGATGAAGCCTGTGGGGCTGAAGGATCCGCGCACCGCGAAACCGCCCCATGCGGTTGTTCAACTCCGCCAGGAGAACCTGCGGGCCGATTCCTATAATCTGGTCGGATTTCAGAACCATTTGAAATTTGGCGAGCAAGCACGGGTTCTGCGACTGATACCTGGCCTGGTAAACGCACGCTTCCTGCGCTTTGGACAGATCCATCGTAATACCTACATCAACTCGCCAGCGTTGCTGAATTCGACGCAGCAGATGAGAGAACACCCATCCGTCCTTTTTGCTGGCCAGATCTGTGGAGTCGAAGGATACGTCGAGTCAATCGCGACTGGCATGCTGGCGGGTATTAACGCGGCGGCGCTAGTTTCAGGAGAAGCTCCGATCTCGCCGCCTCGCGCTACGGCCCTCGGATCGCTGCTGCATTACATCACCAATGCTGATCCAAAGAGGTTTCAGCCGGCCAATATCACATTTGATCTACTACCGCCGCTTGAGAAGAAGGTGCGGGACCGGCAACACAGGCACAAAATTCAGTGTGACTTGGCATTGGCCGAACTAGAGGGATGGGTGGCAAAACAGTTGGATCGGAGAGGTCCACGTGCACAGTTAGTGCATGTTTCCTGAACACCCTCGATTGTTTGTGTCATTCCGAGGCGTCGAGCGAAGCGAGACAACGAGGAACCTGCCGCTTTCCAGATCAACAGCAGGTTCCTCGTCGCATTCGCTCCTCGGAATGACAACCCTGGTTTTCTCCCCCGAGGCTAATGGCGGTCCTGCCACTTGAACAAATCGCTTTCTTCTTCCGTATCACCTCCTGGAGCGCCGCTCCGTCCGGCTTACCTTCCGCCTGGGAGAGCGTCCAATCCTGAGCCGCGAATATCACCATGGTCCTGCGCGATCTTATCCGCGACGTCTTCCGCACCCTCTGGTCCCATAAGCTCCGGACGTTTCTGACCATGTTCGGGATTGCCTGGGGCATCGTCTCCATCGTGCTGATGGTCGCCGCTGGCGAGGGCTTGCGCAAAGGGCAGGAAGACCAGTCGAAAACGCTGGGCAAAGACATCATGATCGTGTTCCATGGCCCCACCAGCCTGCAGGCTGGAGGCACACGGGCGGGGCGCGTGGTCCACTGGGAAGACGCTGATGTGCAGGCGGTGCAGGCCGAAGGGCCGGATTGCCAATATGCGATTCCGGAACTGGAGCAGGGAGATGTCCGCACCCACAGCAATTACAACAATGCCGCGTTTCTGGTGACCGGATCCTATCCGGAGTTTGGCGAAATTCGCAGCCTCAATGTTGGTCAGGGGCGTTTCTACAACTGGGACGACGAAAAGGAAGCGCGCCGAGTGGCATTCCTGGGCACTGACGCCGCCAAGCAGTTGTTTCCAGAGGGCCGCAATCCACTCGGCGAGAATGTTTATCTGAACCAGATTCCGTATCTCGTAGTCGGGGTCATGGCGAAGAAGAAGCAGGATTCGAGCTATGACGGGTGGGACGTTAACAAAGTCTTCGTTCCGTTTTCAGCGATGCGGCGGGATTTTCCGGACAAGCCTCCTGGAACGGCGCGCACGTTCGATCAGTTGCTGGTGACGCCGAAATCGGTTGCGACCCATGAAGCTTGCAAGCATGAGGTACGCGCGGCCCTGGGGAAAATGCATAACTATGATCCCACTGACAAAGAAGCCTGTCCGATCTGGGACACCGTGCAAAGTGCGAAGGCTTTCGCGCAAATGACGGACGGCATGAAGTACTTCCTGGGCGCAGTCGGGTTTGTGACTTTGTTTCTGGGTGGCATCGGCGTGATGAACGTGATGATGGTTGCGGTGCGCGAGCGTACGCGCGAAATCGGCGTCCGGAAAGCATTAGGCGCTCCGGCGCATGCCATCCTGAAGCAATTTTTCATTGAAGCAATGGTCATTGCCTTGCTCAGTGGCGGCGTCGGCTTAAGCATCGCTTACGGCCTGTGCTGGCTGGTCGATTTATTGCCCATGCCAGACTTCTTCGCGGGATTGTTGCCGACCTGGAAATCAGGGCTGCTGGCCCGCGGGATGCTCGGCGGAATTGCCGTGCTCTCGGCGCTGTTTCCCGCACGCAGAGCGGCGTCTGTGGATCCGATAGAGGCATTGAGGTTTGAGGCAGGGGGATAGTGAGTGGTCAGTGGTTAATGGCAAGTGACCAGCAACTCAAACAACGAGCGTCGCGGTCTGCCGGCAACTGATCACTGACCGTCACTGACCACTAACCACTAGTTCACTGACAACTGTTTCTATGCTGATTGAAATCATTCGCGAAGCCTGGGTAGCGCTGCAGCGCAATTACACGCGCAGCTTCCTGACCATGCTCGGCATCGTGTGGGGAATCGCCACGGTCACGCTGCTGATCGCGTACGGCAGCAGCTTCCGAAAAATTCTTGTCGGTGGTTTTGACGCATTTGGAAAAAGCGTTGTCATCTGCTGGCCACAACAAACCAGTGAACAACCCGGCGGACAGCGGGCGGGGAAAAAGGTGCTGCTCGAACAGGCCGATCTCGACATGGTGAAGGCCAACGCACCGATGGTGAAGTATGCGTGCCTGGAAACTGTCCGGCGTCCGGGCATCGCCTATCAGGACCGGCTGGTGGGAACGGCGGCAATCCGCGGGGTCTGCCCGGAATATGGCGAAATGCGCAACGAAGTCCCCTCCGAAGGGCGCTGGTTCAATGCCAGCGATGAACTAGAGCGCCGCCGCGTGTGCTTCCTGGGCGGACGCAAAATCCAGCTCAGTAATTATTTTTCCAGTGACGATGAGTCGGTGTGGATCCCGTACTCAACCGCCGGCGATCTCTGGAACACGCGCTATGCCGCGGTCCTGGTATTCGAACCTATCGCCCCTCAATTCGAGAAGAAGGCAATGGCCCAAGTCCTTGCTGCTATCGCCACCCGCCAGCAGTTTTCGCCCACTGACAAGAAGGCCTTCCAGATGTTTGGCCGTGACGAATTCCGCCCGGTCATCGATGCGATCACGATTGGGCTGGAAGTTCTGCTAACGTTCGTTGGCGCGCTGACGCTGGGGATCGGCGGCGTAGGCGTGATGAACATCATGCTGGTCTCAGTCGAAGAGCGCATCCGCGAGATAGGTCTGCGCCGCGCGCTGGGCGCAAAGAAGATCCACATCAAACTGCAGTTTCTCGCTGAAACCCTGCTGATCATGCTGCTGGGGGGCGCTATCGGCGTGGTGGTTTCGTATGTGGTCGCAGCGGCGGTCGGAACTCTCCCACTCATGGGGCCGCTCTTTGAAGATGATTCCGGCAGGGGCGACATTCACCTACACATTTCCATGATGACACTGATGGTTTCGACATTGGTGCTCCTGTTTGTCGGCGTGATCAGTGGTCTCATTCCTGCGCTGCGGGCGTCGAAGCTCGATCCAGTTGAAGCGCTGAGATACGAGTGAATTGCGACCCAGCTCTTAGCTATTAGCCGTTAGCTCTTAGCTAACCCGCCTGAGATTCTAGCTAAAGGCCAAGAGCTAATACCTAACGGCTCTGTGCCGATGATTCAATTCTTGTGCTTCTTCCAATCAAACCTCCGCCCCACAATACATTTCACGATCAGGTGATCGGTTGGGCGAGTCACTCCAACGCCTACTCCGAAGTTGAACTCCCACTGCGGCCCGAAATCGACGTCTATTGCGGGCAAGATCTGTTGCTCTTGGTCCCGCAACGGATCGAAAGCAGTGATCGGACCGTAAGCCGCGTAGTATTCTAGCCCGCCAGCGATTCGTTTCGTGAAATCAAAGCTAAACTTCGCGTTAGGTGAAAACTCCAGGCCTTTGTTTACTCCAGGACCGTGCCATGAACGATCAAGTGTGGGATTGAAACTCAAATACCACCGCCCGAGTTTGCGGTCAACGATCGGCCGGATTTCCCACGTCCAGGTATCAGCCGAAAATGCGTGCCGCTGATAACCAATTTCATTCGAAAGGCTAACCCCAACCGGCCAATGCCAGGACTCCGGAACTCGAACTCGCGGACGGATGTGATCGCCCACCCATTCCCAGCCCCCCTTCGGTTGAATCGTCGTAAAGATGTAGAAGCCGGTTTCGAACCATTCGCTAAATCCTTGCGTGATCTCGACGGTCTCATGAGTAGCGTGATTTGTGGGCTGGACGCCATCCACGACGGTCTTGCTCCCATCCACAGTGAAGTTCGAATGAAGCTCGACCATCGTATTGCCCGGTGCGATGGTGTCATATCCATAGACCTGGATTTCGTAGTTGTCCTGGGCAGTGGCGGGAAGAACGCACAAAGTAAAAAGGCATGCGAACAGCCCGACGATCCACTGGTATCTGTAATGGCGCATCCTGTTCTCATGATGCATGGGGAATGCAGAGGGTGCAACCTACGGGAACTTCTGCTGTGCCGCAATTGTCCAATCCCTCAGACATGCGCGTGCTTGAGAGGAGCTTCAAATGGCATTCTCGACGGCAGGCAGTGGCCCGCTCCGAGCAGAGATCAACATTGCACCGATGATTGATATTTTGCTGGTGCTCATCATTGTGTTCATGGTGGTCGTTTCAATGTCGCAGCCGAAAGGGCTGAAGGCGCAAATCCCGCAACCCGCGCCCGACAAGCCCCAGCCTCCGCCAGAGCGCACGATTGTGATTCAAGTTGCATGGAGCGGACAGGAAGCGACACCGTCGTTGAAGATCAACGACGAAGATGTGAAATGGGAGAAGCTGCACGACCGTCTCTCTGAAATTTTTATTCAACGCATGGAACGCGTGGCATTCATCCGCGGCGATGATGATGTGGACTTTCAGTACGTGGCCGATGCGATTTCGATCGCCCGCGTTTCGGGCGTGGATCGGGTCGGACTGCTGACCAAGGATCGACAGTTGCCGGCAGAGTAAAGATCGTCGAGCAGGTTCATTAACGCTTCAACACTCCAGCAAGTTTCTGTCCGGCGGAGGTATGAGTCGAAAACCATTCGAGAACTCTGCGGTCGAACTCGTCTGGAGAAGCTTCATAAGAGCCGCAGTGTCCTGCGCCGGAAAGGTGCCAGACTACGACCCGTGCTCGATTCTGCGCATGGATCAGATCGGAGTGGTAGGAGTCCCAGCCACAGCGTGTTCGGGAGACGCGGCCTCCATGTTCAAGCCATATCCCCAACGGACAAAAAGGAAACCAACTTCGACCGTGGGCCAGAAGAAAGTCCTGCCCAACCAGGGACCGGTATGAAATGGGCGACCGAAACGCGCGTATGCGACCTCACGAAAGGTCGCGAACGGCGATTCGGCAACCACAGCGCAGAAACGCGATTCTTTGGCTAGTGACTGCAGCAGTTGCGCAGCGCCCATCGACTCCCCGAATCCGTAAATGCAGCTTGGTTGATTGTTCTCTTCCAACCAATTCACCCATTCATGAATGTCGTCGGCCTCGCCAATGCCATAGCTTGCTACTTCTCCTCCGCTCAGGCCATGAGCGCGTGCGTCGGGTAGCAGAACGCTGTAGTGATTCTTAACAAGCCAATCGCCGTAGCCATACACGCCCAGGCGGTTGTCGCCGACTCCGTGCAGCAGGATGACTGCGCTCCCATTAGCTTGTGCGGGACGAATGAACCACGCGCGCAAGATGGTACGGTCCGGCGTAGTGATCTGAACATTGCTCAGTTCGGCGTTTTCCTCTCGATCCGCAGATTCGACTTGTCGCTGCTCTTCAGTCATTAGCGGACGCCGTCCAGGATGCAACGCCATCCAGCCCAGGCCAATGCCGCCGAACACCGTTCCCAAGAGGTACAAGGTCGCGAGCGCGACGAACGTGCGGCGGAGAAAATGATGCGAGGGCAAGCAAACGCTCCTTCCATGGTGCAACACTAGATACGTTGCATATGCGCAACGAGTTCCTGCTATCGCGCTCGCACTTTAATCCAGATGGGCGCGCCCACGAATCCAAAAGCCCGCCGAATCTGGTTCTCCAGAAACCTCTGATAAGAAAAGTGCAGTTTCACTTTGCGGTCGGTGAACAGGACGAAGGTGGGCGGAGACACCGCCGCTTGCGTCAGGTAAAGAATCTTCACCCGCTGACGGACAGGAACCGAAGCGCGGTCGAAATCTATGTGCTTGAGAAAACGATTCATCTCTCCCGTCGTAATGCGCTTGCGGCGTTCCGCGGCCACTTGCTCCAGCGTAGAAAATATCTTCTCCGTGCCTTTGCCGCTGGCTGCTGAAATGAAAAGCACGGGCGCATAGCTTAGAAATTTCAGCTCGTCGCGGAGGCGGTCTTCGTAGGCCTCGCGATCGCTTGGTAACTGTTTGTGCGGTCTTCTCTTGTTTCGCTGGGACGAAGCCTCGGTTTCGCTTAGATCAATGCTTGGCCCTGACCTTTGGCGGGCGGGGGCGCCGGCCCCACATAGATCCCACTTGTTTACGATGATGATCACCGACCGGCCGCTTTCATGCGCGTACCCGGCGATTGCCGCATCCAGGGCGCTCACGCCTTCGGTGGCATCGATCACCAGCAGCGCGATGTCGGCAGCTTCGAGATGCTTGCGGGCCATCACGACCGACAGTTTTTCAGCCATCAGATGAGTCTTGCCTTTGCGGCGGATTCCGGCGGTATCAATGAACCGGAATACATGATCATTCCGGCTAACGATCTCGTCGACCGCATCGCGGGTTGTGCCTGGAATTGGAGAGACTATGGAGCGATCCGAGCCAGTAAGGCGGTTCAGCAATGTGGATTTGCCAACGTTGGGATGGCCGATGATCGCGACTTTGGTTTCGGTCATTGGTCGTTGGTCGTCGGTCGTTGGCGCTGCGTCGTAGGTTGCTAATTCTTGGTCTTCGGCGATTAATTTCTGGTTATCGGCTTGCCGCACCCGCGACTTCCTTCTGGAAGTGATCGGCTCGATGCTTTCCTCTGTGGCTTCTGTGTCCTCTGTGGTTAAGGGTTTTAAGGACGCGAGCACCGCATCTAGCAGCTCGTCAATTCCACGGCCATGCTCAGCTGAAACCGGAAACAGATCCCGTATTCCTAAACCGTGCAAGTCGCCTGCCAGGCTTTCCTGCTTGTCGCTGTCAACCTTGTTTGCGGCTAGAAATAGAGGCTTGCCTGTGCGCTGCAGTAATCGCGCAAGCTCGAGATCAGGGCCAGCGAGTTCACTCCGGACATCCACGACCATCACGATCGCTGCGGATTCATCAAGAGCGACTCTGGCCTGGCGGAAGATTTCCGAAGGAATGAAGTCCTTCTCTTCCGGAATAATGCCGCCGGTGTCGACCACGCGCAGATCGCGGTCGCGCCAGTGCGCCTCCCCGTAAAGACGGTCGCGGGTGATGCCGGGTTCATCGCCGACTATGGCACGGCGGGAGCCCACGAGACGGTTGAATAGCGTGGACTTACCCACATTAGGACGGCCGACAATCGCGATCAGGGGAGCTCTTTCCATGAGAATTGGATTTGCCCGGGCATGTAGGACGGGCGCCCTCGCCCGTCCGGGCGAGCAAAGCTCGACAGGGTCCTCTCGTTGAATAGTCCAGTTATTATAGAGACTCTGTGCCCGCCAGTTCTCAGCCCGCTGCTTCCGCCTCGAAGACCAGTCCTTCACTCCACCAGTTTTTTGCTCCCGCAGGCCTGCTCTCGCGCACCCATCCGGCGTATGAATTTCGACGCGGCCAGTTGCAGATGGCGCAAGCGGTTGAGCAAGCGATCGAGGAGCGCCGCCATCTGATCGTCGAAGCCGGCACTGGCACGGGAAAGACGCTGGCCTACCTGATGCCGGTAATTCGTTCCGGCAAGCGCGTCATTATTTCGACCGGAACCAAAAACTTGCAGGAACAACTCTTTCACAAAGACGTGCCGTTTCTCGAGCAGGCGCTGTTTCCCGAAGGCAACCGGAAGTTGAGCGTCTGCTACATGAAGGGACGCAACAATTATCTCTGCCGGAAGAAACTGTACGACCTTACCGGACAGCCAGTGCTCAGCGGACTTGATGAAATTGAGCAGTATCGCGCAATTGCCGCGTGGGAGCAGGCGACCAGCAGCGGCGACCGCGCGGAACTAGCGTCGTTGCCTGAAGCCAGCGCGCTATGGCACAAGTTGGACGCGCGGGCCGACACCTGTCTTGGCCAGAAGTGCAGCTCGTGGGACAAATGCTTCATAACCGAAATGCACCGGCGAGCGATGGAGAGCGACATCATCATCGTCAATCATCATCTGTTTTTTGCCGACCTCGCGATCAAGCAGCGGGCGGATGGCGCGCCCGATGCCGGCATTCTGCCCGATGCCGGCGCGGTGATCTTTGACGAAGCGCATGAGTTGGAGGACGTCGCCGGCAGCTACTTTGGGATTTCCGTCAGCGCGGCGCGCCTCGAAGAACTTTGCCGTGATATCGAAGCCTCACTCCAACGCAATCGCATGTACACGACCGGGCTTTCCGGCGCAATTAAGAGCCTGCGCGAGCGCTCAGGATTTTTCTTCTCGCTACTGCCCGAGGGAGAAGGCCGATTTTCGTTCGAGAACCGCCGCGAATTCCTCGAGGAAAACGGAGACGAATTTCTAGGTCTACAGCGGTCGCTGGGACGCTTGAATTCCGAAATCGAAAACATGCCCTCAAAGCCGGAGGAGGTCTTCGCCTTCACCCGCCGCTCGCAAGAGCTGCAAGTGCAGCTTGGATTCCTTATGGAGTCGGAAGAACAAAACATCGTGTTCTGGATTGAGCGAAGGCGCACGGGCCGCGAAAAATTGAACGTTTCCATCCAGGCCACTCCAATCGACGTCGGCCCCGTCCTGCGTGAGTGCCTGTGGTCGAAGCTGGAGACGGCGGTGCTCGCGTCCGCGACGCTGGCCGTGGGCGGAGGATTTGAATACATACAGCGGCGGCTCGGGATCGAGCACGCACGCGAGCTCATTCTGCCCTCACATTTTGATTATCCGAACCAAGCGCTCTTTTATGTGCCACCAGATCTGCCTGACCCACGCACTCCGCAATTCGCCGGCAAAGCGGCAGAAAGAATCCGGCGCCTGTTGGAGATCACGCGCGGGCGCGCATTCGTGCTGTTCACCAGCTATGGGCAAATGAGAGAGATTTACCAGCGGCTGCTGGGCGAGGTGGAGTTCCCCATGCTTCTGCAAGGCGACGCGCCGAAAACCGCGCTCCTTGAGGAGTTCCGCCTGACTCCGAATTGCGTGCTGTTCGCGACGTCATCCTTCTGGCAAGGTGTGGACGTACAGGGGGAGCAGCTCAGTTGCGTGATTATCGACCGCTTGCCCTTCGCGGTGCCTTCCGATCCAGTGGTTGCCGCGCGAGTCAAAGCAATTGATGCCGAGGGTGGAAATGCGTTTTTTCAATATCAGGTTCCCGCCGCCGTAATTACTTTGAAACAGGGGTTTGGACGGTTGATCCGCTCTCTGCATGATCGCGGGCTACTGGCGCTGCTGGACAACCGCATCCTGAAGAAAGCCTATGGCAGGGTCTTCATCGAGAGTTTGCCCAATTACCGGCGGACAACTGAGTTGAGCAGAGTAGAAGACTTCTTCGGCGCGGCATAAATTTACATCCTCCGCAAAGCGAGAAGAGAGCTAGGCCTCTCACACCTCATTTCCTGCATCAGTGATGTCCGACAACCAGAGCAGGTGTATACTGCCGCCCGGCTTGCAGGGCGGGCTCCCGTTGCCGCCTGGATCAGGAGGTTTCCATGACTCGCGCAGCCGTTCGCTCTTTGACGTTGCTCGCCGGATTCGTAACCCTGTCCTTCCCAAGTCTGCTTTTCGCCCAAACCTTTCAACCGCAAACCCGGCTAGGCGCAAGCTTACCGGGAGATACATGGGAACCAGCCATAGCCGCTGATCGCTTCGGGCACGTTTATGTGCTGATTCCAGATTTTCCTCCGAATTGCAAGAGCTGCCCGAGCTCGATCGCTTATCTCGTGGTTTCGAGCGACAACGGCAAGACCTGGTCCGCGCCGCGCATAATCGCTAATCCGGGCTCAGGTCAAATCGACGTGCAGATTAAAGTCGATCCGGTTGATGGCAAGACCGTGTATGCCTCCTGGCTGCAAAATAGTAAGAGCGTAATCGAGGTCGCCAAGTCGAGCGACTTCGGCCAAACTTGGACCACGGTGATCGCCAACTCGACCAAAGCAGGCACGGATAAGGACATCCTTGCGGTGCGTGGCAACGATGTGTATGTCGCTTACGATCACGCGCAGACGGTGTGGTGCTCGTCCTCGCACGATGGAGGCCAAACCTGGATCTCAGTGAAGGTCAACGCGAATGCGCAATTTGGATGGTCGCTCACCGGCGGCGGCACCGTCGACCCTGCCGGCAATGTTTACTTCGCTTGGGACGGATACACGCAGAACGGTGGGGCTAAAGGCCCGGTCAATTTGTACGTCACCAAATCCTCAGATGGTGGCCTGACCTGGACGCCTACTTTGCTTGATGTCTCCAGTGCGCCGCCCGATTGTTCCGCCTTCACTTGCGGGTGGGCGTTCCTAGGTCCCGGGATCGCTATGACGTCGGACTCAGCCGGTCAGCTTTATGTGCTGTGGAACTCCGGCGCTGTTGATGGCGGCCCCGAGCGGATATTCTTCTCCACTTCTACGGATCAAGGTGCGACCTGGAGCCGAAAGGCAGACGTCTCGCTCGCACCCGCTAGCGTCGACCAGGCATTCCCATCAGTTGCCGCGGGCGGCGCCGGAGACATACGCATTGCCTGGATGGACCAACGCAATGCGCCGCACTGGAACGTCTATTACCGGACCTCGATCAACGGCGGTGGCAGCTGGTCGGGCGAAACCGTGCTTTCGACCTACGTCGCGGGCTATAGCTATATCTTTGCTGATGGATTCCGTTTCCCATTTGGCGATTACTTCGACATGGACATCGACAACCAGTCGCACACGCAAACTGCTTGGGGTGAGGGTTACAACTGGCTCACGCCTGGCAACGTCTGGTACACACGTCAGCTGCATTAAAATGGAAGTTTGAGGTCTGGGTGAATGTGCAGAAACATCAAAACTTTATTCAACTTCGATCCGCCCGTTACTGAGGAAGAAGTTCGCGCGGCTTCGCTCCAGTTCGTAAGAAAGATCAGCGGCTTTGGCAAACCTTCGATGGCCAACGAAGGTGCGTTCCTGGGTGCGGTTGATGAAATCGCTGCCATCTCGTCTCGTCTGCTGCGTTCGCTCGACACCAGCGCGCCGCCGAAAAATCGGGAAGAAGAAGCGGCCAAGGCCAAAGCCCGCGCCGCACAGAGATTCGGTGCTTGACGTGGATTGAATTTACGACGTAAAGCTGTGCCACGTCGCCCTTGGAGTCCGCAGACGAATTTCATCTCACCAAATCGTCTTTGCTACGCCCGCTTGACGAATGCGTTCGTCGGCAGTCACCAACGGAATGCCATCAACTACAGCCGTCGACGTGATCACCCGATCAGCGGGATCTCTCGGACACGTATTTGGCAACCGGACCGCAAGCGCCACAATTTCGGGCCGCATCGGGATGACCACAACCCTGGACACGGCTTCTCGAACAAACGACTCGACGCCGCCTGAGAAGGCTACGCGATGGTTCTCTGCCAGCCACGCAAGCTCCCAAAGCGTGATGCTGGCTACAGCAATTCCCGTCTTCTGCCTCGCATCCAGAATTGCCTCTCGGGCTCTTTTGGACAGGCGCTTCGGCTCACTCGCCATCCAGATGAGAACATGGGTATCGAGCAGGATCACTTGTGCTCCCAATCCTCGAGCGGAGTAATTGGCCCCACGATGTCACCGACAATTTTCACCTTGCCGGCCATGTAGCCGAAAATCTCCTCAGGCGCGCTTGGGGCAGGAACCAGTTTGGCCACCGGTTTGCCGTGTTTGGTGATTAAGACCGGTTCACCCGTCTGCTGGACCCGATCCATCACCGCAAGGCACTGGGCTTTGAATTCACCTGCAGGCATCTCTTTCATAAAACTCCCTCTACAATCATAACATCGTGACTATAGACATACTATTATAACTATATCCTCTTTTTCTGCTGCCGGAGTACGATTTGCGCTATGCCGATTTCTCGCCGCTCATTTGTTGCTCTCTCTGCCATGCTTCCATGGGCGCTCAAGCCCCATGCGTCCCAGGCCCTTCCCATTGGCCTTGAGCTGTATTCGGTGCGCGATGCGCTGAAACAAGACCTCGAAGGCACAGTGCGTGCAGTCGCCCAACTGGGCTACCAGTGCGTCGAATTTTATGCTCCTTATTTCGATTGGAGCGAAAGCCAGGCCAAGAACGTGCGCAAGTTGCTCGACGAACTAGGCATCCGATGCTACTCGACACACAACGAGGAAAAGTATTTCAGCGCCGACAATATCAATCGCGCACGGGATATGAACTTGATCCTAGGCTGTAAATATATGGTCATGGCCAGCTCGCAGCCGAAGCCTGGCCTCGACGGCTGGAAAGCCATTGCCGATGAACTGAATTCAGCTGCCGAAAAGCTCGCGCCCTCCGGACTCAAGCCCGGCTACCACAATCATCAGCCCGAGTTCACTCCGGTCGAGGGTGTGCGTCCCATTGAGGTTCTCGCCAAGAACACTAAGCCGTCCATCCTGCTTCAACTCGACGTGGGCACCTGCCTTGAGGCAGGCTCCGACCCGGTTGCGTGGATTCGCTCCAATCCAGGACGAATTCACTCGCTGCATTTAAAAGACTGGTCATCGGATCCGGCCAAGGGCTACAAGGTTTTGTTCGGCGAAGGCGATGCCAAATGGAAGGACGTCTTCGCTGCTGCTGAGAGCGTGGGCGGGGTCGAGTACTATTTGCTGGAACAGGAAGGCAGCCGCTTCGGTGAACTGGAGACTGCGCGCCGCTGTCTTCAGTCTTTCCGCGCCACACACTCGTAGGCTTCGGACAATCCTGCCATCGGGGTTGCGAACCGGATTATGGTTCGTGAGGATGCGGGCCTTGGAACTCGGAACAACAAGGCTTCTGCGCGGGCTTAAATTCCATCAGTTCGATTCTGGTCAAGTCGGGATCGTAGAGGTTGAGCTGCCATTTGCCGTCTTTGCCCATCTGCGAGTGCTCCTCGCCGTCCGGCTTCCAGCCATGTGATTCCAATTTGATCTGGGCCTGCTTCATATCAACGACGCCGAGCGAGATGTGATTCATTACGCCTGTGAGTTGCAGGCTCGGGTTGGCATCCACGTTCAGCATGTACTCCAGCCAGTCGGTGCCATCGGGCACTTGCATGGCTACCCAGTCGGTACGATCGGGCTGCATTCCACCGTGCCAATAAAGGTGAAAGCCCAGAATGTCCTTGTAGAAATGATCTTCGGCGTCGCGATTGCGTACGATGAACCCAGCGTGGATTAGCCGGCGCGAAACGGGATCGAGCACCGGGCCTTTTTCTGGTTCGCCGAGGATCCTAAGCTGCACAAGCCTCGCTCCAGAAGGCTGCAGGAACTCAATCGTGTTCCCTTCCGGGTCCTTCACCGTGAAGCTGCGGCCGCCCTCTTTCAGATTGCTCATCGAATCAGGCACCTTGACCCGGTTCGCCGCAAGGTACGCACGAAGACGTTCGCAATCTTCCGTCCTGAAAGCTACGTGGTCCATGCGGTCAATTGCCTTCGGGTCGGAGGCGGAGCTATATCCCACCCACTGCGATCCCACCATGAACCGCCGTGTCTGTCCTGGTTCGAGCAGTGGCGCAGTTTGTAGCCCCAGCACCGTTGTGTACAGGTGCTCGTTGGCTTCAGCCGAAGTCGTGTAGAACGCCACGTGATCAATCCCAGTGATTTTCGGCCGGCTAACGCCGGGCGGTTGTGCGTAGGCGTTGCCGGTGATCAGCAAAACGAGACAGAAGACCGTTCGTTTCATGAGGCCCTTATGTTACGCGCTGTTGCGCAGCTTTCCCATACACCGTGCTGTAATGCAGTTTGATCGTCCCGCAGGTGCCCTGCTCGGGAGAGTAGACGACGCAGGTGTCAAAGGGACGCGAATAAATATGCAAGCTCACCGCGCGCTCAGCAAAATGCCGGGAATTCAGGACACGATGTACAGGGTCGCTGGGATCGACCGCGCAGGGATGTGTAGGATTCATTTCGAGCGTATCGGTCGGGGTGAGCTGACATCGGCCCTCGTCGATGTTCTGCGATACCAGATGAAAATTTTCCACTAGCAGGCGCCCTGCAGGAACCAGCATCCAGCAATTCTGGTCGCGATGATTGTGGACAGAGCTTACTTGCCCGACATCCCAGCAGATCGCAATCAGTTCGTAGAGCGGAGTCTTGTCTATCAGGTTGCGGGTGTAGTGCTGGCAGTCCCATGTTAAGTAAGGGGTCAGGGTATCGGCGGCAACAGAAGTACGCTCCAGGAAGGCAAGGATGTCCCCAGTATGATCGAAGGCCGCCTCCGGAAACTTGTGCAGCTCAGAGACGAAATCCCCGATGGGAAGCTGTTTGGGAATTACTTGCGTGTTCATGGCTCACCTGGCTTTCAAGAACTGCTGCTTACCACGGAGGCACAGGGCACAGAAAGATCATTCGACTTTGTCGGCCTATGTCTCTGTGCCTCTGTGGTGATGCGAATCTTCCACGCCAGTATAAGCCTGCGGCCATTCACTCCACGAGCATGCAATCGCCGTAGGAATAGAACCGATAGCGCTGTTCAACCGCATACCTGTATGCAGCGAGCACGTGATCCTTTCCACCAAAAGCGCAGACCAGCATAAGCAGTGTCGATTGCGGCAAGTGAAAATTCGTGAGCAGGGCGCCAATGACGCGGAACTGAAATCCCGGATAAATAAATAAGTCCGCTTCGCTTGCGCCCGGTTCTACTCCTCCGGAACTTCTCGCCGCATATTCCAGAGTCCGAACTGTCGTAGTGCCTACCGCCACGATCCGGCGGTCCGCATCGAGCGCACGATTGATCTTGCTCGCTGCGCCGGATGAGATCGAGTAAGCCTCGCTGTGCATTTTGTGCTTCTCCACATCGTCCACGCGCACGGGCTGAAACGTTCCCAATCCCACGTGCAAAGTGATTTCTGCGGTTTCAATTTCACGTTCTTGCAGGCGGGCAAGAATCTCGGCCGTGAAATGCAGTCCTGCAGTTGGTGCTGCGACCGAACCGCGTTCGCGCGCATAAACCGTCTGATAGCCTTCGCGATCGGCGGGACGATCTCCTCTCGAGATATAAAGCGGCAGAGGCACGTGCCCCAAACGTTCCAGGGTGCCGAAAAAATCCGCAACCGGCTCAAAACTGATGTTTCGCTCTCCGAAACTGCCCCTGGCAACGACCTCTGCTATAAGCTCGTCCTCTCCAAACTCGCGATTGCCAAAGAACAGCCGCTCGCCGACTCCGATCTTCCGCCCCGGTCGTGCCAGGCACTCCCACTCATTAGGTTCTTCAGAAACTTGCTTGGTGAGGAGCACCTCGACTTGTCCCTTCAGGAACTCGCGAGATGCAGGATTTTGCGCACTCAACGGCTGCGCCCTGACGCCGCTCCTCCTCCCGTAGAGCCTGGCCGGAAACACTCGAGAATTGTTAAAGACCACCAGATCGCCGGCTCGAAGCATCTCTGGGAAGTCCCGAAACTGGCGGTCTTCCAGCAGCCCGGTCTGCCGATCCAAATGAAGCATGCGAGCGCCGGCGCGGTCGGCGGGCGGTTCTTGAGCAATAAGCTCTTCCGGGAGGCGATAGTCGAATTCTGTGATCAGCACGCTGAATTGCAGCAATTTGAATAGTTTTTCTAGTTTGCACGGAAATATCGATTGTTTCCAGCAAGCCACTGCGGTAACATACGCGGACTGCTGAGGGGGCATGCCTACAGACTACAAATTACGGCGCGACATTGTCCGCTTTGGAGCGATGTTACACAGCCTCGGCTTCATCGCCGCCACCGACGGTAATCTATCAGTTCGTCTAGATGAGGACCGCATTCTGGTGACGCCGACCGGAATGTCCAAAGGCATGATGACTCCGGCTGACCTGGTCATCGTGGATATGAAGGGGAAAAAAATCAAAGGGCGCCGCGAGGTCACGAGCGAAATCGGAATGCATCTGCTCATCTATCAAATGCGGCCGGACATAGGCGGCATCGTACATGCACACCCCCGGACTGCAACCGGCTTTGCCGCGGCGGGCATGGCGCTGAACCAGCCGCTGGTTTGTGAAGTTGTAATCGGGCTCGGCCTGATTCCGCTCGCCCCCTACGGAACGCCGGGCACACCTGAACTGGCGAAGACGCTTGAGCCGCTAATCCCGCAGTATGACGCGATTCTCATGGCTAATCACGGCGTCGTCACTTATGGCGCAGACCTGCAGTCGGCCTACATGAAGATGGAGACAGTTGAGCATTTCGCTCAAATCGCGCTGGTGACCCACGTGCTCGGTCAACAAAAGCCACTTGCCTGCGAAGACCTGGAAAAATTAGTCGCTGCCCGCAGCCGCTATTTGGGAGTCAATTCCGCTGCGCCCATGCCACCGCAGTATTCGAACCCGCACGAGGACGAGCCCGTTGAAGACCTGGTGGCTGGCGGCAAGACCCCGCGCCCGCGAACTATTCACCACCGACGCGGAAGCGCATTCCAGCGCGGAAATTAATCCCCAGCGCCGGATAACCGATCACTTCCTGGTATGAGCGGTCGAGCAGGTTCTCGACATTCACGTACGCCGTAATCCGAGGCCGCAGCGCGTACCAGCCGCCAGTGTCGATCCGGACGTATCCCGGAGCGTGCGTGAACCGGAAGCCGAGGAAGTCGGAATCACTGCGGCGCCCAATGAAACTGCCGGCCAAGTCCGCCCCCCCGCGGCTCCCCAAATAAGTGATCAGTGTTGTGGCCGAGTGCTTTGGGCGCCTCAACAAAGGCTGCCCTTCCATCAACAGCGGATCGGACGCAAACGGCTGTTTGAGGATCTGAGTGGACGTGTAGGTGTAAGCGAGACCGACGGAGACCCGAGAAGCGGGCCTGCCATGCAGCTCAACTTCCGCTCCGTGTGCAATGGCTTCATTTACGTTGATGTACTGGCCACTGCAGACAAATGTGACCGGATCACAGCCAATGAAGTTGAAATCAATCTTATTGCGGAACAGATTGTTGAAGTACGTCGAACTGAAGGAATACTTTTGCCCAAACCTTTGCTCGAACCCAGCTTCGAGTGAACGGGTTTCTTCCGGTTTCAAAAAAGGGTTGCTTTTGACGATGAAGCTGCCGCCATTGCCAAAGGACTCTGAAAACTGTGGCTCCTTGATCCCGGTCGCGTACGCAAAGTGCAGGCGCGTGCCTGTAAACAATTTCCCACCTCGCAATGCTAAAAGAGTCAATGAAATCCGGGGGACGAATTTATTTCCAAAGCTTTCATTGTGAACAAAGCGTCCCCCAATAACGAATGACGCTCTGGGAAAAGTAAGTACCTGTTGGCCGAAAACTGCGTGGTTGCGGCGAAGGCCGGGGTTCGGGGTGCCGGATAGTAGATCGCCCACGGTCCCAGTCTCATTCTCGAATTCGTATCCGACAGTGCTGGCTGTCCAGCTACGCTCGGCGTAATCGCCCTGGTAGTCAAAACCAGCGCGGTTAATGTTGTCGATGGTGTCGAACGGCGTATCGATGTTGAACCCAAAGTTCGGGTCGTAACGGCCCGGTTCCGTGATGCCGTCAATGTTAGTCCTATGCTGCGTGTAATCGAATCCCAAGAAGCGATGCTGCCAGCGCGAAGGCCCGGTGACCGCCAATTCCAGACTGCCTAGAAAGCTATTCAGTCGCGCGCGCTGGTCGAGATCTGGAGAGAGCAGCGGATTGCCATTGAAGTTCCATTCGTTTTGCACCCCGCTCACGCTGTTGCCGTGGCGCATTCTCAGGCGGAGCGACGCCCAGTCATTCAGCTTCGCGCCGAGGTTCGCTCCTACAAGGGAATTAGAATAATCACCGTTCGGTCCGGTGCCCGTCGTGTTGAACTGGTTGCCGAAAACGTTGTAATCAAAACGGCCGCTTGCGCCGGAAAGGGCCCCGTATCCGTTCTCACTGCCGAAGTTTCCGGCATCCGCGCCGAACCGCAGCTCTGGTTGCGGAGTAGTTCCGGTCCGAGTCCATGCCTGTACCACGCTGGTCATGGCATCCGAACCGTAAAGTGTGCTCTCAGTGCCGCGCAGGAATTCGACGCGGTCCGTTTCTGCGAAAGGAAGCGTGCCGAAGTCGAATGTGCCTCCGGGTTCAGTCACGCTGACACCATCCACGATGACCTTGTTGTAGCGGGAGTCTCCGCCGCGCACGAACAAGGACGACAAGCCCCCACGCTGCCCGGCGGTACTGACAATCACTCCAGGCAGAAAGCGCAGAGCGTCGTTGGCTGCGACCGGTCTCATGGTTTCCAGTTCGGCGCCGCTGAGGGTCGCGATTGCTGCTCCGGATTCATCACTTGGAACCGGAGTGCGGGTCGCAGTGACAACCACAGTTTCGGCGGCGACCACCAATTGCAACGCCAGCGTTACATTGCCCGCGTCGGACACGGGTTCCCAGTGTTCGGCGAATCCCGGTGCGAGCACGTGAACACGCAGCCCCGACGGTACATCACGAAAATGAGCGATGCCCTGTGCCGATGTGGTTTGTACGGCGGTAGCACGGTTTGAGTTTTCCGCAAACAACTCGACTTGGGCTCCGGAAACAGCGGCAGATTGGGGATCGAGAACTTTGACCGTGAGGTCAGAGGCCAAAGCTGAGATGGAGAAAAGAACTACAGCGAAAAGCCAGCAGGACTGCATGCACTCCTCCTTTACTCGCGAAAGGGGTTAGTGTTGACAGTTCACGCCGGTCTCCTGGCTTGCGAGTAAGGAGGATGACTGTGTGGGGCGGGCGCCCTCGCCCGCCGTCCTCAAATCACCAATCCTATTTTTGCCTCGGGCCTTCCCAGAGCTGAAGCTCCAGTGGCCCAGTGCGATGTCCTCGCTTACAGTTGCGCGGCAGCGCGGGATTTACACCCGCTTCCCTGTCCTCCTCGAATGAGGCGGACGCGCGAACCTGTTTTCAAAAGCTTAAAGAATGTAATCGCTGAAAGCAGGAACAGTCAAACGGAAAGATTCTTTCACCACAGAGTCACAGAGGAGCTCCGTTCTTTTGTTTTCTCGGTGACTCTGTGCCTCTGTTGTAAATTCAGCGTCTTTCCTATGAATTTCTGAGCGTAAAATGTGAGAATGATTTCCCAGGACCTTCTCGACATCCTCGTGTGCCCGGTTTGCAAGAAGCCACTGGTACAGAAAGAAAACAGCGAGAGCTTGAAATGCGGAGAGTGCCGCCGCGTCTATCCGGTGCGCGACAACATACCCATTCTTCTGGTGGACGAGGCCGTGACCGAACCTTCGTAATAAACGTCCGACTCCACTGTCTCAAAACGAGCACATTCAGCGTCCCGCGATGACATTTTGTGTCAAGGATGAGACTGCGGGCCTTCTATCAGGCCTCTCACCTCTTTTCTTCGATCTGCCGATAAACTGAACAACTTCACTGAGATTCAAGGGTTTAAGTGAGCAATACGGTTTATCCGCCGAGATTTACAGAAACATCCTTGGTTCGGCAGATAAATTGCATGCAACAAAACCAATAGTTGCTGAGTCTAATGGGTATGAGCAGGTGAGGGTCGGAGGTGAATGATGAGAGAAAGGTTTTCAGCAACCGAATTGACGGCTCTGCGGAACGACCTGCTGCAGGGGGGGTTGGCCGACTCCCGCGAAGCCGCGGAGCTGGTGCAGGTCTTCCTGATGGGTCGGGGCTATGGGGTTTCACCGCAGGCAGCCTATGATGCTGTGAGCCGCGTGGAAATGGCGGGCTGCGCCCTGCCGGTTTTGGAAAAGGAACTCGAAGGTCTTGCACTGGTGATGTAAGAGCTTCTAGCCTTTTGGAGTTTTGTGAATCAAATTTTTAGAGATATCCGCGGGGACTGAGACGTAACCAGTCGCTCCCCACAGATGTAATGACAACGAACCAGCCGGGTCAACCAGCCCGGCGTTCTTGTTTTAAGGGCAGTAGCTAGTGATGAGTTGTCAGAAGGCGAGCCTTTCGCAGACTCACCTGATGATGTCATTCGGACCACTGACTACTAACGACTAGCCACTGATCCCTGCTACTCGTACCTCAGACTCTCCACCGGATCCAGTCGTGCCGCGCGGGCCGCCGGAACCGTGCCGAAAAGAACGCCAACCAGAGAAGAGACCACAATGGCGACAATCGCCGAAAGGCCCGAAATCGGAATGCGATATTCGGTCAGGAACCGGACCGAATAAGGTACCGCCAAGCCGATCACCACACCAAGCAGGCCGCCACCTACAGAAATCAGAATCGCTTCTGACAGAAATTGGAATCGAATCTCGCGGTTGGTGGCGCCAAGGGCTTTGCGAATGCCGATCTCGCGGATACGCGCGCTCACCGTGGCCAGCATGATATTCATAATTCCGATTCCGCTAACCAATAAAACCACTGCGGCGACAGCAAGCAAAACCATCGTGAGGGCATTCGCGGTTTTGTCGGCGACTGTAACCAATTGCGTGAGATTCGTGACGTTGTAAACCGATTCCGAGCGGTGGCGCGATTGAATCACCCGATGAACCTGCTCGGTTACGGGTTCAACCATTGAAGGGTCAGCGACTGAGAAGTAGATCAGCTTCACCGTGCTCGACTCCGTGAAGTAACGAGCAACGGTGTAAGGAATGACAAAAGTACTGGTGGTGACCTCCGACTCGCCGAAGGTGTTCACGCGCTCGCGAAATGTCCCGACAATAGTGAATGGGAGATGACTCAAAGGAATGACCCGACCGATCGCGGCTTCCTGCGAGCCATACAATTCCAAGGCAAGTTTTTCAGTGATCAAGCCGACCTTGTTGTGAGACTGCTCGTCCTGCGGATCAAAAAATCTGCCCGAGACTACAACCAAATTGCGGACATTACGGTACTCCGGATAAACGCCCAGGATCCGCATGTCGCGTTCCTTGCCGTCCCCGACGGGAACTCTTTCGTCTAGGTCGAGCACCGGAGAGGCACCCACGATCCCAGGGACTTGCTCTCGCGCAGCCTTCATATCGTCAACCGTTAAGGGATCGGGAGAGGTGTTGGTGATGCGCTGCGCGCCGCCCTCGTACTCCGCATAAATCAGGTTGGCGCCGATGCCTTGGATCAAGTTCAGAACGTATTGCTTTCCGGTCAGGCCGATTGTGACCACCAGAATCAGCGAGGCGGTGCCGATCACCATCCCCAGTCCGGTAAGCAGGAACCGCACCTTGTTGCTGCAGAAAGTGTCGTAAGCGAAGTTGAGGATCTCGCTGAATGCGAGCTTCGGAGTCAGCTCCGATACTGTTTCCGTTACCGTGGAAGTTACGGACATGCAAATTAGATGCTACGCGCCAGGCGGGGGAGTCGGAAAGTAGCTAGACGGGAAGCGCTGGCCGTGTGGGTCGGACATTGCTGTCCGACAAGCCTTTTGCAACGCCCGCCGGTCACCAAGGTTTTATGAACTTGGGATCGACATAATATATAGAGTGGCCGACATCTTCCCTGTAGTCCCACCATTCGAGTTCAGCTCATCCATCCTCATCGTATGCATTCAACAGTACAGGCTTGCCGACGATTTCGGAGATGGCTCGTTGATCTTCGGCTGGTAGATCGTCTATGAAACCGGGGGGCAGCTCGGTCAGTATGACTTCTTGGCCAGGCTTGGGTGTTTGCGGTTTGCGAGTTCGTTTCGGTGGTTTTGGTTGAGACTTCATTTGCCGCCCGTTCCCTACGCTGGCGCGAGAGGCCGCTTCATCCCTGAAGCTTCTTGGGCGCGATTAACCGCCAGGCTTCGTGCAGATGATATGTGAGTTCTTCGTCGCTGACCGCATCCAGCTCAATCCCAACCCAGCCGCGGACTCCAACATAAGGAGGCTTGAAGAACTTTACCGGCTCGGCTTTGATCAGTGCGGGCTGAAGACCCGGCGCGGCAGGTATCCAGACTGCGATATGCCCATCGGAGTGGTGATTGTTGGCAAACATCGCGTACGCCTTCTTGTGGACGAAGAAGGTCGGCTCGCCATGCGATAGCTTTTCTATGGTTTCGGGCAGGCGCGCGCAGATTCGCCGAACTCTCCGCAGGTGTTCTTCACCTTCAGAAGAATCTCG
>WNGK01001025.1_pt1 | contig 31209 bp, 32 predicted proteins | sample 5400601 | NCBI WGS metagenome assembly WNGK01 (sample SAMN13153376, study PRJNA577476) | soil metagenome | isolation source: 60 cm soil or saprolite under Garry oak tree replicate 1 | place: USA:California | collected 2016-06-15 | reverse complement strand
CACTGCGAGGGGTACTCGGGCTCGTGCTCGAAAACCATCCGGACAGCTCGCTCGCGGACCTCAGGCGGGTACTTGGTCGATGTGGTCATGGCTCCATCCTCTCAAGAGCTGGAGCCTCCGGATTACCCGGCGCGGTTCAGAGCAGGCTGCTGAGTTGGGGCTGCCGACATACGTCGGTCACGCATTCGGTCCTGGCGATGCGGCCGGTTCGACCACGATCACGACGATCTCACCTGAGTACCCATCCCACGTGAGGGAGCTCCTGTTGCCGATCGGCCTGACGGCGCTGACGACCGCGCAAACGGCTAAGACCCTCATCACAACCGGCGAATCGGGGCCCTCCGTACTCTAGGCAGAACTCCCCTTGACACACAGCTCCCAGGTCTGCCGGAAAAACCCGTCTCGAAAGCCGTCGAGGCTTTCGGGTGTCGTCAGATAGCCATGCTTCTGGCCGTCTCGCATCACCACCGCGACGGCCTTCGCCAGCGCCTCCATGCACGGGGGAGAATTGAACTCTGCCGCGGTGGTGCACGGACAACCGGCGCTCTCCTTGACTCGCACGGCTGCGGCTCGGCCGAGTCCCCAGCCCCGGGCGTACTCTGGACTGGCCATTGCCACTCCCCCCTCGACGTCGAAGCAAAAACATGACACGAGCGGGGAAGCGGAGCAAGGCGACGAGTGCAATTCAGCGGCGGGGGGCCTTGGACGGAGCGCTTGGTACCGTGAGCCAAGATCGACGGACAGCCCCAGGCCATCCAATCTGGAGACGGGCGCGGTGAGATCAGTCCTCGGTCCCGACGGGGACGGGCGGCCTCGAGGCCTCCGCTCTGGCGAAGCGGGGTTCGCCCTCGCCCTGTCGCCTGGCCTCAAGGCCGTTCACCTTCAAAGCGCCGGCGAGCCGATCAGGCATCCCTCGGCAAGCGGGGCCTTCCCGGAAGACCTCTTGGGACCCGTGTCTCCGATCGTCGCCGATGCCAACCGGCTGGGGAACGACATCCTGTACGCGTGCCGGAGGGACCAGCGGACCACGCTCGTCACCGCCGCGAACGCCGGGCTGTTCCGGTTGTTCTGCGCCCAGCACGTTATCGATGAGGTCTGGGAGAAGAGCGCCGAGTGGACGCAAGGATCCCCGGTCTCCAGAGCCGCCTTCCTCCGATGCTGGCTCACCGAATACCTGCCGCTCATCCGGGTCGTTCGGGAACCGCTGCCGGACGACCTGTTCACTCCCGCCGAGTTCGCTCGGATCGCAGAACTGGCCCGGGTGGACCCCGACGACGTGCCCTCCGCGAAGCTCGCCCTCGCTCTGGGGGCCTTCCACCTGAGCGATGACCGACCTGCCCTGCGAGCGGTTGACGAGGCGGCGGCTCAAGGGTGTGGTAATAGCCGCGGGCGAGTCCCTCGCCCAGGCGTACCTGGCCCACGCGGAGGTATCGGCCCGGTTCGGGCGGGCGGCGCCCCGGGTGCCGAAGTGCGAGGAGCTGAGAGCGACCAACCACCCCCAGGCCGTTCTCGCCCGGGCTTGCCTCGCCACCCTGCCCCGTTCAGGGAGGAGTCACCTGTCGGCCGAGGACCTCGCCAAGGAGCTTCCATTCTTGGGAGTCCCGCAGGCCAAGGCGAGGGTCCGCTCGACGCTTCGATCCCACCGCTTCTTCTTCGGGGCCTGGCGAGGGAGATGGCAAGTGGGCGAGGTGGTGGCCGCTTCCCTGGCCCGAGGCTCGGCGTCTACCATCCCTTCGGCGACGTGACCGATGAGCTCGCACCCCCCACGGTCTTCCGCGGAGCACACGCCTCGCCGCCCGACCGTCCTTCCCGACCAGGGCCGTCGATTGTTGAGTGAGGCAGCGCCGTGCCGCTGCGGCTAGGTCGAGGATCGGCTGCCTCCGCCGTCGGTCCCCCGGGTGTCTCGTCACCGAATCCCGGGGTGAGGATCCTCGAACTCCGCCATGTCGATGATGCCCGGCTGCGCCAGCTCTGCCTCGGCGACCGCACCATCCTGTTGTTCGGCTCAGCCGTCTCCATGTGGGAACCGACGGGTGCTCCAGCGGGTCAAGACGTCGCGCGGTCGCTGTACCACCTGCTGTACGGCTCGCCCGGCGACGCCGATCCGGCCATGGTGCCGTCCGAACAGGCCTTCGAGGCGGTGCCGTTCGAAGTGATCCTCGAGGCTTGCCCCGACGCCAACGCCGTGAAGCGGGCCGTCCGATCCCTCTATCGCGACGCCCATCCGAACGACCTGCATCTCGCCATCGCCCGGGCCCTCGGGGCGGGCACGCTCCAGGCGGTCGTCACCCCGAACTACGACTGCGCCCTGGAGGAAGCGCTCGCCGCCGAAGGGGTGAGCGCCACCCGGGTGGTCAAGGAGCCCGACGTTCGCCTCGCCATGAGGGACTCCCCCATCTACTTCAAGGTGCACGGGACGACCGACGACGAGGATCCCGCCCAACTGGTGGTCGCCCTGCGCGACGAGGCCCGGCTTCCCGCGTGGAAGGCAGAGCTCCTGGGCCGGATCGTCGGTGCCCGGACCCTGCTGGTCGTGGGGTATTCGGGGCGTGACTTCGAACTCTGCCCGGCCCTCCTTGCGGCTCGGCCCGCCCGGGTCATCTGGAACGATCGGCACGCCCGGCCTTCCCCCAACGCCCTGGCCGTGCTCCGGGAGCTGGACGGCGTCGTGCTCATGGGAGACATGCGGTCGCTCTTTCACCGCCTGTTCGGAACCTCCGAGGTCCTCGAGCCGGGCACCCCGGCACACGGGGTCGCCTCAGCCTTCCAGGCCGAGGTCGGCGCCGAGGCCCTGACGCCGTGGGCGGCGAGGCTGCTCAACCAGATGGGCTACGCCAGGGGCGCGGAGCGACTGAGCCGGACGGCCCCGGCGGGTCCGGGGTCCGCCCTCGCGCTCGGCCGCGAGCACGCCCAGGCCCTCATGACCGGGGGGCGGTATCGGGGGGCAGCCCGGGAATGGCTCCGCCTGGCCTGTCACTTGCCTGCCGGCTCGGAGGAGCGGGTGGGATGCGAGCTCCAGGCGGCCGACGGCTGGCGGTCTTACGGCCGGTGGGACCTCGCCCTAGCGGGGCTGACGGGGGCGTCATGGAGATCGAAGCGCAGGGCCTCCCCCCACATGCGGGCCATCATCGGGTACAAGGTCCTGGACTTCGCTTGCACCGCTGGGGAGGTGCTCGGCCTGATCGGCGCGCACCGGTGGGTTCGGCCCCTCGGGCGGTGGCTTGGGCCCCTCTGGGACCGAACGGAGGCCCGGTTCCTCGATGCCGGGGACTGGATGGGCGTGCGCATCGCGGGCATGCTCCAGGCCCGGCTGGCAGCCCTCGGCTGGCTCCCCTCCGGCGCTCGCCGCCCGGTGATCGGGGCTGTCGAGGGGTTCGAGCACCTCGCCTTCGTGCTCGGCCGGTCCATGGCTCTTCGGTGGTCCGTCCGCACTGGGGAGGTCGATATCGATGCGGTCCGCCCGCAGGTCGAAGAACTCGCCGTCTCGACGGAGCGGCTCGGCATCTCCACCGAAGCGTGGAAGCTCCGACGGCTCCTTGGAGCGCCGTGGGGAGCGCCCGAGGTTCAGCGCAACTACCGGGCCTGCGAATACGCAGCGTGGATGAAGCTGCTCCATGCCCAGGGACTTGGCTCCTACCGGTTCAGACGGTAAGTCCGCCCTCGATCGAATCGCCGACCTCGACGCTTTGTGGACATGCCCTGGGTGCGGCACTCGAGTCTGGTTCAAGGGGACTCCAGGAGCCTCCCGATGTCACTGCGCCAGGCGGACGCAATACGTGCCGCGGCTCGCCGTCGCTGTTCGGACGCTCTACCCTACGGCCCGCCCAAAGCACTCCGTTGCGTGGGACGATCCATCGCGGCCAAGGAGTTCGAGCCCGCCGGGCGATCAGCTCGCGGTCGTGGCTCATGTCCGACTGGGGATTGGTCCGGGCGCCGGAATCCCGCTCCCGGCCTACTTGCGAGGCCGGGTGGACAAGGCCTGCCCCCGGGTTGCGTCAACGCCCGCGGCGCCGACCCCAGTGCCTGTGATTCTCCGGGCGGAGCTCGTCTCCCCTTACGCGGTCATCCTCAGAGCGTTCTAGCTCGGGGCCGTCATGCCCCCACTCAGGGTTCGAGCGTATGCCGCCGGGGGCGAGCCTCAAACAGGCTCTTGCCGAGCCTCCGGAGGTTGTACTCGTAGAGGTGCTCGCACTTGAGCATCGACGTCGAAGGCGCCGCGTGAAGCAGCGCACGGCAGTTCGTCCCTCACGACGGAGCCCCCACCAGAGACGACTGCTGCTCCTCGAGAATCGTGAGGAGCAGCTCGCCCGCGAGCCCTGCCGCCTGGACGCCAAGACGAGCATCGAGCTTGTCCAGCGTAGACGGCTGTGGCCTGCCGTGCCCTGCTCCCTCCTGGTTCCGCAGCTTGTTCACCGCGCACACCAGGAGATAGAGCGCCTGCCGCACGGCGACACGCCCGTCGCCGTCGAGCTGGTCGAACATCGACGGCACCGGAGGCGACATCCCGAGCCGGTCGTACGCCTGATACAGCGTGCCTGCGAAGTTCATGTTGACCGGGTAGTCGCCGGTTGTCTCCACGAGCACGTGTCGCGCGGCCGCTTCCGCGAGGTCCTTGGCCGTGCCGACGGCGAGCGGAGAGTCCGTCACCCCGGCGCGCGCGCGGCGCACGTAGGTCCACAGAGCCTCCGTCATCTCGACGCCGTGCAAGTTCTCCAGCGTGGCGGGGCGGACGTGCCCTTCGGCGTCGAACTCGTAGCCCAATGCGGCGAAGCCGCGCCGTGCCTGATCCATCAACTCGACGCCCACGAAGCCATCGCTGCCCTCATGGAAGCCCCCGCTCGCTCGAACCGAGTCGACGATCATGAGCACCAGCCGGGAACCGGCGTCGGGCTCGTGCTGCATCGCGTAGGTCAGGACCCGGCGAACTCGCTTCATCTTGCCGATGGGCGAACCGTCCGGCATCTTTGTGCCGGGGTCACCTGCCGCCACCTTCGTCTGTGCGAAGAACATGCTCAGCTCGTCGTGTGTCGAGCCCTTGTGCCCGTCGCAGAACCTGGCCACCACCGATGCGATCTCTGTCGATATCACCTGCTGTCTCCTCCTCTCGCCTGTTGGACCGATGGTAGGGCGCCGGCAAGACATCACCGGCGTCCTACGTCCCTAGCCGATGGGCTGCAACTCCAGTGCCTGTACCACGACCATCTTGTGCGCCGCGGGCACCCGGACCGGCGCTGACACGGTGTCGTCCAGGTAGTCCACGAGCACCGGCGGCCGCGGCCCGCGGTAGCTGTCCTGCGGCAGCATCAGGCGCGGGTCCGGCACCATCTCTTCGAACGCCGTCATCTCGCGGACGAAGGCCGGGACCACGGCGATGCCGCGGCTCAGGAAGCCGTACGCGCGGTGGTAGCCGTCCCGCAGAAAGTACCGATTCCGGTACCGGACCACCTGCACGAACGAGGCGCTCACCGTGACGCCGAACCCGAGCACCGGCACCTGCTGCGGCGTCTGGATCGGACCCGCCGGTCCGGCGATCCCCAGGTTCGGGTTCGCCGACGACACCATCCATGCCTGGCGGACCTGGTCGAACTGGATCGGCAGTTCGACGTTGGTCGACACGGGCAGTGCTACCCGCGCGATAGCGGCGAGGTCGCCCGCGTCGATGCCGCGCACCCGCTCGACCGCCTGGTCACTGAACACGAGGGGCTGGAACCCGCACACCCGTCGCAAGTCGACGAGTGCCACGTCCCATCCCTCGGCCAGCAACGCGGCCGCGGCCGCGTTGCGCTTGAGTGCCTCCATGTGCGGGTCGAGCTCGGTCGGCCGCGACGTGACCAAGTCCGTCTGGTCGACGCCCTCGCCTCGGGCGGCCACGGCCTCCCGGGCGATCCGCACCGCCTCGAGGTGCTCCTGCCCCGGCGTGGCGTCGCCACGGTTCGACAGAAGTACGCGCCCAGCGTCATCCGGCTTCATCCAGCCGATGAGCGCCCGCGCTGCGCGCTCGACCTGAGCGGACGTCGGGGGCTCGTTCGACGGCTCGGGCACCGGCGAAATCGCTGCGTTGCTTGCAGACATCTCGATCAACTCCTCGCGCCCGACCATTGCCGGCGCCGTCTGGAGCAGGCACCGAACACGGCGCGCTGCTCTCGGGAACTGTCGAGCCGCCGTAGGATGGGGTCGTAGTCGACTCCTAACGGACGGCTACCGCTACATCTGGCGGGGTGGAGGGCCGTGGGCCGCAAACTCGTGGCCCTCCTCCCGCTGCCTCATCACCTCCTTGGCGACCCCCGGATCATCAGAACTCCCACGCGACCTGATTGCGGTCGCTGGTCATGCTGAGCTGCTCGAAACGCAGCCCGACGGCCTGGCGGCTGACCATGTACCGCTCAGCCACCTGCGCGATCAGCCGCTCCTCGGGGGCCTCGCCGCCCTCGCGGCTGGAGCTCACGAACTTCACCATCTCGGACTTCGGCAGTAGCAGGGCACCCATGCCGCGGTTGGCCTGCCACTCCCACCACTCGCCGGAATAAGCGCGTCCGACGTGGCGCACGTCGCGGCACAGCTCCCGGCGGGAGGTTTGCCCGCCGAACATCTCCTCGGACTGCCTCAGAAAGAGCTGGCGGTGCAGGAGCACATGCGCGCCCTCGTGGGCCAGCGTGGTGCGGATCAGGTGTTCGGCGCCGCGCTCCCCATCGGCCCGTTCGCTCAGCTCGCGGGAAACGCGCATCTCGACGCGCCCATCGGGGAAGAAGTCGGTCGCGCCCCGCACGTCGATCGCGAGAGGAACAAACTGCGGGGTCACGTGCAGATGGTTCTCGATGAAGCCGTCCACATCGACGGCCGAGCCACCGTTCAACCGCGGGTTGCCGGCCCTACGAAGCTCGTCCTCCATGATCGAGTCGATCTCCGTCTCGTCGTACCAGAGGCGGTACGGCATGCGACCGGACGAGTCCCGCGTCTCCCGCACTACCCCTCCCCGCCGTCCTCGTCCTCGCGGTCCACGACCTTCTCGATCTCTCGCAGCAACTCGTCCCTGTCCGGCGAGTCCTGGAGCCGACGGAGCAGTCGGCTCACGCGCGGCTCGTCGTCCATCCACTCCTTGACCTCCGGCGTGATTCGGGGGTCAAGCGCCTGGAGTTCGGCCATCGGGATGCCGAGGCGCTCCGAGATCCGGGCCAGGACGTCCGGTCCTGGGCGGCGCCGATCCGCTTCGAGGTCGGTGATGTATGGCGGCTGGACGTTGATGTCCCGGGCGAAGCCCCGGACTGTCAGGCTCAGCTTCGTGCGTTCCTCACGGATACGCTGCCCCAGAGTCCCCATCGCCCGGCCACGTTAGCAGACAGTGCTAACGGTGCCAACCGGGCCCTCTGCGCCGCGTCGTTCGTGTACTCCTCCGCGATCTCGTACTCGTTCGTCTCTCGCCAGCGGGAGTGGATGATCCACCGGGTCCACGACAGCGCGTCCTCGAGCGATTGGTGGTTGCGGGCAGTCTCCGTCGAGTCCGGGAACTCGCTCCTGTAGGGGAACTTCTTGTACTCGGCCATCCGCCACACATATGAATCAGGGCTTGGCTAGCTTGCTTGCTCGATCCCAGGGTTCAAGAGCCAGAACTTCCTCCCGCCAGCTCGGGCCGAGCTCGACTGCGACGCCATCTGCACCGATGGTCCGGAGTTCGTCCGACCGTTCCCTGGCTTGGGTCTCCGAGGCGAGGCGTTCCATCCGGCTCACCAAGACCGAGTCCGCCTTTCTCAAGGCCGCGGAAACACTGGTCTCGAGACCAATGGCAAGGTCGAGCCCAGGAAAGAGAACAACGCGAACATCGCGCCCGAAGAACCTTCGCCTCCTCCCGCCACGGGTCGCATCCAGAAACGGTTGGTAGTAGGTCCGTAGGTAGGCTGCGGGGTCCCCGGGCAGTCTCGCTGATCCTTCGGTCCTCTCCGGGTCGCGCACGCGCATTGCCAGCACTCTGTCAGCAAAGTGTGCGACCAAAGCAAGTGAAAGGCCTGGGGGGCTCGCCTCCGATGGTCAGCACCGTACTCTTCTGCTCTATTGCGTTATCAAGAACGTTCCCCTGAGTGCCCCATGTTCTCCCCTTAGCCTCGATGACGATCCAGGAGGTCCCGCGCCCAATCAGGTCGGGCCGCCGCCTAGTGTCCTCGCGCCACACGAGGTCAACTTCGGGCCAATACCTGTCCACGTGCATCGTGAACGGAACGCCGAGCAGTCGGGTAACGAACAGATGCGCGAGCGTCTGCCCCAGCGTGTACGAGATACCCGCCTTCTCGGACCGGTCCGATGCGCGATATACGCCGGTCTGAACGAACCTGTTGTTCTCGATTCGAAGAGAGGCCCGAACCATCGCGGCCCGTGCCAGCATCTCGACAAGTGAAAACAGACCGTGCTCAAGCCGGTCTCGTGGGTGCCGGCCCGTAACGACGGCCGCCTTGACCAACTGAACCATCCACCAACTTTCATCCCAGGTTTGATTCAGTTGCACGTGCGCCCCGACAAAGCCCGCACCCTCGATCTCCACCATCGGCACCGAAGAAGCATACGTCCGGCCTACGCGCCTCCCGACATCCCTCTTCGTGGATCCTCAACTCCCGTCAGTGGCAGCAACGCCGCATTCCCAAGCCGTTGTCCGAAAGAAGCGGTGCTTGTCTACCTCTCAGCCACCCGGCCAACGGCCATGTGCATACTCCATGGTCTGACGGGGGGTTAGTCGCCGCGTCGAGTTGTCGAACCTGACGAAGAAGGCATCGTCCTCGGTCGCGACGAACACGGGGTGCGAACTGGCAGGCACATCGACTCGACACACACGCAGGCGATCGATCTCTTCAACCCGGATGCGGGCGAGCGCAGAATCAGCGGCGCCGAGGGCCTGCGTTAGGAAGGTCGTCAGCCAGTTAATGAACGCGTCCGCTGGGTCTCTCTTCGTGCCGAAGATCGCGAAATCAGGTTCGAGCCCGACCACTTGTCCTCCATCCGTGACCCCGATGAGCAGCGTCCCGCCGGCTGAGTTGAGGAATCCAGCGACCGCCTTCACCACTTCATGCTCGACCTTCGCGTCGCGGGTCGCGCGGCGCGTATCCCAGCGAGCGGTCTGCTTGAACTCGACCGCTCGACTCTCTGGGCTACCTACGAGATCGGTCGTCGACCGCCGTCAGAGGTTCTCTAGTACCGCGGACGCCCGAACGATTGCCTCGTGGATCCGGTCCTGAAGCTCCCGCTCAGCGTTCTCCTTAGTCACGTAGTCGATCGCCCCCAAGCGGATGGCCTTGATCGTTTCTGACTGAGTGCCCTCGCCGGATATCACAACGGCCGGGGCAAAGATGTCGCGCTCCTTCATCTCCTCGAGCAGCCACAAGCCACCCCACTCACCCGGCGGCATGCTCAGGTCGACGAGGACCAGATCGAAGAATCGCGCCACCAGAGCCTTGATCGCCTCCTCTCCCGACGCGACGAACTCAATGCTGTGATTCCCGATCGCTCTTGAGAGTGTCCGCGCTACGTCGATCTGGTCGTCGGCCCACAGCAGGCGGCTCACGGCGCGGATTCCTGAAGGTCAGGAAGAGTCAGCGTCCACCGTGTCCCGTCCTCGGGCGAGGAGGACACATCGAGGTCCCCGCCCAGGCGATAGACCATCCCTCGCACCGTCGCGATGCCTAAAGCCGACCCGCCCGGTTTCGTCGATTCGATCGGGGCGTTGGCCTGGAGTGCGGCGACCTGAGAGGGTTCCATGCCCGCTCCCGTGTCGCTGATCTCGAGAATCACCTTGCGCTCCCCCTCTTCGTACGCCCAGTCGACACGGAGGTCGCCGCCGTCAGGCATCGCCTCGACCGCATTCTTGATGAGGTTGTCGAGGATTGATAGGAGGTAAGGGGGAGCCGTGAATACTCGAAGCGAGGCGATCGATGTCCTCGGTGTGACGAGCCGAACTGTAGCGGGGATCGCGAGGATCTTCCGGGAAAGATACTCCTGGAGGAACAGTACGAAGTCGATCTCCTCGAGTCGAGGCGGAGTGAGCGTGGACGTCAAAGTGGCGAGTGAGGAAGCCAACCCTTGGGCGGCGTCGAGATGTCGTCCAGTCTCGTACTGAAGGGCCAGCTTCGTTGTGTCCTCCCGACCTGACTCCCACCACCGCCTCAGGCTCACGCCGTACGCGATCACCTCGTTCTTCAAGTCGTGGAGCACCCTGGCGATATCGAATCGCTCTGGGTCCGAGAACCGCGAGGGCGAGAGGTAGGCGATCAGGAGCCTGGACCCTTCGGTCTCACCTTCTGGGGGCAGCCGAAACGTCACCTCAACGACGTCCTCTGAATTCGTGACCTGGAGAATGCCGAGCGCGGTCCTGAGGAATGTGAACAGGGTGTCCTCTTGCTGCGGAGGATCTGCCTCAGGCAGAAGCCCCTCGGTGCTCCTGATGGTCACCTGGAGAAGCCCCTCGTCGGCGTGACCGCCGATACTGACTGAACGGCCCGTTCCTTCACCGAACCGTTGGTCGATGAGGCGAGCCAGCGCCTTGGGCAACGCTCCCTCGACAGCAAGAATGCTCATATCTGGCAACCGCCCAACCTCGATCCGCCGACCATGCGTACGTTCCAGCAGCGCAAAGTTTTCGATCTCGTCCCTGATCTTCAACGGCACGTTCGGACTCGTCGACAAGCGGGTCAACACGGCAAGGTCCAGGAGCTGCCGGAACTCCGTCGTCTCCAAGACTCCTAGACCACTCTGGTCCACGCCCAGCCCAGTGATCCAATCAAGCAAACTGCGGGAGCCCTCGGAAACGAGGGCTCGACCCATCCCTACATCTGATTCCCCACATGTTCGATAGAAGCTCGCAAGCTGCTCCTCATCATCCTCGTCGAGGTTATCGAGCAGCTGCGTCCACGCAAGGAAGGATTGAAAGCGCTCGAGCTTCAGGAAGTTGGTCCCGAGGGCTCCCCGACGGAACCATTCCGTGACATCGGATCGTGAGGACGGAGCGACGGCGCATTCGTGACGAGCCACGAGGCGCTGTATCTCGGCCTCCATCCGATCCAGGTTCCCTTCATCCGTTTCCGACAAGTCGGCGAAGAGCGCCTGCAGAACAGTCGCCGCGGCGGCCTTTTCCGCGGCCGTCTTCGATGCCTTCCAACGCGTTCCCTTGACACGCACGCTCTGGTTCCGTTGAGGGCTAGCGAGCGTGACACGCGCTGCGTACTCCTTCCTATGGTCGGGGCCTCGCTCGTCTTGCTGATACTCGATTCGGATCCCGCTCGGCCGGAGCCGGCGTTCGAGCTTGGTCTTCGGATCGAGCCATCCAAGTTCGAAGGATGCCCGAAGGACCGTCACAGCCTCGGGCAGCCGTTCCGCGATGGTTCCCGGTTCACCTAGCTCGGCGAACATCGCACCTACGAGCGCCTGGAAGGCCTCGCCGACGATCCGCTGACTGGGATTCCTCTCGCCGCGGCCGACCAATAGGTGCTGCCTCAGGCCCATCGCCCGCGCGGCCTCGGCGCAGACACTCACGTCCCACAGCGAGGTTGTGAGGACTTCTGGTGCGCCAGTACCGTGCCCGACCAGTGAGGCCAGCTGGAGGCGCGTGCCCCAAACGTTCAGCACGGCTGACCCGAGGAGGGCCAGCGCGGCATTGCTCTCCTCCGGGCGAAGCGCATTCTCGAATGCATAGCTTGAATGGATGAAGGCTCGGGCGAGCGAGGAGGCCGAGCGCGGCATTGCGAGTCCCATCGCGAGCTCTTCAAGACTCCGCCGTTCTTTCGCCGGTAGCCTGCCGAAGTGGAAGCTTGAGCCGGGTCGCTCCGGTCGAGCCCTGACCCCCGCGGGATTCGCGGCGCCAGGCATCCGACGGACAAGGATCTCACGCGCGGCGGCTTCTTCTGCAAGCTTCTTCGATGTTCCTTTGCCCTCCGCTCGAAGGCGGCCGACCGAAACGGCAACCCGGAAGAAGCGGTCGTGGTCGGGGCCTGACGCTTCGATGAGCGAGTAGATGGGGTGGGGAAGGCCTCGCTTCGAGGCCAACTCCTGCAGGACGGTCTTATGTGAATCGATCGCCCGTGGAGTCAGCTCGGACTGATCGACGACCTCCGTGACGAGCTGGTGGGCGTTCTGGAACCGATGCAACGAACACGCCCCCAAGAACGCGCTGCCGATGCTCTTCAGCCACCTCGTCTTGGCGTGCCGGTCCGAGAGCTGAACCTCCGCCTCCCGTCCATACGCGGCGTGTGTTGCGAGGGCGTACCTCTCGGCTATCAGCCTCGCGGGGTCGCTCTGTCTGGCAAGCTGCACGACAACGTTCGCCTCCGCCGGTGTTGCCAGGTCGAGATCGAGGACCGCCATTGCCACGAGACTTAGATTCAGAGCGGCCTCCCCCGCCTGCTCAAGGGCCTGCAGAAGGATGGCGGCTGGATCCCGTCGACGGAGCTGCCTGCCGAGACTTCGCAGATACGAAGGGTGAACCAGGGCAAACTCGAGCCACGGTCGGGACACGTCTGTCGAGGGGAGGGACCCTACGAGCGCCTCGAACTCCGCATCTGAGAGATGAGCCAGCCGAAAATCGGGAGGCGGAACGTCGATGCCTGGGATCACCATCGAATGATGGCATGAGAGGCAACAAGCCACGAATGATCTGTTTCAACATCGAGGTCTGGGAGCTGCTCGCGATAGCCTGGCCGGCCGCATCTGATGCCTTCTCGTTAGGTGTCGCCGCAGTACCGCCATTCACGGGTGATCTGCACCTCACGGTTAGTGGAAGGAAGCGATGATCGGGGCATGATCGCTGTAGTCCTGCCATTCAGGGAGGGGAAGCGCTTCGCAGCTCATTAGGGGTCGCTGGACCAAGGCAGGAGAGGCGAATAGGTAGTCCACCTGCAGCCCCCGGTGCTTCGGATCGAGCCGGGTCACTGTGTGAGTACATTCATCCAAGGTGCAGCGGCACTCACGGCGGCCCGGCTTCCGCTTCTGCTCGAGACAGTCGATGAGTCCATAGGCCTTGATCCGGTCCAGGAGGGCCCGGTCGCCATCGAGATGCGGGCCCTTGGACCACTGGGTGCTGGTGTTGAGGTCCCCGCCCAAGAGCAAGAGATCCTTGTAGCTCGGGTCGGTGAAGAGCGGGCTGATCTCGGATAACGACCGGTGCACCGACGCCTCGCTCAGCTCGTCCATCAGCCCGTAGATCGACACGCAGGTCACGTTGCCCACCCCGGGCACCGGTACTACTCCGGCCGTCCACGATCCTGGGCGCGAGTTCTCAAAGCGAACGTTCGGCTTGCGTCCCCGGTAGGAGACGGCCCGGGCGTCCCGGATTTCGAGACACCCGTGCGGCGAGACGACGGCCGTGCACCACTCTCGAGGCTTGGGGTCGCGGCCCCTAGTCCCCCACGCCTCGTACACGGCGCCCCCGACCCCCGGCGAGGACGGCGAGGCTCACCTCATTCAGCAGAGCCACGTCGACGGAGTGCTCTTGCATTAGCTCGGTGAGGCGACTCCAGTTCGCGCGGGCGTCCCGAGCGGGCGGCGAGCCCAACCCCATGTTCCATACCAGCACCGTCATGAGGGCTGCGTCATCCCTCCGGGTTCCGGCCGCCCGTGTCGAGCCGCCTCGCCTCTGGCGAGGTCCTTGGCGTGGGGTCGACCGATTCGTTTCGAGTAGTCGATCCTGTTGCAGAGGCGGTGGGCGAGTCGAACGTTGTCCACCGTGCGTCGGCCGCCCTCCTCCCTCAATACCGGGAAGTGGTCGGCGGTCGGCATCCAGTCGGAAAGGGCGCGGGTCACTTCCTCGAAGAACTCACGGCCCCCCAGCTCCTCCGGGCAGAGGCACTCCGGCATCACGCAGGACAGAGCGACGACGTAGCCGCGCTGGGCGGCGGTGATGAGGATCCCGCGGACACGGAGGTCTTGAGCTGGTCCGCCACGGCGCGGCCGCGTTCCGGGTCGGGCGGCTTTCCCTCCACATCCGGATGCTACCGGAGCCGCCTCTGCTCGCGTTACTGTGCCGCTCATGCCGTCCAGCGTGGCCAAGGTCCTGAAGGCAGCCGGGCTCAGGCCCTCCGGGGTCGTCCCATGGGGGACAGCGATCCAGTCGGCCAATGCCGGGATGTACGCCGTTTCCCTCGTCGCCGATCCGAGGGCGAAGGGGCCAGTCCTGCCTGAGTGTCCGATCAGGCCAGGTGCCATCGCGGAGCTGCTTCGGGCACGACCGGAGCTCCGACTGGACGGAGCGCGCCCGACGCCGCGAGAGCTGACAGATCGGGTCCGGGCATTCTGGATTCCCGACGAGGTGATCCTCTACCTCGGTATGGCCGGCACGTCGCTGGCCGGGCGCCTCGGCCAGTACTACCGGACCCCGCTCGGGGCACGGAGCCCTCATGCGGGCGGCTGGTTTCTGAAACTGCTCTCGAACCTCCCCAGTCTCTTCGTCCACTGGGTCGAGTGCGAGGGTCCCGATACGGCAGAGGACCGGATGGTGGCCGCGTTCTGTGGCAACGTCTCGCCGGAAGCAGCGACCCGACTCCACGACCCGGCCAACCCGCTTCCCTTCGCGAACCTGAGATGGCCGAAGGGCCGTCCGAAGAACCACGGCATCACCGGCGCGACCGCCGGGCGCCTTCCGACCAGCCCGCGACGGTCGCGGGAAGCCTCCGCTGGTCCGCGGGGGCGGCCGGGTGCCAAAAGGCCAGCCTTCAACATCGAGGCGATCGGCACGTTCCTCCAGGACGAGCTACGGCGGCGAGGCGCGTTGGAGGTTCCCGCCGTGGAGGCAGCCAGCTGGCTCGACCAAGCCGGCCTGCTCAAGGATTCGAAGCACAGGCCAGGGCGGCCGCTCAGGAACCTGCTGAGGGCCGGACAGATACCGGGCCAGCGACAGGAGGCGAACGGTCGATGGTTTGTCGATCGGATCGCTCGGCCATGAGGCTGCCGATCAGTAGTCCCGAGGTATGGGCATGCGGGGTCGGCGTCATCGCCGACCCCGCATGCCGTTCAAGAGTTGAGGAGACTCAAGCTGAATAGAAAATCATCCGCCGCCGCCCGCCTACAGAGCTCGCGCCAGTCGGCTAGGACCCGGCGCCGACGCGCTAGAGTTCGGGCCGCCGTATTCGAGGAGGACGTGACGTGGCTGTCGAATGTCCAAGCTGTGCGTCCGACGAGATCGACCTGGTGGAGATCTCGAAGGACGGACGGCGGCACCTGCGCTGTGTGTCGTGCGGACACGATTGGCTCCGCGGGGAGGCCCAGCGCGTGTACAAGACTCCCGACTCCATCGCTAGTCTTCGCGGTCGGTTCCCGTCCGCCGACGAGGTGTCGTCTCAGATCGGGGAACAAGTTGCCGCGCTGAAACAGGCCTACCTGGCCGATCACCCCAACGGGGATCTCCGGGCGATTGGCTTCGTCGAGAAGTACCAACGGTTGTTCAGCCGCGAGGGATTGGCGGGCGCCTCACCTGGGGACCTCAAGTACTTCGGTAATGCCAACGTCGCCGGCAACCCGGGCAACATGAGCGTCTTCAACAACGCGTGGAACGAGTTGGGTCCTCAGGAGGCGGCATCCCGGGTGAAAGAGGCCATCGAGTACCTGCTGTACGGGCCCGACCACATCTATCTCGAGGATCGGCTCACCCATCTGATCCAGGGCCGCCGTGGGCTCGGCATGATCGGTTTCCGGGAGGCCCTCCTCACGAAGGTGCTGTGCATGGTGGAGCCGGATCGCTTCCTTCCGATCAACAAGTACACCGGCCAGGCAGGGAAGCGGGAGATCGCGAAGTGGATCTACGGCCTGGACCTTCCGGCTCCCGAGGCGGTGTCGTGGACCATCGGTCGGTTGATCATCTGGAGCAACGACCTGCTCCTTGACCTTGTCGGTGAGGGATTCTCCAGCACAGAGCATGCGGCCGGGTTCCTCTGGTGGGCCAAGGACCAAGCACGAGGTCGCAGGGCTGAGTTAGCTGATGGCGGGAGTGGTGTGGGCCCGAAGTCGCATTCGTGACTATCTTGATGACCCACGGTTATCATCGGGATCGTGTTCGTGTTGAAGAGGACCAAGTGAAGCCCGACCCGAGCAGCAAGCAGACGACCCCGCCGACCCAGGAACCGAGGCCGATGAAGACAGGCCTCCCACCCGGCCTCAAGCGGTGCGTGAAGGATCGTGCCGCCAAGGCCAAGCGAGCGATGACTCTGCTCAAGTGACGGGCGTGTCGTCAGCAGAGCTCCATCAGGCCGAGCAAGCTTCGGAATCGGTAATGAGACCGCGCCACACGCTTTCGGGCGCCGGTCACGTTGACCCGGAATCGAGCCATGGGCTCGCTGGTCATATAGGCTCGGGCAGCCTCAGCAAGGGCCATCCCACGCCCCACGATCATCAGGGCGACCTCCTCGGTGACCAGAAGTGCTCCTGTCAGCCATTATGCCTCGTCCTCGGCGGCCTGGTCCCAGTTCCGACACCCGAACCTGGCCGAGTATCCAACCGCGCTCGGGACCGTGTCAGCCAGGTCGGACATCGGCATGACCGGGATGGCCCCGGTCAAGGTGGGCTGCGGTCCCGCCGATGAGGGATTACCTCATGTTCGACCCACAGTTGTGAGCAGCAAGGGACTCCCCCTCCGCCGCGGCCGCGTGATCCGCGAGGGCACGGGCCAGGTCGTCTGGGAAGGCGCGGCCCGGGACGCCGAAGGCGAGGCGATCCGACTGAACGTCGAGACCGAGTGGTCCGACAGCTTCCGCCCGGAGGAGTTGGACGATTCCGGCGACTGGCGGCCGATGGGATTCCGGCGGGGCGGCTTCACCGGATCCAGGTGATCGCGCTCCCGCGGTCGCGTCCGAGCTGAGGACCACCTCGCGGCAAGGCCCAAGGCAGAGCCGGCGTCGGGAGGGGGCCTCCCGACTACACCTGCGCGAGTCCGAAGGGGCTGCCCTCGGAGTCGCGGCATATGGCCCAACGTTCGCCGGGATGGATGATCTCGCCGCCGGCCGACCGGACCCGATCGAGGGCGGCCTGAAGGTCATCGACCGAGAAGTAGGCCAGCGAGACCCGGTCCCCGGGCCCGCGCCCTCGCTCGTGCACGCCGAGCGCCGGCCCGTCGCCGCGGGTCTGCCATCCGTGCCCCTGGGCTTCTCCCCGGGGATCGAGCTCCAGCCCGAGCACGCTGGACCAGAAGGCGCGCGCCCGCTCGGGCACTGTTGCATTGGCGAAACCCGGGTCATGGAGGACTCCACCTTGCCGCTGACTGATCAGATCACGAGGGCCAGCTCGGCGAACGCGGCAGCGAGGCGGGAGACCGGAGGGACGTCGGTGCCGCCGTCGTAGAAGCCCCGGCGGAGGTTCTGGACGAAGGCATGGGCAGCCACGATCACCCTGGCGGTACGGTCTCGCTTCAGTCCTCGCATCGGCCGAAGCCGGGCCTTCAGGCGCCCATGGTCGGTCTCGAGCCGGTTGTTCGCATGGACCTCCGTGTCATGGAAGGCCGCCGGCAGCAGCTCATCGAGGACCCGGGAGTAGACCCGGTACCGGTCGGTGGTGACCTCGGTGGGCGAGACGTGGGTCTTGCCGATGGCGTGGTCGAAGAACTGCCTGGCGGCCTTGGCGTCCCTGCGAGGAGACAGGTACACGTCGATGACCTGGCCGAACTGGTCGATAGCCCGGAACAGGTAGCGCCAGGTTCCTCCTATCTTCAGGTAGGTCTCATCGAGTTGCCAGCGATCCCCGACCACGTGCTGGCGAGCCCGGGCAGCCTCGGCGAAATCCGGTGCGAACCGCTGGACCCACCGGTAGATGCTCACGTGGTCGACCTCGACCCCGCGCTCAGCGAGGAGCTCTTCCACGTCCCGGTAGGAGAGGCCGAACCGCAGGTACCAGCGGACCGCCAGGGTGATGACCTCGGGCGGGAACCGATAACCGGCGAACGCCGAACGCGGGGCTGGGTGAGGGTGATGGTATCGGTGCGATCTCATACGGGAGTGTCGCTGATGTCGACGCCGGCAGCCAATGCAACAGTGCCCGAACGTGCCGTCCCCGGTGCCCAGGAGCACCGAGAGGGTGCCGTGGGTGCCGCCATTGGCCGTCACCAGCGGACCCACCGATCGGTGCGACCGAGCCGGGCGCCGATCTCTTCGGTGCTCTCGCCGCCACGACGGAGACGGACAGCCTCCTTGCGCAGATCCTCCTCGGACACCACGACCTCCTCGCTCGTCGGAACGAGGAGCACACACCGAAGAGGACCTCAGTCGGAACGATGTCCTGCGGTCAGGGGACCTGCACGAGCGGAACGATGTCCTGCGGTTTCCAGCGGAACGATGTCCTGCGGTCTGCCACTTAGCCCGTGCCCCTGACGCAAGCTCGCTCCATGGTGGCGGAAAACTGGCTGTAAGGGGGCCGGACCAACGATCCGGCCCCCCACTGACCCGCAGCCGCTCACGCGGTCGCCTTCGGTCCTCATCCCGGTGGGCTCGTGGTACCGGACCGGGGAGTGCTGGACATACACGAACTCGTTGACCGAGAGGGGTCGGCCCGGTCGCTCGGGGGAGCGTCCTCGCACTTCGATCGGTGACGTTACGATTCAACGAGATGACCAGGACTGACCGACGGTTTGTCGCGAGAGGAATCGCGTTCATGGATGGAGGGTTCCTTCCAATGGCGGACGCTGCGATACCGATCGGCACCCACGCCTTCAACTACGGAACGGGGTGCCTCGAAGGGATCCGGGGGTACTGGGACGACGATCGCGAAGAGATCTACCTGGTCAAGATCAGAGAGCACTTCCGCCGGCTCATGGCTTCGGCTCGCGCCCTTCGAATCACCCTCCCCATGGACCTGGACGGACTCTGCCAGACCGCCATCGAGTTGATTCGACGGAACGAGTACCGAGAGGACGTCTACGTGCGAGCGATCGCATACAAGGCCTCCACGGCGATGCGCATCACCCTGAACGAATTGGACGACGCGTTCTGCTGCTTTCCTGCCCCGCTGGGAGCATCTCCTCCGCGTACGCAGGAATTGGCAGTGCGATTGGTCCCGCTGACTCGAACCACCAACGATGCGGTGCAGCGCCGCCCCAAGGCCACCGGATCTTTGCTGGACATAGCGGCGGCGGTGGCCGAGGCGGAAGACGCCAGGTGCGACGAGGTCCTCTTTCTCGGTGACGACGGGTACGTGTTCGAAGGAAGCGTGGCGAACGTCTTCCTCATCCAGACGACGTCCGGCCCGACCCGCCTGGTCACCCCCGATCTGTCCCATGGCGTCTTCCCGGGCATCACTCGCCAGGCCATCCTGGAGCTGGCCCCGGCGATGGGTCTACGGGTCGCCGAGCGGCGACTGGCTCCTGCGGAGCTCTTCGCGGCCGACGAGCTTTTCTTCTGCGCCACCACACTCGAGGTTGCCGCGGTGACCAGGGTCGACGACCACCGCATTGGGAATGGCTCGGCCGGCGAAGTAACGCGTGCGATCCGAAAGCGGTATTTGAAGGCGGTGCACAACAAGGACAAGGCCTTTCGTCACTGGCTCAGCCCCGTGTTCTGGGCCGGCTGAGCCGCCGGCAACCGGTTGCGTCCAAGCACGCATGTGTGGGGCCGTGAGCCGTTGCTCAGGGAAGATCGGAGAACGTCTTCCTGAACGGTCCAGATCCCACGTAGCGACTCCATTCAACGGGAGTCAGGTTGCGCGTAGCTCGTAGGCGGGCCTGGGCTAGGAGGTCCTCGCGTCGCCACGGCATTAATCGAGCGGTCTTGTCGACGCTCCCCGTGGCGAACCCGCGGCCGTCCTGAGTGAACGCGACCGCCCGAACTGCGGCCGCGTGCTGGACCACCAGCAACTCGACCCCCGTGTGCAGTTCGACCACCCGTGCCTGATGATCCCCGCTTGCCGTCGCAACGTGCTGACTATCTGGGCTGAATGCAACGGCACGCACTGCTCCGTTGTGCTTGACGGTGGTGATCTCCGCTCCGTCGACGACGTGCACAACCCTGGCCGTACCGTCGTCGCTGCCCGTAGCCAGACAGCGAGAGTCCGGGCTGAACGCAACGGCCCACACCCACTCATCGTGCTTCACCTGGAACAACCTGTCGCCGCTATGGCAATCGACTACCCAGGCAGAGTCATCGTCGCTCCCCGTAGCGAGACAGCGGGCGTCCGGACTGAACGCGACCGCCCTCACCGGGCCGCGGTGATGGACTCGGATCACCTCGTCCCCGCTCCCAAGGTCCGTCAGGCGAGCGGTGGCGTCGAGGCTCGCGGTGGCCACGAGTACACCGTCGGGACCGAACGCCACCGCCCAAACCGGTCTCCTGTGCCGAACCGTAGCGACCTCCGCTTGCGCGGCGAAGTCCACGACCCTCGCGGTCCCGTCATCGCTTGCTGTGGCGAGATATCTGCCGTCCGGGCTGAACGCGACGGCCCGAACCTTGCCCCGATGCTCGATACGAAACACCTCCTCTCCGGTCTCCGCGATGACGAGCCTGGCTGTTCCATCGATGCTCGCCGTGGCGAGGTATCTGCCCATCGGGCTGAACACGACCTTCTCCACTCGATCGACGTGCTGGACCCGGGCTACCTCGGTCCCGGTCTCGCGATCGACCACTCGGGCCGTCCCATCTGCACTTCCGACTGCCACGAGCTCCCCCTCAGGACCGAACGCAACCGACTGCACAGCTCCACCCGCGCGGACCATCGGCATCGACCATCGCTCGTTGGCGAGGGCATCGCGCATCGCCCGATCGGCTTCCGAACACCAGCTGCGCCGGAGACCCTCCGCGGCCAACAGCAACCTCAGCTGCCCGTCCTCGACAGCAAGCGATTCCGTGGACAGCTGACGCGCCGTCGCGAGATCCCGCTGGTGCTGTGACGTGGCTCGGGCGAAGCGCTCTTCCAGGGCGAGCTGGCTCTGGGTCATGTACTCGGCCACCTTCCCCTCAACGAAGGTGGGGTACCTGGCCCGCCATTCCAGCGCCTCGCTGAGCATCGCATCCGCCAGCAGGGGCTCCCCGTGCGTGAGCCAGGAGCGGAGCATGGGTTGGAGCTGCTCGTACCAGCGCATGAATGCTCCATAGTCCGCGGCGAACTTGCGCAGGCGGGGCCAAGCTCGAGTCAACGCCTCGTGCGCTATCTCCACGGTGCGCTCGCCGCTGGAAGGATCGGTACCGGTCGTCATGAGCCGAGCCTCGGTCAGCACGTCCGCTGCCTCCTGAGTTGCTGGATCGAGTTCGGTTCGCCATACCCGGCGGCTGGTATCTGCGACCCCGATCCGCAGGCCTTCCTGGCTTCCCGGGGTCAGAATGCGCAGGAACAACCGCTGGACTCCGTCCTGGATCGTGGGCGAGAGCGACCTCCAGACATACTCCGCGCGTTTGGCGATGGCCCCCTGGGCGCCCGTGTACCGGGTCCCGTCGGCTGCCTCGAATCCGAGGGCTTCGTACCCTGCGTTGGTGAGCACTCCTGATTCTGCGTCTCGGGCCCAGAGCTCCGTCAGGGCGAACTCCAGCAAGGGCAGGTCTCCCGCCCGTCCCAGGACATCACGGGCGATGCGATCAACAAGGCCGCTCTCGAACCCCCGGTTGAACAGGACGGCCGGACGCTCGATGGCCTCGTGGAGCTCCTCCTCGGTCATCTGGTACAGGGTGACCTGTCCTTCCGAGACCATCCGGCCGAAGTCCGACTCGTCTCGCAGCGCCTCGCCATAGAAGTCCGCCCGCAGCGCAAGGAGGGTTCTGACGTCCCATCGGCCAGCCTCACGGAGCATCTGGACGAACTGCGATCGCACGCGGCGGTCGAGACACTCGGTGAAGAGCCGCTCAGCCTGGTCCAGAAGGAGAATTGGCCGCGGTTGCCCACTGATGTCCGTGATCGCCTGGACCAGCTCGGCCGGATCGAGGTGGCTCGCTCCGGCCTCGTCGTTCCGAGGCAGCCCCAGGGCGGCCGCAACCTCCTCGAGGTTCCTTCCGAAACGGTCTGAGAGTGAGACCGCAAGGTTGCGCAGCGGGGAGGCTCCGGCAGTCAACAAGAGCCGCGGGCGGCCGACCAGACCCGGATCGGGGAAGCGGTCCAGCCCATGCTTCAAACCGGCTCCAAGGAGCGACGATTTCCCGCTACCCGACACTCCGACCACTGCCACGACGTCTGATCCGGCGAGCGCGCCGACCACGGCGCGAATTGCTTGATCCCGCCCGAAATAGAGATCGGCGTCGTCTTCGCCGAATGACTCCAGGCCACGATAGGGACAACCCGGAGTGAGGCCGAGCCGGCGGCAGGCTCTTCGGATCACGCTCACCGGACGAAGGAACGAGACGAGGTTCTGCTTCCCTGCCGGATCTGCCCCCGCCGGTAGCGTGCTCACAACCATACCGACGACGACACCGGTGTCGTCGTCCCAAACCGGCCCTCCGCTGAACCCGAGGGACACGGCGTCGCTCTCGACGGCGAGCGCGGGGAGGCCGTCCTCTTCGGTCTCCCCGGTGATCAGCAGCCGGGCGGGCAGACCCTCCTTGGACTTGACAGATGGATAGCCAAACGTCGAGTACTGACGTCCCTTGCGATAGACATGGCTGAGCGGCAGGGACCGAGGCAGGTCGGCGGGCGGGGTCTGGAGGCGCAGTACGGCAACGTCGTCCTTGTGGGAAGGCGTGGAACACACGACTCCCGCCTCGAGCGCAGGTCCGCCACGAGAGTGGATCTGGACCCGGATCGAGCCTTTGCCTTCTCCGCGCGCGTCCTCGATCACGTGGGTGCATGTCGCGATGAGGCCGTCAGCGCCGCACAGGAACCCGGCTCCGGCTGTGTCTCCGTTCGGCCGAAGAATGCGTGCGATGCTTGCCACTGGGTCCAACGTCTGCATCGCTGGGTCCTACGAATCGCGCTTACGCCAGGTCAAGGTGATGGTGTAAGTGGCCTCGCCTCCGATGCGGGCTACACCGAAACCACCCACTTCGCCGTCTGCCTTGATTCCGAAGCTCACCACGGACTCCGTGGGTGGATTCGCTAGATCGCCAATGGCAGTGACGAGGGCCTCCGCATTGGTTCGAACCACGTCCCTGATGGCCTCCTCGAACAGGGATGAGGTGAGGGCCGCCGCTCGGCGAATCTTGTTCCCCGCCCCAGCTTTGACGACGCCGTGGCGAGCGCTCGTGTCGGCGGATGAGACCTCCACCAGCATCTTCCCTCCGCCGGCAGTAACGAACTCAACGTATGACCCCATTGCGCCTCCCTTCTGGTCGAAGCATGCAGACCCGGGCAGAGGCACGTCAATCGGATCTTGGTGAACAGCCTCCAATCTCGAGACTCCTGAATGGGCGCAAGGGAATCGGCCTATCTCTTCGGAGGGCCGGTGGCGGGTCTCACTGCCGCTGTTGAAGTCCGACTATGGTCCCGCCCTCTCTCGTCGCTCCCTCATCGTCCTCCCGAGCCTTCCGACACTCCCGGTGTGGCGGTGAGAGCGGCAGCGGCCAGGACGGGCTTCTCGGTGCACCCCTTTGAGCCGGCGACGCTCCCCTCGGCCTCGAGCATTCCGTGGCCGCTCACCGCTTGTCCATCGATCCGTCCTCCACCGCTTCACTACTGCCCCATCGTGGTGCGGCCCCGAGCTCCTGGACTCTATGCAGTTGGTGTTGGTGAGGATTCGAGCCAGCCCCCGGAGACCTCCCAGCCGGCGGAGCGTGAACATCTCCTCCAGATCCTTCCCTGAGGGGAGGCCGCCGCGTGGGGGGGCGGGTCCGGCCCAGCTCGAGGGCGGTGCCCCAGCCCGGGCCCAGGTTCCTCTTCGGGTCAGAGTGGTCCAACGCGAGGGCGAGGCGGCTATGGACCCCCACGACAACGCGGGCGGCTCGACACACCCACCGCACGCTGGCGCCGTGGGGCGAAAAGCTGGAAACTGTACCGGGAGGTATTGATCGTGGTGGGTAAGCGGCATCGGCGAATCCTGGTGTTGAATCCGAACAGCAGCAGGGCTGTCACAGACGTCATCCGCACAGCCACGGAGCAGCTTGACCTGACCAATGTCATTCTCTCCGTGGACCAGCTGGATCAGGGACCTCCTACTATCGAGACCGACGATGAGCACCGCAAAGTCACACCGCTGGTGATCGACTACGTGGCTCGCCGTCGACGTGAGTTCGACGGTTTCGTCATCGCCTGCCACGGCGATCCGGGCGTTGTCGGCTCTCGACAGTTCTCCCAGACGTGCTCGGTATCGGCGAGACGTCCATGTTGGTGGCCTGCGCCTACGCCGGAGTCTTCGGCCTCATCACGCTCGGCTCCGGCCTGGTCGAGGCAAAGAGGCGTCAGGTCGAGCGCGCAGGCCTTAGCGCTCGCTGCGTAGCGATCGAGCCCACAGGAACAGGCGTCCTCGATGGAGTGGGAGCTGCTATCGATCTCGAGCCCTACCTCCGTGCGGGCAGAGCAGCTCTTGAGCGTGGCGCGGAGGCACTGGTTCTCGGGTGCGCTGGGATGGTGAACGTCTGCGACGGACTCTCCGAGGCCCTGAACGTTCCCGTCATCGAGCCCGTCGCGTCGACCTGCTTAGTGGCCGCTTCGACTCTGGCGTCGGCTCCCGACAGCGGAGCGTAGGTCCAGTCGTCCGTTCGCCAGCCTGCTGTCTGCGGTCAAGTAATCGTGTCGCATGAAGAACAGCGAAACGTGTTGGACGTCGGGTCCTCGAAGCTCAGGCGGCAGCATCACCTCCCTTGTCGAGCATGCGGTCCTTCAGCCTATAGAACGGGCCCTTGATCGAGACCACCTCGGCGTGGTGCAGCAGGTGGTCCAGGATCGCCGTACCCAGGACATCGTCGCCGAACACCTGGCCCATCTCCCCGAACGTCTTGTTCGAGGTGGGGATGATCGAGCCCCGCTCGTAGCGCCGGGACGCCATCTGGAACACCATTCCCCTCGGCTCGGGACAGGGGCAGGTAGCCGACCTCGTCGCACACGAGGACCGCCGGCTTGAGGTAGGTCTGGAGCTTCTTGGCGAACCGTCCCGCGGCCTCCGCCTCCTTCAGGTTGCGGACCAGGTCGTCCAGCGTGGTGAAGTACACCGAGTACCCGGCCTGGCAGGCCGCGATGGACAGGCCCACGGCCAGCATGGTCTTGCCAACCCCCGGGGGTCCCAGCAGGCACACGTTCGCCCGCTGCTCCACGAACGCCAGCGTGGCCAGGTCGTTCACCTTGCGATGGTCGAGCTCGGGCTGGAAGGTGAAGTCGAACTCGTCGAGGGACTTGTGGTGGGGAAGGGGAGAGCTTCAAAGCGTTGCGGAACCGCCTGCCCTCCCGGACCCCGATCTCCTCCTCGAGCACCAGGTCCAGGAACTCCCGGCAGCCCATCTCGGCCTTCTCGGCCCGCTCCACCAGCTCCTCGGAAGCCTCCATCAGGTGAGCGAGATGCAGACGCTCGGCGTTGGCCTTGATGCGATCGGTCAGGAGCTCGCTCACCAGGAACCTCCTTGGGTGTGGAAGGCCCGGTCGTAGGTGGCGGGATCGCGCCGGGCCACGGGGACGGCCGCGGCTGCCACCCGGACCATCATCCGGGCCAGGCCGTCGGGCTCGGCGTCGGGATCTCGCTCGGGACGGAGGACGCCGGCCCCGCGGCCGACGCATTCCCGGTGGCCAGCCCGTCCGAGTGCCGGGCCTCCACACGCTGGTGGGGCCTGACCGCCGTCCACCACACCGAGTACAAAGAGGCCTCGAAGCTGAAGAGGGCATCCTTGCCCACCGTGCGGACGTGTTTGGTGAGTCCACTCGCGCTCTTGACCGGATCAGCATGGACTCCTACAGTCAGCAGCGATCCCAAGAGGGTGACGGGATGCAAACGCGAGGCAGCGACGGTCGCAGGCACCGATCGGGCGGGGGAGTCCTCGCCTGTCTGCTCGCGTTGGCAGTGCTGGTGGGTACCGCCTGCAGTGATCCCGGAGCTGCTGAGTCAGGAGCCAAGAGCGCGAGCGAGATCCTCCCGGAGCTGGAACGCGTCCTCGACATCAGTCACGCCGACTCCACCTCCTTCCTCCATGACGCGCAAGTCGCCGGGTTCTTGTCGGCCAGCGATGTGCTGAGTTCAGTCGAACGCAGCTTGCCCGTTGATTCCCATGTCGAGACCGGCCTGGAGCCGCTCATCGTATCGATTCAGAAACGTGTTCCCATCACGCCGGACCAGGTGAAGGAAGCGGTTATCTCGGTGGCCTGCGAACAGGTGGTGGCGATGGCGAGCGGGTCCCCATTGCCGGGCACCGGGGACGTGGCCCGGGACTTGGCCATGAAGCTGGTAGGTGATGCCTCCCAGTGGTTCGCCTACGCCTTTGACGCGAAAGGCCTCATCGACGACGTCGCGTCGCTGCTGTCAAGCAACGCGTCGTCCCAACACATACGTCTGTTGATCTGGAAGTACCAGCACTGCTGAGGGATGTGACCGCCGCGTACGAGTGCCACGTGGGGTCCCCCGTGTCGTCAGCCAGCCGCTCTTTGACCCTCAGTCACTTGTGCTCCTGAACCGATCTGCCCGATAGATCTCCGGATCGCAACCTGGCCCCCTCCGGTCCAGTGACGGTGCGGTGACGGTCCCTCGATAGGTTGCACGCGATCAGTCCACCAAGGAACCTCCGAGATCGTCGGACTCGGGCATGATGAGGTCGATGCCAGTGTCGAGTGAGCCAACTGGCGGGGTAGGGGGGGCCGCGGAACCGACCAGGGAAGCCGGCCCAGGGTCGGCCCCTCCCCACGCCATCCCCGATCCTCTCTCCCAACCCCCCCTGCGGGAGATCCGCCTGGCGGTCGTCCTGTATGGGGGCGTCTCGCTCTCGATCTACATGAACGGCGTCGCCCAGGAGATGCTTCACCTCGTCCGGGCCACGGCGCCCCAATCGCGCCGGGGGGACCGACTGCCCTCCTCGTCGACCCTCACGGGGACCGAGCCGGTCTATCGGGCCCTGGCCCAGCTCATCGGCAGCGACGAGCCGGTCGACCCTGTCGCGTTCACCGCCGAGGTGCTCGATCGCCGCCCCGCCCTGGCCAAGTTCGTGATCGACGTCTTGTCGGGCAGCTCCGCCGGGGGGATCAACGGCATCTTCCTGGCCAAGGCGCTGGCCAACGACCAGGACCTCGAGCCCCTGGGCAGGCTGTGGATGACCGAGGGCGACATCTCGGTGCTGCTGAACGACAGGGAGTCGGTCAAGGACCTGAAGCAGACCCTCACCGTCGAGAAGCCGCCGCGGTCGCTGCTCAACGGCAACCGGATGTACCTGAAGCTCCTGGAGGCGTTCACCGACATGGACCGGGCGCCCCCCGGTCCCGCGGACGAGTCTCGGGAGTCGCGACTGGCCGACGAGCTCGACCTGTACGTCACCACGACCGATCTCGAGGGGTTGCTCCTGCCGATCCGGCTGTCCAACCGCCTGACGTGGGAGCGGCGCTATCGCAACGTCTTCCACTTCCGGTACCGCACCGTCGAGGCCACGGGGGAGCACCACAACGATTTCCACCTGGGCAACAACCCCTTCCTCGCCTTCGCCGCCCGCTGCACCTCCGCCTTCCCCTGGGCGTTCGCGCCGATGGAGCTCCAGGACATCGACGACACGGTGGTCCAGGTCCCACCGTACGGGGCCGGAGCCGGCGCGGGGTTCGGCCCCGGGGGGAGCCGGGACAGCGGATCCGGGACCGCCGCCTGGGGTGCCTTCTACCCGGACTACCTGCTCGACCCGCTGTCGGATCTCGGCCCCGGTCCTGGCTCGGTGGCCTTCCCCCAGCGGCCCTTCGGGGACGGAGGGGCCCTGGACAACAAGCCCTTCACCTACGCGACGAGCGCCCTGGCGCTTCGCCAGGCGGACGTTCCCGTCGACCGCAAGCTGCTGTTCGTGGAGCCCGACCCGGGGCACCCGGAGCGCTCGAGGGACCCCCACGGGGGCCCCGACGCCTTGGAGGACTTCCTGAAGCAGGCGGTCTTCCTGCCGCGCGAGGAGACGATCAGAGCCGACCTCCAGGCCGTGTTCGATCGGAATCGGGTGATCGAACGGGTCGACCGGGTCTTGGAGGACCTGGACCTGGGGACCGCGCCGACCCGACCGGCGGAGGCCCGCAGGAGGTTGGAGACGGGTCGCGGCGCGGCCGTGGCCGCCCGCGACGTGAGCGAGGACTTCCGAAGCCGCGGAGCCACCTACGGTGGGTACCACCAGCTGCGGGTGGAGGCCGTCACCGACGACCTGGCCACGGTGGTGGCCCGCGCGGCCGGGCTCCCCGACGAGCCCCGGTACGCAGACACCATCCGGTACTTCGTGGAGGCGTGGCGCGTGGCCACCTACCACTTCCTCGCAGGAGGGCCGGGACCCGATGCCGACGCCACCGGATCTCCCTCCCCGTCGGGGCCCGCGGGGGAGCCTGGAGGCCCCGGTTCGACCAACCGGTTCCTGGTCGAGTTCGACCTGGAGTATCGACTGCGCCGCCTGAACCTGCTGCAACGGCGCATCGACCGGCTGTACGCCCTCGACGACAGGGCCCGCCAGATGCTGGGCTCCGCGGGATTCGGGTACCGGCCGGGGAACGAGGGGGACCGACGGGCCTTCCGGGAGGAGCTGATCAGGATCAAGCGGGAGCTCAATGTGGCGCGACGCCTCCTGCGCACCACCCGCCGCTCGGTCCGGCAACGTCCCTCACCACCCCTCATCCGAGGGGGCGCCGGCGCCGTCCCCCCCGGGTCCGCCGGGCCCTCGATCGCCGAGCTGGTGCGGCGAACGGGGGTCGGGATGGGGGAGCTCCGATCGATCCTGGCCGAGCCGGCGAAGGGGAGGCGCCAGGCCCTGGCCCGGGACCACTACGCCCGGCACGCCGACGCGTTCGCCGCCCTGGGCAGGGCCATCGCCGCCGAGTTCAGGGCTGCCCTGGACTCGGCCACGGAGGCCGTCCGCAGGGCCCTGGATGGACCACCCCCCGCCGAGGACGCCCCGGGAACGGCCCGGGCCTACCTCCTGTACTCCTACAACGTCTTCGAGGACTACGACTCGGTGGCCTTTCCCCTGCTCTACGCGTCGGACGCGGGCGAGGCCGACATCGTGGAGGTCATTCGGGTCAGTCCGCTCGACGCGCCCAGCCTGGCCGATCCGAACGTCCCGGGGGGGCCGGCGAAGGTCACCGGCGCCCGGTACATGCACTTCGGGGCGTTCCTCGACCGGATGTGGCGAGAGCGCGACATCATGTGGGGACGACTGGACGCGGCCGAGATCCTCATCGAGTCCCTCCTGCCGGTCGACTCCGAGCATCCGGACCGGCGTTCGGCGGTGGTGAGCACCCTCCGGCAGCGAGCCCAACAGGTCATCGTTGAGGAGCAGATCGACGTGAAGGACCGGCTGGAGCTCGCGGCGATGCTCGCCGAGGTCGTGGCGAGGACGCCGCCCTCCACCTCGCCGACCGAAGCCTCACTTCGCCAGCTCATCACCGAGGCGGCCGGTCGCCCCCTGAACGAACGGATGCTGGCGGTCCTGGAGCTGGTGGCCCGGGACGAAGGGTTGCTCGTCGATTACGTGCGGGAGACGGCGGGCACGATCGAGCCCTTGCCGCCGAGGGAAACACTGCGGACCATCGGCCGTGGAGCCCACATCATGGGCGATCTGCTGAACGGCGTGGCAGCCGGCAGGGGACAGAAACGGATCGGGCTGCCGTTCGCCTGGATCTCCCGGATAGGCGCCATGGTCGTCGGCATGGTGGAGGTGGCCACGCCGCGCAGCTTCGCCCACATCCTGGGCCGCCACTGGCTGGCCCTGCTGCTGGTGTTCGAGGCCCTCGCCATCGCCGGGGGCGCTGTCCTCAGCGCCCCGGGCGTATCCCAGTTCGGCGTCACCGCCCTGGCGGCCACCGTCTTCGCCGTGCTCGGAGTCCTCACGATTTCGCAGTTCACGCGAGGCCGCAGGCGATGGTGGGTGATCCCGGCTCTGCTCCTGGTCCTGGTGGTCGGTGGACTGATCGCCCTGGGGGTCGTCGAGCTCGCCCACCTGGGGAAGCATTACGACTGGATCCCGATCTTCGGGCACCCCGCGGCCGCAGGGGCGAGCTCACCCAGCCCCACCCCGACTCCCTGATGCGGTGGGCAGGCCTGATGGCATCCTCCGCCGGCTGGCCTGGGCCCCGGCCGGCCGGAGCCAAGTACCAGCCAGCCCCCGTGCGGCCGCTGATCCCCCGGGCCGCCCTTGATGGGGGGCTGGACTGTGGCGCCCTGGCCGGGCCAGAATCCCGTCGTGAGTCGAAGGCGCGTCATGGTGGCGGGCCTGCTGGCCTGCCTGCTCCCGGCATGTGGCTCCGGCTCCAATCCCGGTTCGAACTCCGGCTCGACGGGTGATCCTGTGGCCCACGCCTGCGCCCTGGTGCGCTACTGGGCCGACACCACCGGCACCGTGGCCTACCCGGACACCGGCGCGACCAGCAAGTCGGAGGTCCTCGATCTGGCCCGGGAGGGCTGGCCCGGTGACACGGGGGCGGCCGCCGAGTTCGTGCAGCTCTACGACGACCTCTCCTCGGACCTGAGCGACGCCCAATACTGGGCCGAGGCGACCGCGTTCGAGGACGCCCACTGCCCTCCGGGATGACGCCGTTCCTGCTGCTGGATCGAGAGCGGCGGGTGGCCAGGGTCGTGGAGCGGGTTCCGCCGGAGGTCCGGCGCTTCCTCCTCCGGGCGGTCATGGCACCACCCGGCGGGCGGGCGGCGCTGATCGGACGCTCCACGCTCAAGCGCAGGTGCCAGGCCTGGTCGAGCTCCTCATCGACCTGGAGGCAGACCGCCTCGCGGCCCTCGAGGTTGAGGACGCCCTCAAGGCGATCGGACCACGCTGACCCGGGCCACCTCAGAGGCGGAGGCGTGCATGCCCCGGGGCGACCCGGAGGGAGTCCGTCAGGATTCAGCGCGATCCCTCACCTGGCACTGTTGCGTTGGCCGGAGTCAATTCGTGGCTGAGCCTCCGCTCCGGCTGGGTATCAGATCACCTCCGCCAGTTCGGCGAACGCATCGGCAACGCGAGAAGCAAGCGCCACGTCGGTCCCGAGGTCGTACAAGCCCCTGCGGATGTTCTGGATGAACGCGTGGCCGGCGACGATGACGCTGGCGGTGCGGTCTTGCTTCAAACAATCGTATCGGTCGGAGTCGAGCCTTGAGGCGCCCGTGGTCAGCCTCGAGCAGGTTGTTGGCGTGGACCTCCGTACAGTGGAATGCAGCCGGAAACAGCTCGTCGACGAGGCGAGGGTAGACCCGGTACCGGTCAGTGGTGACCTCAATGG
>WNGK01004070.1_pt1 | contig 31226 bp, 26 predicted proteins | sample 5400601 | NCBI WGS metagenome assembly WNGK01 (sample SAMN13153376, study PRJNA577476) | soil metagenome | isolation source: 60 cm soil or saprolite under Garry oak tree replicate 1 | place: USA:California | collected 2016-06-15 | reverse complement strand
CCGTACTTGTCGAAGAGAACCTTGTTAGCAGAAACACGCGCCGACTCGAGGGCGTTATGGCGAATCTGGACATTCTCTCTGGACACAAGATGGACCCTTCGGGCAAAATGAGTCGAGAGATCCCCCATGTTGAACTTCGAGACTTTCGGGGTCGGGGATCCATGAATGTACTTCAAACGGGTGTAAGCCTGACCTGACGGAGAACGATAATTTCTGCCTTTCAAAGAGAGATGCCTTAGATGCCTACGGCGTCCCGTCTAATATACTATAGTCTTCTCGGGATGGATTTCTAGATAGAAGCTAAGCAATCAACTTCAGAATGTATCGTGATAAGCATTCGACCTAGCTTCTGACCATTCGAGCATGATGAAGGTCGCCTACTCGCGGGCTGAAATAGAGAGTAAAGCCAACGTTTGCCATCGTCAGAATCGCAATCAAGACTCCGACTGGAAGATCGACCGAGAATCCGGTAGGTATCACGACCCATGGTAGAAACATGGAGGAGATGGCCCCCGAATCATACATCGCGCGAACCTTGTTCGGAGAAACCGATTTCAAACTATACTTGTCGATCTTCAATCCTAGCACCGGGATTACTTTCAGCAAGGTGGACGCGATTGGCATATTCAATCTCGTGATCGTCGACCGTCCTAAGAAATAGTAGCGGAAGCGAACGCCGACAATTCTTCCGACAATGTGGTGGGCAAGATCGTGAGAGAAGAACCAGAAACAGAACCACGCCGCGAAGATGAATACCAGATCGACAGGTAACAGTCTGACTCGCGGCGCCAGAACGAGTAGAGTTAGGCCCGTTAACAGTCCGACTGCACAAAGCGACGAACCTTGGGCAAGGCTTAGTCTGCGATAGTGCTTAGACACGTCTTACGCTTCTCTGCTCTTGGTTCGCAGCTGATCGAATAGTTGAGGCTCAAGATCCTTTATCGTTGGTATGAAAGCTCGGGCCCGCGAAACCTCGTCTAGGTCAACCTTGCAAGGTTGGTAATCTTCAACATCATATTTGCACTGGACTAGGACTGACCCATTCGGAGCGACGACTCTGCTGCCTCCCCAGAACTGGTTTCCATCCTCAATTCCAACCCGGTTGACGTAGGCGAGATAGACTGCGTTTTCCATTGCCCGGCTTAGGCAGAATCCTTCGAAGAACCGGCGTCTCAGTCCTGGGCTGGCTGAGATGCAGACTATCATTTGTGCTCCCGCTAATGCTTGGAGTCTTGTCAGTTCGGGAAAGTAGAGGTCGTAGCATATCGTCAAGCCGATTGTCCCGAGAGGAGTCGAGAAGACTGGAGCCTCTTGGCCTGGACGATAATAGCGCCTCTCCTCGAATATAGTGTGAGTAGGAAGGTGGATCTTTCGATATTTGCCAACGATTCCGCTGGGTCCCACGAGTACGGCTGTGTTGTGGATAACTCCCTTCACAGCGCTCTCTTCAGGCATTCCAAACACAATGTGTAATCCGTGTTCTTTGGCGAGTTTCTCGACCTTCTTGACGCTGGGTCCCGGAATCGGCTCAGCGAGATTGTAGACTTCGTCCTGCATCGTGTAGCCGGTTAGGTGAAGTTCAGGAAATATGAGGAGCTCAACGCCTTTCTTTCTCGCCACGTTTGCTTGTGCGGCGATCGTCTTCAGGTTCTCTTCCTTCTTTGATAGTTTAGGACCGGTTTGGGCTAGAAGGAGAGTTATCGGCTTCGTGACTTGGTCCCTTGTTTGAAACTGTCGCCTTTTCGTCTTATAGATGTGCCTAGAGTCGGGTATTACCGGTTCCCGAACGTTTCAGGGTTACACCACGACTTTATGGCCGCCGCCCCGGTTTTCAATCGTTTCAATCCTAAAGAGGACTGACTGTGCTATTCACGAAACTAGCTCGGCTCATCATCCGGCACAACAGAGCCGTGTTCGTGATCTGGCTAATCGCCCTAGTCCTCAGCATCCCAGCCATCCTGCAGGTTCAAAGCGTCATAGTATACAATGAGACTGCCTTCAACCCGAAGAACTCCGAATCGAGCCTTGCACAAAACATCGTGAGCAATGAGTTCAGCATCGACCAGGGCAGCAGCGTCATCGTCGTCATTACAGCAAGTGACATCAGGGGCAACGACGTCCGAGACTTCACTCTAGCGCTAAACAAAACCCTTCACAACGACGGAAAGCTCTCAAACATCAATAACATCACAAGCATTTACGACATCTACAGCCAGCTACTCCTAGGCTACACCAGCGTAGTGCACCTGCAACTATACCAGACTAAGAACGCGACAACACTTGCTTCGAACATCGAGTTCGGCATACCCAGCACCTACGTGAGTCAATGGATTTCGCTGGTAAATTCAGGTTCAGGAACCATCGACCAGGCACAGCTCGCGGCCTACAACAGCCAAGCATACAACTCAAGTTGGCCCATCGTCTCGTCTCAAACTCCCGCAGCTTATCAGACGGTCGCCTTCAACTATCTGACGCTCTTCTACAAGTCCTGGAACCAGACATTTCCAGCCACAACCTACACCCCGCTACAGCTGTTCGTTGGAGCGTTTGCCCGTGCACAGAACGTCACAAAAGGCCATCCGCTCTTGGCGACGCAACCTTCCTACTACAACATCACCCTGCCGTTCGTTGAATCGCTTCCTCTTGATGCTCAGACTCTGAGCCTCTTTGTTTCCGCTGCCAGATTCTTCAATATTTATGGTGGCGGCTCGGGAATCGGATGCTCTAACAACAATTGTTGGAATGATCAGAACGCGATAAGATCGTTCACCATAAACACGGTTGCCCAAGAGGTGAATGCGAACTCGGTCCAGCTTACGATAATGGGCACGATCTATGACCTAGGCGCCTCAGCCACCAGCTCCGACTTGTCTAGTCTAGGGCTGCAGATCCTCCGTAATTACAACATGCTGACATATCCTGTAGAACCCAGCAGAGATGTCTATTCTCAGTTTGCATCGGCCAAGAATGATACGATGCTGGTGATTATCGATTTCAAGACAAACGGTCCCGACCCGATGAATAGCGTGCCAGAGATCAGGCACGATGTAGGGATAGCGGACATTATCAGTGGTGAGAGCCCGGTTGTATACGTCACTGGCGCGCCAGCATTCAACTACGACATTCAGACACAAACTGTAACCGACATCGAACGTATTGATCCGATAACGATCACGTTGATCCTCGTGATTGTTGGAGTATTCTTTGCTTCCCTCGTCGCGCCTCTGATTCCGATCGCCGCTATCGGTCTCTCGATAGGAATAGCCTTCGGCCTCGTCTACCTTGTAGGCTCGTATGTTACCAGCGTTCACTATCTTGTCTTGACTTTGCTTCCTGTCTCAATGCTCGGCGCGGGATCCGACTACTGCATCTTCCTCGTAAGCCGTTATGCGGAGGAACGCAGGTTGGGTAGGGGAAAGAAGGATGCCGTTGAGAGATCTGTCACGTGGGCCGGTGAGAGCATCGCGACTAGCGGCGCGACCGTAGTCATCGCATTTGGCACACTGGCTTTCGCCAGTTTTGGTCTTCTGCGTTCTGTGGGTATTGCGGTCATGTTGGGAATCTCGATTGCACTGCTTGTTGCTCTAACACTGGTCCCAGCCGCTCTCTCGCTCTTCGGCGATCGGATCTTCTGGCCTCGGGGACTGGGTTTGTGGAGGAAGAAGAAGCTAGTCGGCGCAAGCTACTATGCTCGGGCGGCACAGTTCACTGCGAAACATTCGAAACTGGTTCTTCTGATAGCGTTAGCCATCTCACTCCCCGCAGCTAGCACTGTTCTGACTTCCCAGACGAGTCACGATCTGATTGGACAGATTCCATCTTCTCTGGAGAGCAAGAACGGATACAATATCATGAGCCAGGGCTTTGGCGCTGGAACAGTCACGCCAACTTACACGATCGTCCGAACGCCTGTCATGCTGGTCTCTGGGAGTTGGATCAATGTCACAGCCTTGAAAGCAATATCCGCCGCAGAAAATTCGACAGCGATGATTTCAGGAGTCTCGAAGGTATACGGACTGACTCATCCTTCTGGAAACCCTATTCCTTTCGCGAATTTCGGCCAGCTGAACACTGCCGAGCAGCAGGCCATGATCCGAAGCATGAAGCCGTTCCTAGGCAGCGACGGGAAGTCAGCTATGGTCTGGGCTGCATTCGATAGTGAGCCCTATTCTGATCAAGCCATCGCAACAGTTGCTCAGATTCGTGCTAATGTGAATGTCCTGAAGAGCCAAGACCCGCTGTTGGCCTCATCCACTATGTTTGTAGGTGGAGCGACTGCGTCGGTCAGTGATCTGGCCACTTCGAGCGGTTCTGATTACTTCAACCTCACCGCTCTCGTGCTCGTAGGAGTCTTCATTGTTCTCCTTGTTGCTTTGGGCTCCGTCTTTACACCCATACGATTGATCTTCACGATCCTGCTCAGTATATCGTGGGCGATGGCTGCAACGGTCTACTTCTTCAAGACATACTTCTCTACAGAACTGATCTGGATACTGCCGATCATGCTCCTGGTGATCATGGTTGGGCTTGGACTCGACTACGACATTTTCCTAGTAACTAGGATCCGCGAGTATGTTGCGGGGGGCGCTAAGGATGAGGAGGCGATTGAGACGGCGGTTGAACGTACCGGTGGGATCATTACCGTTACGGGTCTGGTCACTGCTGGCGCGTATGGGACGATGATGCTGTCCCAGATTCCTATGCTTCAACAGCTGGGGCTAGCTATCTTCATTGTTGTTTTGTTGGATGCGACTCTGACTCGGATCTACCTTGTGCCTTCGATCATGATGATGATGAAGCGGTTGAACTGGTGGGCACCCGGCCGTTTGCGAAGGGTCCCGATTAGGCCTGAAGAGAAGTTGATCCCACCGATTCCGCTGAAGACGAAGTTTGGAGTGATACTGGAAACTAGTGCAATCATTGGACTCTTGTCAGCGCTGTACCTCGACTATTCCAACAATGCTTACCTGCAGAACTATGTTGGCAGAACTACCACGGCCATACTTTCAGGTATCAATGTCTGGACAGGCGTCATCCTAGGGGTTACATCATTTCTTGCTACCTACTTCCTGTTGCAAGACAGTTCAAAGCCAAAGGGTGCGGGAGGCGCAACGAATCGGCTCCGCCAGTGGGCTGGAAAGATGCGTATTCGGCCACGAAAAATCAGCAAGATAGTCCCTACTGTATCTGGAATAATTCCTGGATTGCCATCTATGGAGCCAGTACCGGCCACTCCGGCCCAGGGAACGCCGGGGACTATAGTCGAAGAGACAGCCACACTGGTTCCTCCTAAGAAGGAATAGGAACGCCAGTTCTGTCGCACGAGAATGAGCCGTAGCTTTTTCTCACGTTTGCGGGCTTGGAGGATGTTTAAGAGCTACTTGTCTAAGCGACAAGAAACGCTGAGACTGAGATGGAATCCAGTAAAACCGTCACCAAAACGCTTCCTAGGTACCACACCCTCGTCCACTTCGAAATCCCCGCCAAGGAACCATCAAAGACAGTGCGGTTCTACGAACAACTCTTCGGCTGGAAATTCACCAAGATGGAAGGCGGAGACATAGACTACTGGCTCATCAGCCACAAAGACGCAAAGTCACCGTACGAGACACTTGGCGGACTCTACAAGGCTGAGCAAGGCATGTCTCAGCAAGGAATCCTCAACTACTTCAGCGTCAAATCCATAGACGAATCCTTGAAACAAGCATCAAGCCTGGGCGCCACAGTCGTCATGCCAAAACAGGAAACGGGCAGAGGACACTTCGCAATACTCACAGACCCCAACGGTAACACGTTCGCCCTCTTCCAAGGAAGAATGTAACAAAAACTGCCTTCAAACACTTCTTGAACGTGTTCGGATAATCCTGTAGAGGTCAACCTCGACTCTCTTCTGTTTTTTCTGGTGGAATTCGAAGAGGTGGGGAATCTCCATCCTCATGGATCTTAACTGGTCGACCTTCCTATCCGACCTTTTCACAAACTGGAGCAGGAAATCTCTTGTTGCTGATTTATGGATGGAATAGGCGACGGGGGCTAATAGGAAGGCTTTCTCCAGAAATCTTGTGTCTGCGTGAGAAGTCCGGGTCCCATATGGGGGATTCATTATCACAGTGTCGAATCGTCCGTTGAACTTTTCTATGTCAGAATGGACCCATTCTACAATCACTCCTGCTGTCTCGACGTTTTGTTTGGCGCGTGCCAGCGCTCTCTCATCCATGTCTACTCCGACAGTCTCTCGTGCACCCATGAGCGCGGCGCCAATCGCGAGGCGTCCTGTTCCAGTGCCGAGGTCGATGATTCGACCGCCTAGGTCGTCGTGTTCGAATCCTGCCATGTAGAGGAGTTCGCTTGCAGCTTCAGCCGAGACAGGATACTGTTCGAGCTTTAGATTGGGTTTATCGAGAATTTTCAGTTTGCCGAGCAGGATTTCTAGCTGGCGTTTTGAGAGGCGGGTATTGTCGGCCATTTTAGAGGCGGACCAGGCCGCGCTCTAGAAGCTGTTCCCAGGTCCACGCGCCCATTACGACCATGATCTCGTCCCGCGTCACGATGGGTTTCGGAAATCTCTCTGGATCGTCTAGAGCGAGTCTTGGACATGCGGTGTCGACAAAAGCGTCTACATCTGTGAAGTCTAGCAGTTTTTCGGGTCTTATTTCGTCTGCGTAGAGTAGGACTGCTTTCTTGCCGTTCTCCTCCAGTTGGTGTTGAATGTTTAGTGCGATCGTCGGGTTGGACTGGCCGGGTTTCGTGGAGATGATTATTCCGAAATTGTTGGCTTGTCGAGCTTTCTCGATCATTGCGTATCTCTGGCGTATGATTCTTGCCCGGTCCTGGTCGAGTGATTGAACAGTCTTATCGTAGGGGTCGGCGAGGATTGTCGGCTTTTCCAGCGAGAGTGCTGCGCCGAGGCCGTGGAAGTAACTTCCTATGACTAGGAACGAGTCTACTTCCGGCTCTATACGTTTGAGTCCGAAATAGTCGCAGCCTAGGACCTGGCCTGTTTCATGCGTCCAGGGTCCGCGTCCGGGAAGCTGGACCTTGAACCCTTTCTCCTCTAGGAACTTGGTAGTTCCTGGTAGAGCGTGAAGGTGTTGTACGACCGTGGCTAGTCCGACACGTTTTCCTTGCAGAAGTGGTAACGCTTTCTCTACGACGGGGATGATCTCGTGTCTGCTCTTCGCGGGAACATAAACGACGGGTATGCCGTTGGACCCGTCGCGTAGAAATTCGTTATGACCATAATGAACTAGCAGGTCGGCTTTCAGACGCACGGCCGCATCCAGCGACAGATCGCAAGCGCCCCAAGCCGAGGAAGCTGAGACAAACACATCCGCACCAGTCTTCTCTCGGACGAGGCTGGCGAGCCGGGGTCCTTCATTCTTGAGCCCGTCGGGTAGTTGTATGAGTAACCTTCGGGCACCTCTACCCGTTATCTCCGCTACGAGCCTATCCTCTTCCAGATCATACATGGACATGGTTGAGCCTGAGGGAAGCCTTGGAGAGGCTTCTGTTCGATATAAACGTCCAGAATTCGCTCACGAGTTCCGTGTCTCTGCGGGACTGGGTTACACGAGTGTTAAGCATGTTCTCACATGCGGGCGGTCATCATGACAGAGAACGCTCCCATCCCTAGTCACGGAGCCTACGATCCATTGCTGATGACCGGCCTAGTAGATTCCTCACTCAGGCCAGGGGGAAGCATTTCGCTGACTTTCTCCGATGGAATCGTACATGTCATGCTTGACCAGACTGGTGACTGGACGATAACTGCAGGTCTTTCAGTCCTCTCCGATCGACTACTATCCTTGACAAGGTCTCTTGAGGAGCTGGGTTTCTTCCAAGCTGCCGAGCAGGGAGGAATGGTCTACCATCTTTGGACCTCAGCTCTAAAGGAACACTACTCTGACAGGAGCAAGGCCGAGGAGACCTTGCTGAGAGTTCTCAAATCCTTCCAATCTACTACTGTCCCAAGCTACATCGGCTAGCAATCGGCTAACTGAGTCGGAGGCTTTATCCGTCTTGGTGGAGATCGTCCTCTCTGCCGGAGGGGCCGCAATGAGACTTGTCCAAAACCCTGGTAGTAAGGAGAGCGTTGAAGACAGATGCCGCCGGCGTCGACGATCTTCTATCTGAATGGTTTGATTGGAAACCTATCTCAGGACGACTAAAATCGGTACAAAGAGCAGTTAGAAAAAAGGAGCTGCTTGTCGCAGAAGCCGACTCTAGAGTCGTCGGTTTCATCCACTATGTCCTGCATGAAGACATTATCGATGGAGGGCCGAACGCGTTCATATCCGCTTTCTACGTCTCGGAGGCAGAGAGAGGAAAAGGAGTAGGAACACTTCTACTGGAGAAGGCGACTAGCGACTCGCTCGCGAGAGGCGCTGTCGGTGTGGAGACCTCGACAATACACATGCGCGCAAAGCAGCTTTACGAAAAGCATCATTTCAAGCAGACAATGGGAGACATTGGCGAAGCCTTCCTCGAACTCGACATAGCCGAATACTTGCAGGCTAAAGAAGAGCAAAGAAGAAGGCACAGATATGACTAACTAAGACGGAGAGGAATCGTTTTTCCTACTGCCAAAATACAGTGGGCTCCTTCGCGAATTGCGCGAATTATTTCTTGCCTATCAGAGTAGTTAGGTAGCTCTTCTTTAGGAAAGGCAGAATTGTCCGCAGGTTGTCTCGCGTTTTCAGCGCCCATACTGGTTTCCTCATAGTCTTGCCACCCATCTTGAAAGACATCTGCCTGCTCACTTTCGACAAGTCTTTCTGCTCCTGTTCAGATAGCTTCGATATCACAATCCCATCAGTTACGAGGAAGGCGATCATGTTCTTGTCGTGTAGGTAGCAGAGGCATCCCATCATCTCCCTGGTCGAGACTCCTGGCCATTGTAGAATCTCCCTTTCCAGTTCGTCTCGGATCTGTCCCATCTTCTCTGTATCGAAGTACTTCATTCGAGCAACTCCGTCGTCAGCCTGCCTATGTTAGGCTGACGCGAGAGATGATTTCGGAAGTGCTCGCCGAGAAAAGTGCAGAACGAACCCTGATCTGGGATCTGGGAGGAGCATTTCATATGAAGCCCACTTCAAGCATGCAATGATACAGATGGAGACTGGTCGAAAAGGCGCTGACTCGCCTGTTCTGCGCTAAAAACCCGGAACCCCGCCCAGAAACGTTTCAGACAGCGAGTGGGACCCTTCCAGGAATTTAGAAAAAAAATATTTCCGCGACACAAACCTCGCAGTTGAGAAGGAATTAACAGAGACTAATCTTTTCTCCCACCCGCCCCTCCGAAAACAAGCAAGCAAGACCGTTCCGCTACATGACCAGACAAGCGCAGAACAAGCCCTGATCTGGAATCGGGGCAGGCGATTTGAGCTTGCGACTTTTTCACGCTGACCTCTCCGCTTAATTCACGATATCGAAAACGTCGGATCTACGCATTCCGGGCCCTGAAGCGTGAGACTCGCCCAGAACAGTTTCATCTGGCGGGACCCCCCTCTGAAAAATCTCAAAAGCAGTTGATTCCCGCGACACAGAGTGCGAGTTTGGAAGTCCGAGTCGCCTGGCCGTGGCCCACATACCCGTCTACGTTTGATTCGTCCTACGAATTAGTGGCTATGTGCAGGTATGTTTGTGCCATGTTGTATGGGTCTATGTAGGGCTTGACCTCTACCTCGGTGAACCCGTTTTTCTTCAGCATGTACTCGATGATCCATGGTGCCCATAGGTAGGTCTTGTAGGAATCGTGTCTTGTTCGGCTGTAGTAGAGTCGTTCGAAGTATCCGTGTCTAGGGTTGAGGTTGCGATGAATGCTGAAGACTGGCGGTTCTAGGTTGTGTGTCATCGCGTCCTTGTATTGTGGGAGGATTCTGAAGATCAGATCCGACTGGTCAATCAGGAACGTCCCGTTCTTCGCAAGGAGTTTCTTTACTCCGCCTATTGTCTGGTCGAAGTCGAAAATCCCAATGTGTGGAAGCGGCTGTCCCAGAACAGTTACTAGATCAAATTTGCCGCTGACAAGCTTTGACGGCTCTCGGACATCGCAGCGGATCACGTGAAGTTTCAACTTCCTCCTCTTAGCCTCTCTCAGACCCTTAGACAACAGTCGTTCTTGCAGGTCGACACAAGTCACGTCAGCATCGTAGACCTGTGCGAACGCTATTCCTTCAATGCAAGAGCCTGCCATCAAGCAGAGAATTCGAGGTTTCTTCGGAAGCGTTATCCCGGCGAGGTTCAGTAGCCCAGGAAGATTCTTGACTTGAGCCTCAAGTCGCTCCCTACCCGTCTTCGTGTCTAGTCGATAAGCGTTCAGCTCATCGAAGCCGTAAAGCCAGTCAAGACTCAAGACATTGTCAGGCTGGAATCTCTATCGGTTGCGGTAATGAGGATTTGCGAGACACCACCTCCCGAACCGTCCCGTTTTCCATCTCGATAACAGTGTCCGCTTCCACCTCTAGATCCCCGACATGGCTGATTAGGAAGATCTGCTTGAAGTTCTGGGACAGTTCCCCGTGCATCAGTGCGAGTATTCCTTCGCGCCGGACTTTGTCTGAGCTGCCGAGAGGCTCGTCTAGGAATAGAAACTCGGGATTGCGTCCTTTAGCTTGAGGGATCAATGCTAGCGCGAAAGCGAGCCTCATCGCCAGCAAGAGCTGGTCCTCTGTGCCGCCCGAGAATACTTCTTTCGGCCGAAACTCTCCCGCCTCCGGATCGAAGACCCTCACAGTATAATCGTCCTCTAGCTGGACTGCCTTGTATCGGCCCGAAGTGATCACTGGCAGAATCTGGCTCATGTACCTCTCGACCTGGGGCTTGACCCGGTTCCTCAACGATTCAGAAGCCTGCTCGAGTCCCTTGATAGAATATTTGACTACTGCCAGCTGTTTCTGTAAGAGCAGTACTTTCCGCTTCTGCTCGTCGACCTGCTCCTCTAGATCTTTGTTTTCTTCGAGGAACTGTTTCAGCTCGATGATACGCGTCATCGACTCTTCAATCTGAGTCTTCACACGAGACACTGACTCATTGAGACTGTCACGCATCTGGCTCGCCTCGTCTAGCAGCTCCGGTGAGAATTCAAGTCCCTTAGGTAGAGATGGGAGTGTAGTATTCTTGAGTTTCTTCTCTACCATTGCAATGTCGAGCTGGGCTTGGGCGAGTTGTCGTATCAGCTCGGGCTCTTCTCCCAGCCGTTTCTGGAGCATGTTGACACGTTCTGCTACAGCGCTGAGCGATTGTTTGTCTTGATTGTGGATCGAGGAGGCTTGTTCCACGACCTCTCTGGGATCAGTCAGACCTTGCAGGTAGCTAGAGTATGATTCGACAGAGCCTAGGACTTGCAGAATCTGGCTGGACCCTTGTCTGATCATGGCGTTTGCAACATCTCGATCTTTCTTCACTTCTCCTAACTCGTTCTCCCAAGAAACGAGTAGCTGAGCACTAGCTAGGCGGTCTTGTTGCTGCTTGGATGCTTCTGCTTGTTGCGATAAGGAGACGATTTGTCGAGTTAGCAGAAGTAGTGATACAACCGCAAGAGACCCCAGAGCTATAGATACTGCCGCAAAGCTCAGTATGAAAGAGAGAATCGCTCCTGCGCCTAAGGCGGCCGTTGCAATCAGGTAGGACCAGATTCTTCGAGGCTTGTCGGAAGAGACTAGCCGTGATTCATCAGCAATAGTAACTTTCTTGTTTGTCTCAGTAATCTGCGCCTGTAATCTCTGTTCTCGATCTTCGAACTGCACTATCTGAAGCTCAGCGCTCCGAACTTTTTCAAGAACTTCTGAGGCTCGTGCTATTGCTTTCTCTGTTTCGGCGAGATCGCCATACTTCTTGACCTCTGCCTCAGCTCTTGTAAGATCTGATCGTTGTGTGTCGACGCTGGCGAGCTGTTGCTTGAGATTGTTTGTGAGAAGACTCTTGTCTTCTATCTCTCGCTGAAGAGAGTCTCGTTCCTGGACCGCTTCACCGTACTCGTTCAGTGTCTTGTATAGAGTGTCAGTTTCAACGAACCGTTTCTCTTGATGCTGTTGATCCTTCTTGAGCTTCTCGACCTTTACATTCAGGTTGTCTAGCTGAACGCTTGTTTCCTTGTACTCCTTCAGCTGATCGTTGAGAGTCTCGAGACGCTGCTTCTCAACTGTGAGGTGTCCCGGGGTCCTACTCGTGCCTTCGATTCCATTCCGCTCATTATCGAGCTGATCCTGGACCTTGTTGAAGCTCTCGAGGTTTAGGAATACGTTGATGACCTTCCGGCGATCATCGAGCCGTTGTTTGATGAGCCGTTCGAGATCCTTCTGGGCGACAACGCTACTCGCAACAATCTCATCATACGTTATCCCTCCTAACAGCCGCTCAATTTCAGCTGTGACATCCTTCACGGAGCTGGCGAGCGCCTTCGTTGTCCCGTTAGATCGCACCTCAACAAGCGTGGCCCTGTTGGGCCTCGTCTTGTGAACCTCCCGGACTACGCGATACCGGTTCTCACCGATGTCGAATTCTAGGCGGACCTGTGCCTCCCCGTTCCCGTAGCTGATGATATCCTCGTTGCTCGGCATCTTGCTAGGCCGGATCACGCGGCCGAAGAGAGCATAGAGGACGGCATCTAGGATCGTGGATTTGCCGCTCTCGTTTAGACCCGTGATGAGAATAATGCCCTCGGACAGCTGGAGCGGTTTGGCGAGCTTCAGTTTCTTGAAGTTCTGGGCCTGAAGACTCACTAATCTCAGCTGACTCCCTCCTCTTGCAGCCTCGCAACCGTCGCCTTCCACGCTTCATGAACGAGTGGACGCTCCTCCTCCTTCACATTCGAGAGAATGACCTGGAATGAGCGACCGAGCTCTTCGAGTGGTGTGGTTCTTGGCAGCGACTCTATCGCCTCTGTTGTTAGAACATTCAGGCCGTCCTCGTCGAACTCGGTGTGGAAGAATCGGTCCTGGCAGTATGATTGTAGAGCTGAGCGCTTGTAGGTTGAGAGCTGGTCGAGAGATATTCGACCTGTCACTCGAATCCGTAGAATCTTCTCGGCACCCCGCCTCTTCTCTAGAACATCTTGTATCTGCCGTGTTAGACTTCCACCCTCACCGGTCACCCGGGAATCTAGCGTCTCCATTGGACGGGCCGGGGTTGTGTGGAATTCTTGGTTTAGTACGCCGGTCTTGTCTAGTTCGAGCCAGCAGAAGCCCTTCTCTTCTCCTTCTTCGTTGAAGCTGACCCGTTCTGTACTCCCAGGATACATGACAGTGGTGCCGTTGATCGTGTTCTTCTGATGCCGGTGAAGGTGTCCCGATGCGAACAGCTGATAGTTTCGGGGGATGGAGGATTTTCCGATGTGTGTCTCTTGTCCGAAGTATCCTTCGAACCCTTCTATCGGATAGTGTGTGAGGAATATGTTCACGTCCCCGTAGTGTGATAGTTCTTGTCCGGCCAGTGGGTCCTGTTCTGGGCTGAGACTGGGGTTGAGGCTCATGCCGGTGACGTTGACGTTCTCGCCTCCGAAATGGAACATTTTCGGTGTTGGGCGTGGATCGTGTAGGAAGTAGACGTGTCCCGTTTTAGCATGGACGGATAGGGGTGAGACTCCTTGCTCAATGCTCCTCGGAGTATCGTGATGGCCGCTGACTAGGACTATCTTGATCTCTTTATCGTGCAGCCGCTTGAATTGTTCAGCTACGTAGGCCCTTGTCGGGTTGCCGGGCAATATGCCGTCGTAGAAGTCGCCTCCTATCAGGAAGAGGTCTGGCCGGTTCTCGAGTGCAAAGTTGACTAGGACGTCGAAGCTGTGTTGGAAGTCGCGTTTTCTCTCGAATCTTCTGGGACCGTACTGGACGGCTGAGGGGTCGAGGTGGTTGTCGGCTGTGAGAAGGACGTGAACCGTCATAATCGCCTATCTTCCCAAACGACCCAGAACCCGCCCGACCGTCCCGTTCAACTAATGGGTTCCATATTAAATCTGGAGACGGACGAACCTGAACATTCTATCGGTATCATCCGGATCTATCGCGCGGAGTGCGTGTTTTCAGAGGCTCTACTCTGAGGGTGTTAGGCTGGAAGGCTGTTTGGCTTCGTGGCTCATAGTGGATCAGCGTGATAGTGGACATGTTTACGATTCCAAGGCGATTCTTTAGGGTGTTTCGCAAGGGGACCATCAAGTCGCAGCCCGTACGCCCGGCTTCCCCTCATCATCTTCCCACGGTGTTGGCGGGGCGGTTTTACTGTGAAAACCGGGGGTTTTTCTCCCGTTTCAGGCGTATACCCCTACCCCCTTCCCCGAACAGATTTCACGAAGGAAGTGTCACTTTCCTTGGGGAAACTGTTCGTTTCGTGCATGTTTGAGCCGGGTTTCTGATCATTTCTAATGCTCGGGCTTCTATCTGCGAGGTCGGAGGCCGGGGGATCCTGCTGGCGAGCCTTCCAAGCGGTCAAATGGATCAGTGTTTGGTCATTCATTGTTGACATAGCTTATCCAAGACGAAATGAAGTATGGGCCGGCCCAAATCTCGGCATTGGCTCTCTCAAGAGGTCAGAAGGGACCCGGATTGTGTTTTTCCGGTCAAGAACCTGAATTGCAATGCAGGTGTTGATGAGAACCCAGCCCAACCTGTAACTTGGCCATTCTATCCAAGGTTTCAACACAGCAATATCCCGTTCCTATAGTGATAGTCTTTCCAAGTGTAAGAGAATGACTGATTCAACTTCGAACAAGACTTGGGGCGCTTTCACGCCTGTCATGCCTTCGTTCATACGGCTCGTCGTCGGCGTCATCGTACTAGTGATCGTAGAAGCTGTCGTACTAGGATTCCCGGGAATATCGAACAACATTACCGGATCCTCCATCTCTGTCGCGAACATTGTGGTCTTCATGATCGGCCTCATCGTCTGCTTCATAGTCCTCAAATTCGGAACACAGCTCGCCAACACGGTACAGGACACATACAAGAATTACAAGGCCTGGGCACCGCTACTCGGATTCTTCTTCCAGATCGTAGCCATCGGAATACTCTACGCGGTGACCAGCGGGATCGCAACTCCATACTTCGGCGCAAATCAATGGGCCTACCCACTGATCTTCCTACTCATCGCACTAATTCCCACAATCAAAGTCGTTACCAGCATCGTCAACGCCCTCGATAATACTACCTCGTCCAAACATAGCCAGAACTAGCCCCAAATCCAGAGGACTGCGCTTCTTGTGGGCGCCTCCTCTGAACATTCACTCTTTTCTTTGCCCTCTCGACTGTTAGAGCCGCCCAACTGACATTCGAATTTGGCCGAGTATTCCCTATATCACATCACGTGCATCCTTCCGCCTCCGCTTGGACCATTGCAACAAACTGATCCGCTCAACTGTAATGCTGTAGCTGCCCACCCGGTGTCCAAAGCATTGGAACCGGTCGAACTTCGAACAGTGTCCCTGAAACCTCCGTCAGAATTTTGTTGTTGAAGAATGAAACTGTCAGCGACCGTGGCCTCGCTTGTGTCAGAAAATCCTGAAAAAACCAGAAGTCCTCGGGGATATTGAAGCTTCTTTTAGAGCGAGAGTGACGAGGGCGGTTATACTGATAGGCTCTGGTCCCAGAGAGTAGAGGGAATTCGACCTGAGAGTCTTGGTCAGGTTGAAACTGCCATCAGGGTTCTGGAGCGAGAGAAGATAGTTGACTGCTGATTGTTCTTTCGTTGCCGGTATGCTATTTGAGCTGACAAGACCTAGCAGAGCCATAGCCGTGTCAACGCTACTAGTTACCTGCTTGTTCGAGGCTGTGTCGAAATAGCCGAGGAACCCTCCGTTTGTTTGTTGGAACTTTGTGAGGTTTGTAGTCACGGAGGAGAGGAGGTTGAGCATGTGGAGGTTCTGGCTCTGGCTGAAGGTGTAGAGTATCTCGCCGGGAATGTCGGCCTCGGCGAGATTGCCGCCTCCGCCCCAGAACCAAGTCGTGGAGTTTTGCAGTTGGTTCTTTAGCCAGTTGTACGATAGTACGACTTTGGTACTGTCCTGGAGTCTTATCCACATGGCATAGGCGGCCGCGGCTGTCTGAGGTTCGGTGAAGCTTCCGTAGGATCCGTCTGACTGCTGGTGGAGCATCAGCCAGTTTATCGCCGCACTAATCGCATCGTTCTGACCTAGAGCCTCTGCAGTTTGAAGAAGATTGAACTCCACGAGTAAACATAGGGAGAGGAGAAGGATTGTTGTCACCTTCCAGCGACCTCGACAGCTGTCTGTTCTGGAATTCCTCAGCCGAGAGGACCGGTTCGTGATGGATGAACGGAACTTTACAGGGGCTCTGTTAATAGTCACCCAGGTGATTTGGAAACCATCCAGGAAACCGATCCCTCCGCTGTATGGTTCGCCGGCGATTACGATCCGATGACTTGTATTGCACTGGAGCCTCTGAACGGGGTCCCGTCCAACGTCCTACCCATCAACGTGGCTTGGCTGTCACCGAGTTGAAATCCCGTACTCTGGGTCTTGAATTGCAAGACCATATCGAGCAACCCGTCTCCATTCACATCTTGCAGAGACGAATGGACCGGTGACGCTTCTGTACCAGTTCTTCCGAACTTTACAGTCAGTGGATTCACTTTGGTTGCGTCAAATGTCGACGTTGAGAGAATGGCGACAGGAACAACGCCTTGAGACTTGAGATTGACGACCGGCTGGCTACCACCTGGTTGAACGTCTATGTTGACATTGAGGCAGTTCACGCCTATGGGCGGGGTCTCACCAAACGTAGCTGCAGGAGTCAGATACCAAGCCACAGTAGTGGATTGAGAGACGGGAATCATGTCCACTCCAACGAATGGGAGATCCCAGCAGATTCCGTCGAGGGTCCAGAAGCCCCAAGCTTCATCGCAAAATATGTTCGAAGCCGGACATCCTACACCGTTAATGGAGTAGACAAAGTGGCTTCCGAATGATGCGAAAAAGACTGCTCCGAGATTTCCCTTTGTGATGAGTTCTGTGACGTTGAAGAAGTTCCAGGTGGATGGCACTAATGTCTGGTTGTACCAGACCAGAGTTCCGTTCCCATAATTCAACAGAACATTCACCGAGGTAGTGTTCGCGCCTGGACTCGTTGAGGTAGCGTGTGCGAGTATTGGCACAAACCCAATGCTTCCTATGATGACGAGTAGTTGTATTGGCCTACGTAGTCCATGTGATAGAGCGGGCAAAGTTACCCGCTTCATCTCTCTGGGACTGGGGATTTAAGACTTGTGGGGTGTCCAGATCTCGCCGAATAGGCTAAGGCGTGCAGGTGACTATGGTTCTTGATCCGGACACTGGCGGACCATAATCGTTGTAAGAGTCGAAGTACCAAGCGACGGTTTGACCATTGGATAGAATGATACCATCCGCTCCTATGTTCGAGTACGACCACGCTTGGTCTTTGCTACAGAATTGCCATAAGTGCCAGAACGAGGACCCGTCCTGCCTCACTCCATCGATCGCGTTGATGTAATGCTCGTTGAGGGGGCTAGCGTAGTAGGCAGACTCAACCTTGCCGTTTGCGATGTACATCGTCAGATTGTAAAAGTTCCAGCCTACGGGAACTCTACTATCGTTGAACCATTTGCTCGTGCCGTTGCCAAAGTTGAGGAGAGCGTTAACTGCGATCACGTTGGCATTGGAATTATGACTCCCTGTGTTTTGCGTGGCATCGTCGTTAGCGAGAAAGAATCTTTCAAGATCGTAGTAAGCGGCGACCTGAATTGCAACCAAGCTGATAGCTATGAGTAGGATCGCGATGAATAATTTGCGGTGTCGACTGGGGGCAGTCGATTCCGATTGGTTCAATTGCCTCCAAGCCCCAACCTAGAGCGTTGTGCCGAGTAGATGGCGCTTGGAACAATTGTTGCAAAGAAGAACGTGTTGCTTAGCTCATGCAAAATCGCAAACGGCGCACCTGTTATCATTCCGATCAGAAAGGCTTGGTAAAGGGAATTTGCCAAGAACAGATATGTTGCGAAGTTCGTAAGCGCATCGTACGCGAACGTGGTCACTAGGCCTAGGCCACCGAAGACGATGACAGAGTGCCAGAAGCCCCAGCTCGTAAACATTCGCCAGGGTCGCGTGGTTCTTCTCAACAAAGCTCCTGCAACGGCGTAGAAGCATTCTCCCGCTATCAAGAACAAGAGCAGTACAATGCCGTCCTGACCGTAAGGGTTGACGAAACCGTAGACGAGCCAGACAGAGACAGCAGTTGCCACTCCGACGTCCAGCCCGAAGAGGAATCCTGCGATGAAGATTAGCGAGTCCATTAGTTTGATGTTGGGTGCATCGATCATGAGATAGTTGGTGCTAAGTGACAGGGCTGTGAAGACGGCGATCACGGCCACTTTCATAATGGAGCGAGAGAATTGGTCGTTGCGGCCAGGTTCGATCAATTGCAAGCGGGCAAAATTGCCCGCTATCGTATATAGGAATTTCCCTTTGAGCCACACGAAGAGTTCAAATCTGCAATCATGATGCAAATAGCCAATCATGCGAATCGTATCTCTACTTCCCAGCGCGACAGAGATTGCGTTCGCTTTGGGTCTCGAAGAGCAAGTGGTCGCGGTCTCTCACGAATGTGATTATCCTCCCGAAGCCTCCAAACGGCCGATACTGACCAAATCGGCGATCCATCAGAAAATCCATGCGAGTCATGAGATCGACGAAGAAGTGGCGAGACGTGGGGGTGACATTTACGAGATCGACGAGAAGCTCCTGGAGAGTCTCAAGCCAGATCTGATTCTGACCCAAGAACTCTGCGCAGTCTGCGCCGTATCATACACCAAAGTCAAGGAAGCAGCGAGGGTCCTAGAGGCGGATACGAGGATTATCTCCTTAGAGCCCACAAGTCTCGAGGAGATCGTTGACAATATTCTCCTAGTTGGAAAGACTACGGGCAAGCTAGAGGGAGCCCGAGAATTAGGGTCTCAGCTATTATCCAGAATCCATGCAGTGAAGAGCAAGACACGCAATCTAAGATCTAGACCACGGGTGTTCTTCATGGAATGGCTTCAACCTCCATGGGCTGGAGGACACTGGATACCTCAGATGGTGGACTACGCGGGAGGCTTCGAAGGTTTAGGCCGTCTTGGTAAACCGTCCCATAGAATCGAATGGAGCGAGGTACTCGAGTATCAACCCGAGATTATCGTCCTGTCGCCCTGCGGGTTCGACTTGAACGGAGTCATAGGTGAACTCCATGAGCTAGAGTCCTACCATGGATGGGACAAGATACCCGCCTACAAATCTCACAGCATTTACGCTGTGAACGCGTCAGCCTACTTCAGCAGGCCCGGACCGCGAATAGTGAACGGTCTAGAGCTGCTCGCTCACATAATTCATCCCAAAGTATTCCCCGAAACAGCTTTGGCTCATGAGATGAAGAGGATCGACCTGAGCTTTCTCAAAGCCTAGTGTCTACTCGCTCAATCCGTTCAAGGGCCTCTTTCTCCATCTGTAGTGTTACATGCTCTATGCCAAAAGATTCTTTCAGCTTCGCGGCCACTTTCCCGATAATGATAGAGCCGTCGCTAATCTTGTCTGACCCTAGTGTTACGTGCCCGCTGAGCGCATAGAGTCCGGATGTGATCGTCCAGACATGTAGGTCGTGGACCTCCTTAACACCCTCGACGCTACGAATAGTCTTAGCGATGCTTTCGAGTTCGAGATGTTTAGGAGTGGCCTCAAGCAGAATGTTCGTGGAGTCCCTTACGAGGCCATATGCGCTTCTCATTATCAGAATCCCAATCAAGACCGCAGCTACCGGGTCGAACCCGGAGTAGCCAGTGAACACCACAACCAAGCTGCTGATTATCACAGCAATCGATGAGACGGTATCTCCGACCGCGTGAAGAAAGACCCCCCTGACGTTGAGGCTTGTCTTCCCAGTACGGGCTAGTAGTCCCGTCGTGGTAAGATTTCCCAAGAGGCCTAATGAGGCCAAGGAGAGAACGAGTGCTCCCTGAACTCTAGTTGGCTGCTGGAACCTCAGAAACGCTTCATAGATTATGAAGAAGGCTACGGCTATGAGGGTCGAGCCGTTGATTAGAGCGGCGAATATCTCGGCTCTGTGATAGCCAAACGTCCGCTTTGCAGTGTGTTGCATGCGTCCGAGCCTGAGTGTAAGGATGCTGACGCTGATGGCGAGAACGTCGGTCAGTACGTGGCCTGAATCACTTAGAAGCGCGAGGCTCTGACCAAGGAATCCTCCCGTGAACTCGATGACTACGATTACTGAGGATATGGCAAGTGCGATCCAGAGACGCCGCTCAGCGTTCTTTGAAGGGACACTCAGGTCGATGAGCAACGAGAGGACTTACAGCGGTCTGCGAATGGCAGTATTAGAAATGGTCGGGCGAGTTTCCGATATCTAGCGTACTAGAGTTGTCTGACTAGAGTCAGAAAACAAACTGAGAATTAATCGGGAAAAAGAAAAACTGGTAGGGACAGGCGTTCGATGCCCCGGCTGAGTCTACATGCTTTTCTTTTTCTTGCTCTTCTTCTTTGGTGCCATGTTATGTACCGAGTCCGACGACGTACGGATGTTGCATAATACATCTCCGGTCGCATACTTGTTCAAACTGTCACGTGATAGCCGGAGAAAATCATGACAGTTCGGCGGCATCGACTGCTAGATTCCGCGGAAGGAGCCTCCCGCGAGCGACCAGTATCTTCTGAGGATGAGCCCAGCGACTAGTCCACCAAGGTGCGCTGGACCTCCACCGCCTGCGAAAATGTCCAGACCCAGAAGGAAGATTAGCAGAAGCACCACTTTCAATCCGACTGCGGTCCCCATGATTCCATAGATTGCGCCGGACGCACCTACGGCACAGTCGGGGAAGAAGGCGTTTGGGGCTCCGGTCAGGGAGTAGCCGAGGAGATCGTAGCCTACGAAGCCGAGGCTGCCTACGAGTCCTGTTATGAAGAAGGTAGTTACCCAGCGCGATTTCGACACTTGTCCTTCCAGAATGAAGCCAAAGAAAACGAGGAAGAAGACGTTACTCGCTATGTGGAGAATGCTCGCGTGAAGGAAGATTGCAGTAAGAAGAGTCCAAGGGAATATCGGTATCGGGGAGTCGCACTGTGTGAGTAGAAGTACCAGAAGATTTCCGTTTCTCAATCCGGTGTCTATTGGACTGCCATAGTCCCCTACAACTCCTCCAACAACCACGTACATGGAGATGAGCACGAGAGTGATGATTATTGTCGGAGACTGTAAGTAGGCTTCGACCCCTCGACGTTCCGTGGATTCAGAGGTCGGTTGCAAGGTCTGTCACTTGGTTGCTGACTGTAGCTATTTAATCGGCCTATCCAACAGCGACGAACTGTCTTAACGCTGTCTCAGTTATCCGGGGATATTGTGATAGTCCAACAAGGTGGGTAGCGCGTTGCCGAAACAACTAGTTCTGTACATGTCGAAGGAAGACGAAGAATCATTCCTTCAACAATTGCGGTCATCTGGGAACTTGGTAATCCTTCCTGCAACTTCGTCCTCATCCGATTTTTTGCCGGTGACCGCTCTTCCGGAACCCTCCGAGGACGAGGCTACGAGAAAGTTCTGGCTACAGAACAGGGCTGTTAGTCTCCCAATAGTTACGGAGTTTGCGCCGGAGAAAAACTGCTTTGTGATCGACGGATTCCAATCCCCCGTCGTGGAGTTTCTCCGTTCATGGACAGTATCTCGTATGATGTTGGCGGGAGGGATCCGTGCTGACATGAACTATCTTGACGATGGTAGGCAAGACCTAGTTCCGAAGCCTGTCGAGTTCAGACACTGGTTTGATTCTATGCAACACTGGATTCGCAAGAGCTTCGAACATCTGACCCTTCTCACCTATGTGGGCCCAAGGGCGCAAACCTTCAGGGAAGAGGGAGGACTCCTCCACTAAAAACTGCAAAAAAGACAGGCCTGCGCGAGCCAACCGTTGGAGTCGCTGGTTATATTACGATAGATAAATCAACATGAGAAGTTGACTTACGCTCCTCGGGATCCTTCCGTTGATGGAATAGAATTACCCAAAACGCATTCATTTGTGCAAGAATTCCGGGTATGTGTTCGCAAGTAATCGCTCCTAGGATGTTGTGGACCTGCCTTTGAAATATTCCATCCGAGGCTCGGTGAGTGGAAGGCAAGAGTCTTGAAGCGGCCGAAGAGAGGAGCAGCTAGGATTCTTTCCTTCTCTATTCTTCTCTTGACGATCAGCTTAGGCATGCTCGCAGCGGCAAACTTTGCCAAGTCTGCGAATGCGTCGTCTCCGTCAGGCATCACCTTTGACCACTCGGTTATCATCATCATGGAAGATCATGGGATACAGGATGTATGTGCCGGGAGTCCCCCTCCCTGTTCAGGTTCTAACGGAGACCCGTATACTGCTGGTCTCGCCAATAGTTACGCGATTGGGTCCCAGTATCTTGGAGTGTCGCACTTCAGTGAAGCCGATTACATGGCGTTGCTGGGTGGCGATACGTTCGGTTGTGGGAATACAGGTTGCCCTCCAGTGTCTAATCAGAACCTTGTGGACCGGTTTGAATCTGTCGGCTTAACGTGGAAGGGTTACATCGAGGATCAGAACGTTGCTAGCGGTTGCGATACGAGTTATCATGAACCGTATACTCCCGAGCATAATCCGTTTGTAACTTTCACAGACATTCTAAACAACCCGGCCCGATGTTCTAAGGTCGTACTGGCGAACCCGAGCAGTTGCACAGTAACTGACTGTTCTCTAATCAACGACCTGAATTCAGCTTCAGCGCCCAACTTCATGTGGCTCACACCAAACAACTGCAACAACATGCACGGGTTCACCGGTGTCTGCGCGGAGTCCATTCCAATGGGCGACAACTATCTGAGCGGTCTGGTGCCGAATATTCTGAAGAGTTACACTTTCACTAATACCCGCGCTGCATTGTTCGTTGTTTTCGATGAAGGTACTGGATGGTGTCCTCTCAATGGAAGCTCGGAGGACTGCGTCTACGCAGTCTGGGCCGGTCCGTTAGCTAAGACAGGATTCGCGACCAGCAACCTCTACAATCACTATTCATGGACTCGGACAATGGAAGTGAACTGGAACCTGGCCAGTCTTACGTCTAACGATGCGAACGCCAAGCCGATGACAGAGTTCTTCAAGACCAACACTCCCCCAGTGCTTACAACCAGTTTCACGTTTTCTCCCTCATCGCCTCAAGTGAACCAGCAGGTAACCTTCACAGCCACCGCCTCGGGAGGAACAGCACCCTACACATTCAGCTGGAGCTTCGGTGATGGAACGAACGGCAACGGCGCTACAGTGACCCACGCCTACTCGGCAGCAGGATCATACGCGGTGGCCCTAACTACGAAGGATAATGGTTCGCCTCAACAGACTGCGACTGCCCAGCAGTCTCTCACAGTTACGAACCCACCTCCTCCTCTTCTCACTGCTAGCTTCAGCTACAGCCCATCCTCGCCTCAAACTGGACAGACAGTCGTGTTCACTGCGTCCGCCTCTGGTGGGACATCCCCGTACGTTTTCAGCTGGAGTTTTGGCGATACATCAACCGGAACGGGTGCAAGCGTGACTCACAGCTACTCATCGGCCGGAACATTCGTAGTAATTCTTACAGTGAAGGACAGCGGCTCGCCCCAGCAGACAGCGACCTCCCAACAATCGGTCACCGTTGCGAATCCTCCGCCACCCCTAACAGCCAGCTTCACCTATAGCCCAACCTCACCCCAAGTTGCCCAGCAGGTGACGTTTAGCGGATCGGCTAATGGTGGAACCTCTCCTTACTCCTACAGCTGGAGCTTTGGTGATGGGTCGAATGGAGCAGGTGCTACCGTAGGCCACGCTTACTCAACAACTGGAACGTTCACGGTAATCCTTACCGTCAAAGATGGTGGAATACCTCAGCAGACTGCGACTTCTCAACAATCCATTACAATCACCAGCCCTCCTCTTACATTGACAGCTAGCTTCACGTACAATCCATCCTCGCCTCAAGCAGGCGAACAGATCACATTCACTGCATCTGCCGGTGGTGGAACGGCGCCCTATGCATACAGCTGGACGTTCGGCGACGGTTCAACCACAACAGGCGCTACTGTGAACCACACGTACTCGTCCGCGGGCACGTTTAACGTGCTTCTAACTGTAAAGGATTCTGGATCGCCGCAACAAACCGCTAGCTCCCAACAATCGGTGACTGTAAGTAATCCTGCTCCTTCACCTCTAACATCAAGCTTCACCTACAGCCCGTCATCGCCCAATGTGGGGCAGACAGTCTCATACAGAGCCTCAGCATCAGGTGGAACACAGCCCTACAGCTATTCCTGGAGCTTCGGCGACGGTTCGACCGGTGCTGGCGTTACTGTAACTCACAGCTACTCATCAGCTGGAACATTCACCGTGATCTTGACAGTGACAGACAGTGGTTCGCCCCAGCAGGGATCAAACTCCCAGCAATCTCTTACGGTCGTCAGTCCACCTCCTTCTCTTACGGCCAGCTTTAGCTACAGTCCGACCAGTCCTCAGTCGGGACAGACGGTCACCTTCACAGGTTCTGCGTCGGGAGGAACCTCTCCCTACACCTACTCTTGGAATTTCGGTGACGGGTTCACGGGGACAGGATCGTCAGTAACTCACGCATATTCCTCCACGGGGTCATTTACGGTTGTATTGACCGTCAAGGATAGCAGCTCGCCTCAACAGACAACGACAGCGCAACAATCCATAACCGTCTCCAGTGCGCCTCCTGTTCTGAGTGGTAGTTTCAGCTACAGTCCATCTTCACCTCAGGTCGGGCAGCTGGTAACTTTCACGGCCTCGGCTAGTGGTGGGACGACTCCTTACACTTTCAGCTGGTCATTTGGAGACAGTTCGACCGGAACAGGTTCGTCGGTGACTCATGCGTTTTCGTCCGCAGGATCGTACACTGTCACGTTGACGATCGGAGACAGCGGCTCACCACAGCAGACGGTGACCTCACAGAAGACGGTCACTGTATCTAGTACGCCTCCTCCATTGTCTGCGAGCTTTACTTACAGTCCTTCATCGCCTCAGGTTGGACAGCAGGTGACGTTCACCGCCTCCGCTGCTGGCGGGACGACCCCGTATTCATTCAGCTGGTCGTTCGGAGACGGATCGACAGGAACGGGTCCCATTGTGACCCACACTTACCCATCCACAGGATCATTCCCTGTCACCTTGACTGTCACGGACGGCGGTTCGCCTCAACAGACGGTGACCTCGCAGCAGACCGTTACAGTCAGCGGCCCGCCTCCGACGCTGACAACCAGCTTCAACTATAGTCCGACGTCGCCAGAGGCAGGCCAGCAAGTCACATTCACAGCCTCCGCGTCTGGAGGAGCATCGCCATATTCGTTCAGCTGGAGTTTTGGCGATGGGGGCAGCTCTACATCAAATCCAGCGACACACACCTATTCATCATCCGGATCATTCACCGTTACAGTTACTGTCACGGATGCTAGTGGTGCCACTGCAAGCTCTAGCCAGACTGTCAGTGTGGCTTCTGCTCCGCACGTGAGCTTCAGCTACACTCCAACATCCACCGAGGCTACCTCCCCGGTAACCTTCACCGCCAGCGCGACAGGCGGGGTGGGCGGGTTTACGTTTAGCTGGACGTTTGGGGATGGTGGCACGTCGTCGTCTAATCCTGCAACCCATACCTATGCTAATCCTGGAAGCTTCACGGTGACGGTGACCGCAACCGACGCCAACGGTGCTGCCGCCTCTTCGAGTCAGACAATAAGCGTCGCAACAGCTCTCGGTGTAAGCTTCACTGAAAATCCCTCTTCTCCTCAAGTAGGCCAGTCTGTAACGTTCACGGCTACTACGACGGGTGGTGTTGGGACTCCCAGTTTCAGCTGGAGCTTTGGTGATGGCAGCAGCTCAACATCAAATCCTGTAACTCACAGCTACACCACGTCTGGCTCGTTCAGGGTGTCGGTGACAGCCACGGACTCCGACGGGGTCAAGGCAACATCGAGTCAGACAATCACTGTGGCTGCTGCTCTGAGCGCCAGCTTCACTTATAGTCCGTCTTCCCCGCAGGCGGGACAGACTGTTTCGTTCACAGGCTCTGCTAGTGGGGGAACATCCCCGTACAGTTACAGCTGGAGTTTTGGTGACGGGTCGACGGGTTCCGGTTCTTCTTTGACCCACCCCTACTCATCGGCGGGAACCTACACGGTTGTACTAACAGTCACAGACAGTAGTTCGCCTCAGCAGACAGCGCCCCCTCAGAAGACAGTTACTGTCACGAGCCCTCCTCCGCCCGTGAGCTCCAGCTTCACGTTCAGTCCATCTTCGCCTGACGCCGGACAATCCGTCTCCTTCTCCGGGTCTGCTTCGGGAGGAACTTCGCCCTACAGCTACTCCTGGAACTTTGGAGACTCGGGAACCGGCTCTGGAAGCTCAGCCAGCCACACCTACCAATCAAGCGGCTCCTACACGGTAACACTGACTGTTACAGATGCGGGAGGCCAGGTCGCGAAAGCATCTCAGACGATAACGGTCAACCCCGCGCTTTCTGCCAGCTTCACCTACTCTCCGTCAAACCCGCTTCCACTCTCGGCTGTGACGTTCACAGCCAGTGCGTCTGGTGGAAGCTCGCCTTACAGCTACAGCTGGGACTTTGGCGACGGAACAACAGCTACCGGAGCCTCGGTCAGCCACTCCTACCTTCTCCCAGGATCATACACTGTAACTCTAACAGTCAAAGATGCAAATGGACAGACGGTGACAACCTCCCAGACGATAACAGTCCTAACTTCTCTGGTCTAGTCCCTCAACCGTGAGAGACTTGTGACAGTTCGGACCCGATGATCGAAAGAACAATTAACGTCCTAACCCGCTTTCAAAATAGAGAAATTCTTGCCGTCGCAAACGGTTTTCAAACAAGTCGATCAATGGATCGACGCCCACAAGAAAGACCTTGTCGACCTTACCTGTCGCCTAGTTAACATAGACACTACTGTTCCTCCGGGGCTGAACTATCCTAGGGTATCTCAGCTCCTGGCCAGTGAGCTCAAGGACCTAGGTGTCACGCCGACGGTGAGCCTCATTCCAGAAGCGTCCATGCGCCGGAAGGTGAGTCCTGAAGTCGGCTTGAAGGGTCCAAGGCCCAACACCTACGCCACTCTCAAAGGTGAGAGCGAGGGACCGTGGGTCCTCCTCAATGGACATGTCGATGTGGTCCCGGCTGATCGGTCTGGATGGTCGCATGATCCGTTTGAGCCGGTGGTCAAGAATGGCAAGATCTATGGGCGGGGTGCTGCTGACATGAAAGGGTCTAATGCCTGCGAGATATTTTCTATGAAGGCGCTTGTTGAGACTGGTGCCAAGTTTCGCGGGAGGATTACTCCGACGTTTACCACTGACGAGGAAGTGGGCGGGTATAGCGGTGTAAATTATCTAGTTGACAAGCACGTAATTACTAAGGATGTGGATTATTGTCTCTCGGCAGATAGCGGGATTGAGGCGCTGCACATCGCGAGTCTCGGAGACGCTGAATACCTGATTACAGTGCATGGAAAGGCGGCTCATTCGGGACGCGGATGGACAGGCGTCAACGCCATCGAATATGGTGCGTCGTTGATTGAGGAATTGAAGAAGCTGGGAGAAGAGATCGGTAAAAGACGATCTCGGATCAACACGGAGCCGGGGTACGGTATTAAGAAGATGAAACCGGGACTGTACGTTAATACTGCGAAGGGCGGGTTGAAGGGGAATATTATTCCTGATACTTTCGAGATTCTTGTCGACCGCCGGTTCATACCTGAAGAGAGCGAGGCTCCAGTGAGGAGTGAGATCGCGGGTGTGGTGAAAGAGTTTGCGGCCAAGCATCGAGAAGTCAAGGTCTCGATGAAAATGATACTCAGCTACGATCCGATGCTTACACCGCCCAATCATCCGCTAGTCCGGACCGTCCGGAAAGTAGCCAGAAAGGTTCTAGGCAGAGACGCTCCACCTTGCGGTAGTCAAGGATCCACGGACATGGCAGCGGTCAGCGCCCTAGGCATCCCTATCGCGGTTCTAGGAGCAACACGTCAAGCCAGCAACATTCACGGAATAGACGAGCATGTTAGAATAAACGACCTCGTCAGCGTTACGAAGATTCTAGCGCATACTTTTCTCGAACTATTGTAAAATACTCTGCGAATAGAATGCAACAGAGCTTTCCCGCACGCTTGTTAGCCTAGAACGGGAAATAGATCGCCCTCAGTTCTGCGTCGCGAGACTAGTCAACATACCCTAATTTTCTAGAGGGTCTTTTCCTGACCAGATTTTAACATGAACCGCTCAACCTGTCCGTATCAACGATCCCAAATCTCCCACTGACCTTAACATCGTCACGGACCCTCAGCCGTTTCTAAGGCGTTTCCTAGGGAATATCTGGTCGTTGATGGGAATTATCTGCAATCAAGGGACATAGATCGAAAAGTTGTAGCCGCTATTCTTGAGATCTTCCCAGACACAAGGTTTGCGTCGCGAGGCCATCAGCCACCATTACGTGGCCCTGGAGGGTGCTATGTGCGCTCGAGCCCGGCATGGTCCCTTGTTCGAGATTCTCATGAGTTTCAAGGTCAACTTATAGCCGCGTTTCGCCTGATACCTCTCGTGCAAGCGCAAGATTGGGCTTCTTTCGAACGATTGCACAGACAGGCCAAATTCTTACTCCAGGCACGCCGCTACAAGGAAACAATAGAACTTGCACTGAAGGCCATCGCCCTCTTTCCCCAAGACCCTAGGCCATATGCACTGGTCGCCTTAGCCATGGCAGGACAAAAAGCAGTCTGAAGCACCAGAATGGGCCTTGAAAGCGATAGCGAGACAGCCCGAAAACGTATTGTGGCGAGTCGCACTATCCGACACATACACATTACGAGGGAAGTGGAAACAAGCTCTCAAAACCGATGAGCGAGGCTGTTACAATGGACCCCATGAATCCGAGATTCCAGTCAATGTTGGGATTGATCCTCGTGCATTGCAAGAGGCCCGCGGAAGGGGTACTGTATTTGAAAAGGTCGTTAGAACTTGATCCGACAAACGCTCTCACCCATCAGAGAATGAGCCTCGCCCTCTCCAAACAACTTGGTAAGAACAAACTCGCTGAAGAGCACTTGCGAAAAGCGCTTGAGCTTCAACCCGATAATCCCGTCATCAAGAACACCTTGGGATGGAGATTGTTGGGTCGAGGTCATCGGGAAGAAGCGGAGACGGCATTCTATGAGGCTCTGCGAGTTGACCCAACACAGGCAGCCTCTAAGCTGGGAATCGGAGCGCCCGCCGGAATAAAGAAGGGACGAACTGACATGATCCTCCGAATTTCATTACGGTTCTACAGTCTCCGCTACAGGATAATTCTGGTGCCCGCAGCCACAGTATCGGCGATCGAAATTCCACAGCTCATTCTTACCCACCTTGGATCCTGGATTTTCACGGCCGTCTCTCTGCCGATTGCTGTCTTATCATGGTGTTACATTTTCTCGTTGGTCTACGTTCGTGTGATCGGTAAGAGAAGAGGTCTCCAGTTTGTCTAAGACCCTCGATGCGCTGAGGAACCTCGCCGCCCATCGGCCTGACGACTTCGATGTGCGCATCGAGCTGGCAGAGCTTCTCAGCGCCGAGAAACAGAGCGATGAGGCCTTGCGAGTGCTCGATGAAGCGTTCGCGCTGAGACCTGACAATCCGGAGGCTCTGCGACTCTACGGACGAGTCTTGTACGACCTCAACCGATTAGCTGAAGCTAGGGATAAGCTGGAAACCGCTTCTCGAAAAGGACTGCCTGATGCGAAGTCGGATATGCTGCTGTCGCACATCTATGATAAATTGGGAGATCAACTGCGTGCCTATGAATTGTACAAGCTTGCAGTGAGACGCGACCGGGACTTAGAAGACCCATCCTATTTTGAAACGATTCAACAAACAGCACCTCCCATCGCGATCAGCCCGGGAAGCTCGGAGCGAGGGATGGACTTCGAGGGAGAAATTTCGCGGCTGACTTTCAAAGATGTCGGGGGCATGGACGATGTCAAGGAACAATTCCGGATCAACATCATTCTCCCGTTGAAGAACCCCAAGTTATTCCAAACCTACGGCAAGAGAGTAGGAGGCGGAATCCTACTGTTCGGTCCACCAGGATGCGGTAAGACGTACCTCTCCCGCGCTTTAGCGGGAGAATGCAACGCTACCTTCTACGGAGTAGGAATCCATGAAATCCTAGACAAGTTCCTAGGTGAGAGCGAGAAGCACATGCACAGTCTCTTCGAAACGGCACGACGCAACGCTCCAGCTGTGATATTTCTTGACGAAATTGACCTGCTTGGGCATAAGCGGACGGACGACAGCTGGGGAAGAGCCCTACGAGGAGCAACGAATGTCTTGCTAAGCGAACTGGACGAAGTAGGTAAGCCTGACAAGCCTATTCTCGTCATCGGAGCAACGAACACGCCGTGGAGTGTGGATACCGCCCTTAGGCGTCCAGGCAGATTTGACAGGATAATTTTCGTCCCTCCACCTGATCAAACTGCGCGGGAGGAAATTCTGAAACTCCATTTGCGCGAGAAGCCAATTGAAGACATCGACTATGCTAAGATTGCGTCCAAGCTCGACCAGTTCTCGGGAGCCGACATTCGAGACCTCGTCGACCGGGCTGTAGAACTCGCTGTTCGACGTGCAATGCGTTCGGGCAAAACTGAGCCAGTAACCAACCTCGACTTGTTAAGCATCTCCAAGGAGATGCGTCCGTCGACAATTGAATGGCTTGCGACCGCCAACGACTATGTCAGGTACAGCAATCAGAGTGGACTTTACGATCGAGTGAAAGAGTACATCGACAAGAACTGCTAAGCAGCGGCAAACGACCGGTAGGGCGCGGCCGCACAACATCATACAAGTGCATCTAGTCGAAGTTGTTCCTTGTCATTGGCTAAACTGCTATAAGCGGTCTCCGGTGCGTTTCGCGGATTTATGGAAAAAACAGTGCGTTTGCTTCTTCCTTCGCTAGCAATCATAGCGCTTTCTTCTCTATTGCCAGCATTTGCAACAGCCCAAGCGGTTGTCTTCTCACATAGTGACGGCATCAGCAACTGTCCCACGGGCACAGTCTGCAGCACCAACTGGAGCGGGTTCGCGGTAACCGGCTCCGGCGTCACCGATGCTAAAGGCTCCTGGATCGTTCCCTCAGTCACTTGCAGTAGCTCGACCACGTACAGCAGCTACTGGGTCGGAATAGA